>Ga0208618_1000115_pt1 | contig 36388 bp, 29 predicted proteins | sample CryBogCBE18Jul08_FD_184585 | JGI IMG/M metagenome (GOLD analysis project Ga0208618, IMG submission 184585) | Freshwater microbial communities from Crystal Bog, Wisconsin, USA - CBE18Jul08 (SPAdes) | ecosystem: Environmental > Aquatic > Freshwater > Lake | place: Crystal Bog, Wisconsin, USA...
AAATCGCGTTTTCCTTTGTTACAAATGGAGAGCGCTAGGCATGCACAAGCTTTGAGTTTTGGATGGGTTTAAAGAGGACTCGATTTATAAAAAGACATCTATAAAAAGGCAATGCCGCTTTGACAAGTCACTTGAGAAGGCTGCACTTATAATGCGTAGTCACCAATCCAACAATCAAAAACCCTTGCTCAACGATCAAATCTCACAGCCGCTCTTTGCCACATTGGTGGCCTCAGATTTGGAGCAAATGGATCGGGTGATCTCTGAACGACTCGCCTCCGATGTGCCTTTGGTGGGTGAAGTCGCCAAATACATCATCTCTGCAGGCGGCAAGCGCGTGCGACCCACTTTGTTGCTTTTGATGTCCGGTGCCATCGGACACCTAGGTGCAGACCGTTTTGAGTTGGCTGCCGTTGTTGAGTTCATCCACACCGCCACACTCTTACACGACGACGTGGTGGACGATTCCACGCTCAGAAGAGGTCGCCCAACGGCCAACGTTTCCTTTGGCAACCCGGCAAGCGTTTTGGTGGGTGACTTTTTATATTCCCGCGCTTTTCAGATGATGGTGGACTGCAACAACATGGAAATCATGCGGGTCTTGGCCAACGCCACCAACGTCATCGCCGAGGGCGAAGTTCAACAACTGATGAACTTGCACGATTCCGATCTCTCCATTGAGGGCTACCTAGAAGTCATTCAGTCCAAAACCGCCAAACTCTTTGAAGCCAGCGCGAAGCTTCCAGCCATTGTGAAGGGAAGCGATGAACACCTGATTCAAGCCTGCGCTCAATATGGACTGGCTTTGGGAACCGCGTTTCAAGTCATCGATGATGCCTTGGATTACGAGGGCGAGAGTGATTTGCTGGGCAAAAATTTAGGGGACGATTTGCGAGAAGGCAAAACCACGCTCCCACTGATTTTTGCCATGCAGCGTTGCTCTCCCGAGGAAAAACAAATCATCAAATCGGCCATTGAGTTGGGAGACACACCAGACATCGCCCCCATCTTGAAAATCATTGTGGACACCGGCGCCATGCAAGCGACCAAAGCCGTGGCACATGAACAAGCCGAACTTGCCATCCAGGCCTTGGAACCCCTTCCAGATTCACACCACAAACAAGCTTTGACCGAACTGGCCTCACAACTTTTGATTCGATCAAACTAAAAACCAAAGGGCTTGGATCCGAGACACCAGCAGCATCTCCCTCTATCGCACGCTCAACTCCACTCTTTTGAATTCAAATAGCTCAAAGCACGCAGCTCAATCGAATTGAATTCATAGAAGTCCACTCTTCCTAGGTGCTTTGAAGACCCAAAGCTTGTCTCAAATTTGAAGTGTAAAGTTCAAGGGCAAATCCTCAATCTGCCCCTTGTCTTTATCAGCCGTTAACAAGGGCTCAGTATGATTACACTTTTGTAATCGACCGAGTGCGGCATGGATGAGCTTCGTATTTATTATTCTCACAATCCCATCACGTACACGCTCAATAAGCTCATTGCGCAACAAAACCCTGACTCACCCAGCCAACAAATCACAGCGCGTGGAATTGAGTCTGAAGGGGCAATCAGCGTTTTAGACGATGGAGTATGGAACATCGAGAGGACCGTTACATTTCTGAAAACGCTCCTGTCCATCAACCCCATCCACCAGCAACTCCTTCACTTGTTCTTGCCCCACACAGGCTATTTGTTGGGTAAGTTGATCAAAATCACCCGCAAAATTTCTTGCTACTCTTACGTTGAAGAGGGTCAGTACTCCAGCAACAAGATCTATGGATTTCAAAGTCAACAAGAGGTTGATTGTGAAACGCTCTTGGAACGATTTGAACAAGAAGATCTTTTGGTCTCACTGGGCATTCAGAAAGAAGATGTTTTGAACTTGAACGAGATCAACAACTTCTTTTACGACTGTGAACACCCCAAATACAGGGGGGCATATTCTCTGTCTTCAAATGCGTTCAAAGGCTTCCCCAACGTTCAGAGGTTCAACATTGATGCTCCCAAAGAGCGAAAAATACATTTTCCCGAGACCACCTTGGTGGCACTCCCCCCTTTGTTTCAACTCTTGAGTTCACACCCAGGAAATGTCAAAGAAATTGAAGCCAATTTGATTCACCTGATTCAAACATCAAAATGCGCCCAACGCACGAAGAAGCTTGTCCTGAAATTACATCCTCAAGACTTGCTTTGGAAAGAAACCCATGAAGCCTTCAAATCCTTCATCCAAACGTTGAGCACCGTAGGCACAACTTTCAACGAAATTGATTTTCCTGATGAGGTCGATCGCAACGTAGAGCTTGCTTTTTTAGGATTTCAAAATTACTTGGTGATGGGTCAATCGTCTGCAGCCCTGTATTTAGAACAATTCGCATCCCGCGACGAATTTGAAGTGATTGACATCACTGGACCCGATTAGCGAGCTTTGTGCTCCTGAGCATCGCTCAATTCTGTGCATAATGGGGATGGTGTTCATGCATCTCTAGAGCTTGTGCGCCATGATGTCATCGTCTGCAGCCAAGACTCAAACACACACAACAATGCCTTCCAGCACAGAAAGTCTGATCCAACAAGCACTTGCAATACACGAGGCAGGTGACTTAAAGGGCGCATTAAGCCTATACCATCAGGCCCTCAAAGTTGATCCCAAAGACTTCAACGCACTTCATTTAATTGGTGTGATCCATCTTCAAGAGGATGATTTGACTGAAGCTGAAAGCAGTTTTTTACTCGCTTTTGAACTCAACTCAGAAGATGCCAACCTTTGCAACAACTTATGCGTTTTGTATGAAAAATCAAAACGATTCGACAAAGCATTGACCTTCAGCGACGCTTGCTTGCGCTTAGACCCCAAAAATCCCCAATGGCATTACAACCGAGCCAACCTTTTGGATGAAATGGGCTGCTATGACTTGGCCATCCAAAGTTTCACTCATGCGATTGAACTTGATTCTCAGTACGCACAAGCCTATCTCAACCGGGGACTGACGCATAAAAAACTCAATCAACTCCAAGAAGCTTTGGTCGATTACACCCAAGCACTTGAAGTAGACCCCAACCAAACGCAAGCATTTCTGAATCTGGGCGTCGTTTACTTGGAGATGCGTGAGCTTGAATTTGCTGGATTTTGTTTTGCAAACGCTCTCAAGATCGATCCCAACTTTGTAGAAGCCCAATGGAATCAGTCCTTGCTCTATTTGCTGCAAGGCGAGTACTCAAAAGGCTGGTCACTATACGAGAGCCGCTGGTCGAACCCGAATTGCTCAAGCTTCAAGCGCAAAAGAAACTTCGCTCAACCCCTTTGGCTAGGGGAGATGCCGCTGCAAGGCAAAACGATTTTGCTCCATGCTGAGCAAGGCTTTGGAGACACCATTCAGTTCATTCGCTATGCGCCCAAAGTCCATGAATTGACCTTGAACACGGTGGTTGAAGTTCACAAAAGTCTGGTTGATTTGTTCGCACATTCAATGCCAAGCATTCAATTTGTAGCCAAAGGCTCGAAGCTTCCAGACTGTGATGTGCAAACACCTTTGATGAGTTTGCCACTGGCCTTTCAAACCACCCTTAAAACCATACCCAATACGCATCCTTATCTTCATGCGGATCCCAACCTTGCGATCCATTGGAGTGATCGCATGAGCAAGGACCGAACACTCAAAATTGGCTTGGTGTGGTCGGGTGGAGTGAGAGAGGACCAACCCATCCTTTGGGACATCAACCAAAGAAGAAACATCTCCCTTGAACATTTCAAAGTTTTGAATTTGCCAGGCACCACCTACTACAGCCTGCAAAAAGGAGAGCAAGCTCAAAACGAATTGCAAACCCTGAACAATCAAAGTTGGGGAGGACCTCAGATCTTGGACTGGACGCAAGAGCTGAGCAGCTTTGCTCAAACTGCCGCTCTTATAGAAAGCTTGGACTTGGTGATCAGTGTTGATACCGCCGTTGCACACTTGGCAGCGGCCTTGGGCAAACCGGTTTGGATTTTGAATCGCTTGGATGGATGCTGGAGGTGGCTCAACCAACAAACATCAAGTCCATGGTACCCAAGCGTTCGATTGTTCAATCAAACCCGTACTGGTGATTGGGATGAGGTGATGAAGGAAGTCCAAACTGAACTCCTTTTGAAGCTCAAGTCCTAGGATCAACCAACTCCAATTGACGCTTACTCTCTGAATCCCGGACGAATTCAACTTCGCACCCAGGCTAAGAAGCTCAGACACAGAACTTGAATTCCTCCATCAAAATGGAAAACCCCTAAACGAGTTGGGTTCAATTTCCCGCACAATGGCATTAATTTCACAGACACGAAGACCTCCAGATCATGAGCACCACTTCCAAGAGACGTTTTTTCCTGCAATCCGGTGTCGGACTGGTCAGCACCCTTCCTTTGTTGAGTCAAGGCAGTGAAGCATCCAGCGAGAGTGAGAACAACCATGCGGTGAAAGGCCGCCCCAACGCACAGACGCTAGAGCTTGCCAAGTTTGCGAGTGGCCTCCAATACGAAGACATTCCAGCCAACGTGATCCAACGCGCAAAAGACACTTTGGCGGACACACTGGCTTGTGCCATGTATGGAAGCACACTCCCTTGGAGTCAAATGATGGCCAGCTATTGTGAGGAAACTGGCAAGGACGGCTTGGCTCAGGTTCTGGCTGGTCATGGCAAAAGGCTAGAGCCAGGATCAGCAGCCCTTGCCAATGGAGCCTTTGCACACGCATTTGAACTGGACAACTTGACCAAACCCAATTCAGGCTCACACCCAGGAGCCACCGTGTTTGTGCCCCTCTTGGCTTTGGCCCAGGCCAGGCGGTCGAGTGGACGAGATTTGATCACTGCGTTCGTGGCAGGCACTGAAGTGATGATTCGCATTGGACGCGCCACACTTCACAGCCAGGAGGAACACGGCTTTCATGCGCCAGGTACCACTGGTCCTTTTGGTGCAGCAGCAGCGTGCTCAAGGCTGATGGGCCTTGATGCCCTACAAACTGCTCATGCCCTTGGACTTGCAGCCTCTTGCGCGAGCGGCCTGCTTGAGTTCGCAAAAGCGGGTAACGGCGCCATGGTCAAAAGAATGCACATGGGCCGAGCTGCACAAGCGGGTGTCATGGCTGCCAATCTCTCCCACAAAGGCTTCACTGGACCTGAGAGCGCCTTGGAGGGAACATTTGGCTTTCTCAACGTCTTTTGTCCTGAACATGACTTTGACCAATTGACCCTCAATTTAGGACAAGATTGGTTGACCCTCACCACGATGCACAAGCGCTACGCTTGCCATATCACTGCGCATACGCCAGTCGAGTCTGCTGTCGCATTGAAGAATGAATTTCAATTCAGACCCGAGGACATTGAGCAAATCACCATCGAGTGCAATGAGCGATCCATGAGGGCCAACAACATCCCAGCTCCAAAAGACATCCTGATCGGGCAATACAGCATACCGTTTTGTGTGGCCTTGAGCATGTACCGAAATCCTGTGGATCCAAGATCGTTTGATGAGTCTGCCATTCAAGACGCTCGCATCATGTCATTGGCAAAGCAAACCATCATGCGACTCATTCCAGCGCCTGATCACAAGTCTGACATGACCAGTGTCGTGCACATCAAGCTTAAAAACGGTCAAGAACTCTCTAAGCGCTCAACCGCTTTCCTTGGAACCCCTGAGCGCCCATTGGACCAAAGCGCTTTGAGAGAAAAGTTTCTGTTGCTTTGCTTGGGAGATGCGTCAAGTGCTTTGAAACCCAAGCAACTTGAACAGCGAAAGAAGCTCAACGACTGGTTCGATCGAATTCAACATCTCGAGCAGCAATCAAACCTCAATTGGATCAAAACATAACAAGTGCGGTCAAAGCACTGTCACGAGATTCACTTTTTAATTTCAATTTGGAGACAAGCATGAAGCCCTCAGCAACCCATTTCAATCAACAACGACATTTCCTCCTCGGGATCTCAAGCCTATTGGTTGGCCTCGTTGTCGCTTTGCATTCCCCAACAAGCTGGGCTCAAAAAACGGAGTCTGCCTCCAACATGAAATTGGTGGGTTACAGTGACCTCCAAGGCAGAACAGCCTATCAACCCACCATTGCTCACCAAGGCAACCGCTGGATTGCATATGTGGGTCACCACGGTGACTACAGAATGAATCCGATGACGCATCAAATGGAGAACAATGGCACCTCTGTTCTTGATGTCACAGACCCCAAGCACCCTCAGTACTTGACCCACATTCCTGGACAAGAGGGAAAAGCCGAGGCAGGTGGCGCACAAATGGTTCGCATTTGCCCAGGATCCAGTCTTCCCAAAGCAGACAAGAGCAAGTTCTACATGCTTCGTGCAGTGGGTAGCATGGGTCATGAAATTTGGGATGTCACCGAACCTGCCAAACCCACCCTTTTGACAAGCATCGGTAAAGGTTTAAAAGACACACACAAAAACTTCTGGGAATGTGACACTGGCATTGCTTATTTGGTCTCCGGGAACCCACAGTGGAGAACGAACCGGATGACTCAAATTTATGACTTATCCGATCCTGCAAAACCTGTATTCATCAGAGACTTTGGCCTGGTTGGCCAGCAACCTGGAGCCTCAGGTCCCGTGCCCATCTCCTTGCACGGTGCCATATCAACTGGCCCCAAAGGCAATCGCGTTTATTTGGGCTACGGCACCAACTCTGAGGGTGTGCTTCAAATTGTGGACCGAGACAAGCTCTTGAACGGACCCAAAGAGCCTACGCCCGAGAATTTACTCTACCCACAGATCTCAAGATTGGACATGCCACCCATGCACGGCGCGCACACCGTGTTCCCCATGCTTGGTGTTGAAATACCTGAGTTCAAACACAATTACGCGGGCCATCAACGTGACTTCATCGTGATCACGGATGAGGCCATTCAAATGGAGTGCATGGAAGGCCGTCAAATGACGTGGTTCATCGACATCACCACTGAGACCAAGCCCTTTGGCGTTTCCAACTTCACGGTGCCTGAAGCCTCTGGCAACTTTTGCTCCAAAGGCGGACGTTTTGGCACCCACTCATCCAACGAGAACATGACCGAAATCTATTACAAGAAAATCATGTTCCTGGCACATTTCAACGCAGGCGTCAGAGCGATCGATGTGAGAAACCCCCTGGCTCCAAAAGAGATCGGATACTACGTTCCAGCGATCAACGCCAACACTGTCCCCTTGGCCATGCCCGTTGGGATGTCTGCCAATCTGCCCTTCACAGAAAATGCTAAAAAGACTGCCATCCAAACCAACAACGTTGAAGTGGATGACCGCGGCTACGTCTACATCGTGGACCGTGCGAACACAGGCATGCACATTTTGGAGTTGACTGGAGAGGCCAGAAAGATCGCGGACTGGACCAAAGCCGAACACTGATCCATTCACACCCATACAAAAGGCAATTGGACTTGAAGTCCTTTTGCCTTTTTTGTTGACAAACAAAACATGCATACATTTCAAATCACATGAAATTGAACTCCTTTCATCGCCGATACAGTTTGCCTAAACTCCTGATGACGACTGCTTTCACTTTGCTTGGTCTCTCACACTTGAACTTGCACTGCGAACCCAGCAGCCCATTGAATTCAAACCAAGCTCAAAATTCAACAAACGCTATTCAGAATTTCACCGTGATCATTGAAAAGGGCCAAACCAAAGGAGGCACTCAAACAATTCGGGTGCCCAAGGGTTCTGAGGTGAGTCTCAATTTTTCAAGCGACACGGATGGCGTCGTTCACCTGCACGCTTACCACCTGGAGTTGGCTTTGAATGCCAATCAAGATGCTCAGTTGAAGTTCAATGCCAAAGCGTCCGGAAAATTCCGAGTGGAGTGGCATCCAAAATTGAATTCTTCAACCCAAGCGGCCACGCACGAGGGCCCTCAACTCATCAGCTTAGAGGTGATGCCACTTTGAGAAAAGGGCTCCCTTTGAACGTGAAGCGCAAAGACCTCTTTGCTCTCGTGGCGCTCACAGTGCCAGCGATGTGCGCCCGCGCCCACGCCTTTGGTGAACGCTATGACCTACCCGTTCCAATGTCTTGGGTCATTGCGGCAGGATGCTTGGTGCTGGTTCTGACTTTTTTGGTGACTGTGTTTTGGCCAACACCCAAAACAGGACAAAGCCTCAGCCACTCACCTTCCAAAGAAAAAATCCCTACCAATCATCCCGACCCCTTTCAATCTCTTCAACAGGGTGTTTTTGGAGGGCTTGCGATATTCTTTTTGCTGCTTTGCATCCTGTGTGCCAAGTTTGGCACCCAAGATCCGCTCATGAATTTCGCACCCACCTTCATTTGGATCATTTGGTGGCTTGGGACTTCATTTGGCGTGGTTCTTTTTGGAAATTTTTGGCCTCTCATCAACCCTTGGCATGCAATCGACACAGTGATCCATTCAGCCAACATGAGACCTCCTCTTGTCTACCCAATGGGCTTGGGACAATGGCCCGCGGTGATCGCATTGTTGTGTTGGTGCGCATTGGAAGTGGTCTACCCCATTTCCTCCATGCCCGAAAGACTCTCTTGGTGGATCATTGCCTACACCAGCTACATGCTGCTTGGAATGTCCTTGTTTGGTCAAGAGGTTTGGAGTAAGTGTGCCGATGGATTTTCAGTTTACTTTGAGTTGCTCTCAGGCCCACCCAAACAGAAATCAATGCCATCCCAAACCTTGCAGCCAGAACCGAATCCAAGCGTTCAGTGGAGTCAAGTTTCGTTTGTGATCGCCATGTTTGCCAGTGTTTTGTTTGATGGTCTTCACGCCAGTCAAATGTGGCCCCCTCTTGAGGCCCGTGTCATGCGCTGGGGCATTTTGAGCCATGATGCAAACGGATACCAGTTGGGTGTTTTGGAGTTGATCTGCGTTTGGGCGTTCTTTGTCTTTGCGTATGCAGCGAGTTGCGCTCTCGCATGCGCTTGGCTAAAACACAAAGCCAAAGAACTAGATTTCAAAATTTCAGTCAACACGGTGGATCTGGCCAACCATTTCTCTTTGAGCTTGATTCCAATCGCAGTGGCTTACCTCTTGGCACACAATTTTTCAACCTTCTTCATTCAAGCTCAGAGCATCATTGCTTTGTCCTCCGACCCCTTTGGCTGGCAATGGAACTTGTTTGGCACGGCCAGGTTTGAGGTCGATGTGAGCGTGATCGATGCCAAACTCACTTGGTACGTTGCAACTTTATCCATTGTGTTGGGTCACATGGTCTCGATTGTGAAATCACACCGAGCAGCACAGCTCTACCTAGAGTCGCTCAAATTTGAGCGAAATGATTCAATAGAGAACTTGAACTCTCAGACGCTCAATGTGAAAGCTTGGAAGCTGAACATTCCCTTGACCCTACTCATGATGGCTTTCACAGCTTTGAGCTTGTCCATCATCGCAGAGCCTTTGGCCAACTGATAAACCACGCTCAAAAGCTTACTCTTCAGGGCTTCAATCCTTGTTGGACGAGCAACTCGCGCCCCTGTTGGCTCTTTAGCCATGACAACAAAGCCTGACTCTCTCTAGAGTCTGGATTTTTAAGCCACAAGGCGTAATTGCTCGTGAGCTCAAATGGAGGCGGAAAAGGGCCTATCAAAGTGCTTGCATCAGACTGTACGATCTCACTGATCTGAGTCACACCCAATTGCACTTCTCCCGCTTTCACCCAGTCCATGGTTTGAATGCCATCTTTTGCCAAACGTGCTTTGGCCATGACCTCAGTGCGAATACCCAGTTGATCCAATATTTTCATGAAATGTTGTCCAACGGTAGCCCCTCTCGCGGGATCTGAGATGCCGATGCTTTGACAATTCAAAAGCAGTCTCTTCAACTCCTCAGCATTTTGAGGTGCAGGTCCGGTGAAGTTTTTGCCAGCGATGCCTGCAACCGTTGCAGCAAAAGGAAAAAGTTGCCCCACTTTGAGCTCTGAGCTCCTTTTTGAGGATTCGATTCTCTCCAACGTGGTGATCAAGGCTTGAGCCGAATCGTCGGCCAAATAATGCTGTTGTGCGGCTCCAGCCGTGTCAAAGTGAAGATCAATTGAGAATCCACTGCTGGCTTGAAAAGCCTTTGCAACGGTCTCCAAAGGAGACTTGACCCCAGCCGCAGCATGAACCACCAACATTTGTGCGTTCACAGAAAATGACATCAAGGACAAAAATCCGATCAGACTCAAGAAAATCGTTTTAAGCCGTTGGTGCATGAAGACCCTTGGTGAAGGTTTGTGCTGATGAATCATCAATTTTCTTTTTCAATGCCTGCTTTGTCGACCACGCGTGTCCAAAGTTTGAGCTCTGACTTGATCAGGTCTTGGAGTCGCTCTGGCCTGCCTCCGGCCACATTCATCCCCTGTTTGGCCAAAGCCTCTTTGACATCCGCTTGAAGCAACAACGCATTGAAGTCTGCATTGAGTTTGGCCACCACCGGTGCTGGTGTGCCCACTGGAGCCAAGACACCATACCAAGACTCAACCACCGCTCCGGGCAAACCCAATTCCTTCATGGTGGGAACTTTTGAATAAGCGTTGGATCGCTCATTGCCCATTTGTGCCAATAGTTTCAAGTTACCGCTGTTGATGTGCACCGAAGCCGTTTGAAGGGCCACCACACTCACTTGTATTTGGTTTCCGATCAGATCGGTCAAAGCGCCTGAGGTCCCCTTGTAAGGCACGTGCAACAGTTTGATGCCCGCCTCTTGCGACAACAACTCCATCGCCAAATGCTGTGGGGCACCCTGTCCAGGTGAGGAATACATGAGCTCACCCGGACTCTTTTTGGCTAGAGCGACAAAATCTTTAAAGGTGTTGATGCCCGATTTGGCTGAGGTGACCAGTCCAAAAGAGCTGGTCCCCAAAAGAATGACGGGCGTGAAGGATGCCACTGGGTCGTAAGGCAACTTATTGCTCAATGCGGGTACGGTGCCATGCGCAGTTGCAGTCACCAAGAGTGTGTAGCCGTTGGGCGCTGATTTGGCCACGTGATCGGTTCCAATCACGCCACTCGCGCCCACTCGGTTATCGGTGACCACGCCCACCTTCCATTGTTCGGCCAACTTAGGGCCCAAAACACGAGACAAGATGTCTGCCCCAGTGCCTGTTGAAAATGGCACTGCCAAGGTGACGGTTTTGTTTGGGAAATCTTGCGCGTGCAAAGTGCACAGTCCCAACACCAAGCCACAAGCGACTAAAAATTGTCTAAAAAAACATGCATTCAAATTCAAAACGCTAACCCGCACTTTCTTTGTTCATTCAACACTTCAAAACTCAGACCGTCATTTGGTCAAAAACAGTTTGGCCCAAGCTTGTCCCCATTTGTCCGCCTCATCCACCACCAATCCGGGATCGGTCAACACGTAATTGAAATTATTAAGTTCTGATTTGACTTTTGTGTTGGCTGGGGGCCTCCCCATGTCATTCAGCATCTTTTGCGCATCCACTGACAACATGAAGTCGGCGAACAACAATGCTGCATAGGGGTGAGTGGCATGCTTGGTGAGCGCAATGCCTTGAGGTCTGGCCAGCGTGGGCTCAATGGGCACCCAATCGATGCTCGCACCTCGCTGCTTGAAGGACTGAGCGTTGGCGTTGTAAATGGTCAAGCCCACTTGCACTTCACCTTGAGAGATCATTTGAGCCAGCAAAATGTGCCCTTTTCTGACATCGGGCTTCATCTCTGAGAGTTTTTTGAAAAATGCACTGCCTCTGGCCTCACCCAAAGCATTCATGATGCCGCCCATCCATTCTGCATCGGTGGCCTCGATCCCCAATTGGTCCTTCCACCTCGGCGTTAAAAATCCCTCCAAGTGATTGGGCAATTCTTCTTTTTTCACTTTTTGGGTGTTGTAGGCCACCACGAAGAAATTGACCCGATCTGGCATCCACTGGCGATGCTTGGGGATCATGTTTTGAGGCAAATCGCTTTGATGGGGACTGTAAAACTCTGAAAACATTTTTTCTCTGGCCAAGATCTCCATCTCAGGGCCATTGGTCTCCACCACATCTGCTGCATAGCGCTTGGCTCTGGTTTCGTTGAGCACGCGCTGCAACACCCCATCGCTCAAACCCCTCCACAGCTCCACATGGACCCCAAATTTTTTCTCAAACTCCTTCAGGATGGGAGCAGCTTCAGTGGGCGCCAATGAGGTGTAGAGGGTCAGCGTTCCCTCTGCCTTGGCGTGATCCAGCAACCACTTTGCGCGATCTGCCCCTTTGTACATGTAGATGGCATCCTGTCCCAAAGCATTGGTTGCGGCGGAGCCAAATGCACTCGATGAAGCTGAAGGGACCAGTGTTTGCGCAATAGCCTCGCGAATAAAAGTTCCAAATAGAGCGACCAGCATGAAACCGATCAAGAAGAGCTTGGAATTGATGTTGGGTTGATTTTTTTTCATCGTTCGCCCTTCAAAATTAGAGTGCTCATAGGATGTGTTGATTGGGTAAGCTCTGAAGTGCAAATTCAATTCGGCGCTTTGAGACACTTGCCATTCGCTCATGATCACCATTCATCCAAGGTTTTGATGAGCGCTTGCGCAAGTGCTGCATCTCCGCTGGCATGCCCCGCTTCCCTGGCCACTGTGAGTTGACTCTTGGGTAAGCTTTGGTGAAGGGCATAAGCCGTGTGCATTGGCGTGACGAGATCAAACTGCCCTTGAACAATGTGACAGGGTTTGTCAGTAAGGTATTCAAATTGACTCCATCGGCTCTCATCGCTCAACCAAGGATCGCTCAAAAACATGTGACAAGAGATGAGCGCCATGTTGAAGGATCGATCCACATCGCTTTGGGTCACGCGTGGCAAACCCGCAACCGACATCACCGATTGCTCCCACTGTGCCCAGTTGAGGGATGCAGCGTCACGTTTGGCGTCGCTCTTGCCATGAAGGTGCAACAAATGCGCTTTCAGAACGCTCCTCCAATCTGAGAAGTCCACAACGATTGCGCCCGGGTCGCTGAGCTTAGATGTGTTTGCTTTGAATTCCTGCCACTCTTTGGGAAACACCCGAGCAGCACCGCCCTCCTGGTACAACCAAGCCAATTCAGCTTTTGTAGACGTGAACACGCCTCTCAAAATCAAACCTTGAACCCGGTGCGCATGGAGTGAAGCATAGGCCAAAGCCAATGTGGTGCCCCAAGAGCCGCCAAACAAAGTCCACTTCTCAATACCGAGCTTGATTCGCAAAGCTTCGATGTCACGCACCAAATTTTCAAGCGTCAGACCCAATAAGGGATCGGCACATTTGCTTCTTCCACAACCACGTTGATCAAAGAGGATCACACGAAATTTTTGAGGATTGAAAAAGCGTCTCGACATCTCCGAGCACCCTGCACCTGGCCCCCCATGCAAAAACAAAATCGGCAACCCTTTGGCATTGCCGCATTCTTCCCAATACATTTCGTGCCCTTCACCCAGGGGCAAAAAACCAGCTTGCAGTGGAGCGATGGATGGATAAAACATATTTGTTGCTGAAGTGCTCTGGTGAATCTGGACTGATTGAAAGTTGATTTAATTTGAAATGCTTTTGAGGCTTGAATGGGCCACGTTCATTGTGGATTGAGAACCTCGACTTAAACTGCTACTGACTTTAATCCAGTTTTACCCAAACCTCCAGAATGAGGGAAAACGAGGGACTTGATGACCACAGGAACTGCACCCGAAGTCTCGAGCATGCTTCCAATGTCCACAAAATCGAGCTCACTCAAGGTGATCCCATCAACAGAGATGACGGGCGTGGTCATCTTCAATTCCTCCAAGAAGTGAATGCCAATGACCCCAGCACAATCGGCCTCTCCGATCAAGACCAAAGGCAGTCCAGCATCGATCAGCGATTTGAACCCGCGGTGCACGCCTTTGCAAAAGGCATCAAGTCTTTGAAAGGTTGCTGACCCTTCAAACCGGTAACACAACGCTACTTGTGTTTGAGCGTCTTGAAAATCCATTCGCTTCAAGGATTGCTCAATGAGCGTGGCAATTTGACTCGAGTCAAGTTCCTCGTGTGAGAGATCCAATTGAGGCGCAATCACTGGGATATTTCTCAAAGGCAATGTGTCTTTGGGCTCCACAATGATGGTGCTGCCACTCACTTGCACCGTGTATTGAGAAGCTCCAACCACAGTTGCACGAATGCCTTGTGCGGGTGTCACCAATTTGACCCCACTCCAAGCCTTCACACGCTCACGCATGACTTGGGCCAAAAGAGGCCCCAAATCGTTGAAGTTCGCTGTCTCTCGTTCATAAATGTATTCAGACACACCCCCAGAAAATGTCACGATGCTGGGCCGATGGGTGTGCAGCAAAGGGTCAAGCCGCAAGAGCGCTGCAGTGCTTGGAATCAATGCTTGTCCTTCAATGACTTGCATGATGCGGTCTGCCATCGAAGCCACCAAGCTCTGCAGTTGTTGAGCAGTGGGTCGATCGCCCAAGGCCAGCTCAAAACCCAATTCTTGTGCGATTTGTTTTGCAGCCTCCTCAATGCGAATGACACGTCCGTCCTCATCAAAGGAGAGGATGCGAGCACCGACATCCAGGGCTGTGAGGTCCACCACGGCACCTTGCGAACAGATGGCGATTTTGGTGGTACCGCCCCCAATGTCGATGTTCATGACGCTGGTTTGTTCTTCAATGGACATGGCCGCAGCGCCTGATCCAAAAGCAGCGAGTGTGGTCTCCAGTGCATCGCCTGCGCTCACAGAGACAAATTTTCCTGCTTCTTTGGCAAACAACTCACCAATGAGACGTGCATTGGTGCGCCTGACCGCAACACCGGTCAAGATCAGAGCACCAGTGTCTATTTTCTCTGGGGTGATGCCCACACTCGCATACTGTTCAGCGATGAATGCGCCGAGTTTTTCACCATCGATGCTTTGGTTCTCAGCGTAGGGTGTGAGCAAGACATCAGACTCATGCAAGACGACGCGCTCGCTCACAATGTAGCGGTTATCCAGGCGCTCCATCACCAAACGCGAAAAGACCAAATGAGAAGTGGAGGAACCAATGTCCACTCCGACACTCACGAGGACGATTTCGTCCTCTTCTTCCATGCTTCTTTTGATGTTGCTAAAGAAAATGCGGCCACCCGCCTCGCTTGTCATTTCCGTCTGATGGCGGATTGACCTTCAGGCACCTCATACCATGCAGGATCCATGCGGTCTGTGACCCCATTGGTTTTGAGCAAACTTTGGTATTCTTGACGAATGAAAGGATCCTCCATCCAGTACGGAATGGCTGTTCCCCCCTCCTCTGTCAACTCTTGTGCGGTGTAATCGGTGTGCTTTTCTCCAGGCGCGCCTGGATCGCGCCCGGGGTTGTGCGGACCAAACCAAGCGGTGAGGCGCAAGGGATCCTTTCCTGCGCTGAAGTGTTGGTGGTACCAACGGGCTCCGCCAGGAGCGGCAGACACCAGGCCCACGGGTTCGTAGTCAATGCGCTTGACGACATCGGCTTTTCCGTCCTTCCAAGGGGTTTCACCCTCTTTTTCTGGCCAAGTGTAGGTGTAGCCCTTGCCATTCAAGCAAATGAGCACTGCAGCTGAGGTGTGCGCATGCGCTTTGGAGTAGCGGCCGTTTTCGTGCTGTCCAATCCAAAAGTAAAAGCAATTGTTGGTCATGAAGGGCTCAATCCTGCGGTAGCCAGGTGAGCGTCGATTGTCTAGAGGCAGCTCACAATTGACCACATCAGGGATGAAATTCGTTTTGCGCATGGCCAAGCCACGCACGGGATCTGGTGCGATGTCGTCCTTGGCATGGTAGAAATCATCTGCACCACTGAATCGGTCTTTGAAAACAAAAGGGTTGTTGAAGACGCTCTCCACGTTTTGCAGCATGTTGAGCACATTTGGAGCAGTGGTTCCTGCCAAGAGCAATGCGCCACCTGAAGTGGCGTTCACAATGCGGTGCCATGCGTTGACTGGAATGGAGAACATCGAGCCTTTTTGCCACTCAAAAACGTGTTTCTTTTTGTCCCCCTCTTGCCAAACCTCTGTGGTACCTCGACCCTCGACCACGAGGTAGATTTTTTCAAACATGTGCTTTTCAGGGTGCAGCGCGCCTGCAGGCGGCACTTCAACCACGTAGCAACCCCATTTCGTCTCTGTCCCGTACAACTGAATGTAGTGGCCTTTTCCGCCTGTGCGCTTCCAAGGCATCAAGGCTAAATTTTGGACCTTGCTGATGCCAACCCCTCTGAAGACAGGAATACCCTCCGACTCCATGAAAGCGTCATATGGCGTGGGTTGTTTCTTGAACTCACCGTATCCGGCTTTTTTGTTGCCAGCTGGCTCGTGCCAGTGGCTGGTGTCTTTGTCGTGAGGCATGTGCTTGAACTCGGTTAAAAAGAAAGAGATTGAGACCCATTCGGACATCAAAGTTGGGTCAGGATTTAGTGTTTCACATAAAGGAACGATGTTCTTCTATATTAAATACTGATGGATCTGCCGTCAATGGGGAAACCCATCAAAACAAACGTTAAAAGAGACCCACAAGACACCAACTTCGCTTGAACCCCTTTGTTGTCTAGAAACAACTCAAAGTAGCAACAAAGGGAAAGCCCGAATTCATCTGTAAAGAAAAGTTAAGCCTAATACCTTTGTGACAACTTCAAGTGGAACTGCGTTCCATATGAAGGAATGATCACAGCATAACCAGAAGGTCCTGTTGTCAGCTCGCACTGGCAAACTGGCCTCAGTTCTTCACTATCAACTTGGAAAAGACCCTATGAAATTCAATCGTCATGCCATCGGCCTTGCCGCTCTTGCACTCGCATCTATTTCTTCACAATCCAATGCCATGCAAGTCCTTGGCGACAACTTGGAAGTTTACGGAACACTTTACCCCGAGTATGACGTCACCACTTATTCTGATGGCTCAGCCACTGGAACCGCCAACAACTCCATGCAAAGCAAAAAACTGGTTGCTGGAAACGTGACCCAATCTGCGACCCCTGTGCAAAAAACCCAAATCAATTGGTCACAATCTTATGTGGGCGTAAAGGGGCAAAAAGCATTTGGCGCGACATCCATTGGCTTTGACTTCCAAGGCGTGATGGGCAAAAACATCGACAACAGCGCTTTCGGTCAAACCGCTGTCACCAAGAGCAATGTACAAGGCTTGTTCACAGATACACGCGATGCTTTCGTGTCGATCTCCCAAAAAGGAGTTGGTACAGCTCAATTCGGTCAAATGGACACCATCTACAAATCGTTTGGTAACCGCATCAAAATGTTGGGCGTTGACTCTTCCAACTTCGTCTCCACCAGCGGTGTTTTATCCGATGTGGGCTGGAAAGCAGCTTCAGGTGCTGTCACCTCCTTTAACACTCGCATTGGCAACCAAATGCGTTTCCTGAGCGAAGAGTTCAATGGCTTCTCAGTGGGTTACTCTTTGCGTCCTGATCAAAACAGAACCGCAACCACCAATCAGTACTTGACTGCAGCTGGTGCTCGCTGGACCAATGGCACTTTCTACGTGGGTGTGGCTCAAGAAGTTCACAACGACTACAGAACCTTCAGCGGTTCAGGCGTTACTGAATCGGCCACCACCTTGCAAAACGCAAACCCTGGCTCCAGAGACACAGCGAACCGTTTGAGCTTTGGATACGTCAAGGACGCATTGCAACTCTCAGCTGACTTTGCCACATTGCAATACACAGAAAACGCTTTGAGCAATGGCAAATTCACAGGTTACAAAACCAACACTTATCAAATCAGTGCTGAGTACGCTTTGAACCCCATGTGGACCATCTCCGGCAACCACGTTCAATCTGGCGATGGCACTTGTACCATCTCTGGTGGCGCAGCTTGCTCAACTGCAGGCTTGAACGGTTCACTCAACAGCTTGGGCGCCAAGTACAACTTTGACAAGAACATTGGCTTGTTCATGCTCTACGGCAAAAACAGCAATGGCACCAATGCCACATTCGCCTCTAGCGCACAAGGCGGCAATGTGACCAACATCGCAGCTGGTTTGCTCTTGGTGTTCTGATCCCACGGCAAGCCTTGGCTTGCTGATGTTTTAGACTACACCACTTAAAAAGCAGTCCCTCGGGACTGCTTTTTTTATGGACTTTTGATCCGTGGGTGATGACATTTGAGCCTTCTTGGGCCATGGACACACAGCTTCAATTGGACCCCAGTACACTTACCACTTGAAAGATTGATGGCCAGTCTGTTCCCTACTGCATCACCACACGAGCTCATTGACCAAAATCCAAATGAATACCCTAAAACGCGCTTTGAAAATGCTCCTGAGGGACCTCAGGTCAGGAGAGCTCAACTTGCTTTTTGCAAGCGTTGCACTGGGCGTTGCAGCCTTGAGTTCTGTGGGGTTCTTGGCCAGTCGCATTGAAGGGGGCATGCAACAAAACGCATCCGCTCTCTTGGGAGGGGATTTGGTGGTTGCAAGCGATCACCCCACCCCACAAAATTTTCTTGATCAAGCCGAGCAACTTCACTTGAAGCAAGCACAATTGATTTCCTTTGTGACCATGGCAAGAGGCGAGTCCAAAGGAGAACCCACCACCCACTTGGTGGCCCTCAAAGCTGTGCCAGACAACTATCCCTTGAAAGGCCACTTGAGCCTGCATTTGAACCAGTCCGCTTCTTCACAAAGCGAGGCACTTGAGCAGCAGTCATCATTTGCATCTGCTCCTGAGCCTCACACAGCTTATGTTGACCCAGAAGTTTTGGACACTTTGGGCCTTGAGTTGGGTGATTCAATGGACATTGGAGACGCCAGGTTTTTGATCACCCACACCATCGCTAGCGAGCCCGACAAAGGGGCGGGCTTCATGAATTTCGCCCCTCGTGTGATGATCTCAAGAAGTGACTTGGAGTCCACTCACTTGATACAACCGGGCTCCAGAATCAACTGGCGACTCGCTCTCACTGGATCAGAGCCCCAAATCACTGCCTTTCAATCTTGGGCCAAAGAGCAAATCAATGCCCAACACTTGCGCGGCATTCACGTCGAGACCCTTCAAGAAGGGCGGCCAGAAATGCGCATCACCATGGACCGATCCTCTGAATTCTTGAATTTGGTCGCCCTCCTTTGTGCTTTGCTTTGCGCTGTGGCGCTGGCCTTGGCCGCCAAAGGATTCGCCCATCAAAAAATTGATGAATGTGCTTTGTTGCGTGTTTTTGGACTGTCCCAAAACGAGATTGAGTTGGGCTTCGCACTGGAGTTCTTCATCGTGGGACTTTTGGCAAGCTTCATGGGTGCAATCATCGGATTTGCAGTGCACGAAGCGCTCATGCTGATCCTTGGTTCTGTTCTACCCAGCGACTTGCCCAATCCCTCGCTCTCCCCTGTCTTGAGTGCCATGACGGTGGGACTGATCTTGATGTTCTCTTTTGGTTGGCCTCCCATCGTGCAACTCTCCAAGGTTCCCGCCATGCGCGTTATCCGCAGAGACATGGGCCCCAGCCCCCTGTCAGCATGGGCCGTGATGGGCATGGGTCTGATTGGCTTTGGCGCTCTCCTATTGATGATCAGTCAACATGCCCGCTTGGTCCTCACGGTGCTCGCAGGATTTGCGTTTGCTGCAGGTCTTTTTGTGGCGCTCAGTCTGGTTTGTCTAAAGCTCCTCAAGCAGTGGCTCTCCAAAGAAAATCCTCCTTTGTGGCTTCGCTTGGCCTCACAACAACTCTACTCCAGACCATGGCAAACCGCCACACAAGTCAGCGCCCTGTCTTTGGGACTTTTGGCCCTCTTTTTATTGATCTTGTTGCGCACCGACATGATTCAAAGTTGGCAAGAGAGCACCCCAGAAGATGCTCCAAACCGCTTTGTCATCAATGTGATGCCCGAGCAAAGCAAGGACTTCTTGCGCGCTTTGGATGACGCTGGCGTCAAAGAGCGGGACTGGTATCCGATGATTCGAGGAAGACTCACTCAAATCAATGGCAAGAGTGTTTCTCAAGCCGATTACAACGATGATCAAGCCCGTCGAATGGTGGAGAGAGACTTCAATCTGTCTTTCAGTGAAACACTTCCCAGCTACGACAAAATCACGCAAGGACAATGGGTGAGTGGCGACACCCATGGCTTGAGCCTTGAAGAAGGACTTGCCAAAACACTCCACATCAATATGGGAGATGAGTTGAGTTTTGACATCGCTGGTGTGATCAAAACCGCACGCGTCACCTCCATTCGCACGGTCAATTGGACCAGCATGAGGGTGAACTTCTTTGTCATTTTCCCCCTCAAAGACATGCCCTCGCTGCCCACCACCTACATCTCCGCCTTCAAAGCACCCCCAACTCCTCGATTTGATGCCAAACTCAATGTGCTTTTCCCCAACATCACGACAGTGGACATGAGCGCCACCCTCCACCAAATTCAAAACCTCTTGAACCAGGTGATTGCAGCCGTTGAGACCTTGTTTGTGTTTGCACTAGGAGCGGGCATGTTGGTGCTCTTTGCAACCGTGACCCTCTCTCGCACCCAACGACTCAGAGAGCAAGCGATTTTCAGGGCGCTTGGGGCAACAACCCAACTGCTCGCGCGCGTTCAAAGAACAGAGCTCTTGGGTGTGGGAGCTTTGTCTGGCTTTTTGGCCTCCATCTTGGCTTGGATTTTAGGAGCCTTGCTGGCTCACTACGTTTTTGATTTCACTTGGACCCCAAGCCCTTGGGTACTGGGATTGGGAACGCTCACAGGTGCTGCACTTTCGTGGACAGCAGGCGCTTGGAGTTTGCACCAAGTGTTAAAGCAACCGGTGGTCAAAACCCTTCGCCAAGCCCCTGTTTAAAACCAGGATGATTGATAGACGCTCCACTTGCATGGACTTTGAGGGTCTGAACAAATGAAGATATTTTTTAACTCCAACAAAAAGACGCATCTGTCAAAGCTTGATAAGATTTGACGATGGAACCCAATTCAAATCCTCAACCCACAGCCATCACCCCTTTTGAAGCCATGGGAGGAGAGGCAACCGTTGCCCGTTTGACAGCGCGTTTCTATGAATTGATGGACACACACAGTGAATTCTCGGCACTCAGAGCGGTTCACCCTCCAGATCTTGCGCATGCGCAAGAGCGACTCACTTGGTTCTTGACGGGATGGCTCGGTGGTCCTCCTGTGTACATGGAGCGTGTAGGTCACCCCATGCTCAGAGCGCGCCACATGCCCTTTCCCATTGGCATCTTGGAGAGAGATCAATGGGTGGCTTGCATGAGTCAAGCCATGCAAGACTGCCACATTCCCCCAGAGTTGAGAGAACCCCTTGAAAAAAGTTTTTTTGGGACAGCCGACTGGATGAGAAACAAAGCGGGTGCTTAAAGAGAGCACAACCTTGGGCTGGTTTTGGAGCTCAGGCTTTTTGAAGCTTCAACTCGATCCCTTGAGCAACACCACCAAAGCACCTGCACCGCCCTCAGCTGGTTTTGCCTGCACAAAAGCCAACACCTCTTGTTTTTGAATCAACCAAGCCTGTGTTTTGGCTTTGAGCACCGGGGTCTTCCCAGGAGATCCCAACCCTTTGCCGTGCACCACCCTCACACAGCGCCAACCCATCTTGACCGCGTCTCGAACGAAAGTGCCAAGCGCCTCCCTGGCCTCCTCTCTTCTCAAGCCGTGAAGGTCAATTTGGGACTGAATGCTCCAGCCGCCAGTGCGCAGTTTTTTGGTGACATCCAGACCAATGCCAGGACGCCTGAAGCTCAATTGATCGTCCACATCAAGCAGCGTGGACGCATCAAACTCATCGCTCAAACTCTCTTTCATGACCGCTTGATCGTCTAGTTTTTGCTGAAAAGCCTCGGGCTTTGGAGGCTTGGGCTGAGGGATTTCGTGCTGCGGGTGGGCCAAGGGCTTGACCCGTCCAATGGCTTTGACAAAGAGATTTTTCTCGGCTTGTTCACGTTTCAAGCGCGCTTGCTCCTGGGCCAAGCGCTCGAGTTCAAGGGCTTTGGCACGTGCCAAATCCGCCTTCATTTGGGCTAGGTCTTGAAACGATTTGGCTTTGGCACTCAAGGCGATGTTCTCAAAAAATCAAGGGCTTTGGCGTTTTCTCCATGGTCTCTCCTTACAGCAGGACAAAAAGAGATTCAAAGAGCTTGCAAATCAATGATAGCTTGAATTCCAAAAGGTACCGCAATTGAGCCTCGAAGAGCTTAAAATTGTGCGTCTTTGCTTGATTTGCAAATCACTCTCTGTGTAAGCTAAAAGTGCTTTGGAGATCTCGCTGCCGTGTTAAATTGAAAGTGCACCATGTCCCTACCCATCATTGATGAACATTCTTTTGTGACCCTGCACTATCGCCTGGCAGGTCCTCAAGGGGATTTGATCAACACCTTCAATGACAAACCTGCGACCTTGACCCTGGGTTCGAGCATTCTCTCGCCCGCCATTGAAGCCCGTTTATTGGGGCTTGCAGAAGGGGTGCACACCACACTTGACATTCCACCTGGTGAGGCATTTGGCCCTCGCAACCCGGACATGCTCCAATGGGTCAAGAAAAGCTTGCTTGCGGAATTGGGAGACCCACATGAGGTCTACGCCGCTGGTGATGTTGTACAGTTTCCAACACCCGACGGTCAATCGCAGTATGCAGGTACAGTGGTGGAACAAAATGAGAGCGCCGTGCGCTTTGATTTCAACCACCCCTTGGCAGGTCAAGCGGTGCAATTCGAAGTGAAAGTCTTGGGGGTGATGTGATGCAAACCATCAACGAACGAGAGGTCTTGTTGGCTCAACCCAGAGGGTTTTGTGCCGGAGTGGACCGAGCCATTGAAATCGTGGAAAAAGCGCTTGAAAAATTTGGCGCTCCGGTCTACGTTCGCCACGAGATCGTGCACAACACCTTTGTCGTCAACGATTTGAAACAAAGGGGCGCCGTTTTCATTGAAAACTTGGAGGACGTTCCTTTGGGCGCCACTTTGGTTTTCAGTGCCCATGGGGTGCCCAAAGTGGTTGAGCGCCAAGCCTTGGATCGACAACACCAAGTCTTTGATGCCACCTGCCCCTTGGTCACCAAGGTGCACGTTGAATTGGCCAAACTCGCCAAAGAAGGCTTTGAATTCATCATGATTGGCCACAAAGGGCACCCTGAGGTCGAGGGAACCATGGGTCAATTGGAGAGCGGCATCCATTTGGTCGAAGATGTTGAGGATGTTGAGCGCGTCACCCCCTCTCAAACGGAGAGGTTGGCGGTCGTGACCCAAACCACTTTGTCCGTGGACGACGCTGCAGACATCTTTCAAGCGATTCAGAAAAAATTTCCCAACATTCGCTCTCCCAAACAGCAAGACATTTGCTACGCCACTCAAAACAGACAAGATGCCGTCAAAATGATGAGCTCAGCGGTTGACTTGGTGATCGTGGTCGGAAGCCCCTCGAGCTCCAACTCAAATCGCTTGAAAGACGTGGCTGCAAAATACGGCACCCCCAGTTTCATGGTGGACTCTGCTGAAGAACTCAAGCCCGAGTGGTTTGAAAACCGCAACCGCATTGGTGTCACCGCTGGAGCCTCCGCCCCCGAGGTGCTCGTGCAAGAGGTGCTCAAAAAAATCAAAGCCCTTGGCCCCATCAGCGTGAGGCAACTCCAAGGCATTGAGGAGACTGTGAAGTTTCCTTTGCCCAAAGGCCTCAAAATCGATTCGAATGAGTCAAGCAGTTGATTCACCCATCTGAATGACCCAGAGATTTCAAATCCATCGTTCGCAACTCCATTTTTATCTAAATCCATCAACATGTTAGACATCAACTTACTCCGCCACGATTTGGACCACGTGATCGCCAGACTTCAAACGCGCAAGTCACCCCAAACCTTTTTGGATGTCTCTGCCTACCAAGCTTTGGAGAGCGAGCGCAAGACCATTCAAACGCAAACCGAACAACTCCAAGCCTCGCGCAACGCCCTATCCAAGCAAATTGGACAACTCAAATCCAAGGGGGAATCTGCAGATGCCGTAATGGCGCAAGTGGCCGATCTGAAAACCGAACTCGAAACTTGCGCCACACGCCTTGAGTCCATTCAGTCTCAACTCGAAGCCATGCTCTTGGCTGTGCCCAACTTGCCTCAGGCAAGCGTTCCCGTGGGAAGTTCTGAGGGCGACAACGTCGAGTTGCGACGCTGGAGCCCAACGGGGACCGAGCCCAAAGCACTTGCGTTCACCCCAAAAGATCACGTTGAACTCGGTGAGCCCCTGGGCTTGGATTTCGAAACGGGTGCAAAACTCTCTGGCGCACGGTTCACGGTCATGAAAGGCTCCATTGCACGCCTTCACCGCGCACTGGCTCAGTTCATGCTGAACACCCAAACGCAAGAGCACGGCTACACCGAGTGCTACACGCCCTACGTCGTCAACGCTCAAACCCTCAAAGGCACGGGTCAACTGCCCAAGTTCGAAGAGGATTTATTTGCCGTCAAAAAAGGCGGGCAAGAGGCCTTGGGGGGTGAATCTGAACAAACCGCTTTGTATTTGATTCCCACCTCAGAGGTCACACTCACCAACTTTGTGCGAGACACACTGCTCAGCGAAGCCGACTTGCCGATTAAGCTTACCGCACACACGCCTTGTTTCAGATCAGAAGCAGGCGCCCACGGCAGAGACACCCGCGGCATGATTCGTCAGCATCAATTTGACAAAGTGGAGATGGTGCAAATCGTTCACCCTGATCACAGCAATGAAGCCTTGGATGAAATGACCTCACACGCTGAGGCCATTTTGAAACTCTTGAAACTTCCCTACCGGGTGATGTCTTTGTGCACTGCTGACATGGGATTTGGTGCCACCAAAACCCATGACTTGGAAGTGTGGCTGCCCGCACAAAACACTTACCGTGAAATCAGCTCCGTTTCCAACTGCGAGTCATTTCAAGCCAGAAGGCTTCAAGCGAGATTCAAAAACGCCCAAGGCAAAAATGAGTTCGTTCACACCTTGAATGGATCTGGACTCGCGGTAGGACGCACGTTGGTCGCGGTGCTTGAGAACTACCAAAACGAAGACGGATCCATCGAAATTCCTGAAGTGTTGCAAACTTACATGGGTGGATTGACACGCCTGAGCGCTTAAAGCGCATCTCTTGACAATTCAATTCGCACATGTGCAATGCTCTATACTCAAACCGATTCGAGCAAGTGTTCTTTTCAATCGCTCTTGGAATCCCCAAAGAGTATTTTTGAGACCTTGAGCGTGAGGTTTGAGATGACCCGTGAAGCTTTTTTCACCCCCTTTTTGAGAGTTGATCCATGAGCTTTGATTCCCGCGTGTGCACTCGCTTTGTACTCTTGCTGTGCTTGGTCACAGCTTTAGGACTTTCTTCATGCTCAAGCACCAGTTCTCAATCTTTGAACGAAACTGTGGCGAGTGACTCGGTGATCTTTCAAAGCCTGCCCCCTGGTGCTTTGCCTCCCGGTGCAAAACTCTTGACCGAGCAGACTTTGGTTCTGGGATCTGGCGAGAATTGGGTTGGACGCGTGAACCTGGACATCGGCAAGGACTCTGAGACGGCTTACCGGTATTTCGCACAAGAATACCCAAAGCAAGGCTGGAGCCTTTTGTCCTCCAATCGCGGTCAAGTGAGTCTTTTGATCTTCGTGAAGGACACACGCACCGCATCCATACAAATCACCGAGAACACCGTGCTCTTGCCCGGCAAGGCTGTGATCACCGTGAGCCCTCGAAACACCGGCGTGCCTCCCAGCAACAAGTGAAGCTTGATGGGTCAGATGGGTTGTCGTCCAAAGCTCAAAGCTCTCTTTGATCCAGGGCAGCAACGAACATGAGTGCTGCTCCTAGGCCTCTATCAGAACGACTTCAATCTGCACTGGCTCTTCACCAAAGGGGGCTCTCGAGCGAGGCACGCACGCTCTACCTTCAAGCCCTTGAGAACGATCCCGAAGATTTTGACGCAAGGGTGCTCCTCACCGCCCTTGAAGGTCAATGCAAAAATTACGAAGATGCGCTCAAACACATCACCAAAGCTCTAGAGATCGATTCTCGAGACCCCCAACTGCACCACAACCAAGGCTTGTTGCTCTTTGAGCTCTCGCGCTTTGAAGATTCTGTGAGGAGTTTTTCTCTTGCATTGAGTCTTGAGCCAAACTTGCCCCAAACACTCTACAGCCGAGGCAAGGCTTTCGCTCAACTCTGTGATTCAAACCAAGCTCAGCAAGATTTCTTGGCAACCCTTGAATCAGACGCTCATTTTGTGAACGCTTGGATGGAACTGGGCAACTTGCATTTGAAACTTCAGCAGCACGCAAAAGCCACTGAGTGCTTTTGGAAGGGCTTGCTTTGCGAACCCGATCACGCTGCACTTTGGTGCAATTTGGGTAACGCTTTGACTGCACAGTTGCAAGTACCCAATGCGATTAAAGCTTATGAACTCTCTTTGAGACTCAATGCCCTAGACTCGAAGACGCACTTTCAGTTGGGGCTTGTACTTCAAAGTTCTGGCCAAGCTGAATGGGCTCAAGTGCATTTCAAGCAAAGCTTGGCCCTTGATCCTTCAGTGGCTGCCTACTTTTATGCCAGTGGTTTGGTCCATCTTCAGTTGAGCGAATGGGAATTGGCCATCGAAGCGTTGAGCGCTGGACTCAAACTCAACCCTCAGCATGCTGAAGCCTATTACAACCGGGGACTTGCCCAACAACAACTGGGCCAATACGACTTGGCGCTTGAGAGCTTCAACAAGGCACTTTACTGGAGAGCTGATTTTGCCCAAGCTCACTACAGCAGAGGCATTGTTTTTTATGAATTGAAGTTCTTTGAAATGGCCATCGAACAATACGATTTGGCCCTTCAGTACCAACCAAACTATTTTGAAGCCCTCACCAACAAAGGCATTGCTCAAAAAGAATTGAAAAGACCATTGGCTTCGCTGGAAAATTATCAGCGTGCTTTGAGCGTCAACCCCGAATTCTCACAAGCCTACAACAATTTGGGCAACGTTAAACTCGATTTGCATGAAACTCAACTGGCCCTTGAATGTTTCAACAAAGCGCTGGTCCTTGAGCCCAGCAATGTGATTGCACTCACCAACCGTGCCAACATCTTTCACGATCTCAAAGACTTTGCGAGAGCCACTGAGAGCTATGAGTTGGCCATCTTGGTGGATCCCTCTCATGTGGACGCCTATTGGAATTTGGCGCTTTCGCAACTCTCCATGGGCAACTACGAGAGGGGCTGGACCCTTTACGAACACCGCTGGGGCATGCCCAACTTCTCACTCTCCACTCGGCGCTTGAGTGAGCCCTTGTGGTTGGGAGAGGTTTCTCTGGCAGGCAAGACCGTCTTGATCCAAGCCGAGCAAGGCCTGGGAGACTCTTTGCAGTTTTGCCGTTTCATACCCGATGTGTTGTCCCTGGGTGCAAGGGTGAAGCTTGAGGTGCCAAGCCCTTTGCTCTCGATCATGAGGGAGAGTTTTGCCTCCCTTTCATGCATCACCGACCAAGCAAGTGAAGTGGGTGACTTCGATCTGCACTGCCCCATCATGAGCCTGCCCAAAGCACTTGGCGTGACCCTCGCGAGTTTAGAGCGGGCCTCACCAGAGCCCGGATTGCCCGCTCACCAGCATCTCAATTACCTCAAAGCACCAGAAAAAGGAAAGGCTCACTTCAAAGCTTGGCTCAACACCCAAGACTTGCAAGAACAGGGCAAAACGAGTCCAAACCCCACAAAACCCTTTCGCGTGGGCTTGGTTTGGAGGGGCAACCCCAAGCACCAAAACGACCTCAACCGAAGTTTGTCATTGCGTGAACTGATCGATCACTTGCCCATGAACGATGAACGTTTTCAGTTCATCAGCTTGCAAAAGGAAGTGCCAGATGAAGAGAGGACAGATCTCAACAGTCCATCGACTCGCTTGATCGATGCCTCTTCTGAGTTGCTCGATTTCACAGACACCGCCTCTCTCATCACACAATTGGATCTCGTCATTTGCGTGGACACGAGCATTGCTCATTTGAGTGGGGCCCTCATGTGTCCAACCTGGGTTTTGCTCGCGGCCAATCCCGATTGGAGATGGCTCTTCGAACGTGAGGACAGTCCTTGGTACCCCAGTGTTCGTCTTTTCAGACAAGAGCGTCTCAAAGAATGGGGGCCCATCCTCGTGAAGCTCTCAGCCGAGCTCCTCAAACTGCCCAAACACCCAGTGTCATGAGGCAATCGAGAAGTCTTTATAATTTTTTTCAACAACATTTCCATCACATCGCCTTGGCTCATCTTCCACCCCCTCCAAGCACCATGAGAATCGACAAATGGCTCTGGGCCGCTCGGTTTTTCAAAACCCGTTCTTTGGCGAGCGATGAAATTCAAAAGGGCAGGGTTCAGGTCAACGACATGCAAGCCAAGCCCTCCAAAGAACTCAAGCTTGGTGACCTCGTTGAATTCAAACAAGGCATACACCTGAGAAAAGTCAAAGTCACGGGATTCAATGCGACAAGAGGTCCCGCCACCGTCGCTCAACTCATGTACGCAGAAACGCCTGAGAGCTTGGCCCTTCGATCCCTCACCTCGGAGCGGCACCGCTTGAACCTAGAGCCCGCACTGAGCATCAAAGATGGGCGCCCCACCAAGCGACAACGAAGAGATTTGGACGAAGCCAATTTTGAATGGGACGACCGCTGGAGCGCCTCGATCGACTGATCATCACACATCAGTCAACCGCAAAAATCAAAATGGCATTACTCCAGGAAGTTGTTCAATAACAACAACATATTTGGCTTTACTCGACTAAAACGTTAATATCGCCAACCCGGCTTCGCATTTTTTGTGAACCCTGGGAGAGCCTCGTTTCAATGCGTTCGTTTTGTACCCTTACATGAGGGTGCTGGGAGTCGATTCACCATGGCCTTCAAAATATTGATCACCAGTCAAAAGGGTGGCGTTGGCAAAAGCACTGTGGCTGCCAATTTGTCCGCTTTCATGGCCTCTCAGCTGGGCCTGAGAACCACCTTGATCGACTGGGATCCACATGGATCTTCGAGCAATTGGCTTCGCCGCGCCCCCAACGTAGGCGTGTTGGTGCAACACCTGACACTTCCCATTGAGTTGGGTGGAAATCGCCCCGTTTTTGAAGCGCGCATGCATTTGAGACGTGCCACCCAAGGCCATGACATCGTGATCGCTGACCTCACATGGACTGACGCTTTGGCGGGTGAGCTCATGTTTGAATTTGACATGGTCTTGGTGCCCACCTCTGTCTCTGAGATCGAGTTGGCTGCCACTTCTGGATTTTTGAGTCGCCACCGCTGGGTCTTTGACTCCGCCATTGCCAAGGCGCCTGCCCTCTTGGTGTGTCCCACTCGTGTTCACCCCGAGCAATTGGGCTCCAACATTTTCACGCGCCAGCGCTTCCCCGTGAGCTTCATGCTAGCACCTCCCATTTTGGAATCCCAGTCTGCCAGAGACATGTTCGAAACCGGCTACTTGATGAACTTACCCAATGCTTGCGGTGAGTCCTTCATCTCCTTTGCCCAAGCCGTGGTTGCAGCCAAAGACATTCGCATGAACCACAACGAACAAGAACGCGTGAACGCAAGCTTTAAGCAACCCGTTTTGAACCGTGCCCCCTTGGAGCCCAACCGCCGCTTGGCCCAAAGCCCTTTGAATTCGGCTCAAAAACAAGTCACCACCGTTTTCCAAGTCATTCCTCCTGCGGCCACCTATTCGATCCTTGGACGCCATCGCCAAAGAAAGGCTCAAGAGGAGTCAGTGGAGAACAAACCCGCAGTGAATGCGGGAGTGACTTTGGGCATTCCTGACTTTTTGAAGCGCTTTGCGCGTGGCACCTCCAAGGTCTAAGACCTGAAGCGCCAAACCAAGACCCTTTACTCAACCCAAAGAGCGACATTCAAAATGAGTCAAGATCATTTTCTGGCATTCAAAGGCTTGAAGCAGTACACACCTGAGGTGGGGTGGGAGTCTTTGCACAATGAAGATCCGTCTCACCACCGTGCGGCCGCCTCTTTGGGCGCACAGACCGGTGGACCTGAAGCCCATCAGGACTTCAACCCACACGCTCATGCGCAAAACTACACTGCCCCTCGCGCACAATCGCCTCAAAATCCAAGCCCCATGAGAGGCTCCAACGAAGACCCTTTGATCACTGAACTCTTTGATCAATTGAAGCATCCCGTAGATGATGAACTCTCCAAAAACTGGAAAGTGATTGCCTCCAACGTCAACGCCTTGTCCCAGCGCATGGACCAATTGAGGCTTTTGAAGTCCCAGTTGAACGCGCTAGAAGCCGAGACTCAGTCTTTGAGGACTCAAATTCTGAACCAACTCGAAGACGTGCAGCACACCGCTGAGCGTCAGCTCTCTGTGGCCAGACTTCGCATTGAAGTTTCATCCTTGGCCAGACACAAATTGTCTGAGAAACTCAAAAGATCCTGATTCGGTCACACGCAAGTGTGGTGAGTTGAGGTATTCTCGAGCTCCAAGAGAGCGCTTAGGAGCCACTGCATGGCTTTTACCCTCTTCCCCTTTTCCCAAAGTCCAACCCCCACAGAGGCGTCCATGTTTGACCGACTCAATCGTTACTATCCCATTCGCTACACCGTGTTTTTCTTGACCCTGGCCGGTCTCTCTTTGAGCTTGGTGAAATTTGTGGTCTTTACCCAAGGATTTCCTGAGCTTTTGATCTTTGCAGCCTTGACGGCTGTGGGTGTGAGAGACCTTTTGCAAAAAGAACACTCCATCTTGCGCAATTACCCGGTCATCGGTCACATGCGCTTCATGCTCGAATACATTCGACCAGAAATCAGGCAGTACTTCATCGAGAGCGAAAACGATGCTGCGCCCTTCTCTCGCGCTCAACGCTCCATCGTCTACGCTCGCTCAAAAAGCGTCTCCGATAAGAGACCCTTTGGCACCCAAATCGATGTGCATGCCTCAGGCTATGAATGGATCACCCACTCGATCACCCCCACCCACATCGAGGGACATGACTTCAGGGTCCAAGTCGGTGGCGACCAATGCGCCAAACCCTACAACATGAGCCTCTTCAACATCTCTGCCATGAGCTTTGGAGCGCTCAGCGCCAACGCCATCATGGCCTTGAACCAAGGGGCGAAGTTGGGTGGTTTTGCGCACGACACGGGTGAGGGCTCCATTTCCGACTATCACCGTGTGCACGGTGGTGACATCATTTGGGAGGTCGCCTCAGGCTACTTTGGTTGCAGAGACGAAGAGGGGCACTTCAGCCCCGAGAAATTCACCGAAAACGCGCTCTCCGATCAAATCAAAATGATCGAAATCAAATTGAGCCAAGGCGCCAAACCTGGACACGGTGGTGTGCTGTTGGGGCCTAAAGTGACGCCCGAAATCGCGAAAGCCAGAGGCGTGCCCGCTTGGCAAGACTGCATCTCTCCCAACAGTCACTCCAAATTCTCCACCCCCATGGAGCTCATGGCTTTCATTCAAGAACTGCGTGAACTCTCCAAAGGCAAACCCGTTGGCTTTAAGTTGTGCATCGGACACCCCTGGGAATGGTTTGGCATTGCCAAAGCCATGGTGAGCTCAGGCATTCACCCCGACTTCATCGTGGTCGATGGCTCTGAAGGGGGAACTGGTGCAGCACCTCTCGAGTTCTCTGACCACATGGGCACCCCCATGCAAGAAGGTTTGAGACTCGTTCACAACACCTTGGTGGGGCTGAACTTAAGACACAAAATCAAAATCGGGGCGAGCGGCAAAATCGTGAGCGCCTTTGACATTGCTCGCACCTTGGCCATGGGAGCCGATTGGTGCAACAGTGCCCGTGGCTTCATGTTCGCTGTAGGTTGCATCCAAGCTCAAACTTGCCACACGGGCAACTGCCCAACTGGAGTGGCCACCCAAGATCCAAAACGCCAAGTGGCCTTGGTGGTAGAGACCAAAGCCGAGCGGGTGAAGAACTTCCATCACAACACCTTGGCGTCCTTGAAGGAACTGACAGAAGCCACGGGACTCAAAGATCCCAGTGAATTCGATTTGCACCACATCATGCGCCGCATCAACCAAATGCAAAGCCAGTCCTTGAGCTCGCTCTTGAGCACCATGGAACCAGGCGCCTTGCTCACGCAAAAAGGCTTCAAAACCACCGACAAAGCTTGGCCCCACGTGTTCCAAGACTTCTGGGCCCACGCCAGTGAGCAAAGCTTCAAGGAACTCAACAAAAGCGCCACCCCTCAAAAAACCGAAACACCTTCACCCAGCAAGAACACGGGTGTAGAGATTGGCGACACACCGAGTTTGATTTGAGTGTATTGACCTAACCGTAAAGAACTGGCACTCAAACGACTGGGAAACACTGGGTGCATTCATCGGGGATGAGATATTCTGACAGGCCAGCGTTCAACTTCCCCAACAAAAAGGCCCTGAATCCAAATTTGGTTTCAGGGCCTTTGTTCTTTGAACATTGAGAACTCACAAGAGAGCCATCAAATTTGTCTCACTCGTCATTGGGTCTTGGGTAGACGAGCATTTTGGGCTTCATAGGTGTTCTCTCAGGGTTGGGCACAGCGGCTTGAGTAGGTGCTGCGCTCTCATTTGACGCCTCAGGCTTGCTTGACGCGGGGGCGGCTTCTTTGGCCTTTGGCTTGGCAGGATCAGGCGCGTGAGCGGGCTCTGCAGCCTTGGGTTTTTGAGCTTGAGTTTGCGCAGCTTGAGCAGCAGCTTGTGCCGTTTGAGCCTTTTGGTTGGCCACTTCCACGTCTTTTTTGAGCTTTTGAATCTCTGCGGACAAAGCTTGGGTGGGGGCTTGTGAGGGCTGAGGCTTGTTCACCAGCGCCACCAATTTCGCATCCAACGCTTGCATTTGTTTGTCGATGGCTGCAAATTTGGCATCCAAGGCGTTCAGTTTGGCATCGAGCGATTTGCCCGATTGATCAGAGATTTGGCTGGGTACGGCTGCGACCACCTTGTTGACCTCTTCAAACTTTTTGGAGAGCTCACTTTGAGACTCGCTGAGTTTTTCAAGCTGCTCGGTGACTTCACTGAAAGACTGGGTGGACTCGGTGAAACTGCCCATGGTTGCATCCAAATCTACAACACGCTTTCCAACAGCCATGGACAATGCATCGAGTTGGATGATGTTTTGGCGCATGCGCGTGGAAATGGCAAAGAAGGTACCCACAGAGATCAAAATGAATATCAGCATGCCCCCCAAGATCAACCTAGAGTGCTGCAAGCTTCTCTTTTGGCTCTCGTTGATGCTTTGCATCACTTTTTGCAGGTCACCGCTCACGTCTGCAGCCACTGAGGCTGAACGAGCTGAGACCTCGGCTGAGTTGAGCACCACACCGGTTAGATCTTCGAGCTGACGGGCAAGTTCATTGCTGTCAAGGGACGCGTTTTGAAGCTCGTCCAAACCCCCTTCAATCTCTTGAAGGTCCAGGTGTTCTCCCTCCTCATGGCTCTCGCTGGCTGGCTGGAGCGCATCTTCGGACACCACCTCTGTGTCTGATTGTTCTGCAGTGGCTAGTTCTGAGCTCATGGCAAGGTACTCTAAAAATGATCAACCAAATAGATGTGTTTCACTTGAATTGACCCTCTAGGGTCACATTGATTCAAAAGAAACCTTCAAGGACCACTTCACCATTCACCCAGCAAAGCACTCAAGCTTTGTGAGCAGTGATCTGATCCAAGCGAATGTTCAACTCCTCAATTTCTTGCTGGAGTGTTTCCACCCGGACTTTGTAGTCCTCATTCCATTTATCGGCACTCAAAACCGTAACTTTAGTAGTTGGCGTAACGGGCTCACCATCGGAGGCCTCCATCAAAGCGGGCAAACCACTTGCAGAATCAAACACTTGGCCTTCGTGCTCGCCACCCGTCTCTGCTTTTTTAAGGACTTGTGGTCCAGCAACGCCAGCAACTTCCAAGGCTTCCACTAGTGCGCCATCCGTTGCCGAAGGCTCACTGTCATCCATGGGTGCCTCGCCCAATGGGTTTGCAAAAGAAGGCGGCACGCCATGGCTTGGGTGCCCTTCGTGAGCGTGATGAGCTGAGGCTTCGTGCCCCTCAGTGTGTGAGGGATCCGAGCCTTTGTCGCTTGAATGCTCTGAATGTTGCGTGCCTGACATGAAAAATCCTCAAAAAACCAAGGCGCAAAGAAGATTTGACCTTGCAAATCTAACTTAAGCGCTCCTTCTCCAACTCTAAATCGACTTCAAACCCCTCAAGCTTTAATGCAGCACAAGTCAGAGGGGTCACTCTCCTTGGGCTTCAAATTGTGTTTTGAGGGACTGAGCGCTCCTGAGCCACGCTTTGGCCAAGGCAGGAGTGCTGCTCATCAAGTTTTGAGCCACCTCTTTGCTGGCGAAGGGACCTCTGACCAAAATGTAATAGGGTTTCTTGGACTGGGGATTTTGAGTCAGGAGCACTTGAGCGTTTGCAAAAGCAGGGGTTTCTGTCTTGAGCGTCATGATCTCGGCTTTGGTGGGCATGGCAGCGAGTTGAAGCACCCAGGCCTTAGCCGGCAAAGCACTCACCCAAGTGGGAGGGGTTACTTTGTCACCAGAGACGGTTTGCTCTTTAGCACTCTCCTTGACTCCCTTCACAGGCACACTCTCGAGGGCCTTGCTGGCCGAGACTTTGGCCTCGGCGCCTTGTGGGTCTTTCAAGAGTGGAATTTTAAGAGGCGGCTCTTTGAGCGGAGCCTCGAGAGGCTTGACGGCTTTGGACTCTTTGGGAGCCTCCTTTTGAGCTTCTTTCACCGGCTCCTTGAGCGCTTCCTTGGGCGTTTCTTTAGAAGGCTCTTTGGCAAGTTCCTTGACCTCCTTTGAAGGCTCTTTCACGGCCTCTTTCACGGCTTCTTTCAAGACGCCTTTGGCCGCGTCCTTGTCTTTGTTTTCCGCCTTCTCTGGGGTCAAAATGGCTTCACGCTCTGGGATCAAAGAATCATCGGCCTTCACTGGAGGCGGCTTGGTGCTGCTGGACATGCCAACACCAGCAGGCGTTGGCGAAGTGGGTGAGTCTTTCACATCGGCTGGTGCAGACTCCGCTTTTTGAGCGTCCTTAGAAGCTTCGTTCTTGTCTTGCGCGGTCTTGTCCTTTTTGCCCTGATCCCATTGAGGCCCAGTCAAATAGTCTTTCATGTGCTCGGCCTCAGCCAGCAAGACATCTTTGTAAAGTGCTGCCAAGGCAGACACACTCAAAAGGAAACCAAAGAGCAGGCCCCACCCCAACTTGCTGCTCTTTTTAGGGGCTTTGGGCAAATCACCCTCTTGTTGAGAATCGCTCTCGCCCTTGTGATCTCGGTGCTCGTTGTTCCATTTTTCTTCTGCAGCCTTGATGGCCGCCATCAACTCCACCTCGGACAAGGTGGGCTCTCGGGTCACACCTTCGTCAAAGCCTGGCTCCAAGCGGTCATCCAAGCGTGAGGGCGTTGGCTCAACGCCAAAGCCCCTTTGAGCAAATTGCTGCTTGAACGCTTGTGAGCTCATTGTGCCTTTGCTGGCCAACTCGTCCTTGGTGCTCTTAAATGGGCTCTCCTCCTCCAAGAGGTCTGCACCACTGGAAAAGCTAGAAGGGTGTTCGCTCTCCAAAATCCACTGAACCAGGTGCTTTCCAAAGGCTTTGAGTTTCTTCTCATAAGGCTCTCTGCGATTCAACAAGAGGACCACGTGAATGTTGCTGGCGGGCAAGCCATTGATCAAACGCGCCAAGAGTTGCAACTCAAAGTCTTGAACCGCCTGGGTGTCGGGAAAGATCAAAAAACGTTTGACAGGCGCCTTCTGAGACTTGTCAAGCGCCTCATCCAAGGTGAGCTCAGACAAAATTTGATTGAAACGGGCAACGAGTTTGTCAGCATCTGCAGACAAGCACAAATCCACTTGTGCGTCTGGCAGGGTCTTCAAGTGCTCATAAATGCGCCTGGCATAAGCGGACAGGGCCACATCATCGTCGCCCAAAATGGCCAAGTTCAAGCCGCCCTCAGAGAGGGAGGCGAGCATCATCTCCAAGCGGATCTTGTCACTGGGGCTTTGGTAGAAGTCGGTCACTGCTTAGGGCCTCACTGGGTGAATGTAACTGTACGAGCCGCTCAAGGATCAAGCGGTGGCAGGGCTGGGACTCTCGCCTTTGAGGTCCTCAGGTCTGAAACCGTTTTCATCGAAGAGCATATCATCTGGAATCTTGGGCTTGGGCTTGGAGTAATGCTGGGCCTTGGCGTAGGCATCGTTCAAGCTGAACACGTAGGCGATCACCTGGGCCACCGCATGGTACAAGCCTTCAGGGATCACGTGATCGAGCTTTGTGGTGAAGTAAAGCGCACGGGCAAGCTCGGGAGCCTCAAAGATTTCAATATTTTCTTTGATCGCAACCTCACGAATGCGACGCGCAATCTCATCAGCACCTTTGGCCACCAAGATTGGAGCACCATCTGTGGTGGGATCATACTGCAGTGCAACGGCAAAGTGTTGTGGATTGGTGATCACAACGTCCGCATCTTTGATCTTACCCATCATTCGGTTG
>Ga0208618_1000116_pt1 | contig 36369 bp, 41 predicted proteins | sample CryBogCBE18Jul08_FD_184585 | JGI IMG/M metagenome (GOLD analysis project Ga0208618, IMG submission 184585) | Freshwater microbial communities from Crystal Bog, Wisconsin, USA - CBE18Jul08 (SPAdes) | ecosystem: Environmental > Aquatic > Freshwater > Lake | place: Crystal Bog, Wisconsin, USA...
CCAGCAAGCGCTGTCTTTGGGTATTGCGTCTGGGCTTCACCGGACATGCCACGCGCCATTTCAGTGATGTCCTTGATTGGCATCGCCTGAATTTTTTCACGCTGTTCACGAGTTGACTCGCGTGGATCAAGATAGCTTGCACCTTTTACGAGCGCTGCTTCGGCCCAAGGTTGCCAGCCCATCATTGTTGTATCGCCAAAACCACTTGTTCCTGCGAGAACTTGATTAGTAAGCGGCGATGATGTTTCCGTCATACGGCGACCGACATTATAGGCCGCTGAATTTTGCGGACCCTGATCTGGTGTGGATTTTTGACCGGACAACGCAGCGCTCAACCGATCTTCCAAACTTGCCTGAGCAGGAGGAAGAATTTTCTGCGTTTCGGGGTCGTAACCTTGCTTCGCCCAATCAGGTGTGATTTGCGTAGCAGTACCCGGTTGAGGACGATCTTGAACGGACGATGGGGCGGCTTCTGGTTCTGCCACTGGGTCTTGGAGAGCTTTGCCGAGGCGATCTTCTAAATCGTCCATGAATTATCTCCCGCCAGTGAAGTAACGACTCATTCCACGGAAACCATGAGTTTCAAAAAGCTTATCGATGCGCGTTGGGTCCATGTTACCACTGATCATTTGCTTAAACAGCGCAGGATCATTTAGCATCACGTTCTCAATTGCCTTGGCCTCTGTCCCATAACGAGCGGATGGATTTTTCCGCTCAAAGTCAGCAGGCGCATTGACATAGCTATTACCGGAATCTTGCCCATAAAGATTAGCGTGGTTTGCTTGATCAATGCCGCGCTGTGTCTGTGTCATTAGCAAAGAAGTCAATTGAGCGTATGCTTTTGGATTTTGGTTTGGATTTGCGTTAGCATTTGCCAATTCATCCAAAGCCCTGACGCTCTCTTGCCCAGCACCAGATGCCTTCATAAGGCCTTGAAGCCTTGTAAGTTTTTCAGAAATTTGGGCCGGTGTATCATTGTCAAGAATATCTTGACCACCAAATGCACGGGAAATCGTATTGGCTATTCCAGAAATTTGAGCGCGAGTTGTATACGCCGTACCCGGAGCATTCCAACCCTTTGCAGCGGACACATCAGCTAAGTTGCTGGCAAGTTCATGGACATTCTGTTGATTGTCGCGAGAAGCAGAGCCCACCTTGTCCACGTTATCAATGTAGACCTTGCTGCGCTCGATTGGGATCAATGCGCTTGGCCCACCGGCAATCGCTCCGGCCCCCTTCTGATTTCCTTCCGCAATAGCCGTAGCCGCAGAATTTTTATCATAGAAATCCGTTGGTGCCTGACCGATCGGTTCACCCTTTGGCGCAGGAGCCGTCATCGCTGCTGGCAATGGATTAGTGATTGTGTCTGAGCCCGGAGGCTTCGCTTGTGGCGGCTGGCCTGCGGCTGCTGGAGCGGCATTACCCGGACCGCCGGGAACCTTTCCAAGCAGTGGAATGTTCTCACCAGCATCGTGGCGGCGCTGATAGTCTGACGCCGGAATGAAGCTGCCGTCTGCAAGCCACACAATATTGCCGTATGGCGTCTGCTGGAAGCTCTTCTGAAGGTTGGTAATGTCAGTGCCGCGGGTAAGCGCTTGCTGTTGTGCTGTCTGAGCGCCCGTAAGACCCCGGCTTGCAATATTGCTCTGCACGTCTTCATATGTCTTGGCACCGCCGCCGAGGCCTTGAAGAATGGCCGCGCCGAGATAGCGGCTATTTGAGCCAGCCATCGTGCCAATGCCTGACAGAAGCGGGATGAGGAACTGTTCGCTCATAAGAGTATCGCCAAGGGACTTCTGTCCATCCTTAGGGGGTTCTTGGGCCTGCGCTGGCCCTGCGCCAAACATGTTGCCTAATGTGCCAAGGATGCCATTATCCGCAGGCTTTGGACCACCATAGATGGACGAGACATACTTTTGAGTTTCGGCAGGAAGATAATTAAGATAGCTGCCACCCTTGGTAGACGCCTTTTCCAATGCCAAATCAACATTGCCGGGGCCAGCATTATATGCAGCGCTGGCCAATGCAGGGTCTTGATATTTCTGGTATTGCGCCTTCAAATACGCCTTTCCAAGCGTCTGGTTATATTCTGGGTCGCTGGCAAGCTTTTCAGGGCTCCACTCGACGCCAGCAAGCTTTGCAGCCTCTGGCCCAGTGCTAGGCATAATCTGGCCAACGCCTACCGCACCCTTAGGAGAGGTCAGCGGTGTGCCATCGGCATTAAACTGCTTGCCACCGCTTTCTTGCTGGACATGCTTGGACCAGTATTTATTGACAAAGTCGTCTGCCGGGTCTGGAGCAGCATCAGCAACAACGCTGTCTGCTGGAGCAGCATTAGCAACAACGCCACCTGCTGGAGCATCGCCAACTCTGTCGCCATCAGCATGATGTTCACGATGCTCGGCAACGCCGCCATCTTTCAGCGCAAGAGCAAAAGGCCCAAGTGATGAAAGGAAGCTGCCGATGCCACTTGCTGCAGCTCCGACACCAGAACCAACAGCAGAAGCCATCGTTCCGAGGCCAGAAATCTCGCCGGGGATTGCTGCAATCTTGCTAAGGTCACCCAACGTGCTCGATGACTGCCCAGTAGGATTTTGAGCTGTCATGAGGCCATGCTGGCTTTTGTCTTTTTCGGTGTCCGAAACTACCTGCGACATCGGATCATCGGTCTGGTACGGATCGACACTGCCGCCGTCGGCATAACCTACAACGCCGCCATGGGCCTGCCCTTGTGGCTGACCAAGGGTTTTTAACCACTCTAGGCCAGTTGCATTCTGGGCAGGGACGGCTGCTACAGCCGCTGCGCCAGTCTTTGGGTCAGCAGGAATTGCAGCTTGTGCAGGTGTAGCAGGATGGCCAATAATATCCTTGCGATAATCGTTTGCCTTTTTAATGGTATCGCCAATATTCATGGCACCCTGCACGTCACCCATAAGCGTGTCGCCCTGCTGCGCACGAGCAGGATTGGCAATGCCTAAATGAGCGACTGGGAGATTTGCCGCTGGGACAACGCCCTTGCCACCCGGCGTACTGGCAGGAGAACCGCCGTAAATGCCGCCTTTTGTGAAGGGGGCATAGGACTGCTGCTGCGACGCCAGAATAGCCGATAGATCATATGGCGATACGACATCGCCGCCGTTAAAATAACCTTCTGCGGCATGCTGCGGGGCTACGACGCCGCCCTCAGAATTTGTGGCACCACCTCGGGCCCATGCGCCATTAGAACGGTCGGATGCCTGCTGGCCGCCCATATCAGAAAAACCAAAGCTGCCATGCTCAACATTGTCATGCCCACCATGATTTTCATTGGGAACAACGCCACCATTGACGGGAGGTAGTACCGATGGGTCTTGGCTTCCTTGGCCCATTTCACCCATCAGGGTCGATGCTGGATTAAGATTTAAGCCACCAAACGCCCGATGCACTGGCTCCGAAGCCTTGTCGTAATCGACGGTCTTGTAGCCATGCGATTCGCCGACAGCCTCTGGGTGGATCTTTTCAACGTCCTGCGCCATGTAGCCGATATGCGTCTGCTCGGCGTCGTCGCCCTTGTACTTAAAGGTGTAGATTGGCAGACCATTCTTGGCCGTGCCAACCTGCTTGATGTCTTCCTTGAGCCGTGCATCGGAGAACCATGACTGCGGTCCCGTCGTAGTCGTGGTCGAGCCAGACAGTGCGCCAGTGCCCTCCGCGATGTTTGCGAGGAATTGCGCCACTTGGAATGGATAGGCCTGCTGCTGCTGGAATTGGTTGTACAGTGCCGACTGTCCAGCCTGCGTTGTCTGCTGGCCCAACGTACCGGCACCCATCATTGCCTGAGCGCCCTGCAGGCCTGCCTGCTGACCCTGAACGCCAAGTGCGCCGATCTGGCCTAGGCCCGTCTGATAGTTCTGTGCGGCGCTCTGGAAGCCTTGGCTTGCCATGTTGCCGAGCGTCTGGCCTTCTGCAAGGTTCTGCTGGTTCATCAAGGCAGCCTGCGCCACCTTGCCGCGATCACCACCAAAGGCACCCTGCTGGATTGCCGTGCCCAGAAGCTGCTGCTGCTGCTGCTGGTTGACGTTATTCATTTGGGCTGCCGTTGAGCCCATGGCATTTTGCAGGAATGGGTTCATGTAACCCTGAACACCCTGCTGGAAACCTTCCGGCGTGTAGCCCTGCTCAGCGTAATTGATCGCAGGCTGGGCGGCATTGGCATATTGGTTTGTCTGTGCCGTTGCCGCGTTTTGCTCTTGGTTAAGGGGGGCCACAAATGCGCTTGCGTCAGTGCCGTATTGCTGGAAGGGCTGCGTGGCGGTTGCCTGAGCCTGAGTATTGACAGCGCTATACCGAGCCAACACCTCTGGTGGAATGGCTACGCTCGAAGTCGTTGTTCCAGTTTTACCGCCCATGTTATTGCTCCGCGTGTCCGGTCTGGACGTTGTATAAGAAGAAAGCGCCAGCCGGTGGGCCAAACGAACGCTCGTATAGTTTTACTTTGGCTTCTGTACGATGATTTGACAGAACGCCAATAATCAATGGAAGGTTAAGCTCATCAGCAACCTTCTTTGAAAAATCACAAAGGCGACGCGCCCTACCGCCCTTTGCGCTTCGAAACTCGGGATCGACAAAAATTGCCTTCTCTTCGAGCATCCAAGCATCCGAATACCACATCTGGCTCATTCGTAAAAGGACCGCGCCTTCAATCTTTTGGCCCGGCTCTCCGATAATTCCAACTAGCCCCTGCCACAGGTAAAGAGCAGGCTTGATCATGCCTAGCATCTTCTGTGGGTTAACGTCCTTGATGCCATTTTCTTCCCACGCATCTAGCGCCAGCTTTAGCATGGCGGCTTCGTCGGCGGGTGTTCCTAATCTAATCGTTGGTTCCATTTCAGTCCCTTTTTGGCCCCGGTAACTTCTTCAATGTATCAATTGTCTTCTTGCGATATCCGGTCACGAAGTGGTCGAGGATTTCGTGGCCATGGTCAATGTCCCCACCACCGATGCGGGTGACGTCGTCTGGTTCAATAACATATTCGCCACCGGCTGCAACGATCTCAACCGGTGCTGCGCCACCCGTGGCAAGCTTTGAGCCGTATGGACCGGCACTGTTGCTATATGGCATGCCAGAAGCATTATACGGAGCCTTGGGGCTATTATAGGGCGCGTTGCCAGCCCCGTAGGGCGTGGCACCATGTTCCATGTATGGTTTTGACGAAAACATGCGCTTGGCAATCTTGAAGCCTGCCATCGTGTTGCCTTCGCCCATTGCGCCGATGATGTCGGCGGGGATCACATAAGACCCCGACGGCACGTTCATTGGAAGGTGATCGGTGCGGCCAGCCACGGGGCTGTGGATTGGTCCCACATGCACCTGATGTTTGGGTGCCCCCAGACCCAAGGCAATCTGCTCACCCATGCCGCCACCGGCAAGACGCGAATGCCGGGCGGTATTCAGCGCAGCGGCAACAGCCTGATCCTGCGGGTGCCCAGCGCTGATCATTTCGCCGATGTTGTGGCTGATTGTTTTCTGGGACTTGCCCTTCGATAGCGGCATAGCGTAGTACCTTAATTTGATGCGCCAGATATTTTAAAGGTAAGATTTGTCGTACCGGCGTAAGCTTGTATCGTATAGTTTGAGTCTAAAGCAGTTCCGCCACGCCACGATATTGTCGTGTGAGCTGCAATCGGCGCGGAATAATAAAGAGCATTTGTAGCATTTGCAGTGCCGCCCGATGGGACGAAACAAATTGTAAACGTGTCGGCAGACCCTGATGTATTACAAATGTCTATTCCGGTGACTGTATACTGAAGTGTATTTGGCACCGTGTATAAGATATTAGCTGATGTCGTTGACTGAACCGTTGGAGATGGATCGGCAATATAGACATAAGACATATAGGAAAGGATTTGCGCTAAATTGTTAATAGCGACAACACCGTTTTTCTGTGTAGTGAGGATATCGTCCAAACTAGCCATTAGAATTTCCCATCCGGTTGGAACCGATACCTGATAGCACCCAGACGCCAGAAGGTGCCAACGTCATTGGAAGACACAGCGATGGACATCAAACGGGCGCGGATGCGGACGGAGATATACTCGGTTGCCTGCGTCATGTTGTAGGGGCCGTATGCAGTGACTGCATCGCCGGGGTAATTGGTCACGTAGAATGTAATCTGCACCGTGGCATTCTGCGAACCGCTGTATGTACCCCACTTCATGTCCGGCCAAATCTGGTCGATGAAGATCAGATCATCGGCTTCGTTGAGTTGGAAGAAGCCGGTCTGGAACGAAGACAGCATAGCCGTAGTCGATGTCCCGCTGGCCGCATCGTTTCCTATTTCGTGCTGATATAGGTAATTATCAGACCCAGCACCAATGGGAGGCCCAAGCACAGATTGATCAATCCAAGCAGTACGACCAAGAGAGCCATAGTCCCACTGTTGGAGAACCGTATTGTATTTAACATAGGAATCATTCTCCGTCGAACTCGCCGATGGATAGTACCAAGTCACTTCACTGAACTGCGAATTAACGCCACAGGCGACCTTGTAAAGGTACGAGGTGTTGATATTTTGGAAGACAACGTCCCAGATAGGGCAGGGAATGCTTTGCGGCCCCGAGCCCATCGACATAAAAAACTGCTTCTGGCTCATCCAGAAAATTGCGCCGTTAAGCTGGCCGGTGCAGTGACGGGAAATCGCGCCGCAGTTTGAGCCAATTTTATTGAAGCCATAGACAAACGGCGTTCCAACATACTGCATCGCCCACAGATCAAGATCGGTCCAGATCAAACCCTGCTGTGGTCCCTGAACGGCGGCGACAATCTTGGAACCAGTTGGGATACGATATGAACCAGCTTGATTGGTTGGTGCGGCAGTCCAAGATGAGAAGTTTTCAAGATCAGACCACCTAATTAACATTGGGTCTGGAGACAACGTAAACGACGACCCATAGGCAACAACTTGGCGCTGTGGCATGGCAACAAAAATACCGTTGTTTACCAGTGGTCCATCTCCACCCACGATCTGCGCGTTTTGTAACTGTCCACCGGGTTGCCAATAATAAATGGCACCACCTGCTGGGCAGGCGATTAGGTCTTGGCCGAAGTTGTCAAGCGTCCAATCGGTTGCTGTGATAGGCGTTCCGGGCACCGAAGGCTGGGTCGTTCCAACACCGAATCCGCCAGTTCCGAAGCCGCCGACGCCGAAGCCGCTGCCAGTAGGTTGTGGGCCAAGGGCCACATAAAAGGTCGATTGGATGTTGCCGGAATTGATTGAAACGGGGCCAGCCGACGATGTTGCAGTGTTTGCGGCGGAGAATGTGAATGTGTTTGTCGTTGGCACGGTTAGAACTGTGTACAGGCCAGATAGCGTCAAACCGCCTAAAGTTGTCGCAACTCCGACATAGAAGCTGTCGCCGACATTGTAGCCGTGATTGTTGAATGTCGTGGAAATGATTGACGATCCGCTTATCGTCGAGAATGCATAGGATGCGCCGTCACTGGTGACGGTGGCCGTTGCCAGTGCAGAGGCGCTGATCGTGTATGTGGTGCCGCTTGCCGTGTAGATGGCATAGGGGCCGGTGAGGATCAGTCCGCCGACCGATACGGGCGTGACATAGTTTACAAAGTCCAGAACTGACGAGGTAATCCCCGCGTCTGTAACGGTGACGGTATTTGATCCAGATGTTGTCGAGAAGTTTGGGGCAGAGTTCGTGATCGTTATCTGCGGGGTGATGTCAACCAGATTATTGCCCGTCAAGACATCAAGTTGCGCCTCGGCACCAATTCCCAGATGGTTGGTGGCGTTAAGATCGGCCCAGCCCTTCAGCGCTCTAACCTTTGATGATAGCGCGGAGTTAAAGTAGGCCACCCAGCCGCCAAGCTTCTGGGCCAGACCGTAGCCGTTGCGCTCTGGAAGAAACCGGATCAGGGCCGAAGACGAATAGGCAGCCTCGTTGAGTGCCAACGTGGTGTTGGTCTCGACGCCGGGCTTAAGCTTAATCGTGTTATGCGGCATGTATTATACCCTGATCGGGGTTGCGGCAGGCGCAGGGGAGTAGGATGACCAAGCCGAAGCCTCGTATTTCTTGCGGTTTTCTTCGACCATGGCCGAGCGCAGAAGGGCTTGATACTGGTTCTCGTAGCTTTGGGCCATCTGCGGATCATCCGACTGACGGCCAAAATTGCGCTGGTATGCCGAGATGTAGATCATGGATGCCATGATCATCATGTCTGGCAAGTTGGTCGAGATGTATGTCATCGTATTCGTGGCCGAAAGCGGCGCAGAGCGCACGGTGCCCGTCAGGCGCACCTGATATGCCGAATCAGGAATAGGGCCGACAATCATGATCTGGGAGGTGTAGCCGGTGGTTGCAGCGTCGCCACCGTATTCGGCATAATAGGCAGGAAGACCGGCGGTTGAGCCACTGCCGTACACGTTCTGCAGGAATTCCTTCGTGACCGGCAACAGAGGCGAAGACGCGCCAGAGCCATTGATCACTTCCAATGTTTCAGTCGTGACAAACTGCGACTGTGGGATTGTCAGCGTGTTGTTGTTTGCCGTAAACGAGTATGCGGTCGTGCTAATTTGGGTTGACAGAAAGTCGATGTCGCGCTGCATCCGCAACTCGGCATACGAGATCATCTGTGGCAAAATGATCTGATAGTTGGTGTCCGTCACCGGAACCACCGCCATCGTTGCAATCTGCTGAACGTAAGTGTTGTAATCCATGACTACCTAGCCAAGTTAAAAGCAATTCGCTCGACTTCCGAAACGCGTTTAGACCAGCCTTTGCCGAAGGTATCATAGGTGGCAAGACTTTGCAAAAAAGCTAGTCGGGCTTCGCAGACGGACGTGACAACATCACGAGGGTTTGCCGCTTCAAGAGCACTAAGTGTACTGGCCCCGATTTTTCCGTCCGCATTAACACCGAGAACCGCTTGAAGGGCTTTCGCTGCGCGGGACGGCCCCGAGTTGACGGCAAAATCGAAGACGGCATAATCCACCCCTACAGGGAGATCGTCGCCGCTTATAGCATCCCAATACCTTGCGCGATAGAGCGGTTCGACATCTTCCGGCGTCAAAGCTGCAATGTCGTCTTTCGTCACTGCATGACCGACATACTGCTCCCAAACCGCCTTGGTACAACCTAGATTAGTTGCGCCGCCGGGGTCTTTGGGATTGTCAACATACCCGCCCTCGTTTTGAAGGATGAGTACGAAGCAGGGCTGCCAGTTACTTTGCATGGACACCCAACGTCTTTTCATAGGTACGCAAACCAGCCATACCAAGCATGGCGGTTACTAATTCCATAAGGGACTGATCCAAAGTAGGCAAATCATGCCACCCCGCCCCAACGGCGATTGGACGCAGAAGGTATTGGTATGCGAGGCCAAGTGCGCCAACCCACCCAATAGCAGGCCGCCAGCCACTAACAAAAATAGAAGACGATTGTGCTTCATTTGCATTCACCTGTGTCTGTTGTGCATCCCAGCCCTGCAGGGAGGTCCGTAGGGCTGCCTCAGCTTCCGCCCGTTGGTTTGGGTCGGGAATGAATTTGTTGACGATCTGCAGGCCTGCGCTGATCGCGTCGTCGATGCCAAATGCCATGATGCCCTCTTAGAATGGTGCCGCTTGCGTCTGCAAAACAGGCTGCGATAGCTGCTCTACTTGCTTGGTGATCTCGTTTTCGACAGCCGGTATGCTGATGCATCCAGCGACCCATGCGTAGGCCATGTCGTAGGTGATGTCGGCATAGGGCACAAACTCGGCAGGGTTTGGTGTCCCAAGCTTGGCCGTTCCCGAGGCTGACGATGAGATCGTGCCATCGGTGCCGGTGCATACCCAATTCACCGCCGTAACCACATCGGTCAGGCCGTCGTATGTCGGCGACACGATAAACTGGGGGAAGGTCCATTCAAACGTCATGTTAATTCCAAGCTATTGTAATGCGACCAATTGCACCAGCGCCGCCCGTGTTTGCCGATCCTGCCGCACCCACGGCGAACCCTATAACTGTGCCAGCAGATGGCCCATTTGAAGTGTTAAAAGTATACGTGGTATACCCACCGCCACCGCCGCCGCCGCCGGTTCCCCAGCTTTTTGCGCTATTGTTTACGTCTTCATCAAAGGCCGCTCCACCGCCACCGCCCCCCGGTGCATTGCCGGGGCTACCATTATAATAACCACTGCTTGGGACAAACCCACCGGCACCCCCACTACCTCCGTTGCCGCCGGTTCCACCGCCGCCTGCGGATTGGCGTTGTCCATTCCCGCCAGCAGTTCCAGAAACGCTAGACGTCCCCCCGGAGCCGGAACCTGCACTGCCACCAGCGCCGCCACTTCTATCACTTGCGGGTGAAATACCCCCGCCACCGCCATTGCCTACTAAAGCATTGCCAGACACCGTTATGGATGAAGAGCCGCCTGCGCCACCATTTGTATGCGCCCCTGTGGGGCCACCTGCATCTCCACCACCGCCGCCAGCTCCCCAAACTTGAAAAGTAATGGAATTTCTATAAAGCGGAACGGTAAAGGAACCGCTGTTGGTATAAGTTACAGAACCGGGCGAGGCAGGGTCCGTAGATTGCTTATTATAGAATTGATCCATCCCAAGATTGGAGCTGGAAAAAGTTCCAGTATTCAATGAATTTGGCTGATACCAAGTAACCCCACGGTATGCTGACAAAGCATAACCAAGCCCAAAAGCTGAGTTAATATCGCTAATCGATATAGGTCCAGAAGCAGGGGTAGCCATTATTCAGCCTCCAATTCCTTCACACGACTTGTCAATTCCTTAATAGCCTCAATAAGCAATGGCACAAGGCGTTCATATCGAACTGTAAGATATTTTGAATCGATAGGGGCGGGGGCAACAATTTCCGGCAAAATAGCTTGAACGTCTTGCGCCGATATACCTACCTCGCGAATAGGTGCATAGCCTAAAGCTTGCGCCGTCTCGTTGGCTTCATAATAGAAGCCTGTGAGGGACAATATCTTATCCAAAGCATTTTCAATGCCGCCAAGGCGATTTTTTAACCGATCATCAGAATAGTAGGCAGTGATATTGTTGGTAGCACGAATTTCACCGGACGTCCCAGATGCTGCTGTTCCAACGCCGATAGAAGTAAATGTTGGGGAACTGGGGACGCCGCCATCATTTGCAAGGCGCACATTGGTGCCATCGCAATAAACAAGAACGCTGTAGCCTTGAGGGACGGCTATTGTTGTACCGGCTGCGACGTTGCTGCCGTTGTTAGAGCCAATCGACACGGTGAACGCGTTCGTTGTGTTGTTGCTGACAATCCACATGCCTGCCACGCTCTGCGGAAGCAAAACTGTCTGGTTTGCTGCCAAGGAACCCGTGAGATTGAACCGCATAGCTTGCGATGTTGAACCGGCAGCGGTCGAGCTGGGCGCTGTGATAAGAGTATATGTCGAACTGCTGCCTGTGTTAACGGATACGCCGGTCGTGTTGCCAAACATCTGGTCAAGGATGGTGGCGTTGTAGTTCAGCGGCTGGTCCCACGTTGGGGATGTGCTGTTATATGCTGGCTCGTTAAGGGCAAGATTAGTCGTCGTTGACATCGGTATTGTCCTTCTTACGGCCTAGAATCTGCTGAAAAGTTTCAGTTTCGTATATGCGAATGCTATACCACATAATGGGCAGCAATGCACCAAGCGGTGTCAGCCAGCCCAGAAGCGTCGTAATCGTCGCTGAGATCGATATCCAATCCATGAAATGCTTCATTCCACTATCAATGTTGTCAGTTACAGACATGATCGGACTCCAATATCAAAATAGGACGTTTCGAGAACATCATGCGCCCCAAGGCGGTGGTAGATTAACGCTCGTTGGCGTGATCTGCTGTTGAATCTGAGCGGCAATATTAGCTTCCAGAGCAGCAACCTGTTCTGCACCAAGAGTGGTCGTTGTCCAACCTTGAACCTGAGCTTCAGTCAAGTCAGCGTATGGCGTGTAAGGCGATCCAGCAACGTAGGTTAGGCCAACCGTACCATAAACAGAGCCAGTGTGAGTGCCGTCGGTGCCGGTAAGCGTCCAATGCACTGTGTACACGACATCCGTTTGGCTTTCATAAGTAGGGTATGCGGTGAGGGTCGGGAACGACCAAGTGTAGGTGATAGCCATGTGTATTGGTCCTTAAGGGTGGGTGGCTTTATATGCTTCGAACTTGGCGTCAAGTTCTTGAATGGCTTTAATGAGAACAGGAACAAGTCCTGATTTATCCAAACCATACATTAAATTTGCATCAGTTTGGTCATCTACAGCATTATCAATAACGGCCTTTACCTCTTGAGCAATAAGGCCAATATGCTTTTTAACCCCATCAACCTCATCAATCATATTGTATTCAACTGGCCGAAGTTTTAAAATCTCTTCTAAACCAACATTTAATTCTACAATATTCTTTTTTGCCCTTTGATCAGAAACTGACACATACGCACCAGTCGTACTATTGATGTAACCTTTTGATGCCGCATTATAAGCAAAGTAAAAGTTTCCAGATGTCCCATCGATCATCTGCTGCCAAGTGTCAGTATTGGACGATTTTTGAATTGAAAATGCTTGAGTAAAATTATTGTCAACGGTCTGTTTAATTAGAACTTTTGCGCCATTAGAATTGCTCGTCGTTCCCACCAGCAGATTGCCGGAGGAGTCGATACGCATCTTTTCAGTAGGCGTTGTTCCATTAAGAAATAACATTGAACTATCGCTAAACAACCTGATTTGACCAATAGCGGTAGCTCCACTATTGATTTGCATCGTCATCGTTGGCGCAGAATTTGTTGCCGTAGCATTCAATACGACGTTATTAATATTAGATGAAGAGGCAGTTCCTTCAAAATAACCAATATTTCCAGATGATGCTGTAACCGCAAATTTTCCATAAGTACTTGGCGAAGTAGTCCCAATACCTACGTTGCCAGCATTGGTAATACGCATCGCAGATGCAAGCGTATTGGCTGTAGTGCCTGTTGATCCAACTGGGGCAACTTGGAAATCAATGTATCCAGAACCGCCCGTGCCTGTGCCGTTACCTGCATATAGCGATAAATTACCGCCAGTGATGTTGGTTCCCGTGCCGTTTGGCGAACGGATAATAGATGCACTTGGCGTAGCACCCGCATCGCCACGGCCCAAGATGAGGACAGGATTGGTTGAAATATCAAGTTGGGCGGCTTGCGTACCGTTTGTGTAGAACGATAGCGGCAAATACGTACCCGTGCCGTTAATGCCCGACACCAACTGAACGTCCGTGGAGCCGTTCGTCGCAATCAAAATCTTGGATGCGTTGGTAGGATCAGCGGCATTGGTTGCTTGCCAAGAAGCAGCCGTGGATGTGCCGTTAGGCAAAGCATAAATGCCCGTTGTGCTGTTGGTCGTGCTTGTCTGGAAAGCCAAACGGTTCGTGATTGTGGCGTTGGTAAAGTCACCAAGGATACGCGCACCAGTGCCAGTGAATGTTTCGTTGCCGCTATTACTAATGCTGCCCGTTGTTAAAGCCGTAACCGTAGGCGAATTAGACCATGCAGGAGCAACACCAACGCCGCCAGAGATTAAAACCGACCCCGTAGCAACATCCGCCAGCTTGGATAAAGCCGTAGTGGTGGATGCGTACAATAAGTCGCCAACGGTATAAGATGATTGACCCGTGCCGCCATTGGCCGCAACAAGCGTACCTGCAACCGTAACAGCGCCTGTTGTGGCCGAAGATGGCGTTAAGCCCGTTGTACCAAACGTAATTGATGTAACAGCAGCAGTTGATGGAATTGCACCCCACGAAGGAGCACTGCCCGTTGTAGCTACAAGAACTTGACCCGTAGTTCCAACGCCCGTAACGCCAAGCGCACTTGTTCCATTACCATAAATGATGCCATTAGCCGTAAATGTAGCCGCGCCCGTACCACCACTTGCAACTGTCAAGGCATTCGTGAGAGACAATGTACCGATAGCCGTCGTGGAAGTGCTCAAGAACGTAGCATTACCATTTGAGGCAATTGTTAGAGCCGTTACAGCCCCGTTATTACCCGTTTTAAATACAATATTATCTGTCGTGCCTGAACCTGTTGTGGATTGTAATAATAACGACGAGGAAGCAGAAGTTCCGCCGTATACAGATGCGGCAGTCAGTGACGTAAGCGTAGGCGTTGCAGAATAAGAAGGAGCGGCACCAACACCACCAGAAATAAGAACCGACCCCGTAGCGACATCAGCCAATTTGGATAAAGCGGTTGTGCTTGAAGCGTAAAGAATATCACCAATCGCATAAGATGATTGACCAGTGCCACCATTCACCGCAACAAGTGTTCCAGCTACCGTTACCGCGCCAGTAGATGCCGTATTAGGCGTTAAACCTGTTGTTCCAAACGTAATGGACGTAACCGCAGCCGTTGAAGGTATTGTAGAAGACCAACTTGGCGCAGCACCTGTCGTGGCAAGCAAAAATTGACCCGTTGTACCAGCCGCCGTAATGCCCATAGCGGTTGTAGAGGAGCCATAAACTACGCCATATTGCGTCAATGCAGAGGCTTGCCCAGTGCCACCCGCTGTTACAGGTAACGTACCCGTAGTCAGGACTGACGTAGACGTAGCATAAACCGCACCGCCAGACGTGAATGACGTTAATCCAGTGCCGCCATTGGTCGTCGCAAGTGTGCCACTTAGTGTTACAGCGCCAGTAGTTGTTGTGCTTGGAGCAAAACCAGTCGTACCAGCTGAGAATGACGTTACACCGGCGTTAGCAATGCTAATCGTTCCAGAACCGTTGGTAATTGTAATGCCGGAACCAGTTGTAATCGTAGAACGGGTAAATCCAGTGCCGTTTCCAATATCAATTTGACCATTGGTAGGTGTCGCCGTCAAACCCGTGCCGCCATTTGCAACATTAAGCGTACCAGCAAGCGTTACCGCGCCATTTGTCGCCGTTGATGGCGTAAATCCAGTAGTCCCCGCTGAGAAAGTTGACACGCCAGAAGATGCAATTGAAATACCACCCGCGCTATTCGTAATGGTGATGTTTGACCCGGCTGTTAACGTCGCAAGTGTATATCCAGTTCCATTACCAATAAGAAGTTGACCGTTAGCTGGAGTAGTTCCAAGAGCAGTGCCGCCATTTGCAACACCTAACGTGCCACCTAACGTCAGCGTACCTGAAACCGTAATAGGCCCACCACTAAACGTAAGACCGGTAGAGCCGCCAGAAGCATCAACGCTCGTAACCGTACCAGCACCCGAAACTGTTGCCCAAGTTGGGTTAGCACTGGTTCCACCCGTACGAAGAAGCTGCCCCGCTGTCCCCGGTGATAAAGCCGTCCACTGAGTACCGCTACGAAAAATTAATGCACCTTGAGTTGAGCCAATAACAACGTCCAAGATGGAAGATAAAGAGTTACCCGTTGGGACTGCTGATACGTTCGATGTGTTAGAAAGAATGGCATAGGCGCTTACTGAGGCTAACGACAACGTACGGTTCGCGGAAAGGTCGCCGCCGCCAGATAAGCCCGTGCCAGCCGAAATGGTCGTTGATGCCGATGCTGCACCAATATTAGATGGCGTAATTGTCGTGTTTGACGCTGATGTAATTCGGCCATACGTGTCCACTGCAATAACAGGAACAGCTGTCGTAGAACCATAAGTAGATGCAGAAACACCGGTAGTTGGTAATGAGATTGTGCCAGTAGTCGTTATCGTCCCGCCGGACAAACCATTACCAGCCGTAATAGATGTAACCGTACCCGTGCCGTAAGATTGTGCTTTTACGAAAGCCGTAGTGGCCAACGTGGTGCTATTGTCACTCGACGAAGGCGTTGGGGCTGCAGGTGTTCCAGTGAACGTAGGCGAGGCCAAAGGTGCGGCACCCAAAAGGGTCATTGTTTGCGCGACAGTTAGATCTACCGGCTGTGCAAAGCCAGCCGCATTGTTGCCCTTGATCGTGTTTCCGGCCATGTTGGCAAGGTAGACGTTTGCCACGCCACCGGCATTCAGGCCAATTGAGCCAGTCGAGGTGATCGTGCCGCCCGAAAGCGGCGAAGACGCCGTAATCGACGTTACGGTGCCGCCATTGGCGTTTAAGTTGGCAATTTGCTGTGCGGTCGCAGATGACGAAACGCCATTCTGCACAACCATGACTTCAGATGATCCGCTAAGGGTCGTAAGAACCGGAAGATTCGTGACAGTCGTATTGCTCATGTCGTGGGTCCAGTCAGCGGTATCTGGTTGTAGTTGTATGGCAAGCCAACCAAGGCCGTAACCATCAAGGTGGTGCCCTGAAGCAACCCACCTGCGGGTATAGCATTGTTGACCTGATATGTGAAGGCCGTCGCAGTCGTAACCGTGACGCTATAAATGCCATCTGCATTGTTGTCTGTCAGACCCTCGACTGCGATTTGGTCGTTGGTGCTAAGGCCATGCGCCGATGAAAACGTCACTGTAATCGTGCTTGTGCCGGTCTGCGACGTCACAGACAGCGGGGACAGCACAACGCGATAATGCGACTGGTTTAACAGCGGCATGACGGCATTCTGATCGAGGCCAGTCGGCTTGCCTACAACTTGAGTTGTGACGTTCTGGCCGTCTTGCGTGACGATATCCGTCGTCGATGGGACAGGAATGCCAGTCCAGAAGTCAGTTACGGTTGGGGCATTGGTCGCGATGTTGTCGGTTTCAGCCGCTGCGTAATCTTGAACGCGTGGGTTCATGATTGGCACCGGGTCAGCAGGAAGAATAATCGACCTTAATTGAGCCTGAGGAGTGTCCAAGCACGGGTTACACACCAGAATGCGCTTGTTGATAAGGCCAGCACCTGCATAGTCAAACTGCCACTGCAGTTGATGATGATTGTAAATAAAACCACACCGGTCGCATTGAGCTGCCGCCCTCGGATTGCGAGAGCTTATTGATGCACGGCCTAATTGAGAAGCATACCCCATTATGCGGTCCTAACGTATTCAAACTTGTGTCCACCCGCGCTTATTCTACTGCTCATAAACATAAAATAAACCGGTCACCGAAAATACCCCTGAATTTGAGGGCTTATGTACTGCTGCGCCGTTTCCACGTTCTGCTCGGCAGCAACGGAATAGGCCTCATCAGCCAGCGGCTTCAGCAATTGCACCTTTTCGGCATTCCAGATGATGGCGAGGCGCAGAGCCAGATTGTAGGCAAACGCTTCCAACCAAAGGTATGGGATTTCGACCGTCTGGCCGCCGGTGTAGGCCGCGTCTTGGATTTGGCGGACGCGGTAATACTTCAGGGTCTGCGATGACGTGCCATCCGGCACCGGCCACAGTGTCACCTGCGGTGCAATGAGGCGGTCCATCCAGAACACAGTGGGAAAGCCTACCTGCTGCTTATTGGGATAGGACGCGTACTCGGTGCGCGAGACCGGCAGGATGATGCGGTCGATGGGCTGCGACCCATTCGTGGTGTTTTCCACGTAGGCATCGAGCATCACGACGGTGTTTGGGTCAATCGAGTACGTGGCCGCTGGCGTCGAGGTCGAGATCGTGCCGCCGGTGGAAGTTCCAACAACCGAGGATGAAAAGGACACCGAACCGTTGGAACTCGCCGTAACCGTCTGCAAACCGTCTACAATGCCGGTGCCTGCCACGGTAATCTGTGTACCTATTGTGTATACAGGGGTATTGGGGGTGGCATAGGTCAACGTGGCCGTTGAGCCGTTGCCGGTAGCCTTGGTAATCGTTGGGGTCTGGTTGAAGTTTACCGTCACGAGATCGACGGCCCACAGGTTCACACCACGGTTAGCCCAATTGGCTAACAGCAGGTTCGTGGACATCCGCGCGGCTTCCATGTGCTCTTGGGCAATAGCCGTATTGCGCACTTCGCAGAGATTGTACGCATAGAGCACAATCTCGCCGAGCGACGGATTAAACGTGTAGGTGCCGCTTGTGGCCATTAGAGAGTTCCGTCAGTTGCAACCAGAACGCCCTCACCAAATGCGCCGACAGCATAAGTTCCGGCAGTCGTATTAACGCGAAACTGGATGTCTGTTTTTTCCGTATAAATCAGCGGATATTGCCGATGAATATCCAAAATGCTGATAAACGGCGACTGAGCAATATTAAAGGCAACCTTTGTAGAAGGATTTTGCTGCCAGTTAATGAAGGTCAGGTTATTAGAAGATGTGTAGGGGTTAGATGCAAACACGTCGATGCGGTTCAAGAAGAACGAGTAACCCGCTGGCACCGTATAAATTGCCATCTGTGTCTTACCGACACCAATAGCAATCTGTGCATAGGTCGTTCCGCCGTTCTTAGCCGTAATCGTGCCAACATTTGAATTGCCAAGCGTTGCAACGCTGGTGACAATCATGCTGTTGATGCGGAAGAATGCCGTGCCGTTGGTGGCCGTACCGGAAGTGCCGCCGGAGAATGTCACCGTATCGGTCACGACAGCATAATTGATATCTAAACCAGTAACCGTCATGGTCAGGGTTTCAGATGCCGAGCTGGCATATGTCATCGTTAAGGCAGAGGTTGGGTAGGTATAAGTAGATGCATTTTCCCAGACTGGGATGCTGGTAGTCGTTACAGAGGCCTGATAGCCAAAAATGTTGACCACGTTGTGAAGCGTAATCTGGCTACGAGCTACCTGTAGTTCAAACGGTTCATTGCGACCCGTGCGAGTGATGGACTGGTTAACAGCGCCCGTTGATGTAAAGGTGGTCATGATTATTTGCCTTTTTTACGCGCAACTGCCACATTATCGACAGCGTTAGGATATGGCCGACCTGCGGCCCTTGCACTAGCCTTAGCACTTTGCTCTTGCTTGTGCGACAAATGCTTTGTGTGATGGCCCTTGGGAAGCTGTTTGTCCCAGAATGGTTTGGTTGTCATTGATAAGCCTCAAATAGGTTCAATCCGCTATGGATTTTAACATAATCCGCAGCTTCCTGTTTGTTTTTTGCTGCCAAAAGGTAAATTCTGGCATATTCTAATAGGTCTGGGTCGTCTCTAAAATGGCCCAAACCTCTATTGCACCTATCACATAACATGCCCCTAATCTCGCTTGTTACATGATCATGATCAACGACAAGTTTATCACGTTCTCCGCAAATAGTGCATTCAATTGTTGTCGCTATAAGTGATTTCAATTCGTGATCAGAGATCATGCCGCGATAGTTTCCACGGCGTATTTCAGACCTATACGAATTACGACAATCCCTGCACCAACTATCCAACCCGTTGCGCTTCTTATTATGAAGAGGAAAAAACTCAGAAGTTTCTGGTTTTTCGCATTTGCAACGAGTGCAAATTAGCATGTCACGCCCCATTTTTTTAAAGCAAGATTGATTCTGCTGTTGGGGTCGTGGGCAGTTTTAGAGGATGTAAGTTTTTCCTTCATCCCACACATTCTTGCCCTAAAATTCTCGTGGCGCGGATTATCGGAATCTTTGGTTGGAGCCTTGAGGTGATGACCTTCCGCACGAGCAGATTGCCTACCGCGTTCGTTAAGCCCACCAGATGGCGATTTACCTTCGGAACGCGTCCATGCAGCGGTCATATGAGGCTCCCTATAGAGAAAAGGGGGGCCGAAGCCCCCCTCGACTTTTTACTTGCCGTGCTCTTCTGGCTCATACGAATGGTGACCCTTAGGCTCCATACCCTTGTGAGCAGACGACAGTGGGTTCATGTTTGAACCACCGGCTGCGCGACCACCCGACTTGCGTGGGGCGCGGTCCATACGATGCTCGGCCTTGTGGCCTTCGTGGTGACCGACGTGCTTCTTTACCTTGCCGCCAGCCTTACGCTTGTCGGCTTCCTTGACGACGTTAGAATTGCCGCCTTCATAGACGTCATGTGGAGCTTCGTCAGAAGCCCAATGACCTTCCATAGGCGATTCTACCTTGCCACCCTTCTTGTGCTCTGCACGAGGATGCTTGTGATGCACACCGGCTTCCATATGGCCGTGGTGATGTCCTTTGTGACCCTTCATGGCTCACTCCTTAGAAGTTGTAGTATTGGGTTGAGCCAAACAGACCCGTGGTATACGGAGCCATGTAGGCCTGCGGGGACTGACGAACGATCAGCTTGTTGGCACCGCTGCTTGAGGTAGCGGCGTAGGTTCCACGAACGTCTGCCGTCGTTGCCGATGGCGTGGTACGGTCAGCGGGGAGATAGCCCGTTGCAGCAGTGACCAAGGTCGAGGCAACCAAAGAGGTTGCATAGTTGACAATGATGTCACCGAACGTATCCGAACGAAGTGGAAGACCAAACACGTCAGCAGTACCGACCGAATAGGCGTGGGTCGTATCAGCCGTGCCGCCCGAAAGCACCACAGACTTGATGTACTTGAACGCCTTCCTGCCGTTTACAGCCGAACCTGCAGTGAGCGTAATGGCTTCAGACATTGGATACCCGTAGATATCGTAGCCGTTAACCGTTGCGGTCGTGTAGGTTGCGCCTGATGCCGCCGTAACGCTTACAGCGCGACCGAGAAGAGCCTGTGGGCTCCAGTTGGCCATGCTTGGCGTCTGAACGTTGTTTGGAACAGCGCACTGGCTTGGCATCTGGTAGGCCAAGGTGACCGTTCCAGAGGTTGCAGTCAGATTGCCGGTAAGCTGATAGGTTCCGGTCGTGCCTTGCGAAACCGTCGAATAGGTGCCGGTCGTCGTAAGCTGCGCGATAACCTGCGACCCAAGAGCGGTTCCCTGAGAAACCGTACCCGTGGTCGCCAGAACTACCATGCCCGGGCCGATTGGCATCTGGTTGGTCGAGGTCGTGACCGTCAAGATGCCGTTGGCGACCGTGCCGGTAACCGATGCATAAGCATCGAGCGCCAGAACCGTGTCAGTTGCGCCCGTATCCGCACGGGTAAACACCGTGGAATAGTAGACACCCGTCGTCGAGGAGTTAGCAGTAACCAGTGAGAGCGTTGCACTCGTCGGGTTGGCAGAGGCGACAATCGCCGCCGCTGCCGCCGAATAAGGCACCGCACTCAAGGTCGTGATGTTATCGAACCCAAGCCAGCCAAAGTCGATGGCCGACTGTGCTTCACCCGGAAGATAGGTGTAAGGCAAGCGTGGGTCGAGGAAGCCTGCACCTGCATAAAACAGGGACGAGCCGCCGATATCGGGGTTGTAATCAGCACTTGTGGCAGCTTGGCCAAAAGCGATGAAAGGACCAGTGAATGCGTCTACAGCCATAGTAACTTCTCCTTACGAAGTTGGGAACGAACCGTAGATCGAACGCCAGTTGTAGTAACCGAACGAGTAACGCTCATAGCCCTTTACAAGTAGATTATCAGTAACAAAATCGACCTGCATGTCAGTTTCGAACTTTACGCGCTCCATATAGGCTAAACCGTCAATGTTGGTAAGTAAGAACCAAGCATATGGCGAGGTCAAGAAGTCGTTGACCATGTAACCTTCTGGAAGACCACCGGCAGTTGTCATGAGCGCGTTGACATCGTTGTCAGCAGTACCCGGACGCAATTCGGTCTTCAGAAGACGGATTGCAACTGGCTCCAACTGAGGAGGGATAATCAACTTGCGACCACGAGCAAACACCTTCAGACCGGCCTGATCCTTGAAGTTCGTGCGGATTGCGATCATCGCATTCAGCAAGGTGGCTTCGTTAAGATCAACCTGCGTCGATGGGGTGTTGGCAACCGTACCGCCATCGATAGGATGCGCCGTGGAGCAGAGTGCCACACCGTCGCCGCCGACCGCTGCATTGTAGGTCGTTGCCGTATTCAAGAGGTTCGCGCCGTAGATTTCCTTGGTCTGTTGGAAAGATTCAATCAGGCCGAGGTTCGAAGGGGTGAACTGGGTCTTGTAGAGGTTGTCGTCGATTGCCTTACGGGTAATCGCGTAGCCGAGAGCAATTTCAGTGTGCTCTTGGTTGTACACAAAACGCTCACCCGAGCCTGAATCGAAAGCCGTCTGGCCACCTTCGCTCTTAAGCTGAGCGAGGCCGAGGTAGCGCATTTCTGCGGTACGTTCGAGAGCCATCTTCGAATCGTGCTTAGTGAAAATCTTGTCGTACTGAGATGGGATCATCTCGTACTTGCCTTCGACACCGCGTAAACCGGGGAGCAAAAGGTCTTTAATCTGTGAGAGATTAACAGCCATGATAAATTACTCCTTACGAGATACCGGTTGGGCCAGCGCCATTCGTGCGCCAAACTTCGTTATTGAAGCCGACGATCAAATTGCAATACTGGGTGGTTGGATCGCCGCCGTTGCCGAACGAGGTGGCATAATCAACAACGATGAATGGATAGGTAACCGTGGTGCCAACAGCCGAGATGTAAGCGCCAGAACGACCGGTCGAGGTGTTACCCGTGCCGATGGTGAACTGTGCATACTGGCCTTGGACGCCAGAAGTCTGGGCGGTAGCCGTACCCGTGATCGGGAAACCCGAACCGGAAGACTGGACAACGAAACGAGCGTTTGGATCATCGATCACATATGCTTCGACGTCGTAAGAGCAATCCGAACCCGGCCAATAAGACGACCAAACGGTGCGCTTCTGGGAGGTCGAGAGATACTTACAACCAACAAAGATACCGGCGAGAACCGTGGTTCCGGCTGCGGCCTGCGTGATGTAACCGTTAGCTGTGCTAACGACGGGCATTACCGGATCGCCAGTGAAGACTGCCGTGGTATTGCCTGAAGCGATTTTGCGGGGGGATTGTGCGAACGTCGGTGCGCCGCCTGCTCCGCCCTGATACTGCAAGAAACCGTAGGGCGCAAAGGTATTGGCCATGACGGGATTCTCCTTTCAGAGAGTTTCCATCATCGCGCACCGAGCCGACTATGAAACGGACATTGTTTTAATCTCCCACACCGGGGGGAGAGCGAGGATGGCAATATAGACACACTTGCATCTATAAGTAAAGGGGGCCGAAGCCCCCTTTTTTATTATTGCTCTGGAACGTACAGATTGTGGTCCTTGGTGATCTTCGGGGCCACCTGCGCGTCCTCGCGGCTGATCAAGCCACCCTTGCCTTTCGGGTCAAGCTGGCCTTCCTTCATGCGGACCTGAGCCCGTGCATTGCGAAGGTCACGAGCCTTGATGTCGTTCGTGATTTCTGCAGGGCGCTCACAGAGCACCATGCCGTCACGCTCGATAGCGCCGACAGCGCCACGGGCCATCATGTCTGGGTGCCGTGAAGTATCGACCGGCTCCCAACCCGAACGGGCCATCTTTTGCAGATAGGCCGCGTCAACGTAGCCCATGACCGACTTGACTTTCCACTCATATGACCAGCCATCCGGTGGGATCGGCGTGGCAAACTTATCGGAACCTTCGTCAACCGTAGCGTTGTTGTGGTCGCGAAGTTCCGCGACACGACGTGCCGCGCGTTCAGCGGAAGTCTCTTCATGCAGTGCTGCCGGGCGCAATGACAAACGGCCTTCGTCTTTAATCGTCTTCATATCCATATTCCTTTCTTAGCTTGCCATCCGGCCAGCTTTTTGCAGTGCTACTTTGTTTTGGGCGTATTCCTTTGGCGTCATGCCCATGTCACGGGCAGCTTCCTGCTCGGCACGGGACAAGGTAACGACATTGGGACGTCCGCCGGTGCCCGTTCCAGAACGGGACACAGGTGCGGCAGGCGGTGCAGATGCCCGACGGCCCGAGGTTGATTCCGAGGCTTCTGACATGGCTGCTTCCTGACGCACGGGCGTTTTATTGATGTTGAGGCGATTTTCGAGGAAGTTGAAGTAGTCTGGACTATCCGGCTGGATGCCATCATCGAGCGCGTCGAAGTGCGCCCTCTCAAGGCGCTTGGCACGGCGCTCGTCATTGACCACATCTGGGTTGTTGCGAACCCATTCAGCCGACTTTGGCGTCAATTGTGATGCCAATGCCTCTACTTTGTTGGCTACGGGGGCTTTAATCTGCGCCTCGTAGTGCTTTTTTCCTTCAGTAATCTGCCGAAGGTTGTTTTCCGTCTGGTTGATGGCCATCAGGATGTCAGCTTGGGCGTCAGTGTCGCCGTTTGCCACCGCTTCGCGAAGATTTGCCTTTAAAATCTCCTTATTGCGGCCTTCCGTCTCGATTGCGGTGTTTAACATCCGCAAATCGCTGTCTGCCTTGTCGTTTGTAGCTACACGAGCCTGCTGTTCGGCACGTTGACGGGCAGCTTTCTCGGCTTCAAGCTCACGGCGAAGGGCTTCAATGCCATCATCGACCGTAATTTCGGGTTTTGTCTTAATAACAGGCTCTTCTGGAGCCTCCACGATGACAATGTCGTCCTCTGGGGCTGTTTCCAGCTCCAATTCTACCTGATTGTCTTCCATTTTTATCTCCTTACCACACTGAATCTGGGTGCTTTACGCGCCCACGGATCACGACGTCGTCCATGAGACGGCAAGGCTGGCCATTAATGGCAACAGACCAACCATCAGATGGGCGAAACACGACCCAATCGCCGACATTGACGTCTGCGTCCTTGAACCAACGACCTGTATCGTCTTCAAAAGCAGACGGACCTTTCTTCACAACAAGGCCAACTTTGCCCTGATACTTGTCTTGCTCGGTCGTCTCGTCCGCCAAAATGATGCCGGACTTGGTTTTGTTGGGACGAATGTAGATTGCAACGAGGATGTTGTTGTTAAACACCTCAATCTCGTTGAGATCGCCAAGGCTTGCCAATAAATCTTCCTTAAAATTATCGGCGTGTGTCATCTTCATAGGAGGCATTAGATTTTCTCCGCATTGGTTTGGGCGATATCAAACATTTCCTGAACTGCGCGGAAGGCCTGAACCATGCCCACGTACTTCTGATATGTTGCATAATCGGCCACGTATCCTGTGGAGATGTAGCTAACGATCTTCTTTTCTTCTTCGTCGATTAACTTTCGCAATTCGTTTGCGAATTTCGCTGCTGTAGTTTGCATATTGCCCTCTTTAACCCCTTGTAATGATAGACCGGACGCCCCAAGGGGCTGGAAAGGCGTCCGGTCCTCTCTCATCTGGGCGGTTGCGAACCCCGCCCAGAGAAACTTATTTGCCGCGTGGCTTTAGGCCGTAGGCTTCGATTTTTTCGAGCCGTGCATTGCCGCCACCAGCGCCCGTATCGATTGGATAGCCGGTACGGCCACCAGACTTGCGAGGCATTGGGTAGCCCATAGGCTGCTGCATCATTGGCTGGCCCATCATCGGCTGCTGCTGCATTGGCTGCATGCCACCGGCATTGCCTAACGACCCGCCGACCATTTTGCGGGTACGACCACCAGTAGCGCGGCCCGGCATCTGCGGAGGCATCTGCGGAGGCATACCGCCCATAGGAGGTGCGCCGCCTGCCATCTGTGGAGGTGGCACAGGAACGCCCATAGGAGGCTTTGGTGGCATCACAGGAGCGTTAGGCATGCTGGCCTGATCCTGACCGCCACGAGGTGCCATCACAATGTTGATCGTGGTGGTGCCCTTGGTACGGCCACCCTTGGCGTGTGCCTTGCGACCGCCGACTTCGCCGGGGTTTTTTTCTTTGGAATTGCCGGAGAAAACGCCGCCACCTGCATACTTCATCGTGCGACCGCCGCTGCACATATGGCAGGTGCAATCCTTGTGATGCATGGTTTCTCCGCCGGACTTGCGACCGGTACGGGCCTCAGGCTTAACCATGCGCTTGATCAGCGCCTTGTCTTCGGCGACGTCTGGGTGCTTGATCTTACCGCCATGTTTACGGTTCTGCGGAAGCGACCGCTGGAAGGCAGCCTGCTGCTCATCAAATGCCTTGGCATTTTTAGCACGATCAGCATCAGAGCCCTTCATGGTGCTTTGCGATGCAGCCCGTGCGGCGGCTGCATTCTTCATCACGGTATCGTAATCAGGCGTCGTTTGGCTTTGAGCACCAACTACGTTGCCATCGGCACCGTCATGGTGTTCGCGCTTCTTGGTCCGGCCACCCTTCTTCATGGGACCAGCGGCCTTGCCCATAGCCTTATTTTGGTCGGAAATAGGATTGTTGCCAATCATACCGCCGCCAAACTTGTGAACCTTGCCACCCTTCTTGAATGCGCCGTCATGCTTGATGCCTTCGCGATCTTCGTTGGCTTCGCGGACATTGCGGTTGATCAGGCTGTCAGCGGTCAGCGCACGGCCACCGGACTTGCGGGGCTTGCGGTCGGCGCGTGGAATAGGGTTATTGCCGATGACCTTACCACCCTTCTTGTACAGGCGCTTGGTAAGCGGACGTGCGCCGGTCTTCACACCTGCATTTTCAGGAGCCGATGGCGTCCACGTCGAGCTATCGACCTTGCTGTGTGGGTCGGTCTGCGTAAGGCGCTTGGCCTTGGACCTGCCACGGTCGTCTTTCTTGTATTCTTCCATAGTCTTTACTCCAGAGTGTTTATTGACGGCGTCCCGTCACGTTGCCTAAAGGGGGAACCGACGCAGGCAACGGTGCGGCGATCTTGGCCAGCACATGCTGGACAATTGCTGAATTGGTTGGCGCTCCATATTCAACATTTGCGTCTTTACCGTGCCAAATACTGCCCTCTACCTTGCCACCCTTCATATATGCACGACGCAAAAAACCCCCGGTTGATAAACCGGAGGCTTTAGCATGTTCAATATCAGCAGGATTTAACCCAAAATTTTGGGCTTCATGCGGCTGAAGTGTTTTTACTGCACCAAGTGTTCGTACGAACCGGTCGGAAGGACGTGGTGCATTATCTGGTCGTACTGCCCCTCGATCTCGTCCGGCGTCACCGTTTCCACGTCCCCCTTGTGGCGCAGCAATATCCGATCCAGCGCTCTGTTCAAGAGGTTTGCTTGTTGCGTGGACATCTGATTGACCAGTTCGTGGCCCAAAACCTTCACCGCCTTTTGAGACAAAGCGTCGTACTGCGTCTTGTCGATCTGCATCTGAACCTCTCCATTTCATAATGGCAAGTGAAGGTAATCCGTGACGTTGCTCGTCCCAACCTGTTTTTGCCCACTCATGTTTCATATCAGCTAAATGCTGATCTCCCAAGGGTTTTTTATTCCCATCATCATCGTGCGTCACGTACTTTGGATCAAAAGGTACGCGACCAAGCTCTTCAAAACCAAAGTGTGAATAGAAATCAGGCAAGAAACCATTTGGATGGCGATCAGTTGGAACAGCATATGCATCCAAGGCTGTTGCGCCATGCTGCAGCGCCTTCAATACTACCGGTGCGCCTCCGATGCCTTTGGCACCGGGCTCATTGTTTACAACGCTGGTCAAGGCAGTTTCATTGTCAGTTAAATCAGGGTGATGGAAATCATAATCTTTAGCGTAATTTGTGCCGTGCTTAAGACCAAAGTACACTTCACCGTCTTTAAGTTTATATCCGGTAAATTTACCGGCCTTCTTCATTTTGTTAATTTCTTCAGGGGTGTACTGGGTAAGTGTAGAGGATGAATCTGAATTACGAAGTGCACGAGCAAAATCAGCGGAACCAACACCGCCTTGCTTGACGTTGGTATTGGTGTCTCCCCACTTATCATTGAAAGCATTAAGGGCTAACTGTGCTGCCTTGCTAGATTGAATGTCTTTTGGCGCATGCGGCAACATATCCGCAATTTCTTGCGTGATTGTGGTGACTGGCAAAGCCATTTCAAAGGCACGGCGGATATTTGGTGCCTTGCCTTTTGGTGTTACCTTAGTTTTGTTTTCTTCTTTTTTCGCGTCAAACCACGTCTTGTGTAGGATGTCTGCAGATACAGGGTTAGCAAAGCGCCCCACAACGCGCCCACGGACGCCCCAATCATATGATGGGTGGATTGGTAGCCCTGATTTTGCCAGATTAACCAAAGAATCGCTTGAACCACGGGGCACTTCAAGCAGATACGACGCCGAACCATATTGGTCACCGGCATGCTGTGGCGAAAGCGTATCACGACGAATTTTTTCAATGCTTGGTGCGCCAAGCTTTTCAGCTTTGGCTTGGCCAAGGATATCATACATCTTCAAACGGCTTTCAAAGTTCATGTCTTTCATAAACTTTTGAATTTCAGGGTGATCAAAGCCGGGGAAATCCTGCAAAGATTGGTGCTTTGCATCAATTTCACCTTTTTTATTTACCGCGCCACTACGAATTAAATCGTTTATTTTCGATACAGCATCGGGTGAAAGGCGACCATCACTCACATATGCCTGCATCGTTTTGGCGACAGCATTTGACATCGATGCATTGGAAAGATGGCTATTGGGGTTCATTGCATGCACTGCAATGTAATCAAAATCTTTATTAAGCTTTGCAGTTCCTTTTCCCTTACCCTGCACAGCCCACCCTAAGCCATGCTTTTGATTTTCAGGAAGCAAAGGATAGCCGGGGCCGCCAAGCATAGGCTCAGGATTTTGAATTTTGCTGCTGTCAATGCCTGAATAATACCCACCGGCGCGGGTTAAATCAGCCAAAAGTGAACCAACTCGTTTACCCACAAGGTCTTGTGGGTTAACAATTGGAACTTCCTCGTGGGAATTATAGCCAGATGGAACCCACCGCTCCCAAGGACGATCTTGTGGACCGGCGGCTTCAGAAGATACTAGCTGGCCTTTTTGAAATGGGCCAAATGGTTGCTTGTATTGTTTTTGACCTGTTACCGCACCCTTTGTGGCATAGCCCTCAACGTCTCCGCCCTCGGCCTTAGTGATGTTGGGGTTTGATAACCCACGTTCAATTTCATCAGACATGGCTTTTAAAGCATTTAGCTTATGACCCATTGCATTACGGGCATGAAGCATAACTGGCAAATGTGGCTTACCCGTTTGCTTTGCAGCAGCCAAGCGATGATGACCATTTGAAAGCATAACACTAGGATCATGCTCATCATTATTTCGGTTATAGCGAAATGCTGTGGCTTCAACAGGTTCGGAAAAATCCATATTACGAGCAACATCGTCACTTACACGATGCGTTTCACCCGCCATACCAGAATGATCTATGGCATAAGTCGGAAGGTATTTTATCTGAGGAATTGACCCATTGTATTTTTGATTTGGTTCAAACTCATCGCGCTTCGGATCACCAACAGGGATGACATCCCGACCACCCGCAGAACGGTGCAATCCACGGATCACATGCACTGACTGTGCCAACTTGCGGAGCGCATCATCCATTATTGGTGCCTCTTGTAATTGATGGGATCACGTTGCCGAGCAATTGATGCACGGCTGGGTCGCTTTCAGGGTGCACGGCGATGTTCTGCGCCAGATCAATCATCTGGATGCGCTCCTTTGCGATCATATCTGCCTGCTTTAACTCGGCGGTGACCTTATCGTTCTGTGCCTTCTGGGCCAGCTCGGCAGCCTTGATTTTGGTCTCGGCGATCTTGGCGTCGGCCAGCTTTTCCTTGATGATCAGGTCAATGCCATCAACTTGCTTTTCGTGGTCAGACGGTGGCACGACACCACCGGCACCGAATGTCTTGTGGGCTTCCAATCCAGCCTTGCTGTTATCAAGATGCAGTTGGGCACTGTCGAGCGCGACCTTGCCCTTGGCCAGCATGAGCTTGGTATCGCTGTCCTGCTTCTTGATCTGCAGCTCGGCCATCTTGGCCTGCGCCTCGGGGTTGCTTTGCTGGCCCATGGCCTCTGGGGGAACCATGAACTGCTCGGGATTTGACCAGCCTATGGACTGCAACGCCATGCGATCCACAGCAATCGGGTCATACATCGCAGGATTTGCGGCCTGCAATTGCTTCAGGGCCATAACCTTCATCATGCGCTGGGTCTGGCTGGCCGTGTTAGGATCGGCCTGTGGCACAAGGTCCACCTGATTGATGGCGCGGAGGAAGGTTTCCTCATCCCATTGCCGGGCTGGGCGCTTGTTTTGTTGCCAAAACGAATCAGGGTTTTCGCGGAAGCAGCGGACCAGCAGCTCGAACTCTTCCGACTGCGCGGTATGCATGCGCTTGTGAACGGCATTCAAAACCTTGGTTGCTTGATCGATCAGCGCAATCGTGGTGCCCACCGGCGCATCTTGTTTGCCCTCGCCGACAGCCTGCTCGGCGGTGCCGCCGACACGCATGCCGGTGGTATTGATGCTATCCACAAGGGTCATCAGGCCGGGGCCGACATCCTTGTAGGGAAGCGGCATAACGGCGTCCGAGATCGGAGCGCCGCCGGTCTTGATCAAGGCACCACCGCCGGGAGGAATGCGGAAGATGTTCGTGTTCTGCCGCGCACCCGCATCGGAATACAGGAAGCCGGGGAAGTTGGCGTACATGCCAGCATCGAGCATTTCGCGCCATGCGGCGGTCAATGCATTGGTCGTGTTGCCTAAGATGTGCAGGAGACCCAGATCATAAAACCCCAGCCCCGGTATGAAGGTGTACTTAACAAACGTCTGCCGAGGCTCCGGCAAATCCTTGGTATCCTCATCATAATTCCTGACAATGCTTAGAATTTCTCGCGACGACACGTCGATGGTCACGCGGTAGGGGATCTCCAGACCGGTTTGCTTGCCGTTGCGGCGATGCTCAAATGCTGCGATTTCCAATTCGCAATAGCACTCATAGATTTCGCGGTCACGATCTTCGGGATCGTTCTCGTTCTCGCTGATACCCTGCTGCGCCTTCTTCTCGCGCTGCGCGGCGTCGAGCTTGGCCTGCTTTGCGTTCGAAAGTTCCACATCGCTATAAACGCCAAGGATTTGCATCCGCTTGACGGTCGATGGCTTCATGTAGATGCGATGGGTTACGCGTGTCGAGTTGTAGAGGTCGGTGGCGCTGTTGTTGACGATGAGGTCGTCGGCGTCGATGCTTTCGCTAACTGGACGGTTGCGAAGGGGACAGAAATATACCTTCTTGAACGCCGTCCCGCCAAAGCCCAACATGAGGAGCATTCGGTCGGTATCAGGGTAATACTCTCGGGCAGTGGCCGTGAGGTAATGGTTGAGGTCGTTCTCAAGGTCATTGGCCAACTCGTCGGAAGCATCGTTCGCGTTGTTGTTGTCCTCGCGGATTTTTACGGGGCCATCCGTAGGCAATAGCTCCGACCGGGCATTGGCTTGAAAGCGTAGCACCGCCTCGAGCAGGAGCGGGTGCCGAACGCGGGACATACCCTCAACGGGCGCTCCGTCAGCGGCACCGGCGAGGCCCGGAATTTCAACCTTGAGGCCCAGAAGCTTAATGCCCTGAGCGCGGTCCTCGATCCATTCCTGACGCGACTTAAGATCACCCTCAATACCCTTCATCAGTTCTTCGGCGATGCGGGTCAGTTCGTCCTTCGAGATATCCTCGACGATGTTGTCGAACCAGCCTTCTCGCGTTGGCTTCTCAGCCTTCTCTAGCGGCGACCCGTCCATCGTAAACTCTATGGAGCCGTCAGGAAGCTGGATGGACATGATGTTGCCATGCTCGTCCATCTCCGTGGTCGGCGCGTCTTCCTGAATTTCAATCTCAAAGTCTTCCATGATCATCCTATGCCGCAACGGCTACTGGAGTGCCGCCATCGGGGGCGGTGGGCAGGTTTGAAGGCGGGATAACCGCAGGCTTGCAGCCCAGCAAACCATATCCATCGGCGTAGGCTTGGGCGCTTTCGGCGCTGTTGAACTTCTCGACGTCAATAATTTGACGCGTCCAACGGTGGGTCTGCATCCACTTGCCCTTGATCTCTTTGTTGGGGGCAACCCAGACATCCCTGTGTACCTTCAGCCCGTAGCAAACGTCCATGTCATACCCCGTAAAGCGGTTCCGGTGGACGCCCATCGTGCTGACGGGCATCCTCATATGCCTGCGACACCTCGTCTGTCCTGAGGATGAACCCAGAACGGCGCAAGTAGCGCATAGCCATCGAAACTGTATCTACTAAATCATCGTGCTTGGCCTTCGGGAAGCGCATGCACTGGCTGATCACCTCATCTGCCCACGCTTTGTCGGGGCAGTAGACCAGCCCTTCCTCGAACAGATGTTGCACCGAATAGAGACGGGCCATCTTGTCGATAGAGCCGGGGTCTTCGAGTTGGACGCCGAAATCCCTCCCTGCATACATCCTTCTTAGCTCTCTGGCAACTGGCATACCCACAGACTTGTTTTCGATGAGAAGCTTGGACACCTTCCACTTCTGGCAGCTTTCGCTGACCTTGGCTATCAGGTCGGGCATCTCGAGGTGTTCCTGCCAAGCATGGATCAGCATGATCCGAGGCGGAACTTCCTTCTCGTCGTATGTACGTACAATGTGGTAGCCGTTCTTGCCCAGCATGCGAGTGGCATGGGTCTTGGGGTCATCCGTCCAGATGCCCCAGACGGTCATGGCCGATGGATCGTTCTCGGTCTTCTGGGTGTAGGCGGTGTCCAGCGATCCGATGATGTAATCGAACGGCGGGAACTTGGGGTCGTCCCACAACTGCCAGTGCTTCCGCTTGATAATACCGCCGTCTTCCGGTGTAGGCTGCTGCTGGAATTGGCCGGACGCGGCGTAGGTGCCCATGATCTTCTTGTCGCGTTCCACCACGAACTTGGGGAACCGGTTCGGAAACATCAGCTCCCCTTTGACGGTGCGGGGGTCTTGCCATCCCAGCATCGTGGGTGCCGCGCGGTCGGGGTCGTACTCCATCGGGATCATGATGTGGTCGTAGCCCATCTGCTTCTCGATGATGATGCCGGACACGTCTTCTTCGTGCAGGCGCTGCATGATCACCACGATGGCCGACTTGTCGGGGTTGTTGAGGCGGGTGGGGATGGCGCGTTCAAAGGTCTCGGTGACCGTCTGGCGCTCGGCCTCGGAGTTGGCGCTGTTGACGCTATGCGGGTCATCGATGATGACGCGGTCGCCGCGCGATCCGGTGATTGAGGTCATGGCGATAGCCTGCCGGAAACCGCTGGCTGTTGTTTCAAACTTGGTCTTGGCATTCTGGTCGCCGGTCAACGTGACGCGGTCGCCCCAGCGTTCCTGATACCATTCAGACTGGATCAGCCGCCGCATCTTGGTGCTGTCGCGGATGGCGAGGTCCACATTGTGGGAGGCGCAGACATAGCGCAGGTAGGCCATGTCACGCGGCCCCCATTCCCACGAGGGCCACAGCACGTTGCAGAGCAGAGACTTCATCGCGCCCGGCGGGACATTGATCAGTAAACGGGCGTAATATCGCTCATCGTCGATCATCATCTCGTCGGTGATGGCGGTCAGGTGCTCGGCGATGGCGTCGATGTGCCAGTTGTGCTTGTATTCTTGCCCGGGCTCGATGACGTGCCAAGCCTGCTTGATGTACTCGACGAACGAGAGTTCGCACATGCGCTTCTCGACAGCGAACCGCGAGGCGTCAAGGTTGATCTTCTGGCCGTCGAGCATCATGAAGGTCATTGCGGTGGCCTCGGCAATGGCATCCAATGGGTGGGGTGAACTTGTCCTGTTTCCAAAACCATCCAATACAACTCTTTTGATGGCTCACCATATGGAGGTTCGTCGTAAGTGTGCCAACCTTCACCAATTACGATTCCACCTCCCTTTAAATACAAAAGAACCTCCGTATCCTTCGGCGCTGTTTCGATTGGTTGCCATTCAGTCATTTCGGTTCCTCCGGCAAATCCATCCAATGGGTAGGGCAAATACAACGATCTGACCCATCCCCTTCAACACGGTGAGGCGCGTAAACAAACATTGGCCTATCGCCGTATGTATAATGCATTTCACTGTGATACACCGCCACAGCAATACGTTGACTAAACTCCGCCTGATCCCCTTTTTCCTTATTTCCATAAACTAATATTGGACGATCTTTTGGTGCTGTTTCGATTGGTTGCCAGTTCATGCGATCAATACCTCCGCACGGTTCATGAACTCAACCACCAGTTCGCGAAGTTCCTCTTCCTTTCGCGAAGCGTCTTGAGCCCAGATCGCGTTCTCGCCCTCGACCAACTCCCATGCAGCATCGGCCACGGCAGACCAAATTCGTTTGTAAATAAGATCTCGCTCATCCCATTCAAGCAATGTAAAATCTCTCTCTCGTAATACCTGCGCCCGATAGGCCTCATACAGCTTTTGGGTCAATTCCTCGTGCGTAATCATCAGTAACGGTCCACTTCGATGTCAACGCCGAGCTGGTCAGCGCATTGCTGCATGATGGCCCAAAGCCGGTCACGTAGCACGGTGTTGATGTCTTCCATCATTCCGATCTCGGTACGGTCAATGGCCATGAACTCGGCGACGGCTTCCCAGCCCCGCCTTTGCGCTCGTGTGAGAAGATGGTACGGGATCGCTGGGCTTTGGTGCTGGTTGAACACCGAATACAGCGTGATCGCACGGTCGATGGTTTGAGCGGTCAAGAGGCTGATCATGATCTTCCATCCTCTAAGTGCTTTAGGATCCGCTTTAGCATCTCGTGATCCTGCTTCGAGCGCCGGTCGTTATCTTTTCCTTCGAGCCGCTGGCCCACCATGATCAAGGGTAATGCCACGAGCTGAATAACTCCCCCGCTGACATAGAAGACGATCTGCTCCCAGCCCTTGTCGAGCGTCGGCAACAGCGACCAGACGGTGAACGCATAGACGCAGGCCATCGACGACATGGCTGTGACAGTATGTCGCGCCAGCCACTCGTTAAATGCGTTGATGTGTGAGATGGCGCGTTTCATGGTTTGCGGCCCTTGCCGACAGCGCCGCCGACATTGCCCTTGGTCCACTTGTACCGTTCGCTGAATGATTGGGCTACTTTGTCTGCCATCTCCCAGCCGTCGCTATAGCTTGGCTCATCCTTCCACATTGCTGCCTGCACAACGGCGCGGCGCTTCTCCTCGGCAACACGATACTCGGCGTCACGCTTGTCCTGCTTGACCTTCTGATCAGCCTTCCAGTCCTCAGTCTGCATGTCGGGGTTAAGCACGATCATGGCTTCGATCAGGTCCATGACGATGGCCGCATCGTGTGCAATCGCGCTGTCAGGATCGTGCTTGCGAAGCTCCACAACCAGCGTCTCGATCTGCTGCTGGCAGGTTGCGAGGCTCTTGATCGCGTCGTTGTAATGCTTGCGCTTGACCATCGTGGCCATCTCGGCCTTCATTCCACCAATGACAGTTTTCCAATCATCGGCATACCGTTCCAAATTTCTGGCTTCAGCAGCGGCCACATCGTACCAGCCGCGTTTTTCAACTTTGTTAAAAGAACCCCACATATTGGGATGATGTGGGTATGCGCTCTTACGCCAAATCTCATACAACTCTTCTGCGCGTTTATACATCGTTATTCTCCTTTTCTATCCACTTTTCAATCCTGATTGGCCCGAAGCGCCAATATTGAATATCCTGCCAACGATCAGAGTATGCGTTCGTCCGCCACCATGTGCGCCAGCCGAAGCCGACCCAATTAATCATCCATTTCGTCTTCATCTGGCCCCTCGATTGCTGCTACCAGAGCTTCCCGCACCGCCAGAAGCTGATCCATGTCCAAAGCCTCCGCCTCGATCACGCGGCCCTCGACCACCTTGATGTTGGCATTGACGTCGATCTTCTCGCCATACCGGAACCGCGCCAAGCGAATCGCCTGCCACCGGCGCTCGTTCACCAGTTCCTTGCGGATATCCCATGCAACGTTCTTCCACTCGCCAATGCCGCGCAGAATTGCCTCGTTCTCCTCGACGCGCGGCTCGATGCTTAATTCACGCGCACGGGCGTATTCTGACATAAAATACGGATCTCGATGTAGTTCACGGTTCATGGTGCGGTAATCAAGCCCCACTTCCGCATCCGCGCAGATATCAGTCGCCGAGCGCCCAATCGCGATCTGCTCACAGACATAAGCCTTCATCGCATCATTCATCAACCGTGGTGGTCCGCGTTTCGCCATTTATATCTCCTGTTCTGACAGGTTATACACACATCGCACCTACGTGACAAGTATGGGTTGACTAATTATAAATTTGATAATAATTCAAATACTTCTATTAACTGGAAGGATTGATCCAATGGAAGTTACCCACGTTTTAAAACTGCCCCCAAACTTTGATCGCAAGGACTGGCCTTTGAAGGACATGGAGGTTGGCCAAATCGTTTGTATTTCTAACCCACCGGCGCATGCTCAGGTCTACGTCCACGTCTATGCCTCGAAGGTAAACAAGAAATTTAGGACCAAAACCGTCGATGGCGCTTTGTTTGTCACCCGTAAATTGTGATAAAACATTGAAAACAAACAACAAAAGACCCGCTAGAAACGGCGGGTCTTTTATGCCTAGTTTAAATATTTGTTGATATGATTAAACCATTTTGTGAACGAAATGGGCTAAGTTCTTGATTTTACTCTTCTTCTTATTAATTAATTATTAGATATTATTAATAGATTAATTAATTAATCTCTCTCTCTTATATCTCAGGGGGTGCTATAGTGTATCTTTATATCTCTAATTTATTTTGAGAGTGTCTCTAGGGTGTATCCAATAACAGTATATCAGGAAGTGGCCATAAGTGACATTTCCAACAAGTAACTTGCATTTTTA
>Ga0208618_1000119_pt1 | contig 35863 bp, 34 predicted proteins | sample CryBogCBE18Jul08_FD_184585 | JGI IMG/M metagenome (GOLD analysis project Ga0208618, IMG submission 184585) | Freshwater microbial communities from Crystal Bog, Wisconsin, USA - CBE18Jul08 (SPAdes) | ecosystem: Environmental > Aquatic > Freshwater > Lake | place: Crystal Bog, Wisconsin, USA...
GGCGATAAGTCAGGCGCCGATAAAGAACGCAGCAGCGACAAGTCTGGCGCTGATAAAGAACGCGGCGGCGATAAGCCCGGCGCCGATAAAGAACGCGGCGGCGATAAGCCCGGCGCTGACAAAGAGCGCGGCGGCGATAAGCCCGGCGCTGACAAAGAACGCAGTGGCGAAAAGTCTGGCGCTGATAAAGAACGTGGTGGCGATAAGCCCGGCGCTGACAAAGAACGCAGTGGCGATAAGTCTGGCGCTGATAAAGAACGTGGTGGCGATAAGTCTGGCGCCGATAAAGAACGCGGTGGCGATAAGCCCGGCGCTGATAAAGAACGCGGCGGCGACAAGTCTGGCGCTGACAAGGAACGTAGTGGTGATAAGTCAGCAGTAGATAAAGATAGCGGTGGCGCTAAGAAAAATATTGGCAAAGAAAGCGGCGCGTCACCTGCTATAGGGAACAAGGAAAATTAAACACTTCATTTTCCTCAAAAACCAAGCTTGTAGGGACGCCATAGGATAATTTTGCAATTTACTTTCCAAGCCAAGGCCTGCTCCTGAGCTTTATTATGGATATTTCATTCTGAGTTTGAGAGATAATCCAAAGACAGTAGTTCAAACGCAATCCGTAATCGCTGCAGTGGAAACGAATTATTGACTAATACATGCCGGCCGAAAGAGTATGATCATTAAACCCACACCTCACCCGCCAAAATCTGCAACTAATATAAATGTTTCTTTCTTTGGTTTATGTGCATTGTTGGTAGCAATTACTATCTTGAGATACACACAGCTATTTCATGATCAACCCCATCAATCAGCATTATTTATCATCGGTATCTTCTCTGCATCAATTATCTTATTGGAATTATGTTGGCAGAAATCCTGCTTCAAACCATCAACAAATATAAAGCTAACCCAGAACAACCCATCGTTCACACGAACGGGCATCAAATTAATTGGCCTTATAGGGTCTATTGCATTTATAGCGACTTTATATTGGCTCTTTCCAGAATATCATGGAGATTTTTACGACAATTTTTTTGATATGATTAGATTAATTTTGTTTCCTTGGATTCTTCTCTCTATTCCCTATTTTTATTGGGTAGATAAACATTCTGTAGATCCGCATGACGGATATTGGTGTCTTGGAATGGCCATCTGTTTTAAATGGAATTCAATCGATATAAGTCAACTAAAACAGCATTTACTTGGCTGGTTGGTAAAGGGATTTTTCTTACCATTAATGTTCACCTATATGTGCAAAGATTTAGAGTTTTTTATTAACTTTGATTTTGCAAAAATGAATGCAGAGCATTTATTATTTAATTCTACGATAGATTTTCTTTATTTCATTGATGTAACTATCGCGACCGCAGGCTATTTATTGTCTCTACGCTTGATCGATACGCACATCCGATCAAGTGAGCCAACTTTATTAGGCTGGACTGTCGCACTGATATGCTATCAGCCTTTTTACTCCCTTGTGGAACGAAATTATTTAGCATATTCCCCAGATCATAGTTGGAGCGATAAATTTGCTCATTACCCACTTTTATACGCGCTTTGGGGAACAGCAATATTAAGTTGTGTATTTATATACGTTTGGTCTACTGTGGTTTTTGGGTTACGATTTTCCAATTTAACCAACCGGGGCATTATAACATGCGGCCCCTACCGCTGGACAAAACACCCCGCTTATATCGCAAAAAACCTATCTTGGTGGATGACTGCTGCACCATTTATTTCTGATGGTTCTTGGAGCGAAGCACTACGCCAGTGCTTGCTACTTTCACTAGTTAGCCTGTGTTACTATCTTAGAGCTCGAACAGAAGAACGACATTTACTGTCTGACCCAGAATATGTCGCCTATTTTTCCTGGATGAGACTTAATGGTATATTTTCTGGATTTAAAAAAAATAAAAAGACTTTATGAGAATTTATACATTCACCAAGAATGAATCTGATTAAACACGAATAAAGAAAGAAACATTGATGAAAACTAAAATTACATACGCCGCATTAACTTTTTGCTTAATTTCAAATTCAGTAGCAGCAGCGGAGAAAGTTACCGTAGACAATTTCAAGAAAGTAGAAACACATTACTATATGAAAGCTAGAGCTGACGCCGGTTGTTTTGGTAAATTGTGCAATGAACGTGGGCCCATGCCTGTCGATAAACAAGAAGTCATCAGACTTAATCGAGACACGCCTTATTCTGCCGGCGTATTCGACCTTTCGTCTCCTGTAACAATCTCAATGCCTAAAACAGATAGCCGTTTTCAATCTCTCGTTGTAATAAACGAGAACCATTATATTAAACTTGTTTCATATAAGCCTGGAAATTACGTCTTAACGCAAAAAAATATTGGCAGTCGCTACGCCTATGTGATTGTTCGAACATTCATGGACCCAAATAGCAAAGCAGACATCGAAGAAACACATAAGATTCAAGATAAGATTAAGGCCAGCCAAAACAGCATCGGCAAACTTGAGTTAACTGAATGGGATCAACCACAGAGACAAAAGCTACACGACATACTTCTAACTCTAGGAAATTTTTTGCCAGATAGCCGACATAGCTTCGGAACAGAAAAAGAAGTCGACCCAATCAAGCATCTTATTGCGACATCAGTAGGATGGGGTGGCAACAAAGATCAAGATGCAATTTACCTTAATGTGAATCCTAAAGATAATGATGGACAAAAAGCCTACACGTTAAAAGTCAAAGATGTTCCAGTTGATGGTTTTTGGTCGATTACAGTTTATAATGCAAAAGGATTCTATGAGGCTCCTGAAAGCTCAATTTCAGTTAATAATATCACAGCTCAAAAAGAAAAAGACGGCGCCATCACTGTCCACTTTGGCGGGGATCCAAAGGAATCAAACTATCTACGCATCATGCCAGGCTGGAATTATATTGTACGCCTTTATCGGCCTCGAAGAGAGATCTTGAACGGCAAATGGACCTTTCCTGAGGCCGTGGCAAATGATTGATCAATGACCCATGAGCTTCAAGAACTCTTGTAACAAAAAAAATCATACCTTCTCACTGCGCTACGAATAAAAATGGATTATAGAAAAACCGTCGGCTCGAATGAGAGTCGACGGTTATATGTTTTATTGGATAAATATTAGACTTCGTCTTTTGGCGGCAATTTTCCGTCTGGCGTTGCCTTGTCTATTGCTATCGGCAAATATTGAGCAAGAAGATCGCGCGCCTTATCTAAGTCAATGCCGTTTTCCAAAGCAATCTTTTTGATATTATCAATACCAATAGCCTGGCCGATTTCAATTTCATTTAACGGCTTGTTTGGATCTGTAGAAATCCAGGATTTTACCTCACGACCAAATCCAGTCTGTTCAAATTTTTTGACGACGCCGTCAAGGCCACCCTGCTGATCAACATAGCTCTTAATCAAATTCAAGGCCTCTGCGCCAATCATGCCGCCTGCAATTGCTTTTAACCAGCTCATCATACCTCTCCCTATTGATCTCGGAATTTTACCGAGCATGAAAAATAGTTACATTCATTAATGTGAAAGCTTATTAGTTAACCTATAAGCTCTTGCGGGACTTTGCCGCCGTTTTGCGCTAACTTTGTCATAACCTGCTTATGCAGCCAGATGTTCATTGACGCAGAGTCACCCGTGTCTCCTGTATAATTTAGCTCTTTTGCTAAATCTTTTCGCGCAGAAAGACTGCTATCAAGAGACAATAATTTCATTAGATCAACAATTGATGTTTTCCAATGAAGCTCTTCTTTTGCATTGCTTTTAAGATTATCCAAAATAGCAACGACATCAACGTCAGAAATTGGCGCAATTGATGCCAGCTCTTCTACGCTACCACTTGCGGAAGCCGCTTGTGTCTTCGAGACACCAAATATTTTTTCTTTAATCGCAGTAAATATGCTCATATTATCTCCTTTTACATATACATTTAACAGATGACATTAAATGATGAAGCTTTTTCAGCAAAAAAGGATTAACTACTTATTTCTGGAAAAGCAAATTACCGATGGCCTAGATTAGAAAAACAACAATACATCAGTTGAACTTTAAGGGCCATTTTAACTTTTAAAACTCTTCATACTTATTCTATTATTTCACGACAATAGTATGACTCAGCCTCAATAATTATGAAAATTTATGAATTTATTTGCCTGCAACAGATGACCTGCACAACCATCGATCACCCTAAAAAACTGCAATTCACTTTGACAAAAGAAAATGCCCGCAACAAATTTGCGGGCTTTAGCTTAGACTTACGTTAATTCTTATGAGTTGCATCTCTAATACACTTTTCTGTGAAACTGTTTTTAGCAGCTCCCCTTAATTTTTTATCGGCCGCAGCAAGAGCACAATCATTTGCCACAGAATCACGCACGCATTTTTTGGTATAACTATTATAAGCAGCGCCTGAAAGTTTTTTCTCTGAGGCTTTCGTTGCACATATAGTTGCGGCATCGGACGGACCTGCAGCTGCATCAGGCGATAAAGCTTGCGCCAGACCAAAGCATGGCGCGCCTAATATGCCAATAAAAACAAGATAGCCTGCAATATAACCTTTCATACTGACCTCCCTTAAATTATTGCCCAGAGGAACATTTCCCTGAAGGACTCTTTATAATTTGTAGCTGCTTAAATCAAAGACTAAAACACCATGCGCATAGAAAATGGGAGCGACAAGCGCTCCCATTTTTTAAGGCTACACAATTACTGCTTGACAAAGACTTCGTCGTCTTTTGGCTTCAACATAAAACGAAGGAAAAATAGCAGTAACCCGAACCCTGCGACATAGAGTATATAGGACATCATATTTGATACGGTATAGACGCCAACAGTGAATGGAAACTCCGACGTCTGCGTGTTGCCAAGATCATCAACAACGGTCACAAACATGGAATATTTCCCAGCCTTCGCAAAAGTATTTTCAAACGTCAGCGTGGCGTTATTATAGGATTTAGGCTCAAAAACCATGAGAGTTTGGCCATCTTGTTGCGCGAGACGCGCGCCAATCTTGACGTTCCGATATTGATCGCCAACGGCCGAGATCCCAAAGATAGTCTTGCCTGTATCAGGGATATCATCACACAGATCCTCACCCTCGCCCTTTATTTGATAGGCAACAAAGTGAACGCCGACAGAACCTACTTTAAAAACACATGAATCCTGCTCGAGTCTCACACCATTATGCGCGGCAGCCGCGTTAATCATGGCAAAGAAAATTGAAATGAACAGCAACAACCGCCTCATCCTCGCCTCCATCAAATTACACACGCCTTTAGCGACGTTTGATAAAAACAGCCGACACAGACTGTTTTTATTCGCATGTCTTCGATGAAGACGTGGGAATTGTTAAAGATCTTTTCAAGAGGCTTTATTTGTCACACTCCTGCAGTGTTATGAGAAAGTTATAGTTTCTTAGAATAACTCTAATTCTCTCCTCTGCCTTATTTCAAAGCAATAAAAGAACGGATTTATTGCCAGCTCCCTTACTTGCCCTACCAGAAGAGTCTGTAAAGACGATACTATTTATTATTAATGCATTCAGATGCGATTCAGCTTATCCCTATTATCCCTTGACGCACACAAAATTTCGCGAATTTAATAGGTGCATAGTCATGCCTTGGACAAACACGCCAACTCACTTTGGTCGAGCCGCACAATTATTTCACTGGCTAACTGTAATGGCTGTTGGCGTTGCATGGCTGATTGGTCAATTACGAGATGAATTTCCAAAAGGGCTGGCGCGCCAGGAAGCTGGATTAATTCATACTTACGCCGGAGAGCTGATTGCAACTTTACTTATCGTGAGACTTTTATGGAGAATGTTTGACGCTTCTCCCACTGCAGGCTCAGAAACTAAAAGCAAATGGGCGCATTACGCAGTCTTAAGTGCTCATTTCTTTCTTTACACCTTGTTGGCTGGCGCTGTTGTCGCTGGAGTAGCCACACAATTTGCCAAAGGAAATCCGATCAGCGTCTTTGGCTTGTATGAGATTGCATCTCCTTGGCCAAAAGATAAATTCTTCGCTCATTCTTTGAGAGAATTACATGAATTTATAGCAAATTGCCTGATTATATTGGCCATACTTCATGCCTCAGCAGCCCTCATCCACCATTATATACTCAAGGACAATACTTTAAATAAAATGCTGCCGTTTTTTCGTTAAGCAACGATGCAATTTAATTTTTCATCGGTGAAGTTATGAGAATACTGAACGTCTCGCTAATCAATTATTATTTCAGATATTGATCAGCCGCCGCCACATGCCATACCAACCGCCTGCGCTTATCGCGAGAAGCGCAGCGAAGGGCAATTTTTCTGGCTCGGGCGCTTCAAAATGCAGTAATCCTGCCAATGGTTGAAAATAAAGACCAAGCACGACAACCGATAACGCAGCCACGGAGATAACCCAAAAGGACATATTTGCGCGCGCAAAAATTGAGACACCTTTCGGTAAGGCGTCTGAGAGTGCGAGCGTCAGATTGCCAAGGATCAACGTTGCAAAGGCTAAGCCGCGCGCTTGCGGTTCTGGCGCGCTAAAACCAATCTCGATGACATAAACAGCCATAACCCCAAGAAAAACTGCGAGACCCTGGATTGCGCCGAAAGCGAGATCTCGCGCGCCAAACAAAGGCTCGTCCCGCGCGCGCGGGGGCTTAAGCATGGCGTCCTTCTCTCCAGGCTCCGCCTCAAAGGCCAAAGAGCATGTGGGGTCAATTAGGAGCTCCATTAAGACAACATGAGCAGGCAAGAGGAGCGGCGGCAGCCCCATAAGGATTGGCGCTAAGGCAAGACCTGCAATTGGCACATGGATTGCCGTCACATAGGTCAATGCTTTTCTTAAATTGCTGAATATTCGACGCCCAAGCTCTATGCCTGCGACGATTGAAGAAAACTGATCATCCAATAAAACAATATGAGCAGCCTCGCGGGCGACGTCAGAACCACGCTGACCCATCGCGATGCCAATATGGGCTGAAGCGAGCGCCGGGGCGTCATTAACGCCATCTCCCGTCATAGCGACAATATGCCCGTCAGCCTTAAATGCTTCAACTAAAGCAAGCTTAGTGATTGGCGTAATCCGCGCAAAAACACGGATGTTGCGGATCTTTTCTGCGAGCAGCTCTGAGGGTGTTGCTGCAATGTCAGCGCCTGTTAAGACACCGGCGTCAACATCAATGCCAGCAGACCGCGCTATCGCCTGGGCAGTTGCCGGATAATCTCCCGTGATCATCGCAACAGCCACCCCAGCACGTCGCGCACAAGCAACCGCCTCTTGAACGCCTGGACGAATTGGATCCTCAAAAGCAAGAAGTCCAAGAAATTCATATGCTGCATCATTTAACGCGTTATTGGCGACACACGGCGTTTTCGCGACCGCAAGCACCCTGAAACCATCCCCAGCCATTTCCTCAACGAGTGATTGGTAACGCCGTCGATCAACATCCGTCACATCAGCAAGACGATAAATTGCTTCAGGCGCGCCCTTTGCGGCCTTGAAAGACCCATCCGCATCACGCCATGATTGGATATAGGCAAGCATGTCTGGACGTATGGGAAAGCTCTCAATTTGTGTAGCTTCTGATCCAATACCAAGCGCGCTCGCAAGCATGTGCACCGCGCGATCCATTGGATCAACAGGCTCTTGAGAAGATGCATGTAGCGCAGCAACGATCAATCGATGCTGCGCAGCCGTTGGCGCGCTGGGAATAGGGTAGATGCTAGAGCCCGTTGAGAGCGCGACAACCTTCATCTGATTTAATGTAAGTGTTCCTGTCTTATCAGTGCAGAGCATTGAGGTTGAGCCAAGCGTCTCTGTCACGGAGGATCGGCGAACAATTACATTACGCCGCGCCAGCCTAAAGGCGCCAAGCGCAAGAAATATCGCAAGCACCATTGGAAACTCTTCAGGCAATAAGCCAATAGCCAGGGTGATGCCTGCAAAACCTCCCTCAACCCAATCGCCATGAACAAGCCCATAAGCAATGATGATGAAAACGCAAAATAGCAGGGCGAAAGCGCCAAGTTTTGTCACCATCTCGCCTGTACGGCGCTGAAGCGGGCTTGGCTCGGGATCAATAGTCGCCAGAGAAGCCCCAAGCCTACCAACTGCAGTTGCAGATCCTGTGCGTGCGACCTCGGCGACGCCAGAACCCCGCACAATCATCGAGCCTGCGTATAAAAAAGGCGTATTGCTCCCGCCTGGGTCAGGAAAAATAAATCCTTCTCTGATCGCATCAAGCGTCTTAGTGACGGGCGCAGACTCTCCTGTAAGAATTGATTCATCAATGACAAGAGCATCGCCGGCTACAAGAACCGCATCCGCGGGCATACGCTCCCCCTCAGATATCAGCACCATATCTCCTGGAACGAGTTCTCGAGCGGGTATCTTTTTATGTGCACCGTCCCGCAGGCAATGCGCCATGGGTTCTGCGAGCCTTTGAAGCGCTTCAAGCGCATGCGCGCTTCTAAGTTCTTGGAAGACAACGAGCGAGATAGACAGACTTGCGCCCACAACCATGAAGACGCCTTCGCCAAGATCTCCGAGTACAAGATATAACAAGGCGGCAACTGCTAAAAGAAAGAACATCGGCTCTCTAAGCGTTCGAATGATAATGCTCAGAATGGTCGATGAAGGAGGGCGAGAAATTGCGTTAGGACCGTATATAGCCTGGCGACGAGCAGCCTCATCTGAACTAAGACCGGCTATTGAGCGCCCTGCCATATGAATTTTGCCCCATATTTAATAAAAATGACCTATAGCAAGAAACAGCCTCGAAGACGACCGATCTCATGAGAACAATCGTCAAATAAGACCGATCTTATTCACATGAACAAAATAATAATCAATCAGATGAATAATTTTTTCAAAAATCCTCATGAATGATTAACAACATATTTTCTAAACTGAAACGCTATATTTTGATAAAATAAGCAAAAGCAAAACTCAAAAGAGCATAAATCCTGTCTTAACTTACCTCACGATCCTCTCTTCATCTTAAAAGAAATTATATAGACAAAACAAGAAGTCGACTTTAGGCACGTACGCTCCTTACTTATTTATTAAGCCAACAGCCCTTGCCTAGCAGGCTCAATCCTAAAACTTTTCGACTGCCAATCTTTTAGCTATAAGCTATCTCAGCTTTCGAATTTTCTGGCGTAACGCCAATGATTATCTACTCTGCATTGACGGCCAGAACTCTTGTGGGACTACAAAAAACGAAAAAACGCATGATATTTGAAAATAAAAAGATTTTAATTAAGCAGACAATGGCGGCAGCGATGATCATCTCTCTGCTTGCTGACGGGCCGGCCATAGCATTTGAAACAGGATCGTCAGAATTAGAAATAAACACGCCGACAATCAGTTCTATAAATAAGCCTGCACCATCCCCAATGGGTATATTTGGCGCAGATATGCCGGAAAAAGGCAAGTTTTTGCTGAGCATTATGCCGATATTTGCCAGCTTCTCTGGCCAACTCATCGGAAACAAAGGCGTCAGCTCACAATATGTTGTGATGACAACACCGACCTACAGCAATCCGGCAGAATTCATGCGCGTGGTGCCGCAACAGGTTCCTGTATCCACTCAAAGCGCGATACTCTCATATGGCTATACAGACAAACTCACAGTCGTTGTTACGGCTTCAATTGTTCAAAAACAGCTCTATGCCCTCACATTCTTAGGAAATACCGGCGGATTGCCGCTTGGCGCAAGCTACACGGGCACGAGCGGCTTCTCTGACCTCACCACTATTGGAATTTATAAAATATATCAGGATGAAACCCATCGCATTCAGATTAATTCCGGCTTTGCATATCCTCTAAGCACAGACACTGAGAAAATAAGTTTACTTCAATCAAATGCGACATATTCTAATGAACGGGCTTTTTATTCTCTACAACCTGGCGCGCGAACTTTTGATTTTCTTCCAGGCATTGTTTACGCCGGAAACACTGACGCCTTGTCTTGGGGGCTTTCCTATCGTGGCAGGCTGCCTCTGGCCAATAATCCGCAAGGATGGCGTTTCGGAGATTTACATGAATTTAATGCATGGATTGGTTATAATGTCCTGCCATCCATAACATCTACTGTGCGTGTCACTGGAACGACACAAATGCGCATACATGGATCTGATAGCCAAATATCGGGTGGATCCGTCCCAACAGATCCAAATTTTTATGGCGGACAACTTGCCGAAATATTTGCAGGATCTGTTCTTGATGGAGAGCAACTTGGGTTTAAAGGTTGCTCATTAGCCCTTGAAGCTGGCATCCCTTTTTATCAAAATCTAAATGGGCCACAGATTAGAAAAAACTGGCAGTCTGGATTGTCGCTTAAAATAAAAATGTAAATATTTTTTGCTAAATCATAATTTCCCGATTCACAAAGTCGTCATAAGCTTAAAAATTGCAGATATAATTTAGATTGAAAGATCAGTTCTGTCCTCAACGTATACATATTTTGTAAACTGAAAAAAAACTAAATAATTTCCGAAAAAATTGACGACTTTTGTTAATCCAAACCGTGGATGTTTACTTAGGACGCGCAGTTTTTTGGGATATAACAGAAATAGTAGCAAGCAAATATCCCGAAGCCTTACACCTCATACATAAAATTCTGTTAGCCTTTGCCGCTATTCCCCTCGCCTTCCCCACTGTTTTTTTGAAGTCGAAATTAACGGAAGAAAATATCAAGAAATGCATGTCGATGGCGGGGAAGTCAGTCAGATTTTCAACGCCCCGGTGAAGCTTGACTTTGCAAAAATAAGAAAAGAAATCGGCGTTAAAAGAAAATCTCTTGATACCTATGTCATCAGAAATGCGCGCCTTCACCCTGACTGGGGCGAGACAACCCGCCATACGCTTACAATCGCGCAAAAGGCTGTTTCTCTTTTGATCAATTACAATGGCGTTGGAGATCTCTATAAGGGTTATATGCTGGCACAAAAACAATCATCTTCCTACAAGCTTGCTTTTAATAAAAATGATTTCAACGTCGAACATGACGTAGACTTTGATCCAGAATATATGAAAAAATTATATGAATACGGCTATCAGGCAGCCAAAAAAGGATACGAATAGTATCGCGCGCCACCAGGTTTTGATCCTAATAGTGAGGAAGTAAACTAATATATCGCTGCAATCACTAAGCGTGAGAATCGCTCCAGATAGCTTAATATCAAAATATCAAAAAAGTTCTCTGATGCGCCATAAAGCCGCAATCACCATGACTACGGCAACCATGAAGAGCTTGAAATTAATTTATTCTATGCCGCCTCTTTTAACTAACAGGCGTGATCTCAAATAAAAGCTTCTTGAAACACAAAATGATATTGGAAAAGACCGTCTTATAGAATAAACCCATCAAGGCAAAGAAACCGCCTCCCTAACTAAACCCAAGGATTCCAAATGGTAAAGATATCACAAATTTTAAGCCTGATGGCATTGCTTGCCTTTGTTACGGCAGCAACCCCTGCCGCGGCCGGCGATAGTATTTCAGACGCATTCGAAGATACTTTTGGCCACGATCAGATCCCAAATGCGTTTGAGGACACATTTGGTCACAATAAAATACCAAATGCTTTTAATTCTGCGTTTGGTGGTGACGCCAAGGCCAAAAAGAAAAAAGCCAAAAACACGCAATCTTCCGATAATTAACCTTTTAAATCCGCGCGGTTTTATTATCAGGCAAGTAAAAAGGCTTGTGCAGTGGAATGCGCTCATGAAAAAGAATAACCAACATGACCCTCTGCACAATTACACATTCTCCCCATGTCAAAAAAGATTTATCCATAAGGAACCTACCGCTCGCCAGCGCCTGGATCGCCACGGGAATTATTATATTCTTTGTGCTTTCACTTTTTAATGTAAGATTTTTCGACTATATTGCTGGCGTAATGTTTATCCTTTGCGCTCAACAAGCTATTATGACATATCACGGCGTTGTATTTGATAAGAATAATCTGACGATCCCCACCCCTATTATATCCTGGTTTCCTTTTGTTGTTTTTGGCTATACGCGCATACAAAAAAATGAATTTATTAATGTCATGGCGCTTGGAAATATTCTTGGACAGGAAATTATCGGATTTCCAACATTCTCAAATGATTTCTGTATTGCCGTTCCTGATAGAGATAAACGGATCATGTTTTGCGATGCAATTGAAGCAAAGAGCGCTGAAACAGAAATCTATCGCAGAGATAGGTAGCCAAGATCCACCACTCTGCTTTAACCCTAAATCAAATTTGACGCCCTTTAGTGACACGCACCAAGAATGCTTTTATCGCAGTAAGGTTCATTTCAAAGGCGCTGTTCTTCAGAAGCCTGAATTTTAGAAGGATAAGCAGATTTTTCCAAAGTGTTGACTGCTTTCTTGGTATTGAAACGCCGGCACAATATCCTCAAGAGCAAAACTGCGGTCAATAATGGGCTTGATCTTCGTCGCCTCAATGCCGCGTATCATATCAAGCTGCTGACGCCGGCTTCCAACCAGAACGCCCTGAAGTCGGATCTGTCGAATAAGAGCCGGCACAAGCGGCAGAGAACCATCCAGACCCGTCAAAATGCCGATCAGCGAAATATGTCCGCCTACACGAACTGCAGCCATAGACTGCCCAAGAGTTGCAGGGCCGCCAACCTCAATAATGTGGTCAATACCTTTACCGCCGTTGAGCCGCCGCGCCGTTTCTCCCCATGCCATATCCTCTCGATAGTTGATCAAATGATCTGCGCCAAGATCGGCCAAAAGATCGAGCTTTCGCTTACTTGATGACGTCGCAATGACCTTTGCCCCGGCGGCCTTGGCAAATTGCAGGGCGAAGATAGAGACACCACCCGTTCCTTGCACAAGAACGGTCTGGCCAGACATCAGATTCGCATCGTCATGTAACGCCCGCCATGCAGTTAGAGCTGCAGTTGGAAGCGTTGCTGCTTCAGCATGCGTATAACCATGAGGCGCATGGGTAAAAGACTGAGCTGTGGCTGTAACAATTTCTCGCGCATAACCATCAACCCCATCGCCTGGCACAGTCGCGAACCCCTCCACCTCAGGAGCGCCATCAAGCCATGCCGGGAAAAAAACGCTGACCACAGCATCCCCAACCTTAAACTCTGTAACGCCCGTCCCGACCGCCTCTACCACACCCGCGCCATCGGCCATTGGAATACGCGGCTCAACCGGTCCCCACATGCCGCTGACAACGGCATAATCATGATAGTTAAGCGAGCTTGCATGCAAACGAACGGTGATTTCTTCCCGGCCCGGCGCCAGGGCTGCGCGCTCTTCTAAAACGACGCGGTCAAATCCGCCTTTTGGCTGAACAATGATCGCTTTCGGCATGCGGGCGTCTCCCAATGAGGTGAGGCAAAATTGACGTCAAGATAATTTTAGAAATCTATTCAATGTAGGTCTGACATACAGTATAAATGGTGAGAGACAAGCATCGTCTGCCAATTAAACGCTCCGGTTAATTTAAAATTTTTGCTGCTGGGAGGTAAAATAAAAGAAGGTCTATCATCGGGACAATCAGCCGTTTTCAAAAGTAAGATGACATGTCCCGCTCGTCATCCCACAATCTCTCATTTACGTTCAAGCTTTACGCAATGGACGCAATCACCCCTGAAGCCACACGGCTAACGCAATCTTGATTATGCCGTCAAAAATAAGGATCACAGAATGAAACAAAAAATATTCAGCCTTGCTATTAGCTCAATTTTATCTCTGTCACTTTCTTCAGCCGACGCCTGCACCCGCCTCCTCTATGAGACTGGAACAAGCAATTATATTGTTGGGCGCACGATGGATTGGGCGGAGGATCCAGGAACAAATCTTTGGGCGTTTCCAAAAGGTCTCGCGCGCGACGGCGGCGTCGGCGCTGGTTCGATCAAATGGACCGCTAAACATGGTTCCGTCATCAGCTCCTTTTATAACATTGCAACAGTTGACGGCATCAATGACGCGGGCCTCGTCGCTAACGTCCTCTATCTTGTCGAAGCAAATTACGGCGATGCGGCTAAGTCAAAAAAACCTAAGCTATCGATTGGAGCCTGGGCGCAATATGTACTTGATAATTATGGCACAGTTGCAGAGGCTGTAACTGCCTTACAAAAAGATCCATTCATCATTATCGCGCCTACGCTGCCTAATGGCGCAGCTGCAGGCGGCCATCTTGCAATTGCAGATGCTTCCGGAGACAGCGCAATCTTTGAATATCTTGAGGGCAAGCTCGTTGTTCATCACGGATCAGAATATCGCGTGATGACTAATTCTCCGAGCTTTGATCAGCAGCTTGCGATCAATAGCTACTGGAAAGATATTGGGGGCGTTAAGTTTCTGCCAGGCACGTCGCGTTCATCTGATCGCTTTGCGCGCATGAGCTGGTATTTAAACGCGGCGCCAAAGGAAAAAGACACCCGTCTGGCGACGGCAACAGCCTTTTCTCTAATGCGAGCCGTATCCATTCCGCTCGGTGTCAGCGATCCCGAAAAGCCAAATATTGCATCAACGATCTGGCGCACAGTCTCTGACGCTGGCGAGAAACGTTATTATTTCGAGTCATCTTTTAATCCCAGCATCTTTTGGGTCGACATCGCCAAGCTTAATCTTGAGATCGGCGCAAAACCATTAAAGCTCGATCTTAAAGAGCGCCCCATATATGCCGGTGAAGTGTCAGACAAATTCGTCGCCGCCGAGCCATTTAAATTCATTTCGCATTAAAGGCGCGATAACGCTTTGGTCAGGATCGGCAAAAAAAGAAGCTTAGCATCTCAGCCGATCCTTGACCAAGGCGACACATGAGAAGACTGATTTTTTAGCCGGAAAATCCTATTAAATCTTCTCATGTTAAGAAAATAGAAACAGGACTCTCAAAAAGGTTAATTACATTGATCCTGCAGCCGCGTCATCTGCCCTTTAAAACACGCTCAGGGCTGGGATGGCATTTAAAAATTACTTTTATAGCGGCGATGTTTCAGAGCGTTAATGCTACTGCAGCTGCCAGTCCAACATTCGTCTCACGCATACATCAATGCGAGGTTTGCCATGGAAAGGAGGGCCGCTCCCAAAACGCTGATCAAATTCCTTCTCTTTCTGGCATGAGCGAAAAGAGACTGGTCAATAAACTTCAGAATTTTAAATCAGAAGCCGTGGATCAAGGAACTATGCATTACATGGCAAACGAGCTCTCAGAACAAGAAATAAGCAATATTTCTCATTATTTCTCAAAAAAGTAATCCTTCAGAGAAACGCTAATCCTTATTCCTTTAATATATCTGAGCTGTTGTAAGAAAGCTTGGGCCTAAAGCCCAAAGGAAGCGCGTAAATCGCCACTGAACATAAATGCGTGACTTACCCCCCGCGCCTTGCCTTTCGTTGATAAGAAAAGAAAAGCAGCTAGCTTTCGATCTACGCAAAGCTCGGCAATTATTTATGATTTTTGCCGCTCTTATGGGGCTTCTCAACCGCCTGTACTTTGGTCTGCGGCGGTTCAGGCATGGTCTTTGACGCATCCCCCGCCATTACGGCGACAAGAAAACCTTTTTCATTATCCCCAGGCAATGAGCAGTCTATATCAATACCACCCTCATCCTCTTCAGCTGAAGTGGTAGGGTCGCGCTTGGCTAAGGCTAGGCACTTTTTTGCTTCCCCAATCACAGCTGCAGAACTTTTATTGACGAGTATATCGCTTGCGTCCCCAATAACCTTAAACCATTCTGGCGTTAGAGATGCATCATTTGAAATAAAAGTCATGGACATTTTTGAGGGCTGTGAACAATCAAGAGAAATTGTCGACTTGGTCTCAGCATGCGCCAATAAAACTTCATGGCCCTGTGGCGATATTTTTTGAACAGTCGCAGAGGTCTTTTCTTTTATATTATTGAGTAATTTTACGCATTCGGGGTTCTCTATTTCACGCACAACCAGCGATCTAGCAGCAGATTCAAGCCGATTTTCAATATTTGTCGACGACGTGACCTGCAAATTCTTGTCGCCTTTTCCAAAATAGAAATAGCCTGCACCCGCCGCGATAAGAAGGGTGATAATGCCTAATATTTTCACTTTTTACTCCGCAATAACGCCTCGTATTGAGGATTGTCACCCCATACGCGATATCTACCAATAGGCGCGATGTCGCGCTAATGTTAGCGCTTTCAAGCGCTCAGGCAACAAACTTATCTAAATTTGATAAAAATTAAATAACATAAAGGCTCTGAATGTTAGGCCTTTGCCTCCCAAAAACAACCCTTTTCATGATTTATGACAATATCCTATAAGGATAAAAAAGCTGAAACATAATCACAGGCTATTTCTTATTTAGATCAGCGTCTCTGGCAGCTTTCTCCTCACGCTCTGCAATTAACTTGTATGACGGATAATATTCATAAATCATTCTGATGAAGAAATTGTAATTGATTCAAAGGGTCTACTCTGGCCAATGGTCGCCATCGAGAATGACGGTAAAGTTTTTTGGTTTATGTTTTGGCTTTTTGGATTGCGTATGCACAGGATATGGATCTGTTCTTTCATAACAATCATCATTAGGGCAGTCATTATAATTATCACGAAGTCCTGGCGCTGTCGTTTCAGTAAACCCATCCACGGGCATATCAAACATAAAATTGCTTTGTGCATAAGCAGTCGTTGATGCGAGACATAAGATCATAAGAAAAATATACTTCATCATTCAAATATCCTCTATCGAGATCGAGTAGATTAATAAAACTTAACCCAGATAGGATGATACAACTTTTAACTCTACAAAACACTATTAATACTTACCGAGAAATATCGCCTTGCTAAAAAAACGGTACTTATTTTGCAGGCACAGGACATGATAGATCACCCTCCTGACAATTAGCATATGCGTCCAGATCTTTAATCCTGTTTTCTGTTAATGTTTCGATACAAGAACTATAGATTGTTGCATAAATTGATCCGCCCTTGACGCCGCTTGAGGAAAAAATGCATGAATCATCTCTAAATTGTATCCATGAGCGCTGCGCTTTTACTAATAATTTTTTTGTATCTTCATCACCCTTTAAGCGAGCTATAATATTATTATAAATTTTATTAAGCCTGGCGTCAGCCGTTGCGGCTTTTTTTCCCGCGCAGATATTCATATCGGTCTGTGTATTTAGCTTGGAGCAGTCTTGTGAATATGATGGCGACATACCATAGCTGAGTAATATAAAAACGATAAGACTAGGTCTTTTTAGAAATATCACAGGCATGACGTTTCCTTTTCGTATTTAGAGTAACAACCGACCTGACGCTCGAGAGCCTGGGCGCATTGTTTCATCAACGATCCTAAAAGATAAGAGTTTTTTGTGTACTCATGCGCTAATATGCTTCATCCATGATGGTCTCAGCCGTTAATTCATCAGCTCTAGCTATTGATGGCTTTACGCTTTTTTCTGGACGCACGGCCAGCCAAATGACACCAGCTAAAATGACAAAAATAAATGCGCCGATCAGAAAAATATCGTCTAATGCCAGCAAAGTTGACTGTTGCTTCATAAGACGGGCAATTTGAGCTCTTGCAACAGGCTCACTCATGCCAATATCCTGAAACTTCGTCATCAGCCGCGGCAGCGTATCCAGAGATGGGAACCGTCTTCCGCCAAGATGATCGGCTAAATCCAGCTGATGAAATGGCGCACGACGAAACACAACAACGCCTTGAAGCGTAATGCCCATGGCGCCAGCGGCCGTCCGCAGCATTGATAATTCCTCTGCCGCCCGAATAAGTTTTTGACCCGTTAATCCCTGAACGGCGATCGCTGCTGTCGGCGCGAAGAAAGTCGCAAGGAAGAAGCCAAAAAATGTCATTGGAACTGTGATCTGATCGAAAGAAGCTGTCTTATCAAACAGACCCAGCCATGTCAGCGTGACGGCAAACCCAATGAAATTAAAACAGGCAAATAAACGAAGATCCACACCCTTAACTGCTTCATGAATGACGGCAACAAATGGCACGGCAAGAAGGATCATAGACAAATAGACAACGCCAGCAAGCGATGACGTATAGCCAAGCAGCGTCTGCAGTTGTCCAACAAAGACTGATAATGTTCCTTGAATAATCAGAAACCCCACAATCGAACAGCCCATGGCGACGGCATAATTTCGATGCGCAAAGAGACGAATATCAATGACGGGATGGCGTTCTCCCATTTCCCAGAATATGAAAAGGGGGAGACAAATGATAACTACGACCAAAAGGAGCAAAAGAAAGGGCGCGCCAAACCAATCAAAGTCATTCCCCTGATTGAGTATCGTCTGCGTCCCAACAAGAAGAATTGTTAATAATAAAACACCGACGACGTCAAAACGCATCATCCGCTTGATGTGGAAGCGCCCATAAAGAAACGCATAAACAAAAGCTGCAATTATGACACTCAATATGATATTTGAATAAAACAACCACCGCCAATCAAAATATTCGGCCCAAAAGCCACCCATAAAAACACCCAGCGTGAATGGCAGCATGCTTAAGACGCCCCAAAAAGCGACGCCATAAGTGCGAAACCTCTCAGGATATTCATTTAATGCAATTGTTTGCCCAAGCGGCAGCGCAACGCCGCCGCAAAGACCAAGAAGAAAGCGGGCGACAACAAAGAAATAAATATTCTCACTCATCGCGCAAGCAAAAGAGGCAACAGCAAAGCCGATAAAAGCAGCGCAATAGACGTGATAATCGCCAAAGCGGCCTGAGAGCCAGCGGGCAAACGGCAACCCAAGGACAATGCCCATCATTGTATCTGTCGTACCCCAGGTGCCGAAACTTGGATTAACGCCTTGTAATCCGCCCGCCGCATACGGGACCAAAACCGTATAACCAGGCACGTTGGAAAGTACGATCACATTACCAACAGCAAGCAGTAGATTGAGAAAAATGAAACGCCACCCCTGAAGCTTGGCGTCTACATCCTCAAGCTCATCAAGTTCAGCCGCACTTTTGGTTCGGGCTTCCTGCATTTTTCCCATCAATAGCTATCTCTATCGTCATACACCCAAAATGACGCTGTTTATATCTTATACTAGACTTTGTGATGGCAGCACAGGAATTCAGTAGCGTGTTTTTGCTCAGCCCCCTCCTCATGTGCGCTATCGCACATCCATCTCATTTTTTGAGAATTAAGGTGATTTTATAAAGGAATGAATTGTTGGCGGAGAAAATGATGATCATCAGATTGACCCCGATGCTGTGCGTTTCCGGAGCTTATGCCTGCGCCCTTGCATTCGCTGCCTCTATCAGCGCCTAAAGCAATCAAAACTCAAGAAGTTAAGGAGCTCCGTCATGAACAAACAAACCGCCATGAATTTGATCATCAGCGGCTGTGTCGCCGCGGCGGCGTTTGCAACATCGGCCCTGGCCAGAGGGTTGGGATTTTACTGATCGTTGAGCTGACACTGGGGAAACTACGACCATGAACCGTCTTATCACTAAACTTAATGGCGCCGTGCTTGGACTAGCGCTTTTTACTGTTGCCAGCATGACGATAACCAGCGCATCACAAAGCGTGCCGACTGTCAGCGCCTGCAAAATATCAACACAGGGCTGCTTTGAAAATTAAGCCCAAAAGCGCGAACCTTACATGAATGGGGCTGGCTTCCTCCTCAGTTCTCCAGCCCTGACGAACCGCCCACCTGTTGACAAGTGGGCGGGTTCTATACAGCAGACGTAAAATTATCGCTCAGGCGTTATTTTTACCGGACGAAGTCTTTTCATCACGCCTGAATAGGCTGACACTGCCTCTTTCTGATCAGGGTGTATGTCATGAGCCAAAGGCAAGGCATCCAGCGTTTCAGTAATTCTGTCCCAGTCTGTTATCTGAATAATATCTTTCTCAATTAAAATTCTTAATAGCTCCAAAAAAGCAGCGCTTACGCCGCCAATCATTCCCGCGCGCTCCTCGCTCGTCATCTTTTTCCCCCTCTATCGGACATGTCCTACCTCTCATAAAGAGGCAAAATTAAAATAATCTGACAGACGTACGGTCGTGTCGCCCTGTCTCACTAAAACGGACATGAACCAGAGCCAACGCTGGAGCGTTCAAAAAAGCATCTGTTTGACACTAAGAACCGAACATGTGCGCTTGCGCACAGAGATGTTGAAAATGCTTTGTTAATTTAGCCTCAGATGCAAGCAAGACGAGGCTTAAGCAATGAAAACACTCTCAACGGCTTTTGAATATTTTTGCAGCTACGTTGAAGATTATTACATGAGCCTTGCGCCCATGCCGGGCGAAACGCCCTTTCCAAGAGACTGATCATGGCGGAGCATTATAAGCTTTAGGGATCATCACCATGCTTGGAGAGTGGGATGTTAGCTTTAAAAAAAGCTAAAGATGGCATAATTACAAGCTTAACATTATGCGCTGTCAAGCTTATTCAATATAATGTCCGCGCCAATGTGAAAAGCGATTATATTTTTAAGAGCAGCAAGAGGCAGCAGCCTGCATCGACAATTGAATTCTTTAGGTGGTAGTCATTAATTCTTCACAAGCCTGCGGGCGCTCCAACAGATGGTTTGCTGCAATATAAGTGCGCAGCCAGACAGACGCCTGAAGCAGCGCATCGGCGCGGCCAGCCTCTTCATAATAAGCAGAGATTTTAGGCAACATCGCCTTGATTGATTGGGTGGACAGGCCTCGTCTGGAGAGCTCGAGCCCCGCCGTCTTAAGCTGGATGAGAAGCTTATCTGGCCCAGTTTCATGGGCAACAACACGCCCATTGTCGTCTATGGCGGCGAATATACGGTGCTTATCCATATCACCTACCCCCTGACTATGTCAGCAGATAGGCTTTAGCAGGAAAAAGATTATAAAAGGTTACGAGCTCACTAGAGAGACCATATTTTACATGCCAGCGCCGCCAAAGGCGTTATTCATCATCTTAGTCTGGATGGCTTCTGCGCATTCCAGACTAACATCTTCCATATGCGCCAGCAGACATTTAAGACGCTTCTTATGGCCCGTTTCAACATCTTTACACAGGCGCTCTACGTCATCTTTACAATACTGAATTGGCGCATCTGACGCCGTCGCAGTCATGGACGTCGCAAATACAAAAGCCATGAGGCTGAGGCTGGATAAAGTCAGCTTATAGCTCATTTTAGTTTCCATTTTTTTGAAATAATCAACAAAGACAAGATACCCTCAACGATATAATGAGCTTAGATGTCAAATTTATTGCAGCCATAGACCCTCCTAACTGGCAATCCTAAGAGATATTTCATGTTTTTATTCTTAAAAAACTGGAGAATAAGTTTGCAATTGATCGCGCAAGTAACAAGGCTTATTAGAAATTGCTGACTGAATGATAGAAAGGGTTAAATAAATGAAGGCACAGCATATCGCCATTGCTCTGATTCTCCTGACATCGCCGGCCTTAGCTGACAGAAAAGACGCCGACGCCTGCGCTGCAAATCTTCCCGCAGGATCGAAGGCTGTTTATGACGCTGCAGTTGGGCAAGTCCATCCAGGCGCCGACAATAAAGCGATTGTTCAAGGCGTGGTAAAAGGCATGGTGGATGCTGGTCAGCTTAGCATGTTTAACGCTAAATCTACGGCCCAACCTGCTGGAGACTGCCTGAAAAAGCTCGCCAATTAATAGTACAGTTTACGAACCCAGATCACAGCGAAGACTGTTGTGAGGGAAAAGAAAACGCCCGGCCCATTATGCGCCGGGCGTTTGATTTTATAAATTGCCATACCACGATCAGGGTCACCCCAAGGAACTTATCAACGACTATTGAGCGTCAGTAGGTTCATGAGATTAAGGGGCTAGCGTTATGTAACGACCTATCCCCCGTGAAAAAAACTCTGAGCAAAATATTTGTCATATATCTCTGTTGGCGTGGCTACATTGCCGACAATAACATCAACAACAACAGCTTTATTAAGGCGGTAGGCCTTTTCAAGCGTTGATTCTAATTCATTTGGATCTCGCACAGTAAATCCTTCAGCACCCAAGGACCGCCCCAGGGCAGCAAAATCAAAAGCTGGCACATCCATGAACTTATTGGCTTTTTCACTAATCTTCATAGCGCGAAGTTTTGGATTACCGTAAGCGCGATTGTTTGAAATAACAAAAACAACAGGCAAGTCATATTGAACAGCGGTTTTAATTTCCATACCGTGCATGAGAGTACATGCATCTCCTGTAAAAAGAACATGCGGGCGTTTGGGCAGGGCGGCTTTACTCCCTATTACAGCGCCCCAAGCCCACCCCATTGTGCCCATATAATCTAATGCCGTGATTACTTGTGTTGGATCAGTGACTGTCCAATAATGAAAAGCAAACAACATGTGCGCACCCGAGTCGATGGCCATTATTGTATCTTGGGGGAATATGTCTCGTAAGGCTTTAACTAATCTTGCCGGGTGAATGGGGGTGTTGTTGCTGGTAATATTAAGAATATCAAATGCGTTCTTATTATTGCATAAAGCCTTGACGCTGCGTAACCATTCCTCGCGAAATTTCTTGGACTGAATTAATCTGTCACTGCGCTCGTCATTAACTTCCAGCGCCTTAGTCAGAAAGGAAAAACTATCCCCAAGAACCTCAAAATCATAATCAATATTTTGGAAGACGTTATGAAAACTAGAATAGGTTATGATCGTTTTCTTGGCTTTAAAGTCCGCGCATCCAGACATTGTTTCTGCGGAGTTTAATTGCGCCCCGATGCATAGCATCACATCTATATTATCCTCCAGAATAAGTTTGTTAGCATAAGGATGAATAACCCAGCCAACTGTTCCCAGAGATAATTCATGATGTTCTGAAATTGCGCCTTTTGCGCTAATAGTGGTCGCAACAGGAATATGATATTTTTCAGCAAATTTGGTCAAGAGCTCCCAAGAACATGATTTTCTAATCTCACTTCCAGCATAGATTACTACTTTTTTACCCTCAGCTAATGCCGTGAATGCCTCCTCAAAAGCTTTCTCATTTAAGTATTTTGCCTGCATCAAACTATCGGAAAACGATTTATATGTTGATCCCTCTGGAACATCGTGATCCTGAATATCTAATGTCATTGATAAATGCACAGGCCCCCTTGAGCTAGGGGTTAGCATTTTATTCATTAGCGTTTTCAATCCAAATGGAATCTGATTTGCTAAATGCGCTTCTACTTGGCCGCTTACAATTGGCGCAAGGATTGCTGATGTATTGATGCCGAGCGAACTACTATCCTGAATAATGCCTTTTCCATCTTCAGCTGTTGGAATATCGCCAGAGATAACCAGCATTGGGGAGTGATCTGCGGCTGCAGTCGCTACCGCCGTTACCATGTTTAGAATTCCAGGCCCCCCGATTGCAGCGCATACGCCAAACTTATTAGAACTTCTAGAATAACCATCTGCCATAAAGGCAGCCCCGCCCTCGATCGCAGAGCAAATTAATTGTATGCTGCCCTCTTCAAGAAACTCAAACACAAGCGGATCAAGCTCGCCTCCTGGGACAAGAAAAACATGCTCAATTCCCTCAGATTTTAGCGCTTCAATAAGATATCGTTTTGATTTCATGATAAATATTCCATGCAGAAATTAAGCCTTCTGCGATGCGTCGAATTTTTCAAATGCTTTAATAGCTGAGCGTATTTTTTCTACAACCTTAGGAACGCCTGCATAGAGCGTAAGGAGGATTAATAATTCTTTAATCTGATTTTTACTTACGCCCACATTAAGAGCATTAAAGACATGCCCTTCGAATTCATCATTACATCCCCCCTGCGAAATAAGCGCAGCAAGGACAAACAATTCTTTTTCTTTTGTAGAAAATGATGGCGTTTTCTCAGTCCATACCTCAACAATGCCGTGATTGACGATTAAATCTGCTAATTCAGGTGAAAAATTATAAAGCTCATTATTGGCGTAATCAATAATAGAAGCTTCATATTTCTCCTGCATTATTTTTATACCCTGCTGATATCTTTCTGTATCTTTGTAATTAATCATAATTTGCGCCTTTGTCCGCTGTCAGATGGCTTGAAACCTTATCTTATCAGAGTAACTTAATCTGACTGATCATGCTTTCTGTTACGCAAGTTACTAAAGGCGATAGAGAATATATCTTCAACGCCCCTCATGTAGTTGACATTTGCGGACTCTCAGAATACTTTGAATGCAGAAACTTGCTTAAGGCCGAAATCATCGCGTTCCGACATTAGACCTTATCCTCGTAAAAATGATCCCCTTTTTGCCTTGATGCGTATCACTTCTTCACTCATAAAACCTGAAGGCAGAGCTCTGTTAATTTGATCAAGAAAATTCATATATAAAGTTGCAATAACTGGTGGATAGGCGTCTGCACGTCCCTACACAGTATGAAATCTATCGCATCGCTAATATTAAATTCGAGAGCTCCTGAATATATTATGAGACTGCCAACTTATTTTATCTCTCATGGCGGCGGCCCCTGGCCCTGGGTTGCGGACTGGCGCGCGCAGTTTATCAATCTTGAAGCGTCTCTTGTCGCCATGGCGTCAGATTTTGAGATAGCACCCAAAGCTATTTTGGTGATTTCCGGTCATTGGGAAGAACCAAACTTTACTGTTATGTCGGCCAGTCATCCGCCCATGGTTTATGACTATTATGGCTTTCCCAAAGAAACATATGAGGTCCGCTATCCCGCTCCTGGCGCTGTCGCTCTGGCGCATAAAACTGCAGAACTCATTCAGGCGGCAGGCCATAAGGTCACGCTTGATGACACGCGCGGCTTCGACCATGGCGCCTTTGTGCCGCTTTTTATTATGTATCCGGATGCACAAGTGCCTACCTTTCAACTCTCGCTTAAGTCTGGCTATGATCCAGTAACGCATCTGGCTATCGGACGCGCGCTGGCGCCGCTGAGGGACGAAGGTGTCTTAATCATTGGCTCAGGCCTGAGCTATCATAACCTGCGTCTGTTTGGTCCAGCAGCCCGCGCGCCCTCTGAAGAGTTCGATGCCTGGCTTTTCTCGACGCTTCACCAGCCGCCAGCAGCACGCAGCCTAAAGATCATTGATTGGGAAACCGCGCCGGCAGCGCGCATCTGTCATCCGCAAGAGGATCATCTCGCCCCTCTTTTTATTGCCTTAGGCGCAGCCGAAGACGCCCCCTGTCAACGCATTTATCACGACAAAGACATTTTTGGCGGCGTAACAGCCTCGAGCTACCGTTTTGGCTCGCTCCGACAAAGCCAAAAATTAAAGCGTTAAATCAGCGCATATAATCTCACGCGAGATTAGTCGCCACCTTGCATGTGAGACAAATCCCGTAGATGCTCCAGCTATCGTCTTTCTCAACGCTCAGGCTGATTTATCAGACGTCGCCTGAGCGCATTGGCTGGACATATCGTCGGTCGCGGTCGCCGGCGCCCATGGAAGTTGATGATCACCTGTTTCGTCTGACACTGACGACCAATATGGAGCGGGCCATAGATGACAACCCTTTTAGTTAACGGCAAAACTGTAGAGGTCGAGGCGGAAACAGACACGCCTTTGTTGTGGGTTCTTCGTGAAGAGCTTGGGCTCACAGGAACCAAATATGGCTGCGGCATTGCCCAATGCGGCGCCTGCACCGTTCATCTCGACGGTATATCTGCGCGCGCGTGCAGTATTCAACTGGGTGAGGCAATCGGCAAAAAAATTACAACGATCGAGGGCCTGGCCCTTAATGGCGTCTTGCATCGCGTTCAACAAGCCTGGATTCAAAATGACGTTCCCCAATGCGGCTATTGTCAAAGCGGAATGATTATGACTGTCGCCGCCCTGCTCGATCAAAATCCTTCCCCGACAGATGCAGAAATTGACGCAGCTCTTACCAACATCTGTCGCTGCGGCACATTCCAGCAAATCCGTGAAGCCATCCACGCAACAGCCAAGGGATGAGACGAGACATGACGCCCGTCACCACACTCAATCGCCGTGATTTGATCGTTAACGCCTCAAAAATTAGCGCAGGCCTGACAATTGGTTTCGTCATTCCGCAAATAGCTGGATCAGCAACAGCTGCTGAGGTTGCCCCTGAAGAGATTAACGCCTGGGTTAAAATTCTCCCCAATGACACTGTGGTTATTCGCATCGCCCGCTCAGAGATGGGACAGGGCTCGCTTACTGGGCTGGCGCAATTAGTAGCTGAAGAGCTCGACTGCGACTGGTCGACGGTCACAACAGAATATCCAACGCCTGGACAAAGCGCCGCAAGAGGTCGTCCCTGGGGGGAGTTCATGACCGGCGGCAGTCGGGGTATTCGCGCATCTCAAGAATATGTTCGAAAAGGCGGCGCCATTGCGCGCATCATGCTCATTCAAGCAGCTGCCAATCAATGGCAAGTCTCAGCCTCAGAATGTATGGCGTCCAAGGGCGTGATCACACATCAGCCCTCAAACCGATCAACAAGCTATGGCAAGGTCGCGGACGCTGCCGCCAAGCTCCCTGTGCCCAAAGATGTCACGCTCAAAGATCCAAGCGTCTGGACAATTGCCGGCAAAAGTCTGAGGCGTCTGGACACGGTCGATAAAACGACAGGCAAGATGATTTATGGCATCGACATCCGCCTACCAGGCATGCTCAACGCCGCCATTAAAGCCTGCCCGATATTTGGCGGCAAATTGAAAAGCTATGACGCAGCCAAAATTGCAAATTTTAAAGGGGTAAAAAAAGTTGTTGCAGTCAATGATGTCGCCGTCGCCGTCATCGCTGACACCTGGTGGCGCGCAAAAATTGCACTCGAGGCGCTGCCAATCGTTTGGGAAGAAGGCCCAAACAAAGAAACATCAAGCGCGCGTATCTCAACATGGCTTGATGAAGGGCTAGACTGGACGCAACCCGCCGTTATTGGCAATAAACAAGGGGATGCAAGCACAGCAATTAACACCGCTGCAAAAAAGTTAGAGGCGACATACGCCTACCCGCATCAAAATCATGCGGCGCTCGAACCCTTAAACGCGACAGCGCTTTATACGCCAGAAAAATGTGAAGTCTGGACAGGCACACAAAATGGCGAGGCCGCCTTTGCAGCCGTTATGTCGGCTTCTGGTCTGCCGGCTGAGAAATGCGAAGTTCATAAAATCATGCTGGGCGGCGGCTTTGGTCGCAGAGGTTTTGTTGATTATGTCGAGCAGGCAGTATTGATCGCTAAACAAATGCCAGGGATCCCGATCAAGCTTCTGTGGTCTCGCGAAGAAGACATGACACAGGGCAAATATCATCCGGTCACTAAATGTAAATTAACCGCAGCCTTTGACAAAGATAAGAAACTAGTCGGCATTCGCATACGTATTTCTGGTCAGTCTATCTTTTCTGTCGCGCGTCCACAGATGGTGAAGAACGGATTGGATCCTGCCGTCTTTCAGGGCCTAGACACGGGCGGCGATGCACGTCTTGGATATGATTTCCCAAATCTTCTGATTGAACACGCCATGCGCAATCCGCCTGTGCCGCCAGGCTGGTGGCGTGGCGTCAATATAAATCAAAACGCTATCTATCTTGAGTGCTTTATTGATGAGATCGCACATGAACTGGGGCAGGATCCGGTTGCATTCCGGCGACAATATCTTGCTAAAAGCCCCAAACATTTGGCAGTTCTAGACGCAGTGGCGGAGAAAATTGGCTGGGGTGCGCCTGCCCCCGAAAAAATATATCGCGGCGTTGCCGTCTTCATGGCCTTTGGCAGTTATGTTGCAGCCGCTGCAGAAATTTCCGTCGACAACAATAAAATCAAATTACATCGCATCATTGCCGCGACAGATCCTGGTTATGCCGTCAATCCAGCACAGATTGAACGACAGATAGCAGGGTCCTTTGTCTATGGTCTCTCTGCGCTTTTTCATGGCGCAATCACCATTAAAGATGGCCAGGTTGAGCAAAAAAACTTTGATCAATATCCCTCAATGCATATCAAAGATATGCCAAAAGTTGAGACAATCCTCATGCCAAGCGGCGGCTTTTGGGGCGGCGTCGGGGAACCCACAATCTGCGTGGCGGCGCCGGCTGTGCTCAATGCCTATTTTGCGGCAACGGGAAAAAGAATTCGTAATGTTCCCTTAAAAGACGCAGGTCTCGACTTTGCATAGCGCGTCTTGAACGCAAGGCCAAAACATGAAATCTAAAGTCGCCCGCAATTTCAACGCATGATCGACGACAGTCTCACGATTGACCAAATGGCGCCTGGCGCCTGCGCTCATTGTGAATGCGCTTATCATCCGACTTGGTCATATTTATGAAAATAAGAACATACATCGTTTTATTCTTCACGCCCCTCATCGGTCTCATTGGGGCAGATCTTGGCATTAGCGTTCGGCTAGAAGACATACAAAAGAAAATTACCGAGGCGGAACACGAAAAAAGCCTCCTTAAGGCGCTTGCTGGCGAATTGCGCATGAGTTCAGAATTTTTAACGCGCTTTTCAAGAAGCTACGCTGTGACAAGGGAAGAAAGACTTCTCGTCTTTTATAAAAACATCCTCGATATTAGAGACGGTAAGATCGCTGTCCCACAGCATTATAATAATCTTTATTGGGATCAGGTCCTGGCAGGATTGCTACCGCCGCCTGATGGGCGCAAAGAAGGCGCCTCCTCTCTCGAAGAAAGATTGATCAGAGCTGGTATAACAACCTTCGAGCTTGAAAAAGTCCATGAGTCAAAAAGAAACTCCGATAAACTCAGCCGACTTGAACTCGTCGCCATGCATGCTGCAAACGGCGAGCTGGATGATGGCACGGACAGCTTTACGATCAAAGGAAAGCCGGATCAGAAAATGGCGATCCGTTTATTGAATGACGCCGCCTATCTGGAGGCTAAAGGACAGGTTGTTAAGCCAATCGCAGAGTTTATTGAACTTGTGGAGACAAAAACAAAAGAAAAAGTTGACGCCTTTTCCAATCAAGCCGCCGATCTTGTTCGCCTAAACGCCATCATTGCGATTGTTATCGTTGGACTGATCAGCCTTGCTGTCCTGATTATTGTTTTCAAACTTGGCATAAGAAGCGCTGAGCTCTTAAAAGTCGTTAGAAAAATCTCTAACAAAGATTTCTCGGCCAAGGCTTATCTCGCCGGCAATGATGAAATTGCTGAACTTGCCGCCTCCATCAATCTGATGTCCGATGAACTTGGCAAGGCTTTTACAGAGTTGAATGAAAAAGTAGACATAGCTGAAAAAATGTCGCTTGAATTAGAAGAAGAGCGCAGTCGCTCAGAAAAGCTTTTATATAATATTCTGCCAGCCGTTATTGCTGAGCGGCTTCGTAGCGGCGAGAAAACCATTGCAGAAACCTTTCAGGAAGTAACTGTCGCCTTTGCCGATATCGTTGACTTTACGACAATCTCGTCAAGGTTGGGGCCCTTTGACACGGTTCATATGCTCAATGAAATCTTTGGCATTCTGGATAGGCTTGTTGAAAAACATGAAATAGAGAAGATCAAAACAATTGGCGATTGCTATATGGTCGTTGGCGGCGTGCCAAAAAGGAATCCATTACACTGCCAAAATATTGCGCAATTCGCCATTGACGCCATAAGCGCTATTAAAGAATATTCTGATAGGATGCCCTTCGATATTAAAATTCGCATCGGCATTCACACAGGCACCGTCGCAGCGGGCGTCATTGGCCAAAGCAGGTTTTCTTATGATCTATGGGGCGAGGTCGTCAATCTTGCCAGCAGACTAGAGGGAACCAGTAAGGACAATCTGATCCATGTGTCCGATACGGTAAAATCGCGCTTATCCGATGATTTTATTTTTATTGATGGCGGCATGATAGAGTTAAAAGGATTTGACCCAATGCATTCCTGGTTTCTGATTGGGAATAAAAACCATGCTGCAAGCGTGATCGAAATCATTAGCCAGATTGATCCGCCTAAAGAGCCACATGAAAGTGACGTTAAAAACCTCACTGAAAATGATTTTAACCTGTGAAAATTGATTAAAGAGATCGCAGCATGGATAGGCTGTTTACTCTATAAGAGGAAAGATGCAGGGATCAGAGTTTTTTAATATCCTTCTTATCTTACTGAGCGCCGCGCTAGGCTTATCTTTGCTCGCGCGCCGTTTTAATTTTCCGCCAGCCATTATTTTTATTCTGGGCGGTGGCGCGATTGCGCTCACGCCAGGCGCGCCCACGCTCCAAATTGAACCAGAACTGATCCTGACGCTTTTTTTACCTCCCCTCCTTCAATCCAGCGCCTATTTTATTGTCTGGAGAGAATTTAAGGAAAATTTTCGCCCCATTATGCTGCTTGCAATTGGCGCAGTATTTTTTACCACCTTAATTGTTGGTCTGACTGCGCATGCGCTCTTGCCAGATATGCCGCTTGCTGCAGCCTTTTGTTTGGGCGCCATTGTCTCGCCGCCAGACGCTGTTGCCGCCAAGGCTTTATTGTCAGGCCTGCGCATCCCAAGGCGCATCATCACAATTTTAGAAGGCGAAAGTCTTGTTAATGATGCCTCAGGCATCATGCTTTATCGCATGGCCTCAGCTGCAGCGCTCACCGGAATTTTTGATTGGTCAGACGCCTTTTTAATGTTTGGCCAGCTCGCAGCAGGCGGCATTATTGTGGGCGCGCTCGCAGGTCTTTTGACCTATCGACTGATCTCTAAACTGCATGATCCCCAACTTACCATCATCGTCAGCTTTCTCTTGCCCTGGGGAACATATTTATGCGCTGAGAAGCTGGAAACATCTGGCGTCATCGCCGTAGTCACCGCCAGCCTGATTCTTGGCAGAAGTCAGCACATGCTGCTTGACGCACAAAGCCGGCTAGAGACGCAAGCCATATGGAAGTTTGCCGTCTTTTTCATGGAAGCAACGATATTTATTCTGATTGGCATGGCGCTCAGAAACGTCATTCTTGAAACAGGCGGCCTGAACGCCTCCCTACTATCGACACTGTCGATTGCGTTGATTGTGACGCTCTCAGCAATTGCCGCACGATTCCTATGGGTATTTGCGGCTATGTATTTGCCGCGCGTCATCATCTCAAATTTTTTTGAAGATATGACATATGCGCCAATATCAATTCCCATCATCATTGGCTGGGCTGGCATGCGCGGCGTCGTCAGCCTGGCAATTGCCCTGGCGCTGCCCACTGATTTTCCACAAAGAGATTTTATTATCATTACAGCCTTTATGATCACCTCAATCACGGTGATTTTTCAGGGCGGCACACTGACCGCGCTGATAAAATGGATGAAGATTGAGAAAATGAATCCAATGACGCATCACTTTATTGATGCGCATCATGCGCGAGAAAAAATTTATGAAGCGTCTTCTGTCTATATTTTAGAAAATACTGAGCATAAAGATAATGAATTTATACAATCGCTACTGAATGAACATAAACTGCGCACGCACGCCTACCAAAGACTTCAATCTGAAGGACGGATCTTGATTGAAAAAAGAGAAGCCTATTTTATTGTCGCCCGCGCAGCGCTCTCTGTTGCGCGGGAAAAACTCGTTGACCTCCATCGTAGCGGCGACATCCATGACATCACGCTTCACACCATTGGCAATGAGCTGGATTTAGAAGAATCAAGACTTATTCATCTGTCAAAATAATAAAATCGCCTCTCATCAGATTTTAATGTTTTGCGCTCAGCGCCTGCGACATAATCGCCCATAAACTCTTTTCCCGCGTCCCTCTATTAGTGATGATACTGCGCATTGAATCTAAACTTATTGGTTTTTATTGATCTTTTGCCGCTTGCGGGCTCTGGCTGTGGCAATAGCGCGCATCACGTCCTACAGGCTTGCGCCATGATCAATGTCAATAATATGGTGTTATTGCGCTGTACAATTTAAGTGTCGATTCTTCACGCGCGCGCGGACCTTTAATCCGCGTTTTCAAGAAACAATCAGCTTTTTGCACTTGCACGAGCCTCTCGTGCAACCGCTAAAGGATTGCAAAATTATGGCGTTGACTGCTTCTCTTTCAAAAAAAATGACCATCGGCGAGCTGTCGCTTTCTCTCATATTCTCACTGCTCGCCGTCGCAACAGCCTTTATCGCTGTTAAAGCCTATACGCCCGTCTTTGCTTTTCATGCATCACTGTTCTCGCTTGGCTCTATTGGCGCCGTCGTTGCAATTATCCAGCGCTACCGCGCGCGTCCTGCGGCTTTACCGCCACGTGTCATCAATCATCGGCCTAATTATAATTACGGCCCTATAAAATTTACCTCTCTTGCAGCGTTATTTTGGGGCATTGCTGGATTTCTTGTTGGCCTCTATCTCGCTCTTGAACTTGCCTATCCTCAGCTCAATTTCGATCTGCCTTGGACGAATTTTGGTCGGTTGCGTCCGCTGCATACATCCGCTGTTATTTTCGCCTTTGGCGGCAATGTTCTTCTGGCCTGCTCTTTCTACATCATGCAACGCACGGCCCGCGTGCGTATCGCTGGCGATCTTGCGCCATGGTTTGTGGTGCTTGGGTATAATTTTTTCATTATTATTGCTGGCACAGGCTATTTGCTGGGCGTGACGCGTGGGCACGAATATGCCGAGCCTGAATGGTACGCCATTCTCTGGCTTGTTGTCGTCTGGGTTGTTTATTTACTTGTGTATCTTGTGACGCTCGCAAGACGCACTGAGCCGCATATTTATGTCGCCAACTGGTTTTTTCTTGCCTTTATTGTCACCGTCGCCGTTCTTGTGCTTGGCAATAACACTGAAATTCCAATCTCTCTCTTCTCGCCGCAATCGGTTATCGTTTGGGCTGGCGTTCAAGACGCCATGATCCAATGGTGGTATGCGCATAACGCCGTTGGCTTCTTCCTCACTGCCGGCTTCCTCGGCATCATGTATTATTTTATTCCAAAGCGGACAGGACGGCCGATCTATTCCTATCGACTTTCCATCGTGCATTTCTGGTCGCTCATTTTTCTTTATATTTGGGCAGGACCGCATCATCTCCACTACACGGCGCTGCCAGATTGGGCGCAAACTCTGGGCATGATTTTTTCTGTTGTGCTGTGGATGCCGTCATGGGGCGGGATGATCAATGGCGTGATGACCCTGTCAGGCGCATGGGACAAACTACGCACAGATCCTGTTTTACGCATGCTTGTGGTCTCAGTCGCCTTCTATGGCATGTCCACCTTTGAAGGTCCCCTGATGTCCATCAAGGCGGTCAACTCCCTGTCCCATTACACCGACTGGGGCATTGGCCATGTGCATTCTGGATCTCTAGGCTGGGTCGGCTTTGTTTCTTTTGGCGCGCTTTACTGCCTCATCCCCTGGATATGGCGACGTAAATTATATTCGCTCAAACTCGTGAACTGGCACTTCTGGATCTCAACGATCGGCATCGTCTTCTACATTTCTGCAATGTGGGTTGCCGGCATCATGCAAGGCCTCATGTGGCGCGCCTATACGCCGCAAGGGTTCCTTGAATATTCCTTTGTTGAAACAACCCAAGCGCTGCATCCTGAATATCTTATCCGTGCGGCTGGCGGCGGCTTGTATCTGATTGGCGCGTTGATCATGGTTTACAACATTTATCGCACCATCGCATCGCCTGTCATTGATACGGCTGATGATGTTGCCGCATCGCCCATGCCGGCTGAGTGAGGGGAAAGACATGTCACAAAATGTGCGCCGCTCACCTGGCGGTGGTCTCCAGAAATTATTGGAAACCAATTCGATTTTGCTCGTTGTCGCTATACTGATCCTTGTCTCAATTGGCGGCATTGTTGAAATCGTTCCGCTCTTTTATCTCAAGAATACGATTGAGAAAGTTGACGGCATTCGTCCCTACAGCCCGCTTGAATTAGCCGGTTATAATATTTACGTGCGCGAAGGTTGCTACACCTGCCATTCGCAAATGATCCGACCGCTGCGTGATGAAGTCGAGCGTTATGGCCACTATTCGCTGGCGGCCGAGAGCATGTATGATCATCCTCATCAATGGGGCTCAAAGCGCAACGGGCCAGATCTTGCCCGCGTCGGCGGTAAATATTCCAATGATTGGCAGCGTGATCATTTGCGTAACCCGCGCGCTATGGTGCCAAGTTCAATCATGCCGGGATATCCTTTTCTGGCGTCGACGCCGCTGAACGCCCAGCATATTGCTGAACAAATGCGCGTTCTGCGCGTTGTTGGCGTTCCCTATAGCGAGACGCAAATTAACAATGCGGTGGCAGATGTTGTGGCGCAAGGGGCGCCCGACGATCCTGGCGCAGGAGCGCTGCGTGAAAGCTATCCCAATGCTGTCATCAATGATGTCGCCTCAACTCACGGGATTACGGAAGAAGACGCGCTGATTGCCTATCTGCAACATCTTGGCGTCTCTGTTGATTTCAAACTCTACGACGACAAAGCCAATATCAGGTGAGCTCATGAATGACGATGGCGGCAAACTTGTCGCAAATTATGAAACCTGGCGCGCCTTCTCTGCGTCATGGGGACTGATTTTCTTTGGTCTCATTTTCTTATGCGTCATCGCTTATGTGTTCTGGCCCTCGCGTCAGAAAAGATTTGAAGCAGATGCGCTGATACCCCTTCGGGAGGACGACGATGTCTGACGATAAACACAAGCGGACCACAGTCAGGATCGACGACCATAGCGGTGTGCCTACAACGGGCCATGAGTGGGATGGCATCGAAGAATTAAACACGCCCCTGCCGCGCTGGTGGGTTTGGACCTTTTGGGTCACAATCATCTGGGCTATTGGCTATTCGCTGGTCTATCCAGCCTGGCCTACGCTTTCTGGCGGCACGCAGGGATTATTTGGCTGGCATGCGCGCTCACAGCTTTCGCAAGAAATCGTCGATCTGCAAACAACACGCGCGCCCTTACTTGCAAAACTGAAAACCGCCTCGCTGAAACAAATCGAAGACAGTCCTGAGCTTCTCACAGCAGCGCGCATGGTTGGCGCCGTCGCTTTTGCGAATAATTGCGCTGGGTGTCATGGCGCAGGCGCGCAAGGCGCAAAAGGCTACGCCAATCTGAATGATGATGACTGGATCTGGGGCGGCAACCTTGAGACTATTCGCGCCACGATCGAACATGGCGTGCGCTGGGAAAGCGATAAGGAAACGCATAGCTCAGCTATGCCTGCCTTTGGCCGCGATGGTATTTTGACCTCAGATCAAATCTCGCTTGTCGCCGATCATGTGCGCACTTTTGCCGAACTACCCGACGCCGTCGCGCCAACAGCCGAAGGTCAGAAAATCTATGATGAAAATTGCGCTGCCTGTCATGGAACAGAAGGCAAGGGCAATAGTGACCTTGGCGCGCCAAATCTCACTGACGCGATCTGGCTCTATGGTTCGGACAAGCCGACAATCGTCAATCGCATTGCTAATGGCGGCGGCGGCGTCATGCCGGCATGGAACAACCGCCTGGATGAGACGACCATTAAGGCGCTGACAGTCTATGTTCACTCGCTTGGCGGCGGGCAATAGGCCAGAACAAACTGCAGATCTCGACGCGCTCATTTGATCGTCGCGTCATGGAGCGGGCGTGAATGCATAGTATCGAACACCAAGATGACCTTTTAGGAATAGAGCCCTTCATTGAGCCGGCGCATCGCATCTATCCTAAAAAAGTCGATGGTCATTTTCGACGCATTAAATGGTCGATCCAGTTTCTCACACTAACGATTTATTATCTTCTCCCCTTTGTGCGCTGGGATCGTGGACCAGACGCGCCATCGCAAGCCGTGCTCGTTGATTTCCCGCATCGGCGTTTTTATTTTTTCTTCATCGAGATCTGGCCGCAGGAATTCTATTACGCCACCGGCCTGCTGATCCTTGCCGCATTGATGCTTTTCCTCATGAATGCTGTCGCCGGTCGAATTTGGTGCGGCTATATGTGTCCGCAAACAGTGTGGACAGATTTTTTCATGACGACGGAGCGCTGGATTGAAGGCGATGCGC
>Ga0208618_1000122_pt1 | contig 35311 bp, 31 predicted proteins | sample CryBogCBE18Jul08_FD_184585 | JGI IMG/M metagenome (GOLD analysis project Ga0208618, IMG submission 184585) | Freshwater microbial communities from Crystal Bog, Wisconsin, USA - CBE18Jul08 (SPAdes) | ecosystem: Environmental > Aquatic > Freshwater > Lake | place: Crystal Bog, Wisconsin, USA...
GTGGCATCCTTTTCCAAATCGCACGCGATGACGGGATGGCGGATCGGCTGGATCATTGCGCCAAAGGACCTCATTATGCATGCGGATAATCTGGCGCTGTGCTCGCTCTATGGCATTGCCGGATTCATTCAAGATGCGGCGATGACCGCGATCGCGCAAACGGATCAAGTCGCGTTGGAAATGCGCGAGATTTATCAAAGGCGCTGTCAGGTGTTGTGCGACCATGTTGACCACGCGCCCGGCCTTGTCTGCTTAAGACCGGCCTCCGGTATGTTTGCGCTTGTGGATGTGCGGGGCACCGGCTTGAGCGCGCATGAATTTGCATGGGGGCTGTTTAAAGCCGAGGGCGTATCCGTGCTCGATGCATCGGCCTTCGGGCCATCGGCAGAAGGTTATGTTCGCGTGGCCTTCACCGTTGGGGAAGATCAATTGGCCGAAGCCGGACGACGGATTGTCCGCTACGCCATTTCGCTGACGGGGCAAGCCTAAGATGAGAACGCTTGGTGTCTATTTAGCCGAACTGCTCGAAGCCTATGGCGTCGATACAATCTTCGGTATTCCGGGTGTACATACGGTCGAGTTTTATCGCGGGCTGCCGCTCACCAAAATCCGCCATGTCACGCCACGCCACGAGCAAGGGGCGGGCTTTATGGCCGATGGCTATGCGCGGGTTTCTGGTAAGCCTGGCGTGTGCTTGCTGATTACCGGACCAGGCGTGACCAATGCCGCAACGGCGATGGCGCAGGCCTATGCGGACTCTGTTCCGATGCTCGTAATTTCAGCCGTAAATGCTGTTGGCCGCATGGGCTCGGGCGAAGGCTGGTTGCATGAGTTGAAAGACCAGCGGCAATTGACGCAAGGGCTCACCGCCTTTAGCCATACGGTGTTTACAAAAGATGAGCTTGACCAAGCCATGGCCCGCGCTTTCGCAGTGTTTGCGAGCGCACGACCACGGCCTGTACATATTGAAATTCCGACAGATATTATTCGATTGCCGGTTGATGTTTCAGCCGTTGCACAAGCGGCCGCTATGCCACTTCGTCCTGCACCGCGCACGGAGTCGATTGCGGAGGCGGTCAAGATTTTGGAAGCTTCATCGCGGCCATTAATTCTAACGGGCGGAGGAGCGATTGACGCCTCTCACCTTCTTCCCCAGCTTGCTGAAAAGCTAGATGCGCCTTTGGTGATGACAGTGAATGGACGGGGGCTTTTGCCAACCGAACATCGCCTTGCAGTTCCGTGTAATCCGAGCCTGCCTGCAGTGCGCGATTTAATGCTGGAGGCCGATGCGATTTTGGCGATTGGCACCGAATTCGGCCCAACCGATTATGATTGGTATGAGACAGGTGCGCCTCGATTAACCGCGCCGCTGATCCGCATTGATATTGATCCCGAACAGGCAATGCGCGGCCATCGTGCAGCATGTGTGATTGTGGCTGATGCAGGCGCGAGCGTGGCAGCACTCTTAGATGCGCTTCCCGCACGCAAGCAAGGCGATGGTACGGAGCGTGCTCGCAAGACAATTGCGCGTGTGATGCGCGAAGACATCAACAGCGTTTATAAAGCCTCGCTGTATTTGCTGGATGAGACACGCACAACACTAACGGACGCGGTTATCATTGGTGATTCCGCACAGCCCGTTTATGCGGCATCCGTTGCTTATGCGGCACCCAAGGTACGCTCTTTCTTTGCTTCTGCTACGGGCTTTGGCACGCTGGGTTATGCGCTTCCGGCAGCGATTGGCGCACAATTGGGCGCGCCACACCGTCCAATCATCGCCGTGATGGGTGATGGTGGATTGCAATTCACGCTTTCGGAAATCGCTTCTGCCGTTGAAGCGGAAACGCCAATCGTGATTCTCGTTTGGAACAATCATGGTTATGGCGAAATCAAAAGCTTCATGCAGTCGCGCCAGATTGAACCAATCGGGGTTGATATAGGCACGCCCGATTTTATCGCGCTTGCATTGGCCTTTGGTGCTGCAGCGGAGACGCTTCAACACGCGGATGATTTGCCGCGATTGTTGGACGAAGCGGTAAAGCGTAAAGGGCCGACGCTGATTGAGATTGACGAAGCACGCTATGTCAACGAGCGGGGGTAATTAAACCGTCATTGCGAGCGATGAGCGAAGCAACCCAGCTAACAGAATTTAAAAAAAAGCGATGTTAGATGTTGCGTTTTGTTCTGCATCATCAACTGGATTGCTTCGCGTTCGCTCGCAATGACGGAAAAAAGATATTACTCAGCTCGCCATCTCAGCGACATGCAGGATAATCCCGCATCCACTTTTGCGATCTCAGATGTCGCTAGCGGAACAACCTTGTACCCTGCTTGTTGCAGCATCGCGATCGTTTGCGGAAAGGCGCTTCCGACAAAGACGCGATCATTGATACGAAGGGCATTGGCGGCGCCTTCTTCGCCATCAGGTGTGAAGAGAACATTCAACCCATCAAAGACGCCCCCCGCAGCCAAACGCTTGGTGGAGAGAACGGTGGTTTCATCAAGAAGCGAGCAGTCCGATTTAAAATGCAAGACATTGGGAGGCGTGCGTACGATGACCGGATTTTTGCCTAAGGCTTTAAGGCACTCAGCCAAGGCTTGCGCGCCTGTTTCATTGGTACGATCGGATAGGCCAATCATAACCCGATCTTGCAGCACCAATATATCGCCACCATCGGCAAAGCCGGGGCTTGGCAAATCGAGCACGCGCGCAAAAAAATATTTCAGCGTGGGCGCCATTTCTGCTGCTTCGCCAAAACGGCTCGACGCACCCGGACGCATGACAATCGCGCCTTCGGTAAAGACAAGAGCCGGATCTTCGACAAACATCGAGTCCGCATAGGCATCAAGCGCGGCAAGCGTTTCAACCGTCACGCCTGCTTCTTCAAGCGCCGTCACATAGGCCGAATGTTCTGCAAGCACTTTGGCATAATCGGGCGCGCCGACATCCACCGCACGCAAGCCGTTGACGATCGCGCGACACGGCGTGCGCACAATCGCATGATCAAACGCGTAAACGGGCTTGCCTTGCATCAGCTGGCCAATGCACCGGGGCCTGGAATGGCGCCGGGAGGGCATTTGCCGAGAATGATCATGCCGAGCACTTCGTCCTTCGTGACATCGCCCACGCGGGCGGTGCCGACGATGCGACCATTCTTCATCACCGCAACACGATCGGCGAGATCAAACACATCGTGAATGTCATGGCTGATCAAGAAAATGCCGATGCCCTGCTTTTTAAGTTGCAACGTAAGGTCGGCAACCTGCTGCGTTTCTTGCGGGCCGAGGGCTGCGGTTGGCTCATCCATGATAAGGATATTGGCATTGAAGTGGATCGCCCGCGCAATAGCCACCGATTGACGCTGGCCACCGGAGAGCTTTTTAACCGGCTCTTTGAAACGACGGAAATTAGGGTTCAATCGTCCCATCACTTCGCGTGCCGCCGCTTCCATCGCGACATCATCAAGCGTGCCCCATTTGGTTCTGATTTCACGGCCCAAAAAGAGATTGGCTGCGGCATCAACATTATCGGCCAAAGCGAGCGTTTGATAAATCGTTTCGATGCCATAACGCTTTGCGTCGCGCGGGTTATCAATCGTTGCTTTTTCGCCATTGATGAAGATTTCGCCATTGTCGCGCTGGTAAGCACCCGACAGAATTTTGATCAAGGTCGATTTACCCGCACCATTATGGCCGAGGAGCGCCACAACTTCGCCTTCATAGAGTTCAAGCGAGGCGTGATCGACAGCCTTAATGCCGCCGAACGCAATGGAAATATCGCGCATCTCAGCGAGTGGCTTACGACCTTCGCTAAAGGCTTCGATGGTGGGCGAGGTATGAGCGGTCATTGTTGTGGTCATGGTGTGTCGCTCCCTCAATTCGCCCGGCGACGATAAAGCTGATCAAGCCAAACGGCAAAAACCAGCACCGAGCCAACGGCCATATCTTTATAGGCGGAATCAAAGTTCAACAGTGTCATACCCGATTGCAGCGATTGCATAACAAGCGCACCGAGAATGGCGCCGTAAATGGTGCCTACACCACCCGCAAGCGATGTGCCGCCAATAACGGTTGCAGCGATCACGTAAAGCTCATCGAACTGACCAAGAGCATTCGACGCCGCATTCAAACGGGCTGATGAAATGCAGGCTGAAACAGCGGCAAGAATGCCCATAATACTGAACATCAAAAGCGTAATGCGCCGTGTGTTGATACCCGCCAATTCAGCCGCTTCAGGATTGCCGCCGATCGCGTAAATATAACGACCAAAGCGTGTGCGCACCGCCACAAAAGTCATGATGATACCGGCGGCGGCTGCAATCAGAACCGGAATAGCAAATCCGTGCGGGATCATCAAACCGCCTTCGGGAATTGGAATATTGTTCGCCTCGGCATAATCATTGGCGAGCTTTGGCGGGAAGTAATAAGAATTCACCAGCCAAACGGTGCCGAGCGTCAATAGACACCCAACGGCGCCAAGGAAATTCTCTGCCCAGATGGGGCGTAGCGGAAAGTTGAATTTTTGGCGCGACTGACGGCCAGAACGAATGGCAAGAACAATCAAGACGCACACAATAAGCCCAAGCACCCAGCTCGCTGTCGCTCCGATCGAAGCGTAAAACGGACCACCGCCGAGCAATTCAAAGCGCTCATCCATTGGGGCGACTGTTTCACCGCGGATAACGGCCCAAGCCGCACCGCGCCAAACAATCAAACCACCGAGCGTAACGATAAAGGAAGGAATGCCTGCATAGGCAATCAAATAGCCGTGGAATGCGCCGAGCAAGGCGCCCGCGCCAAGACCGATCAACACCGTCAAAATCCAAATCGCAGGATGGCCAACACCCAACCAAGGGCCAAGCACATAGACTTGGGCATACCCCATAATAACGGCAATAACGCCTAAGAGAGAGCCGACGCTCAAATCGATATGGCGCATGACGATAATCATCACCATGCCCGTCGTCATAACAGCGATCGAGGAAGTCTGTACCAGCAAAATCCAAAGGTTGCGCGGCGAGAGGAAAATACCGTTGCCCGTGCGCCAGATACCCGCAAGATGAAAGCCGATCCAGATGAGAACAAGCGCGCCAACCATACCCAGAAGTCGCGTATCGAGCTCGGTGGCTCTCAAAAACCGTTGAAAGGCACTTTCTTGTGCCATGGCGGGTTCAGCGCTTTTATCCATTCCGCTCGCCATCGCCCATCTCCGTTTATTTTTTAAAACAATTGTTCAAAGTATAGTGGACCTGATCGTGTGGTCCAGAAAAAGCCGCGCCGCCCATTAAGAGCGGCGCGGGATCGTTTCACATGCACATAACAGCAGGGCTGTTTGCGCTGCGGGTCATATTAGCCGCAAGCCTTGACCGAACCAGCCTTCACGCCAGCGCAAGCCTTTTCCTTCGAGATGTGACCGGAGTCGATCGCGAGGTTGAGCGAGTCTTTGGTGATGACGGTTGGAGCGAGAAGGATCGAATTCATTTCGACGCCCTTCTTGCCGAGGTTGAACTTGGCGACGCCTGGGAGCTTGTCGATAGCGGTGCCATCGGCAATCATGTTGGCCATTTCGCCTGCAGCCTTACCGAGCTGGGTTGCGTCCTTCCAGACCGAAACGGTCTGCGTGCCAAGAGCAACGCGGTTGATAGCGGCAAGATCGCCGTCCTGACCGGACACTGCAACCGAACCGTCCATACCCTGTGCCTTGAGCGCAGCAACGGCACCCGAAGCCATGCCGTCGTTTTCAGAAACGACTGCGTTGACCTTGTTACCCGTTGAGGTCAGGCACTGTTCCATTTCCTTCTGGGCATTGTCTGGCTTCCAGCCATCCGTGAAGGTTTCGCAGACATTCTTGATCTTGCCAGCCTTGATGGCATCGCCAAGAACTTCCATGATGCCCTTGAAGAGGAAGGTTGCGTTTGGATCGCCCTTGTCACCCTTGATGAAAGCGTAGTTGCCTTCAGGCTTTACCTTCTGCACTTCCTTAGCCATCAAACGGCCGACGCCGATATTGTCGAAGGTGATGTAGAGTGCGGATGGGTCTTCGAACTGCACGTCATAGGCCATCGTCTTGATGCCAGCGTCCTTAGCAGCCTTGATCGAAGGAAGGATCGCGTCCGAATCGTAAGCAACGATAACGATGACGTCGACCTTCTGCGTGATCAGACCTTCAATGTCCTTGGCTTGCTTTTCAGCGGAACCCTGGGCGTCGGTCGAAACATACTTATTGCCGCCAGCCAAAACAGCTGCCTTGATGGCTGCTTCGTCGGTCTTCCAGCGTTCTTCCTGGAAGGTCTTCCAAGAAACGGCAATGGTCTTGTCCTTTGCGACGGCTGGCATCGCCATAGCGCCCAAAAGTAGCGCACCGCTCATTGCGGCGAGAGTAGCTTTAAACATCCTTGGAGTTCCCTCTGTAAGGTCGTTTGTTGAAACAACGGATCGTTGGTTTCAGATCCGAACAAACCCATTGCGAAATCTTCGGCTTAAGTCAACATGGCTGCTATGAAAAAATTGCATTGGCCAAAACCTTTATTAAATGACCGGCCAAAAGCGAGTTTTGGTACAAGAAATTTGAAAGCCTATAGAAAATCAATGGAAATCGACTGATTTTAGGAATACTGACCGTCGAAAGATGAAAATGACGTGCGACATTTTGTCAGTCGCGACGTGAATCCCAAGGGAGCTTCGCCTAATGTTCACGCACGGTAGGCTTTTTTTGCCCGCGCGATGGCTTCAAACTGCAATTGCCGTTTTTTTCATCATAGCGATCCACCTGCCCAAGGCAGAGGCAGCTTCGATGCCGCCGGAGACGGTTTTGCAGAAATGGTACACGCTTAGCCTTGCTTTAATCCGCCATACACCGACCTATTCACCGCCCGTTGCCAGCCGCGCCCTCGCCTATCTGGGTGTCACAGCCTATGAGGCGATCGCTAGCAGCTCGCCAAAATTGCAATCGCTCGCAGGACAACTTCAAGAGTTAAAACCATTGCCTCCGAGAGAAGCAGGCAAGACCTATGACGAGGTGGTTGTTCTTGATGCAGCGCTTGCGGCTATGATGCATGATCTTTTTTCCAATACAGGCCCGAGCGGCCAGCAGGCTATCCACCATTTGGAAGAAGAATTGAAGGCCAAGGCCGTATCTACGGACTCAACGCCCGAGACCATCGCGCGGAGCGAAGCCTATGGGCAGGCGATTGCCGCTCATTTGGCCGCGTGGTCGCATGAGGATGGCGGCGCGGTGGTTGAAAATATGGGGTTTCCCTGGAGCTATGAGTTAAAAAAAGGTCCGGAACATTGGGCGCCCACCAATCCGCTCTCCCGTCAGCAACAAGTGCCGTTATTGCCCGATTGGGGTAAGAACCGCAGCTTCGCCATGCCAGCGGGCGCTTCGTGCGAGCTGCCTCCGCCCTATCCCTATAGCGAGGATCCCAGCTCTGCTTTTTATAAAGACGCGCTTGAGACGTACCAAATCGGCAAAACTCTAACCCCTGAGCAAAAGGCAATCGCGTTTTTCTGGATTGATGATGCAATGGCATCACCAACACCTGCGGGCCATTGGGTATCTATTCTGATGCAAATCGCCGAACATGATCATCTGACCTTAGAGCGTCAGGTCGATTCACTTGCGCGATTAGGCGTGGCGATGGCTGATGCGTTTATCGGTTGCTGGCATGAAAAATACCGTTACGATCTCGTCCGTCCGATGACCTATATAAGGCGTGTGATTGCTGCGGATTGGACGCCGTTTTTGCTAACCCCGCCCTTTCCTGAATATCCAAGCGGTCACTCGACCCAATCGGGTGCGGCGGCTGCAGTGCTTGCTGCCATCTTTGGCGACCCCTACCCTTTCTCGGATAATACAAGAGAACGTGACGGGGCGATTCCACGATCCTTCAACGGATTTTTTGATGCATCAAAAGAAGCGAGTATTTCGCGCCTATATGGCGGCATTCATTTTAGAGCCGCGCTTGAGCGAGGCTTCGAGCAGGGTAAATGTATCGGCGCTTATGCGATCGCGCTTAAAACATGGCGATGATGCATGACATTTAATCGATGGATTGTTTCCTTATTTTTCCTGCTTCTGACACCGATGATTGCGATCGCGACGGCGCAAGCGTCCGATGGTTTGATTGTTCCCTTGTTTGAGGACGTTACCGCAATATCGGGCGTCACCAGTGTTTATAAAGGTGATTGGCAATATATGGTTGGGGGTGGTGTTGCTGCGTTTGATTGCAATGGCGATCAATTCCCCGATATCGCCTTGGCGGGTGGCGAAGGGGCAGCCTCGCTGTTCATGAACAAAAGCACAAAGGGCGGCGCCTTATCGTTTGAACGCTTCGAGAGCGGCGTCGAATTAAACCATGTGACGGGCATATACCCCATTGATATCGATGGCGATGGCATAACCGATCTTGTGATTTTGCGGGTGGGTGAAATCGTCTTGATGCGGGGCCTTGGCCAATGCCGTTTTGAGCGCGCCAATGAAGCGTGGCATTTTGCGAGCACTAATGCGTGGTGGACCTCTTTTTCAGCCACTTGGGAAAAAGACGCCAAATGGCCAACGCTTGCCTTTGGTGCCTATATCAATCCGAATTCTGAAGATAACCCCTGGGGCTCATGCACCGAAAACCAGTTGTTTCGTCCGAATGAAGACGGCAACGGATTTACCCAACCTGTTGCTTTAACGCCAAGCTATTGCGCGCTTTCAATGCTGTTCACCGATTGGAACCGTTCCGGTACGCCCTCGCTTCGCGTCTCAAATGATCGCGAATATTATGAAGGTGGACAGGAGCAGCTTTGGCATGTTGAAGCCCATCAAGAGCCGCGCCTTTATACGGAAGCCGAAGGGTGGAAATTTTTAAAAATTTGGGGAATGGGTATTGCGAGTACCGTTTTTCCGAATGAACTTTATCCTTCTTATTTTCTAACCAGCATGTCGGATAATAAATTGCAGGTATTGAATGGCGCAAAGCCCGAGACGCCACCTGCTCCGCTTTATAAAGATTTGGCGTATGATCGGGGGGCTATTGCGTATCGCCCCTATACAGGTGGCGACTTAAAGCCAAGCACCGCATGGCATGCTCAATTTGAAGATATGAACAATGATGGTTATTTCGATTTGTTTATTGCCAAAGGCAATGTGGATCGGATGCCTGATTTTGCATCGAAGGATCCAAGCAATCTTTTGATGCAACGGCCAGATGGACATTTTCAAGAGGTTGGCGATGTTGCAGGCCTTGCGCGTTTTGCAACGGCACGCGGCGCAGCACTGGCCGATTTTAACCTCGACGGGAAAATGGATATTGTCGTTGTGAACCGCCGCGAAAATGCAGCGGTATGGCAGAATATTACGCCGAATGCCGGGCATTTTATCGATATCATGCTTCATCAATCCGGACCCAATCGGGATGCGATCGGGGCTTGGATTGAAGTGGATGACGGACACCACATCACGCGGCGCGAGATCACCATTGGCGGCGGGCACGCGGGCGGAAGCCTTGGCTGGCGCCATTTCGGGGTTGATTCGGCGACATCAGTCAAAATGAGGACCATTTGGCCCGATGGTCAGGCCGATGACTGGGAAACTTACGCCAGTGATGCCTATTACTTCGTTCAAAGGGGGCAATCCGCCCAGCCTTGGAGCCCAACCGCAGGGCAATAAAGGCTAGCCTTCGCATTTTGCCGTGAATGAGCGCGTTTTTAATCAACAAATAAAATTGCAAATCCAATTTATCAGCAATATAAATTGCGCCTAACAGGATTGGCTCCGATTAGGTTTCCGTGGGTTTTGTCCCAAACGGAACCATAAAACTGGGAGGAAGACAGGTGGCATTGGATTCTCATTTTAGCCTTTTTATCGGCGGCGAGTGGCAAACAGGCCATGGCGCGCCGATGGGTGTTGTTGACCCCGCAACGGGCGAAACCCTGTATGAAATGCCCTCGGCCAATGCCCAAGATACCGCCGAGGCGATTAAATCGGCAGAACTGGGGCTAAAACACTGGCGATCAAGCTCGGCCTGGACGCGGGCCGATACGCTCCATGCCATTGCAAATGTCATGGTGGAGCGCACCGAAGAAGCCGCCCGGCATATTTCGCTTGAGGCCGGCAAGCCGCTCGCGCAATCGCGCCGCGAATGGGCGCTTTGTATCGATCAGTTCCGTTGGTATGCCGAAGAAGCCCGCCGCATCTATGGCCGCATCGTCGAGAGCCGCGCACCGGGTGGCCGGATCGAGATTTTGCATGAGCCTGTGGGCATTGTTGCCGCCTTCACCGCGTGGAATTTTCCGGTTGTCTTGATTGCCCGCAAGGTCGCACCTGCGCTTGCCGCCGGTTGCTCCGTCATTGTGCGGCCTTCGAGCGAGGTCCCCGGTCCGGCTGCTATCATTATTGATTGCATGCGGCAGGCGGGACTTCCTGCGGGGGTTGTTAATCTCGTTGTTGGCCCCACTTCAGAAACCTATCAGCCTTTGATGGCTTCACAGAGTGTGAGAAAAGTATCCCTCACGGGCTCAACCGCCATTGGCCAGCAAATGATCCGTGATGCTGCTGCCACGATGAAGCGAGTGAGTATGGAATTGGGTGGCAACGCACCAATGATCGTGTTCCCCGATGCCGATGTTGAAAAAGTGCTTGATGTGGCGGTGCCGACGAAATTCGCGAATGCCGGTCAGGTTTGCGTGACGCCGGATCGGTTCTTTATTCATGAATCGCTGCATGACGCCTTTGTCGAAGGCTTTGCCAAGCGCGCCAAAGCTTTAAAACTCGGCCATGGTCTTGATGAAACAAGCCAGATGGGCCCGCTGATCAATGAGCGTCGTCGCAAGGCGATTGAAACCATCGTAGCGGATGCCGTAGCGCGTGGCGGTAAAATCCGCGCGGGTGGCGGACGCCCTGCGGAGCATAACCGCGGCTTCTTCTTCGAGCCGACGGTGATTTCTGATTTGCCGGATGAAGCACTCGCTTTGGCTGAAGAAAATTTCGGCCCGATTGCCGCCATTACCCGCTTTACAAAAGCTGATGAAGTGTATGCCCGCGCCAATACAGGCGGGTTCGGCCTCTCGGCTTACGTCTTCACACGTGATCCTTCGCGTATTCGGGAGGCGGTGGCCTCGATTGAATCCGGCATGGTCGGCGTCAACAGCTTTGCCCTTGCAGCGGCTGAAGCACCCTTCGGCGGCATTAAAGACAGCGGCATGGGCCGCGAAGGCGGCAGCGAAGGCATTCACGACTATCTGAATGTCAAACTCTCGCAAGTAACGCTTTAAAAGGAGAACCCGTTATGGTTCCGAACGGTATTCGCGCGCTATGGGCTCAAGGAAAATCGGCGCTGAACGGTTGGCTTTCAACCGACAGCCCTTTTGTGGCCGAGATCATGGCCGCCCAAGGCTATGATAGCCTGACGATTGATCTTCAGCATGGCTTTGTCGGCTATGATGCCGCACGCGGCATGTTGCAGGCGATGCGTGCGAGCGGTGTGACGCCGATGGTGCGCGTGCCATGGCTTGATCCGGCCGATATTATGAAGGCGCTCGATGCCGGTGCCTATGGCATTATCTGCCCGATGGTGAATACGCGGGAGGAAGCTGAACAACTCGTTTCCTATATGCGCTATCCGCCGAATGGCGTGCGCAGTTTCGGCCCTTCCCGCGTGACCTTTTCGGCGGGTGCCGATTACGGCCAACATGCGGATAAAGAAGTGCTCTGCTTTGCCATGATCGAGACCGCGGAAGCCATGCGCAATCTCGATGCGATTGTTTCAACACCTGGCCTTGATGGCGTCTATATCGGTCCCGCGGATTTAACGCTCGGCCTAACGGGGCGGAAATATCCGACAGGCTTTGACCGCGAAGAACCCGAGATCGTCGAGGCCATCAAGCGCGTGCTAGATGCGGCCCATAAAGCGGGTATTCGCGCCTGCTTGCACAATGGCTCGGCGTCCTATGCAGCGAAGGCTGTCGGCTGGGGCTTTGATCTCGTTACCATTTCCAACGATGTCCGGCTTTTGGCAGGAGCTGCGGCGGCAAGCGTTGCGGAAGCGCGCAAGCTAATCGGCTCGGCGCCCACTAACGCGCCAGCACAAGCACGCGGAGGCTATTGACGTGCCCCATCTCCTGATTGCCGGAAAAATCCATGACGATGGCATCGCGCTTTTAAAGGCAGCCAAGGGCGTCACCTATGATTATGTGACCGAGATTTCACATGATTCCTACGCGCCCTTGATCGAAAAGGCCGATGGCCTCGTGATCCGCACGCAGCCTTTGCCTGCCGATACCATTGCCAAAGGCAGTAACCTCAAAATCGTCTCGCGACATGGGGTTGGCTATGATGCCGTCGATGTGCCTGCAATCAATGCACGCGGTATTCCGCTTGCGATTATCGGCGATGTGAACTCGCGCCCTGTGGCCGAACACGCGATGATGCTGATGCTGGCACTTGCTAAAAAAGTGCGCGCCTATGATGCCGCAACACGCGTCGGCCCTTGGGGTTATCGCAACAGCTTTGAAGCGATCGAGCTGCACGAGAAAAACCTGCTGGTCGTTGGCTTCGGGCGGATTGGTCGACATGTCGCGAAAATGGCATCAGGCTTCGGCATGACGATTTATGCCTTTGATCCATTCCAATCCAATGAGGCGATCAAGCAAGGTGGCGCAGAGCCGATCAGTGATTTGAAAGCAGGCTTGGCGTTGGCCGATTTCGTTACGGTGCATGTTCCGATGTCGGGCGGTCAAGCAGTTATCGGTACAGAAGAACTTGCCTGCATGAAAAAATCAGCCTTAATCGTCAATACGGCGCGCGGTGGACTGATTGATGAAGGCGCATTGCATCAAGCCCTAAAAAGCGGCCAGATTGCCGGTGCGGGCTTGGATGTGTTTTTGGAAGAACCGCCGCCTGCCAACCATCCGCTGTTTGCGAGTGAAAAGGTCATCCTATCGCCGCACTCGGCAAGCCTTACAGCAGAGTCGGCGATCCGTATGGCGGTAATGTCGGTCAAGAATGCGCTCGATTACTTCGATGCGAAACTTGACCCCGCTCTTGTGGTCAATCGCGACCACCTTTCAGACGAAGCGCGCCGCCATATCAAGGCCTAAACACAAGAGGAATTGACCATGCGTACCATTAAAGGCCCCGGCGTTTTCCTCGCGCAATTTGCGACCAATGAAGCCCCCTTCAACACGCTCGACGGCTTGGCCGGATGGGCGGCAGACAAAGGCTTTAACAGCGTGCAAATTCCAACCTGGGATTCACGCGTCATTGATTTGAAATTGGCCGCCGAAAGCCAAGCCTATTGTGATGATTTTCGTGGAACATTGGCCAAGCACGGCTTGGAGATCACCGAGCTTGCCAGTCATTTGCAAGGCCAGCTTGTAGCGCTGCATCCATCCTTCGACATTCCGGCCGATGCGTTCGCAGCCCCCGAGGTTCGCCGCAATCCCGCCAAGCGGCAGGAATGGGCGGTCGATCAATTAATGATGGCGGCAAAAGCCTCGCGTCGTTTCGGGCTTGATCGCCATGTGACCTTTAGCGGCTCACTGCTCTGGCCTTACCTCTACCCTTACCCGCAATGGCCAGATGGGTTGATTGAAGACGGCTTCAACGAATTAGCAAAGCGCTGGCGGCATATCCTCGATGCCTATGATCGCGAAGGCGTCGATGTCGCTTACGAAATCCACCCTACAGAAGATTTGCATGATGGCCTGACGTTTGAAATGTTCTTAGAGAAAGTCGGCAATCATCCACGCTGCAACATCATGTATGATCCGAGCCATCTGATCCTGCAGTCGATTGATTATCTGACCTATATCGACCATTACCATGAGCGGATTAAATGCTTCCATGTGAAGGATGCCGAGTTCCGTCCCGATGGTAAGACGGGCGCCTATGGTGGCTTTCAACCTTGGATCCGTCGTGCAGGTCGCTTCCGTTCACCCGGCGATGGTCAGATCGATTTTGGTGGCATTTTCTCGAAACTCTCCGGCTATAATTATGATGGTTGGGCAGTGCTGGAATGGGAATGCTGCCTGAAAAATTCCGAAGACGGTGCGGCTGAGGGCGCGCGCTTTATTCGTGACCACATCATCCGCGTCGCCGACCGCGCCTTTGACGATTTCGTCAAAGCGGGGGACGACCGTTCCGACAACAAGACCATGCTTGGCATTTGATTTAGGACCTAATCCATGAGCACTGCACCTGAACGTAAACTCCGGCTCGGCATGGTAGGCGGCGGCTTTGGCGCCTATATTGGCGGCATTCATCGCTTCGCTGCACGGCTTGATAACCATTACGAACTCGTCGCTGGCGCGTTCGATGTTAATGCCGATCGCGGTCATCAATTCGCTGCTGAAAATTATATTGCTTCTGATCGGTCCTATACCGATTACAAAGCGATGGTAGCAGGCGAATTGGCCCGTGAAGACAAGATCGATGTCGTAGCCATCTGCACGCCGAACCATACGCATTTTGCAATTGCAAAAGTGTTTCTTGATGCGGGCTTCCATGTCATCTGCGAAAAACCGATGACCACGACTTTGGAAGATGCTGAAGCGCTGCATGCTTTGGCCAAAAGCTCAGGCCGCTTCGTTGGCGTCACCTATACCTATTGCGGCTATCCGATGATTCACGCGGCACGGGCGATGGTGGCAGCTGGTGATCTTGGTGCCATTCGTGTCATTCAGGTCGAGTATCCGCTCGAATGGATGGCGACCGCGATTGAATCCGAGGGCAACCAGCAAGCCAAATGGCGCACCGATCCGAAACTATCGGGGCGCGGTGGCTCCATCGGCGATATCGGCACCCATGCCTATCATCTTGCGGGCTTCGTGACGGGTCTTAAAGCCGAAGCGCTTTGCGCGGACCTCACCACTTTCGTGCCGGGCCGTAGTCTGGATGACAATGCCCATGTGATGATCCGCTATGAAGGCGGCGCGCGTGGTTTACTCTGGTCGTCACAAGTGGCTATCGGGTGCTCGAACGGATTGCGTCTCCGCGTGTTCGGCGAGAAGGCCAGCATCCAATGGCATCAGGAAGCGCCGAACGAGATCATTTTCTCACCGCTCTTTGGCAAGCCGGAAACCATCAAGCGCGGCCGAGATGATTTGGGCGATGGCGCTGCAGTGCGCACCCGCACGCCTCCGGGCCATCCGGAAGGCTATATCGAAGCTTTTGCCAATCTCTATTCAGGATTTGCCGAAGCAATCCGGGCGATCAATACAGGACGCGACGCCGGTGCGATCGGCATCAATGTTCCAACCTCCTATGACGGGTTGAAAGGCGTGGCTTTCGTCGATGCGGTCGTTGACAGCCACGAAAAAGCACCGTTTGGTTGGACCAAGCCGGCGCATGCGTAAGAATTGAAACGATTGAATGAGTTTATAACCGTAAAGAAGGAAAAGAAGATGACGATTAATTTTGGACTATTGGGTGCAGGCCGTATTGGAAAGACGCATGCAACGGCGATTTTGGGGATTTCAGGCGTAAAACTTACGGCTGTGTTTGACCCCGTTGATGCAGCAGCAGAACACATTGTTGCGATGTCGGGCGCGCGCCGTGCGAGTGTCGAAGAAATTTTGGCAGATAAAAACATCCATGCCGTTTTGATCTGCACGCCAACCGACATGCATGCCGACCAGATTGAATTAGCAGCGCGCGCCGGCAAGGCGATCTTCTGCGAAAAGCCGGTCGATCTTTCCGCTGACCGCGTTCGCGCCTGCTTGAAGGTTGTAGAAGAGACGAAGGCCAAGCTGATGATCGGCTTTAACCGTCGCTTTGATACAAACTTCGCCGCTGTTCGCGCGCAGATCGATGCAGGCGCAATCGGCAATGTGGAACTCGTGCAAATTACGTCGCGCGATCCCGGCCCTCCTCCGGTGGATTATATCAAGCGTTCGGGCGGTCTTTTCCGCGACATGATGATTCACGATTTCGATTTGGCCCGTTTCTTACTGAATGAAGAAATTGTTTCGGTTTCGGCAGCAGGTTCGGTTCTGGTTGATCCCGCGATTGGCGCGGCAGGCGATGTTGATACGGCTTCCGCCACCTTGAAGACGAAGTCGGGCAAGATTGCGGTGATCACCAATTCACGCCGCGCGACCTATGGCTATGATCAGCGGATTGAAGCACATGGCTCGAAGGGCGCCGTGAGTGCTGCCAATGTACACAACAACACCGTGACGCTTGCTAATAAAGAAGGCTATCACGATGCGCCGCTCTTGGACTTCTTTATGGAGCGCTATGCGGTTGCTTATCGCACCGAGTTGCAGAGCTTTGTGAAAGCCATTGAAACAGGTTCGCCGATTTCACCAACAGGTCTTGATGGTTTGAAGGCGCTTGAGCTCGCCGATGCAGCGGTGAAATCCGTCGCAACGGGTGCCGAGGTGAAGGTATCGGTTTAATCGAAACACGAAGAGGATCAGATGAAACTCGCAAAAGATTATTTGGCCGAAGCCAATGAGATTGTAACGCGACTACCCACCGAGGATGCGATTAAAATCCACGGCAAAAGCAATGCGCTTTTCATCGATGTCCGTGACAGTGCGGCCATCGCAAAGACCGGCACCATTAAAGGTGCCGTGCGCATCCCCCGTGGCTTTATTGAATTCGCAGCCGATGACAGCTCTCCCTATCATAATCCTGTTATGAAAAAGGATGCCGAAATCTACCTCGTTTGCGGCGCGGGCGGCCAAGCTGCCCTAGCTGGCAAAACGCTCAAAGAAATGGGCTTTAAGTCCGTCGTGAATGTCGGTGGTTTTCCAGATTGGAAAAGCGCCGGCGGCCCATCGGAAGAATAAATCAACCGATCTTAGATACCCTTTTAAAAGCGGCTTGTTTGTGAAGACAACAAGCCGCTTTTTTATTGGTTCACTTCGCGTCTTTTATCGGGTGCTTGATCCAGTCGGTTATTATTTTAACCGTCTCGGGCTCATAATTGATGTAACCGTGCCAATGGCTTGCGCCGCAGGGATCGCCCGTTGGATTTGAGCCGCCATCAATTTCGATGAATTTTTTGACCGGTGACGATTTTAATTGATCAATCACTTTGGCGGCTTCCGCTGGCACACAAATTTTACATTGATCATTCTGATGATGAACGATCAAAACGGGAATTTTTAACTGATCAACCGCTAGACTACCAATGCCATTACGCCGTGCATCGGTTACGCTGGACGTTAGAACTAAACCGCTGACAGCCGAAGCTCCGAGCGCGATGGAGGCGGCCGTAGCCGAAACCGTTCCACGGCTTGTGCCAATCAACCAAACGGGCTTTTTAAATTCCTGTTTGGCAAATTTAATCACCCGCTCGATTTCGCTGATATGGGGCTTTGTTGTGCGATACTCGGTATCAAGATCGTCCAAATCGCTCGCCCGATACATGACAATGACATTAAAGCCCTGCGCCTGAAAAAGATCACGCGACCGCGATAAAAAATTATTGCTTCCCGGTTGGCCAAGGATAATTTTTCCGGACTCTCCACCACCTCCCGGCAGCAGAATAAGTGTTTTCGTCGCCGCAGGATTACCCAAGACAAAAATCGGAATCGTCGCACCGTTACGGCCCGCATCGATATTGGTCATGCCATCCGTTGCAAAGGACGGTTGAGCAAGGAACAAGAAGGCGAAAAACGCGAAAGCCGTTTGAAACCATTTCATGTTGCGCATTTCTCCTCTGGTGCCAGGGCGCATCACGGGTAGCGGCTCACTATGCCGCAACCCGTATCATAAAGCTTAAGCCGACGATTAATCGTCTTTTAAATGACGCACTGCGCCCTTGGATGCACTGGTGGCCATAGAGGCATAGGCACGCAACGCCGTGCTGACCTTTCTTGGCCGTGGCTTGGCAGGCTTCCAGCCTTTCGCATCTTGAACCTTGCGACGCTCTTCAAGCGTTTTGGCATCAACCCGCAATTGGATGCTGCGTGCCGGAATATCGATCTCGATCGGATCACCCGTTTCCACAAGCCCGATCAAGCCGCCTTCCGCCGCCTCAGGCGAGGCATGGCCGATGGAAAGGCCCGAGGTGCCGCCTGAGAATCGGCCATCAGTAATCAGCGCGCAGGCTTTGCCCAAACCCTTCGATTTCAAATAGCTTGTTGGATAAAGCATTTCCTGCATGCCGGGGCCGCCACGCGGACCTTCATAGCGAATAACAACAACGTCACCGGCTACGACTTTGCCGAGCAAAATACCCTGAACCGCGTCATCTTGGCTTTCAAACACACGGGCCGTGCCGTTGAATTTCAAAATGCTTTCATCAACGCCCGCGGTTTTAACGATACAGCCATCCTCCGCAATATTGCCGAAGAGGACCGCCAAGCCGCCATCCTTCGAGAAGGCATGCGCTACATCGCGGATAACGCCCTTCGAGCGATCCTTATCAAGCTCCTTGTAACGGCGGTCCTGGCTGAAGGCCACTTGCGTTGGAACGCCGCCGGGGGCCGCGCGGAAGAAGGTCGAAACCATCTCGTCATTGGTGCGGCTGACATCCCAACGATTAAGTGCGTCTGACAGCGTTGGCGCGTGGATCGTTCCACATTGATTGTTGATCAAGCCACCGCGATCCAACTGGCCGAGAATGCTCATAATGCCGCCGGCCCGATGCACATCTTCCATGTGAACATTGGCCACCGAAGGCGCCACTTTGCATAGAACCGGAACCCGACGGGACAGGCGATCAATATCCTGCATCGTAAACTCGACGCCGCCTTCATGCGCGGCTGCGAGCAAATGCAAGACGGTATTGGTTGAACCGCCCATCGCGATATCAAGCGTCATCGCGTTTTCAAAAGCCGCGAAATTGGCAATGTTACGTGGCAGAACGGACGCATCGTCCTTCTCATAATAGCGCTTGCAAATATCGACAATCGTGCGCCCCGCCTCCAGGAAGAGCCGTTCGCGATCGTGATGGGTGGCGAGCACCGAGCCGTTACCGGGCAATGCCAATCCTAAGGCTTCCGTGAGGCAGTTCATTGAATTGGCTGTGAACATGCCCGAGCATGAACCGCAGGTTGGGCAGGCCGAACGCTCGATCTTGGCAACGTCCTCATCGCTGATCCGATCATCGGCTGCAGCAACCATGGCATCGACGAGATCAATGGCGTGTTCAAGGTCGTTGAGCGTTACCTTGCCGGCTTCCATCGGGCCGCCGGACACAAAGACGACCGGAATATTGATGCGCAGCGCCGCCATAAGCATGCCGGGCGTGATCTTGTCGCAATTCGAAATACAGACCATGGCATCCGCGCAATGGGCGTTGACCATATACTCGACACTGTCCGCAATCAGCTCGCGGGAGGGAAGCGAGTAAAGCATCCCGTCATGGCCCATAGCGATGCCGTCATCGACCGCAATCGTGTTGAACTCTTTGGCTACGCCGCCTGCCTTTTCGATCTCACGCGCGACCAATTGTCCCAAATCCTTCAGATGGACATGGCCGGGCACAAATTGGGTAAACGAATTGACGACCGCAATAATAGGCTTCCCGAAATCCTCATCCTTCATGCCTGTGGCGCGCCAAAGGCCGCGGGCACCGGCCATATTGCGGCCATGGGTCGTGGTACGGGAGCGATATGCGGGCATTTTTGATGTTCCTGAATTCATAAAAACAACGTGATACGGCTTAGATTATAGAAACCCCAATGGAATTTCCAGCCCACTTTACCCGATAAGCCGCTCGCGACCGTGCAATTATTGCTCTCAAATTGGCGCCGTTAGACGCCAATCGCTTCTGAACAATCGCAATTCAATGACATTATCTACGACTGTGAGGCGAAATCTCGGCCCAAACGCTGTCAAGCAGGCGGAACGAAAGGTATCATCTCGAGCGCAAACTAAGGCCCGTTGTCCTTCGGCGCTTCAGGGCTCGCAAACCAAACGAAATGGTTTCCGCCCTTACTCTTCGCACGATAAAGAGCATTATCGGCCTTAATTGCCAAAGCTTCAATTTCATCGCCATGATCGGGAAACATCGCTATACCGATTGAAACGCCGACCGATACAATGACAGTGTTGTTGATCGTAATGGGCTGCGACAATAGAGGAATGAGCTCGTTACAGACAGTTTCAACCTCCATACGGTTACGAACGGGATAAAGTCCGACCGTGAATTCGTCACCGCCTCGCCTACCAACGAGATCACTACCCCGCAAACGAAGGCGCATACGCTCCACGACGGTTTTTAGCACTTGGTCGCCAGCATCATGGCCATAGGTATCGTTGATGGATTTAAAGCGATCGAGATCAAGGTAGAGAATGGCTATTCCATCACCAGAGCGTTTAGCCAGCTGTAAAAGCGTATCAAAGGACGTATGAAAATGACTGCGCGTTAAGGCGCCCGTCAAATGATCAAAATTAACAAGATGCTGCAATTCCCCCTGAATACGGGCACGCTCGATAAAGGTAGCTTCTAACGTATTGGCTAATGTTTTAATTTCATCGACCATACCGCGCTTATCAACAACATTGATATTGCCTTTGGCAAAGGCCAAAGCCGCTTCAGAAAGATTAATAATAGGTCTTGAAATACGCCAAGCTAAATATCGAGCCAGCAAATAGCCAATAGCAATATTGATGATAAATCCGAGGCTGATTAGAATGACATTATTAACCGAGGCAATTTTATTGGAATCAATCGGCATGGTGAGATCAACATTCGCTGCCAAGACGGTATCATCTTCCCAATAAATGGGAGCCATACCATTTTCGAGCGTTCCGACCGGCAATAATTTAAGCTTTACGTCTTTATGAAAAACATCTGAGTTAATATGGATATTTCGATCAAGAAAATCATTGATCGGTGTAACACCAATTAAATAGCCGATGGGCATATTGTCTGATGGAAGATTAATATTGCCACAAAAGATCAAATAGTCCTCATTCAGTGCCGTAGAAACAGAGCGGCCGACGTTTTCATCACATTCTTTCTTTGCCGTATCAAGGCTAATTTGGCCGATATCGCCAGTGCGTAGTAGGCTTCGTCTTTTATAATCGAGCAATTGAAACGTAATATGCGAAGCTTGTGTTTTCTGGTTTAAATATTGGCTTAAATAATTATTTCGACCCTGACTATCCGTGAGCGATGTAACGAGAATAGGCGCATCGGCAAGAGAACTAAAATCATCCAAATAAGAACGAAAAGAGGATTTTATCTCGTTCACAATATTCAATTGCGTTGACTGCTCGAGCTTAATGGACTCGCTCTCACGAATATCAGCCGCAATTTTAAAATTAACCAACGCCATAGAAATGGCAACCGTTACGACAACGAGATTAATCGATAATCGGATCGAACTTTCAATTCCGCGGCCAAATAACATCATCTATTTCTAAGGTAACGGCTTCGGATCTTTAGCATCGCTATATTTTGCAAAAAACAATTGATCAGCCAGCGGCGCATTATGATTATCTTTTGAAAATGGATGGGAATATGATTTGATGGTCCCATCAAAACCATCAATATTCTCCAATTCGTCCCGAATGGAGGAGCGCTCTGTTGAATTAGCCTTAGCCATCGCAAGAGCCAACATCCAGGTCAAATCATAGGCTTGGACAATTCCAACCGAACTCTTAATGCCGTCGATGCCAGAAGCATGCGTCTCCTCGAGAATGCGAGGAATGAGGCTTTTGGCTTTATCGTTTACAGAATTATAAAAGCTGAAGGTCTGTATGACGGATAAATCCACATTTGTTATCAGGCCATTTGTCATTTCGACAAAATTGCCGCCCGTAATACCCCAATGGGCCAGGATTGGAAGGCGCTTCTCTTTTGGAAGAATGGCCATTTCACGGACCAACAGCGCACCCTCATTTTCGTTGGCTACCAGAATAACGAGGCCAACTTTGGCATCGAGCATCGCCTGGTATTGTTGCATCAGGCTCTTATCACCCCAGTTATAGATGGCTTCCGCAGCGATCTGGATGTTCTTTTGCGCAGCAGCCTTTTTCAACGCGTCCGAATTGCTTCTGCCCCACGCCGTATTCGGAATAATGACCCCAATATGGTCTATAGAACGCTTTTTAACCTCATCAATAAATGCGGTCGCGGCCCATTGATCCGTTAACGAGAGCCTGAAAGCCCAATTCGTTGTATCGCCCATTTTCGCAATACCATCGGCAGAGCCCCATGGGTCCAACAATATTATCCCTAATTGATCGGCCACGGGCCTCTGCTCGATATAGACGGGGCTGAACTTACCCCCCATTACGGCTACCACCTCTTTGCGCGAGGCCATTTTGGTCAGGTTATCCACGCCAATGGCGGGAACGCCACGGTTATCGCTCCGCTCGATTTGAAGCCGCCTCCCCTTTAAGAGACCCGAAGACTCAATGTCTTTGACGGCCAGCTGGGCACCAAGGCTAATGGCCTGAGCCGACGTGCTGTTAGGCAAGCCAAATTCAGCATCAATCACAATAATCGCATTGTTTTCTTCGGCGTGAAGCGAAGCAAATGATTGAAATAACGTAATAAAAGCAATAAAAATAAGCGATAAAAATTTATAATAATAATTCACCATCGACTCCAATAAAAAGTATTATTGCCGATAAATGCGATTTGCATTTATAATGTCAATGTAACTTATAATTATACATTTATTATTTCAGATAATAATTAAAATCATATACAAATTGAATGAATTAGGCCACAATATAGTAATATTTATACAATATGCATAAATAAATGAGGTAAAAAATTGTTGAATTCTGATCAATTTCAGGGCTTTAATTCTGAATTAATCAGATTTATTTCATTCGCGAGCAAACAAAAATCAATTCAGAAAATTCTAGTAACTGCTTGCGAGCTTTGCTCAACGCTTTCGAACGTTCATCTATGTCGCATCTATGCCTTAGATAGGCGCAATCAATCTCTTATTCTTGTCACGGATACTGACGTTGCAAGGAAACAAGCGACAAGCAGTGTCGAGCCAGTGGAGCTTAAAACAGAAGCGCTTGAAAAATTAAAGCGTGAAGCAGCGCTCTTTGATAAGGCGGATATCCTTATTCCGCTAGGCGGATATCGTGAAATTTTTGGCGTCGTTCATATCAAACACAACCAATCTAAACCATCTGAAGGTCTGTTCGATATCCTTCATCCTCTGTTTGAATTTCTCTCAAAAATAATAACAGATATGGAAATCATAGCGGATTTGAAAGAGCGCTTAGCCAAACGGGATCGGCTTATCCAAAAAAAGGAGGCGCTCGTCGAAAAAAAGACTTTGTTGGCTGCTGAAGCCAATCATCGTGTTAGAAATAATCTACAAATCATCCATAGTATGCTGATCAACCGCATCGACGAGTTTAAGATTTATGGCGATGAAGCCGAAATAACCATCCGAAAAATTGCCGGGCGTATTATGGCCATGGCCCAAGTCTATGACCAGCTCTTAGTATCGGGCGACAAAGACATTATCCAAGGTGATATCTATTTAAATGCTCTATTGGATGATCTCATTCAAATCTACGGTGCCCAATATCCCCATATTCGGATCATCCGTGATATTCACTGTGTCAAAATCAAACTTAGCCAAGCATCCGTTATCGGCATTGTCCTAATCGAGCTTGTTACCAATGCTTTCATCCATGCTTTCCCCCAATCAAGTGGAAATATAATGGTCGGTTTGACGAAGGAAGCAGGTCGTCGCCATGCGATTCTGGTGGTCAAAGATAATGGAAAGGGTCTCGATCCATCGGCCAATAACCATAGAAACGGTGTAAGACTGGTCGAGCGCCTTATTGAGCACATAAATGGGCGACTGACCATCCTCAACGATATGGGGACAACCTTTCTCTTGAATTTCAAACCCTAATAAAGGCGCAAGCAACCCATCTAAATAGGCGGTCTCATGAGCATCAATGACTATGATGAAAAATTCAGGCGGCGGTTCCCCCGGTTTTCCGGCGTGAAATCATTTGTCCTTTTTTATGAGAAGAAAAAAATCGAATTACTGGACATTAGTGAGAAAGGCATGCGGATATCGTGCGAGGAAACGGGACTGTTTTCCAAAGATGCGCCCTCTAAATTCGACATTATCATGACCGAAAAGGGGCGTCCCGTTGGCCATGAATTATATGTCCGCTGCACATGGGTAGACCATCCCGAATACGGTTTTATGTTCGGCTCTAACTCGATTGGGGTCAAAATTTGGCGCGCGATCTATTCCGAAAACAATCCTCGCGACATCAATACCATCAATGGTACCGAATATTAAAAGGGTCAAATCTTTTCGAGCAACCGCGATAGGCTTTTCGAAGCAAAGATTAAAAAGAGGAATAGTGTATGAAGGGCGTTGTCTTTAATGTCGTCGAAACAATCATCGAAAAAGAATTCGGCGCCGAAATGTGGGATCAGCTCTTGGAAAGCGCCGAATTGGATGGTGCCTATACCTCGCTTGGAAATTATCCGGATGAAGAACTATATGCCCTTGTCGATGCTGCATCGCAGAAATTAAGCATCAGCGCCGCTGAGACCCTTAAATGGATTGGTAAACGGGCTATGCCGCACTTTCAAGAAGCCCTTCCCTATCTTTTTGAAAATTATCATCACTCAGAAGAATTCATTAAAGATGTAAACAATATCATTCATCCGGAAGTGAAAAAACTATACCCTGGTGCCGTTTGCCCGCACTTCCATATGGCCCAAGCTTCTCGAGAAACACTTACTCTTGTCTATAATTCACCCCGCAAACTTTGTGCATTAGCCGAAGGCTTCATTGAAAGCACTGCTGAGCTTTATGGAAACAAGATTGAAATAAGCCAGTCTGAATGCGTTCACCACGGTTCAGAGCGGTGCGTCTTTGTTGTCGAATGGGTCTCTTGAAAGTTACATGACAATGACCTCAAAAAATGACAATGAAGAAACCTCACGCATCAAATTGCTCGAGAAACGCCTCGAACGCGAGAGAAAAGCACGCCATTCGGCCGAAGCAATCGCCGAAGAAGGATTGCGTGAGCTCTACCAAAAAAATAAGCAATTGGAGCTTCTAAACGCTATTGCGCTTTCAATTACCGAATCCGATGGCATTGAAGAAATCTTTCACGCCGTCCTTCGTCAGATCGGGACCTATCTGGAATTTAAAGCCGGGCGTGTATGCCCCCTCAATCCTGGGATAAAGAGCCTTCTCAAAAGCCCAATCTGGTATGGCTCAGAGGCCTATTCCTTCTATGACGCATTCCGCCAAAAGATGGATCAAGATTTAGCTCTAAGTGGAATCTTATCGAGTGAAAGTGAAGCACCGATTACGATCCGACCAACTGCCGATCTAGATAACGCAACCCTGCGGGAATTATTCGCACACTACGAAATCGACAATTACCTCGCGGTTCCTGTTATTATTAATGATCATATTGCTCTGACTTTATATTTTTTTGGTTCAAAACAGAAAACCCAAACAAGTGAGACGGATAAACTCTTACGCCAAATCGCCGCCCAATTGGGTGTTCATTTAGAGCGGGAACTGATCCGCGCACAGGCGCGTATCGATATGTCACGGGATTTATTAACGGGTCTTGCCAATCGCCGCTATATTTATGAAACGATTGATCGCATTCTGATCGGCAATCAAAATAATGTAATGCCTAAGACTTCGATTCTTGTTGTTGGCTTTGATAATTTTCGTCATCTGAATGATACGTTTGGTCATGATTTGGGAGACCGGATCATTCAAGAAGCATCAAGACGTATTATCGAAATGATAAAAATATTGCCCGACAATGCGACGGCAACTGTTGGACGAGTAGCAGGGGATGAATTTGCGATTATCCTCGAAGACCTAGCAGACACAGATACGGTTGAACAAGAAGCTGCAAAAATATTGCAAAGCTTAAGTATGCCCTATCAAAGTTTTGACCATCCATTTCCATGTACTGCTAGTGGCGGTCTTGTTCATTTCAACCATGCAACCAAGACGTCTTTTCAAGTTTTCAGTGACGTCGATACGGCGCTACAATATGCTAAACAAAAGGGAGGTGCAAACCTAACGGTGTTTGGCGACGCGATGCGGCAAATGACCTATCGGCGTCGAATAATGGCCGCAAATGTTAACCGTGGATTATCGCAAGACGAATTTGTTTTGCATTATCAACCGCTGATTTCGGTTGCCGATCAAAGCTTGATCGGATTTGAATCCCTTATTCGGTGGCGCAATGCCGATGGCACCTTGATTACGCCGATCGAATTCTTGCCAATCGCCGATCAATCTGGCTTGACCATTCCCATTGGCCAATGGGTATTAAAAAACGGATTAAAGGCCATTGGACGATGGGGTAATGTACTCAAAGATTATCCGCGCTTTAAATTAGGCATCAATATTTCACCTAGCCATTTCATGGCCACGGATTTTGGTGATGAATGTCTAAATCTTCTCAATGAGAATGAGGTAAGCCCAGATAAGATTTGCGTAGAAATTGTTGAATCAACAATATTGGAGAATAACCCGATCGTTCTCAAGAATTTCGATTTCTTGCGGAAAAACGGCATCGCCATTGCCATTGATGATTTTGGTACAGGCTATTCGTCGCTCTCCTATTTGCAGAAATATAAGCCCGATACGATTAAAATCGATAAAGAGTTTATAACAAATATATCTAACAATTCCGAAAGCCAAAAAATTGTCACGGCCATCATTGAATTGGCCGAAAAATTGGATGTATCTGTTATCGCGGAAGGCGTGGAAACCAAGGAAGACTTCTTATTTCTTTCACGCTTAGGCTGCGAATTCGCCCAGGGCTATTACTTCTCTAAACCTGTATCCGAAGCAGATGCGTCACAAATGCTGCATGGCATATCCAACAAATGGGCCAATCGTAACGCTGTGAATTGAGGCGTGTGAGAATTTAGTAATGAGTCATTCAGTTATTAAAAAAGTAATGTTAGTCATTTTGGCCGTAACGTATTTGGTTTTTTTGGCTGAAGATTTTTTTTACCTCGACCCAGTCTATGCAACGGTTACGAGTGAAAAAATTGACTACCGCGCACCTGTCGATGGTATCTTAGAAACCATAGCCGTGAAGAGCGGCGATCCAATAGCCATTGGTGATCCTCTCTTTGAGATTAAGCGTTTTGCCATTGAAAGCGATGACCAGAAGGACGCTCGTCGTCGAGTGGATGATGTCGCGTCTGAAATTAGAGCCCTTGATACTGTCCGGATTGACCTTGAAGAGCGTCTTAATTTTGCCGCTACGAGTTCGAACGGCCAACAAGACCCGATTGTTTCGATTTCTACGGAAGAACAGGGAAACGCAAAATATATTGAGCAAAAGCTTTTAAATTTACAAGAACTTGCCCTAATGGCCAAAGAACGACTAGCGATAGAGCGCGATCGATATTCGGCTGCAACGGAGAAAGAAAAAAATTCACGCCAATCCATTGTTAGGGCGGCTCAATCAGGACGGGCTGTAACGCATCTTTTAGTATCGGGTAGCACGGTATCAATAGGCGATCCTTTAATAAGCGTTCTGAATTGCCAAGCCCTTTCCATTGATTTATTTTTTAATGAAGCCGATGCTGCGCGGACGCATATAGATGAAACCGTAAAATTTTCTTTATCAGGCTCCTCTCAAATGTGGTCAGCTCTCATAGCGGATCGACCCATAAATGTGGAGTTATTGGATACGAGGCTTAAATATAACTTACCCCTTCTGCCCCGCGGCCATTGGTACCGCGTCCGCGCAATTCCCGAAGAGGCTTTTGTCTCGATGGCTAATCAATTGCCGGATTGTCTGGTGGGTAGACAGATTATTGCAAGCCTTCCCCGCAGAAGCCCCCCTAGCTTTTTTCGGACGCTTTTCCAATGACGGTGCTTGAGTTCGGCTATATCCAACCTTTGATCGTGGCATTGATCATTAATCTGATATTCGACCTCTATATCGATAAAGGTCATACAGCCTCACGCATTGCCTATGGGGTTGTGGTGGTTGGGTTTGGCGGATTTTATTTTTCATGGCGGTTTTTTGATACACTTCTTTACAGCGACGGTTCTGCCGCCATTTGGCCGACTATTGTTTTTGTGGTTGAAGCGTTGGGCTGCCTTAGCGGTCTATTGTTTTTAATATTGATGGCAAAAGCACCCAAATTGGCCATACCACCTTTTGGATCTGAGCATTCCACACCAGCCCATTCAGTTGATTTGCTCATTCCTACCTATAATGAACCGGCCGATATTCTCGACAAAACAATTATCGCGGCACTCAACCAAGATTATGCACATTGTAATGTGTATGTTCTTGATGACGGCAGACGCGATTGGGTTCAAAAATTATGTGCTGAATTAGGAGCCAACTATCTCACGCGATCAGGAAATGAACATGCAAAGGCAGGTAATTTAAATGCAGCACTCAAGCATTGTAAGGGTGAGTTTGTTGCTATTATGGATGCCGATTTTGCGGCTGCTACCAATTTTATAACCCGCACCCTTCCCTATTTTGCGGATCCTCAGGTAGCAATCGTTCAAACGCCTCAAGTCTTTTATAATCCTGATTTAATTCAGCTTAATCTGGCCCTTAATACCGAGTGGGTGGATGACCAGCGCTTTTTCTTTAGTGAAATTATGGCCGCGCGAGCGCGTTGGGATGCAGCATTTTCATGTGGCTCTTGTTCGATTACGAGGCGATCAGCGCTTGATAAAATCAATGGAATTCCTGTTGAGAGCATTACAGAAGACATGTTGACGACGCTTCGGCTTAAGCGGAATGGCTATCGTACGGTTTATCTGAATGAGAACCTCAGCCTTGGATTGGCGACGGATGCAGCAGATGCCTATTTTACACAACGTAGCCGCTGGGCACGCGGGCATATTCAGATTTCCTATCTTTGGGAGGATTATCTCGGTAATCCTGCTTTATCCCTTTTTCAAAAGATTATTTTTTCGCCCCATCATTGGGTGGTCATGCCGCTCGTTTCGATAATGGCATCGACAATACCAGCACTTTACTTCCTTTTCGGCCTTTCACCAACCACAGGAGGCAGCCTGGAGGATGCACTTCAATATGCGGCACCTTTTTTTGCCATTCAGCAGGGCTATATGACGTGGATTGGCAACCGTACCTATGTTCCTATCATTTCGACGGCCATCAATGTTTTTACATCTTTCAAGCTATTTCCACATGTGCTGAGTTCGTTCATTAAACCATTTGGCGTACCCTTTAGAGTTACCCCTAAATCATCGGTTACTAAACAGGGTCTCGACCTCTGGACGTCAGGTATTCTCGCTACCGTTTGGATGGCAACAGCCATAGGGGTTGTTATTAATTCTTTACCGAGCTTCCGGATTATTCCGCCGACAAATTTCTTTCCGGTAGCTGTTATTTTTTCCCTGTTCACGATGATTAATTTAACCATTGCGCTTTGGATATCTCTTCCGCGCCCCTACCCCCGTACGAGCTTCCGCTTCACCATCAATTCCAAATTACGCGTACGCACCGATCATACGATCACTTGGGTTCATATTGATAATATGTCGACGGGAGGCGCAGGACTTAAGCCACCGAAGGCGATGATACTAGAAGAGCGGATTGAAATAGAATTGGCCGATCAGGTTTGGCTTCCAGGGGTGATTATTCGATCGTCTGGCGGGGTTGGCCTGCGTTGGGAGCCGCTTTCAGCACATCAATATCGTGTCTTGGTGGAGTTTCTATTTTCAGGCCGCTTCCAGGCCAATCCCGATGGGGCCGGAAATATGTTCGGCATTTATTCTAAACTCTTGAAGTCGATCTAGCCGATTTCTTGGCTCGATCTCACTTCTGCGGGACAGCCGACTTTAGAAATTCGGAGTTTCCGACTACGCTTTATCGGGACTAACGCGCCTATGATAAGCGGTTGATTACACGCCATTATTCTCATTGGTTCAGTATAATTTCTCTCAAAAAAATAGTTCCGATTATCGGACATGCAGAGAACAGTCGATTATTCGTCAATTGCGTAATTTTATAATGCAATTGTTTATTGATACCTCAAAACTCAATAAGCCATTGAATTATAAAAATAATATCCGTTTTAATTGCGCTTTTTGAACTTTTAGTCTGTGGTGTTCGTTATAAAATTATGGAAAAGTATCTCCGTCTGAAGCAATCGAGAATTAAGGCGGGCTTCAAAACCGCTGCTTCAGCTTCGGCTTATTTAGGTATTCCCTATGGGACCTATAGCGGCCATGAGAACGGTTCCCGTGGTATTCGTGACGATGAACTGCAACAATATGCCAAGACGTTTAAGGTTTCACTCTATTGGCTGGCTTTTGGTGATAAGGCGTCCCGCGCGAAGCTCAAATTGATCGGTCATGCCGGATCAAGAGATAGCATGGTGAAAGCGCGGGCAAAGCAAGTCGAGATTGACGCTTCCTTTCCAATTCCACAAGAAACAAAAGCCATTTTGGTGATATCGGATGAATTTGAACCGATGGCCTCAAAAGATGACATTGTTATTATCGAAGAATTGCTTTCGACAGACGAACTGGTTCATTGCCGCGTCGCCATGATGACAGAAGGGCGTATCTTGCTCGGAACCCTCTTATCAGCCGACGCAAAAAAGGGTTGCCAATTACAATTGCCGACCGGAAAGCTTTATTTGCATAAGAAACCGACCTGGATCTCCAAAATCAGGGGAATAGCCTTTTCGGCCTATGGCCAATAATTAGGCCTTCGGGCGCGAAAAGATAAAAAATATTCAATCTTGCTGCAACCTTAAACGTGGCCATGCGTTAACTATCCAGTTAAGCGTGTTTGGGGCTATGTGTTTGGGTTAGTTGCCATGAGGAAAGTTTTAAAGCGAAGGCTGTTTCTTAAGCCACACTTAATGCGCGGACTATTTCGCTTGTGGCTCATCCTATCAGTGATATGGATCGGATTTGGCGTCTATTTTAGCATGAACACGATTGTGTTTTTCGATGTGCCGGACGATTGGACCTTAAGCGAACGCTTTAAAGCATCCCAAGACGCAGCAATAAAAGATGAAGAAGAATATGAAATTTATCATAATTATGCGTTAGACAATTGCTTGAAAATATTTATCGCCGCCAGCTCTCCCATTGAACCGAATAGTTGCTTTGGGAAGGAAGTGCGTTTGGGGCAATTTCAAATCAAATATCTTGATGAACATGATGTAGGTCGAAGCCCTATCATGGCGTATCTGCCTAAATATACAGTGGCTGATCGATTTGTTGATGTTGTATGGTTATCCTTTATTAAGGCGATTGCTTTGTGTGTATTTCCGCCTCTAATTGCGTTGCTCGCTTTCAACTGCCTCAATTGGATTGTCATTGGCTTTATGGCATAGAAATATCGGCTAAATCGATCATCCTGCTTTTGACAAGATTCGATAGCCAGCTTTTTCAAATATTTCCATCGCCGTAAGGGTTTTAAGAAATTCCAGAAATTTCTCCGCTTCAGGATTTTTTGAAGCTTTCGTTAAGGCAAAACTATAGGTAATCAACACATTACTTTCTTCTGGATAGATCGCGACAATTTTAACGGAGCTATCATTTTTGGCATCCGTTAAATAGACAAGCCCGATGGGTGCATCGCCACGCGCAACTGCCAAAACGGCACCAATCACATTCTTGGCCTGAAGCAATCGAGGCTCTATGACATCCCAAATTCCGAGCTTTTGCGAAGCGTTTTTGGCGTAAAGACCAATGGGCGCGGTGTTCATATCGGCAATCGCTATTTTACCATTACCGACCGCCTCTAAAATCCCATCTTGCGTAAGAGGCACGGTCTGAATGTTACTCAATTGTGGCGCAATAAACACGAGCGAATTGCCCAAAAGATTGACCCTCGAATTTGATTGAATCAAATTTTTCTCATCGAGATAATTCATCCAATTTATATCAGCAGAGGCAAAGAGATCAGCCGGTGCACCCGAGGCAATTTGTTTGGCAATGATGGCAGACGCTGCAAATGAAAATTTGATTTCCGCTCCATTGCGCGCGCTAAAAACTTTACCGGCCTCCTCTAACGATTCTTTTAATGAAGCGGCGGCCAAGACCGTGATGGCATCATCTTGAGCAAAAACGGGTTGCAAGGCCAGCAAGCCGAGCATAGTTATCGCGGTCAATAAACGCATTTTTTGGACGATTGACGTGATCATTATCACCCTCCATCCTTATCGTGTCGGCGCTCTCATCAGATCGCATCTATGATTGGATAGAATGCAAATTGCAGATAATCGACACCTCGAATAGAAACGACTATTGACCTGCTAAACGACGCTGTCAATTTAAATTTCTCGGTATATTTTACAAAATTTAGCGTCAAATCAATATGTTAAAGAATTTCTGCGAATGTTTAGCGATACTATAATTTGTGAATTTTAAGTCTAATATCGGCAAAAAAATAAGGCTGAGCCCGCTTAAGTGAACTCAGCCTTATTGGCTCTAATCTTAATCTACAGACGGCGCTGAAGACGATGAATTATCATTGCCGTGGTGGTTTTGGTTCTTCTCAATATAGACCGGATCGTCCGGGTTGTATTCCGGATTACAAGCATAAATCGTATTCCAGTAAAACGTATCATAAGAACAAATACTGGTCAGCGGACGCGTTGGACCTTCACCCCGTAAGGATCCTGTATACTCAGGCTCCTTGAGCATTTTCATATTGGGGTTATTCGTCGTCGATCGTTTGATTACCGATGGATCATTTCGAAGATGATCCAGAAGCGGATCGGCATTGGCATAAGTTATTAAACCCATCATCGTTACGGCAGCAATCGCGACTGACTTTATGTGATGAATACGTGACATGGTCGGCTCCTGTTAGTGAATTAAATGGACCGTGCCCCCCTTTGGTAATTTTTCTTATGATTGTCGGATTAGGTTTATTTATTTGAAGAATGGAACGTCTTGACCGTTCCACTGAAGGGAGAGTGGCGGAAAACATACCGTCCAGCCCAACATAAATATTCAGCAGCCGAATATTCATTCGTGCGAATACGAGGGTTGATGCCGATCTAAATTTTGAGCGGATCTTTTAAGAAGCGTAAGCGATGCCGGATGCACGCACTTGGCTTAGGTGCTTACTGCGTTAGCCTACCCTTTGTCCTGTTTCATTGATCAGGACCGAGCCATCCTCTTTATAAAAAGGCCCTTTTGGCCATTGATCCAGCAAATCAAGAACCGCTTCGCTGGGCCTACACAACCTAACACCTTTGGGCGTGCAGACGATCGGGCGATTGACTAAAATGGGGTGGGTAACCATGGCGGTCAAAAGCTCATCGTAACTTACGGTTTCCGAAAGAAGACCAAGCTCAGCGGCAGGCGATTTGGTTGTCCGAAGTGCCTCACGGGGAGTGAGACCAGCCGCAGCAAACAGGCCTTGCAGCTGTGGGCGTGTCCAGCCTGTTTTCAAATATTCAATAATGATAGGCTGGTAGCCCGAAGCCTCAATGATGGCCAAAACATTTCTGGAAGTTCCACATTCGGGATTATGATGGATCACAACGCTCATTGTTAATCCTTTGCCAGCTTACTCAAACTAAAAATAAGATCAGGGGCACATTAAGTAATATTAGTAGATATAATACATTGAAAAATCAGTAATTAATTAGCCTTCCATTAAGGCGATGATGGGTTAACGCTTGCGAATGTTCCCACATTTTCATTCTCAATTAGAATAGAGCTGAGCTTAACGGCTTGTCTTTTCACCGCCAGCTAGCGTTATGACGGAAATGATCATGACGCCCGTTAGGATCAGTCGCACACCGGGGCTCGCACCAAAAATATTCAACATCGTGACCAAGAGATACATAAACAAGGCTGCGCCCCAAATGCCTGGAACATTGGCCTTACCGCCTGCAACCGAAGTACCGCCGATAACGACAACCGCAATGGAAGCGAGAAGAAAATCGTCACCCATATTGAGAGCGGCGCCACCCGAAAACCCCGACTGCAATATGCCACAAATACCGGCGAATAAAGCGCTCAAAAGATAGGTGGCAAACCGCACTGACTTGACTTTAAGGCCCGCGAGCCATGCCGCCCGTTCATTTTGACCAATTGCCAAAACCGTTCGGCCATAAATGGTCCGCTTAAGAACAAGTGCCAATAGAATGCTGAGACCTAAGACCGCGACGGCAACAACCGGCACCCCTGCATAGCGCACCGTAGCAAAATCGGCCAAAGGTACGGGAGGTTTGATGCGGATGCCGCGACCATAAGAAATGGCCGTCGAGAGCACCAAGAAACTTGAAGACAATGTCGCGATAATCGGAGGAATTCTGAGCAGACGGATAAGAATATAATTTGCAACGCCTACGACCAGACTAGCACTCAAGGCAGCAACAATGCCGAGGAGCATATTGGCCGAATCGGTATCCATCACCTTCATCGCGATGACGCCCGACAATGTCATCGTCGCGGGAATGGAAAGATCGACATTGCCCGGGCCCGTCGTGATCACCATCATTTGACCTAGGCCTACGATGATGGTGAACGTACCGAACGATAGGGCCGAGGTTAAGATCTCACCTGCCCCCTGCCCGCCTGTAAATGCAATCGTCATCAGCCACACAGCGGTAGCGGCGAGGAAAGACCATATCCAAGGTTGATCACCAAGGCGCTTTATGACTGCATTCATCGCCTCGCCTCCCCGCTTGTAATCAAGGCACGCATCGCAAGGACAATTATGAGAATGGCGCCTTGTGCGCCGATCTGCCAATCGGGTGAGATTTTGAGAAAGATCAAAAAGGCGCCTGCGAGCGCAAGCGTAAGAGCTCCAACAACCGCGCCCATTGGAGATACACGCCCGCCGATGAATTCCCCACCGCCTAAAATAACACCTGCGATGGAATAGAGCGTGTATCGATCAGCAACATGAGCGTCTGCGGAGGTTGTCAGCCCTAATAGCGACAGGCCCGCGAGCACACCAAAAAAGCCTGCAATCGTAAACATGGCGACTTTGGTCTTCAGCATCGACCAGCCTGCACGTTGTAAAGCCTTTGGATTGCCACCCGCGCCGCGGCCGATAACACCCAAAGAGGATGTCATAAGGGCTACGTGAACAATGCCGCCGATCAAGATCGCAGCGATGATGGGTAAGGGAACCCATGGCATTTGAAACGACATGATCGCTTTAAGCCAGACAGGCGCCTTACCACCAGGGGACGGAAGAATGAGAACCGCAATACCGAGCCAGACGAAGGAAAGGCCAAGTGTAACAACAATCGACGGCAAATTACGAATGTGAATAAGCGCACCAACAAGACCATAGGCCATGATACAGGCGAGCAAAGCAAGCACACCAAGCAACGGATCATTGAGGAGTAAGGTTGCTGATATGCACCCGACCAATCCAACAAAGGGACCGATCGAAAGATCAAGATCATTGACGGTGATGATGAAC
>Ga0208618_1000123_pt1 | contig 35221 bp, 31 predicted proteins | sample CryBogCBE18Jul08_FD_184585 | JGI IMG/M metagenome (GOLD analysis project Ga0208618, IMG submission 184585) | Freshwater microbial communities from Crystal Bog, Wisconsin, USA - CBE18Jul08 (SPAdes) | ecosystem: Environmental > Aquatic > Freshwater > Lake | place: Crystal Bog, Wisconsin, USA...
GCGATCAAATTGCCTCTGGCAAGAACAATAATTCGGTCTGCATATCCAAAAACCACATCCATGCTGTGCTCGGTAAAAAGAACTGAGAGTAATTTTCGACCAAGTTTTTTTCGATCTATGACCATCTCTCGCACCAGAGCCATTAAATTTTTTCTCTCACCAGGAGCCATACCTGCCGTGGGCTCGTCCATTAAAAGAATCTTAGGCTCATTGGCTAAAGCAATTGCCAGCTCTAGCCTCTTTACGTCCCCATAAGCAAGTGTGCTACAGGCTTTGTCAGCATCTTTATCCAGCCCCACCATTCTCAGCAGCTCAATAGCCTCATCTCTTTTGTAAAGGCTGGCTCGGTTCCACATTGAGAGTAGCTTCGAGTCTGAGGAGAGCAATGCCATTTGTACATTTTCAGCCAAAGTTAACGATTGAAAAGTTTGGGCAATTTGAAAAGTACGACTTATTCCTAGTTGCCAAATTTTCTTCGAACTCAGACCAATCAGACTTTTATTATCAAAAATTATTGTCCCTGAGTCTGGCCTAATTTGACCATTAACCATGTTAAATGTTGTCGATTTACCAGCTCCATTTGGCCCAATAAGAGCTAGCATTTCACCATCTACAAGCTCAAAGGACAGATCGCTCACTGCTTGATTGCCACCAAAACTCTTGGCTAAACTTTTAACACTTAACATGGCTAGGAGGCTCTCTTAGTAGGTGAGGGATTAGTTGTTAATTGTGGTTTAAAAAAGTAAGCTCTTAGGTCTATAAGGAAGCCCGCAATACCTTTTGGAAACAACAACACCAATAGCAAAATTACGCATCCAAGGCAAGCACGCCAATACTCAGTGCTTCGAATAATACTGTCTTGTAGCCAAGTAAAACTAATCGCACCAACTATTGGACCAATTATCGTTTGAAGTCCACCCAAAAGAACCATAACGAGTGCATCAACAGATCTTGAAATCCCCAGGGTATCGGGTGAAATGCTCCCCTTTGAAAAAGCAAATAAAACTCCGGCAAGTCCAGCAAAAAAAGCTGAGAATACAAACCCAGCCCATTGAAATAAATTTGCACTTATACCAATAGCCTCAGACCGTAAAACTGAATCTCTAACACTCCTAAGAGAATAGCCAAAAGGAGAAAAAATGACGCGCCTAATAAAAAACACACTTAAACAAACCATGAATAGTGTTAAATAATAATAGTTGCTCTTTTGGGTTAGCAGCTCTCTTGGCCAAATCCCATTTATTCCATTACTTCCACCTGTTAACCCATCCCACTGAAAGCAGATTGACCAAAGTATTTGAGCGAACGCTAGGGTGAGCATGGCAAGATACACCCCACTCAGTCTCACACAAAACCATCCAACCAACATCGCAAACAAAGCCGTTAGGATTGGGGCAAAAATCAATGCGCCCTCCATGGGTAGCCCGTACTTAAATAATATTGCTGCAATGTAAGCACCTAGACCAAAAAAAGCAGCATGACCAAAGGAATGCATACCACCTGGGCCCATGATGAAATGCAAACTACAGGCAAAAAGAACTGCGGTTAATAAATCGATGCCAAGCACAGTTGTATAAGGTGATGAGGAGGTGAGTGATGGTATGCAAAATAAAAAGAATATGAAAACAGTCCAAAAAATATTGGTATTTTTCGTTCCAACTTTATAGGGTTGCTCTATGAACGTATTAACTCTCGTTGCTCCTTGAGGCTTACCCATAAGACCCCAAGGTCTAAACATTAATACTATTGCCATTACTAAAAATTCGGCAACCAACGTGAGTTTAGAGAAAGAAAAAGTAATACCTGCAATCTCTACGGTTCCAATAAATACACAGAGTGCTTTTATCTCAGCTATGAGAAGTGCAGCGGCGTATGCCCCGGGCACAGAGCCAAGACCTCCTACAACCACGACTACAAATGCATCACTAATCGAGGTTAAATCTAAATTTAGATTTGCAGGCTCTCTGGGTAATTGCAAAGCGCCAGCCAGTCCAGCCAGTGTGCAGCCCAAGAAAAATACCGAAGTAAAAAGCTTATCTTGCGCGATCCCTAAAGCCCCAACCATCTCTCGGTCTTGGCTAGCAGCCCTTATCAGAGTTCCAAACCGTGTTTTATTGAGTATCCACCAAAGGATTAATAAAACTCCAGGCCCAATCACTATTAAAAATAGATCGTAACTGGGGAAACGCCTGCCCAGTATGTTTACTGCGCCCGCTAAACCAGGCGCCCTAGGTCCAAGTAAATCTTCCGCCCCCCAGCCCCATAATGCTGCATCCTTGATAATCAAGACTAAAGCAAATGTTCCCAGCAATTGAAATATTTCTGGTGATTTATAAATTCTCCTCAGAAACAAAATCTCAATGGCTGAGCCCAAAAGCCCAACAATAACACTAGATAAAAGCAGACACAACCAATAGGTCCAACCAGGTTGAAAATATTGGCTTGCAAGCCCAACTAATGTGTAGGCAATGTAGACCCCCAACATAAAGAAAGATCCATGAGCAAAATTGACTACTCGTGTTACTCCGAAAATTAAAGACAACCCAGCCGCCACCAAAAAAAGTGATGACGCAGAAGCTAATCCATTTAAGAGTTGGGAGATGAGGGCGGAAAATTCCACATTAGTTCCTAATTAGATCCAAAACAACAATGAAATGAATCAAAAATTAATCCGCTGGACGTAATTTCTTAACTTCTTCATTTGTCGGTTGAAATCGAGCCCCGTCCATATACTTGTAGTCAACCATGACCCCTTTTCCGTTGTCATTTTTAATTTTTCCAACAAATGCACCCATAGTCGACTGCTGGTCTTCGGCTCTAAAGGTCACTTTGCCAAACGGAGACTCAAAACTAAGGCCTTTAAAGGCAGCTACCATTTTTTCTGTCTCAGTGCTTTTAGCTTTTTTAGCGCCTTCTGCTATGGCTTTAATTTGCGAGTATCCAACGATAGAGCCAAGTCTTGGATAATCGTTAAATCGTTTTTGATAAGCATTTATAAATGCTTTGTGGGACGGTGTATCAATCGTGCTCCAAGGATACCCCGTCACAATCCATCCATTGGGAGTCTCATCCTTTAATGGGTCTAAATATTCTGGCTCACCTGTAAGCAAACTTACAACTTCCTTACCCTCGAAGAGTCCTCTTGTATTTCCTTCGCGAACAAATTTAGTCAAATCAGCACCAAACAAAACGTTAAATATCGCATCTGGTTTTGCATCTGCTAGGGCTTGTATTACTGCACCGGCCTCTATCTTTCCCAGTGCTGGCGTTTGCTCAGCAACAAATTCGACATCTGGCTGAGCGGCTTTAAGCAGTTGCTTAAAAGTAGCCGCTGCCGATTGTCCGTATTCATAATTAGGGTAAATGAGAGCCCACCGCTTTTTCTTCAATTTTGCAGCCTCGGGAACCAGCATGGCCGCTTGCATGTAGGTTGACGCTCTCAGTCTAAATGTATAGTGATTGCCGTTTTGCCAAACAATTTTATCGGTCAAAGGCTCTCCGGCCAGAAAGAACACTTTCTTTTGTTTTGCAAAATCGGCAAGTGCAAGACCTATATTTGATAAAAATGTTCCAGTTAAAACCTCAACTTGTTCGCGCGACAACAACTCCTCTGCAGCTCTTACAGCATCTCCAGGGTTTGCGTTATCGTCACGTGAAATTAATTCAATTTTTCGACCGTTCACCCCTCCAGCACTATTGATCTCTTCAACGGCTAACTCCATTCCCTTTTTATAGGGCTCTAAAAATGCTGGTTGTGCCTTGTAGCTATTGACTTCACCAATTTTAAAATTACTCTGGGCGTTGGCCATTGACACAGAAATTGTTGAAGCAACAATAACCGAGACCCATTTAAGCAATAGTTTCATACATTCATTCCTTTTAAATTTATAAAAAACGATTCAATTCAACCTTTTACCTCAAACCATCTTGGCCAACTATCTCAGAAACCTGTAACCCACCAATCCTCGGCAAAGGACGGCCACTATCCGTAACCACCACTGCCACTAAAATTTCGTTTGCACGAGGAGCATCATTAATTCGTGCCTCCATAGCATCAAAATGACTCCTCACAAAGGCTGCATCCTTGTGACCTAAAGGTACATCAATTGCTGTGCCCAACGTGCCCCTCTTTTTAGCGGAGGGGACTAATGCAGCACCTTTGCTAACGGCTAACCTTAAGGGCGCTCCAAGCTTAGGATGCAAAATGGCTGCAGCATGTTCTAGCTCGCCGTTTTCACCAACAATTGCGGCTTTACCGTAACTTTGAGAATCTTCAGGCTTTATGCCCAGTGCGCTCACGCACTTAGCACCCAATAGAGCACCTAATTCCTCACCAATTGTTATCAACTCATCTAAATTTTCAACGTACTTGCCTGCATATGGATTATTTATAACAGCCATAGCCAAGGCACGACGTGTGTGCGGCGTTACACTTTGTCCGCCCTCTTGTAAAACTTCATCTAATTGAACAACAATTTTTCGAATTTGAGCTTTCATCTTAAGTCCCCATCTAGATTTAATCTTTTTTCACAAATAACAATTATCTTTGGCCATCCCAGACTTTGATATCCTCTGGCTTTAGTCCTCCCACCCTTGCGTGTATACGTTGTCCAGTACTCATTGCCAAAATATATACGATCTCATCTTTTAAGGGCGCCCCTGGAACTCTCATTTCAAACGCATCAAAATGACTCCTCACATAGGCAGCATTTATGTGAGTCAAAGGAATATCTAAGGCGGCCCCGGGTGGACCCACTTTCTTTGTTGATGGAACTATTGACAACGCATTTCCAGGTTGATTGGTGACTTTTACGAGTCCAGCCATGTAACTTGCGCGATCGCCCTTCCATCCTAACAACTCTCGCATCGCATAGCCTCCAGGAACATGCCATAGGGCACCGTGCTCAAGCTCTCCATCAGCCCCAATAATGGCTCCCTTCCCATAACTTGTAATTTCATCTTTATCAACCTCTAGTGCAGTAAGCAATTTCCCAGCCATCTCCAGACCAACTGCATTTAATTGATCCATCATGGGCAAAATATTTGATTCAAAATAACCCGCAAAGGGGTTTCGCAGCACGACAGCAATAGCACCTCGCCTCAGCGGTTTTTCAGGAGCGGGTCCATTTTCATGGTAAATGTCCTCAACCGATGTCAGTATCCTTCTTATATCAATCAATAAATTCATTTTTACACCCATACAGTATTTAAATTGGCAGTAGGCAAGACTTCTTTATCAAAATCGCCTTGATGATTAAACTTCGTATGATCATCTTTTTGAAATTCATAAATACCAACTTTGCCTTGAAGATAGATTAAAGCATAGTAAATTTGATGACCTGTAGATCTAATTAAGGCTTGACTTAAATTAACTGCTTTGGCAATACCAGCTTTTATTGCAATATTGATGACCTCATCTTCTAATTTTGGGACTTCGACAGTTACCAAAATATCTCCTAAGTCTGTGTCATCTTTTAGTGAATTGGCAGGTTTTCGGACTATACCTGCTAAGTCAACGTTCACAGCATTCCCAATAAGTGTTGCTGCTGCGTCAGCCAAAGCAGAGTTTTGCGCCAAAACAGTTACGCTATCCGCTATACCTCGTGTAAAACTTCGCCCTCCCCTGCCGCTGGTTGCAACGCCACGAACTGGCATTGAATGATCAACTTTGAATTTTCCGGTCACATGGGAGTCTTCAACGATCTGCTGAGAGCCCAAACGTTCTGTGAGGTTAGTTGAGTAGTATTTCATGAACATTTTTTTTGAGAGATCATTCGACTCACCAACGATCCCGATCTCTACCGAATGTTCTTTTGTTAAATGCAAAGCTATGTCGCCACCATTGTTTACCCATGCTTTATCTACACCAACCACTTTGAAAGATTCTATTATTGTGTCTGATACCGCTCCTGCGACACTGGCCATGGGGGTTAAAAATTCTCCAGGACTGCAGGAAATTAAGTCTGAACATGCTTTCCACATCATCCAAGCGACTTGCCCCGTGGGAATTTCACATGAAAGTTTATCAATCCTGCTCGGTTGTGATACAGGTTTGCGCAAATTTGGTAACTCTTGTACAAGCTCACTGAGAACAGTTGAAAATCTAATCCAAGCATTTTCAAATGCCGCGTCAACTGAATTTTGATTGCCAAACGCCTCCAAAATCAAATCAATGGGACCATGCTGAAAATGCCACCGGTTATTTGACAGTAGATGACGAGTGGGCTGCATGATTATTGAATACCCATTATTTAAAAAATTTAAAAGGAGAGTGCTCAGTTCTCTGGGACTGCTTAATTTCTAAAGTTCTGGGAGCACCGTCGTTGTGCCAAGCACCGTGACGCAAGGTATCCTCAATGCTCCTGACGTATTTCATATGACCACCAAGCTTTTGATAATCAGCTAACTTCATCGTAAACTCAATGGGGGCAACAATAGCAGGGGTGGGAACTGAGCCAAAGCTGTTGGTAGGCATCTTCAAAACATCAACCATCACCGTAATACCTCCGCCTGGCCATACATAGGTGCTAGCACCACCGCAGGTGACATTAACCAAAGAGGCTTTGATCGCATCTGTAAGAAGTATTGGATTTTCTGTGACACCGGCCCTCAAACTTCCCCCCGCACCCGCTAAAAACAGTACAGACACAATTGAGGGCTCACAATTTTCTACCACTCGGTTAACTACAGCTTGAACCTCTTTTGGCATGGGGCACTTGATTGGACTTAAATTCTCATCAAGTTCGTACCACACTGCATGCTCTCCGGTGGTTGAGGTCATGAGCAGTCTCAGCCCTGGGAAAGCCTGAGTTTTGTCCCAAGACTCCAAAATGCTAAGTGGATCCAAAATGTCAGTTCCGCCCCAACCAAGGCCGGGATTAGCCACCTGAAAATATCGTCCTGGAGTTGATTTCCTTCCCTTCACTTTAATTCCAGAGGGTTTCATATTGAGACATTTACCAGCCTGGTGTTCGGTGAGCACTCCAGTAATGTGATCATCTAGAACCACGACTTCATCAACAAGACCTGCCCACTGCTGGGCAAAAATACCAATAGCAGCGGATCCGCAACCAACCCTCATTCGCTTTTCTAAGACGCCGTCAACAATAGGCGCTGCACCCGCTTTTAAAACAACATTGGCACCCCCTTGAATGTTGACCTCTATTTCTTTGCAGTTGCCAAGTCCAAGCATTGCTTCTAAAGTTAAACGTCCTTCTTTTTTGCTCCCTCCAGTCAAATGGTGAACGCCTCCAATTGACAACATCTGAGAACCATACTCCGCAGTTGAGACATGCCCAATTACTTCACCTTTGTATTTAATATCCGCCTGCTCAGGACCCAAATATCGATCGGTATCGATTTTTACTTTAAAACTGCAATAACTAAATATCCCCTCGGTTACCACAGTAACCATATCAACACCATTTAGCTTAGAGGAAACTATGAATGGTGCAGGCTTGTAATCAGGATAGGTGGTGGAAGAACCTACGCCAGTTAGAAAATATTCTGAATGCCTAGGGTCACTGTCAACGACTTGCCCATCTAAGGACACCTCATTTTGCAAACCTGTTTTTTCCTCTGTAATTTCATCCCTAGCATTTACGGAAATGAGTTCAACTAACTTGCTGGAGTTTTGCTTGTTGGAGTTATCTGGTTCTGAGTTCTTTTGATGCGCTTGGTTAAAATCTAATAATACGACAGAGCCTAGTCGTACTAAATCACCTCCAATATTTGCGTACCTATCGCAAGCACCAGACCTCCCCAAAGAGATCTGGCAAAGTACAGGACAAGCATTGCAAATAACCTTCGCTTTAGCTATTTCAATATTATTAAGATCAGAAGTTTCCGTGCTAGAGTCCAAACCCTGGGTCAAGTCCAATTGCTCCGAAATCCCATCTGAACGAGTATTTGTAACAGGAAAATTTGGAGTTGATGAATTTGATGTATGAGGTAAATTTACATTTTTCGTCAAAGTGAATCCAATTGAAATTAAATACCCAGATATAAAAGAGTTTATATTTTGGAAAATGTAGTGATCACAACATTTTCTGAACTATATACTATACAGAGGGTGACTTCAAGTGGGGATTTTTCATAATAGGTTTTTATTTTGGTAATTAAAATTCATTACTAGCAAATTCATGCCCCTTCCTTCAAAAGTCTCCGCCAAGCCAAATGTATGTTAAGGTTGCGTTAAAGTTAATAAATAGTGGTTTTTAGCTTTTGATAAAACAGTAGTATTCTTTGTTAAATGTTTTTAGTGCCCCACAATGACTAAGTCTTCCTTACATTCAGATAAGAGTCGCACCAAAATGCAGTCTAATGCACCAACATCGGGGGGGAGAAGTGGCGCAGGTAAAAACACTATAAAGGAGTTCTCAACTAAAGAGAGTATTTTGAATGCCGCTACTGCCCAATTCTCAAAATATGGTTACGAGGGGGCAAGTGTTCAAAAAATATCAAAGGCCGCTAAATCAGTCGACCGAATGATCTATTACTACTTTGGAAACAAGGAGGGACTTTTCATTCAAGTACTTGAGCGTATTTATGACAAAATGAATCAGGCCGAATCGGCAATAAAATTTAGCGCAAACAATCCAGAGAAAGCACTTAGTGAAGTCATCGGTTTTGTAATTGATTACTATCAAAAAAATCCTGAGTTTATAACTCTGCTAAATACGGAGAACTTAATGCAAGGCAAGCATATCTCCAAGTCTGCACATGCCTCCCAATTTTCTTCTCCAGCAATTGGAGTTATTAGGAAAATTTTATTTCAAGGATCTCAGATTGGATTATTTCGAAAAAATGTAAAGGCAATAGATATTTATCTTCTAATTGTTTCTACAAGCTATTTTTATGTATCTAATCGTTTTACCCTCACAGCGTTTTTAGGTAAAGACACTCAAACTAAAACCGCAGTCAAACATTGGCACAAATTCGTAACAGATGTAGTCTTACGATCTGTAAAAATATATTAATCCATTCACTAGAAACAATTCTTTAGGAGAAACTACACATGGCAACCACAGAAATTGAAGCAAAGTCAGGGAAAGTAGTTATAAAAAACATCGGGCTTCTCTTGACTGGAGATGTTGACAAGCCGTTAATTGATGCCGACACCGTTGTAGTGAACGACGGAATCATTGTTGCTATCGGGAAAGAAAGTGAATGCGATACTTCCCACGCCAAAACGACAATTGATATGAGAAAAACATGTCTAGCGCCTGGACTGATTGACTCACATGTCCATCCAGTGATAGGAGATTGGACGCCAAGACAAAATCAATTAGGTTGGATTGAATCCACCCTAAATGGTGGGGTTACAACCATGATTTCAGCAGGCGAGGTCCACTTGCCGGGGAGGCCTAAGGATATCGTAGGACTTAAGGCGTTGGCGATCACTGCACAAAGGGCTTTCTACAACTTTAGACCTGCTGGTGTCAAAGTTCTAGCTGGAGCGCCCGTTATTGAAAAGGGGATGACCGAACTAGATTTTAAGGAACTTGCAGACGCAGGAGTTACCCTGCTTGGGGAGGTAGGCCTTGGCTCAGTCAAGGCGGGCTACGAAGCCAAGGAGATGGTTTCATGGGCAAGAAAATACGGCATTCAAAGTACCATTCATACTGGTGGTCCATCTATTCCTGGCTCTGGCTTGATAGACAAGGATGTTGTTTTAGAGGCAGACGCTGACATCATAGGCCATATCAACGGTGGGCATACCTCCTTGCCTGAAGCCCATGTATGCGATCTGTGCGAGCAGTCTTCTAGGGCTATTGAGATTGTCCACAATGGCAATGAGCGTGTTGCCATCGCTGCTGCTAAAGCAGGCATGCAACTCAAATGTCCACACAGAATAATTCTCGGAACCGATGGACCAGCGGGCTCGGGCGTTCAACCACTGGGAATATTAAGAATGATCGCCATGCTATCTAGCTTAGCCAACATTCCCGCTGAGATCGTATTTTGTTTTGCAACTGGTAATACAGCAAAAATTAGAAATTTAAATTCAGGACTTATTGAGATTGGTAGGGCAGCGGATTTTGTTTTCATGGACAAAGCACAGCACTCCGCAGGCAAAGACCTTTTAGAAAGTGTGGAGCTTGGTGATTTGCCGGGAATTGGCATGGTCATGATTGATGGACTTATTAAATGTTGGAGAAGCCGCAATACCCCTCCCGCCAGTGAGGTGCCAGTGATTGTGCAGTGAAATTTCCATTCAAACAGATGCTCTTGAGCAGCACAATCTAATTGGGGATCGTTGCTTGCTGACCAGTCATTGAGTTTGGAAGATGATTAACTCAGCTAAAGTTGGATGCATGACAGTTTAAATATTTGTCATTGGTATGAACTAAGTAATGCACCCATTTAGTTCACGCACCACTTTAGCCAAAAAAATCGATTGAATTTAATGTTCCCGTGCAAAAATATCCGTTAAACCCCCTATAAAGTCTTTAGGAAAACTGACACGAATTTTGCTTAGTATAAAAATAATAAATATACTTGGGGGCAAATATGCTAGCGGAGTCGTTCGAAAAAGGGGGAGTTAGTATGCATGAGGTTCAGTGCGCCTTGGTTAACTTGAACAGAGATAGGGAGTTTGAGCGACTTATAAACCTTGAAATCCCCTCCCTCATACAATCCCTTATTGACAAACTAAAGCTTACAGAAAATTGTTTTAGTGCTGAACTCCTTAAAAATCATGAATATTATTATTTAAAAATCAGCGTTCTATTTCTTAACAAAAAAATGGAATGTTTCGTCTTACTAAACGACTCTGGACCTGCATTTGTAATTGAGGCCTTTAACAAAAAACTATCTCTGCTTTCAGCTAAAAGAATTCGAGAGACTTTAGATGAAACTTTAATAGAACAAGCACAATTTCATTGAAGCATGATTTCAAAGTCTCTTATGCAACTGACTTCATCAAAAAAGTACCTAATTTTTTATAATAATCAAATGCTTTTTTCGTAGGAGTTAGGTACTTAGTTCTTCTGTTATTGCCTTTGAAGGTCAGTTGAATAAATCCCTCGTTTAATAATTCGTCGACTTTTCTGTGCAAAGTCGCAGGAGAGGCGATTTCATTAATAGCCATTGCCTCTGTTACTGTAAGAAGATCCTCTTGACTATCTCTAATTAAAACCTGATCAAGAAGTTGGAATGCAGTTGCATCTAAATTCCCATGCTCAAGAGATCCGCTTATTGTTTGAGCCAGTGTTAGAAATCGAACGTAAGCATCTAAAGGTTTTTTCATTTGAATTGCTGCTTAATTACAGGTATTTAATTATGTCTGAAATTTAATTATATCTTTATAAACGCCGTTTCGTTGTTTGAATGACCCAGATGAAGCAAATTTCGTAATTTTTAATTTCTTCTACCAAGCAAATTCAGACGAATAATTCAAAAGAATATTTGAAAGACTTACTTATTACAATATATCTGAAAAGAAGAAAAATTGAGACTAACTTAAATCACACATAGAAAATCATTCTTACCCATTTAAAGAGGCAAGACACAATCAGATTGAGTAAAATTTAAAGTTTTATTCAGTTCGTATTTATTCATCTTTTTAGTAAGTTTTAGCTATACATAGTCAAATTAAACCTCAAACACATGAGCATAAAACACTACATCAAAGAGATAGGACGTGGCAAGGACGGTGCAAAACCATTAAGTCGCGAGCAAGCCCGTGATTTGATGGGTCAAATATTAGATGAACGAGTCAGCGATATGGAACTCGGTGCTTTTTGCCTTGCAATGCGCATAAAAGGTGAGACCGATCAGGAAATGGCTGGATTTCTTGATGCGACTCAAGAACGTCTCAATTACTTCAAGGCCCCCTCCTCAAATACACCTGTTATTGTGATACCTACTTACAACGGTGCTAGAAGACTCCCGGTTTTAACTCCCCTTCTAGGCTTGTTACTCGCTAAAGAGGGATTTGCAGTTTTAATGCACGGAAGTTCATCCGAGAATGATAGGATTTCTAGTCAATCAGTTTTGGATTGCCTTGGCTATCAACCAACTGATGCAACTTGTAATTTAATTCCTGGTGAATTGGTTTTTACTTCAACTCAGGTCATCTGTAAAGCGTTACACAAACTCTTGGCCGTCAGAGAGGTAATCGGTCTTAGAAACTCTGCCCATAGCTTGGTTAAATTAATTCAGCCCATAGGCGAAAAGAATTCAATTGATCCAACTCAAATTCTAATTACTAGCTATACCCATCCTGAATACAGTCTGTCAATGCGCAGTACCCTTACCCTTACAAAGGCTAACGCACTTTTGCTTAGAGGTTGCGAAGGAGAGCCTGTTGCAGATGCAAGACGCTCCCCAGCCTACGCCTTGATAGAGAAGGGACATGTGTTGATGTCTATTGAGGGTGAAAAAGGTAGCATATCTGGATTTAGCAATTTCAATGAAGAATTAAATGCTTCAGGCATTGCTAATTACTCAAAACAAATTGTCGACGGAAAATTACCTGCACCGCAATCTATCCTTGATCAAATCGGTTTAATAAAAAAATTAGCATACACATCAAAAATTTGAATCAAAATTATCCCTAAACTTAAATTTCAAATTCAAACATTTTTCAAGTCTCAAATTACAATTGACACATGCCGACAAATAACACACAGCCTTTGGTCAAACTAGTAGGGGCCGGACCAGGAGATCCAGAGTTGCTCACTATAAAAGCACTCAAAGCTATCCAACATGCTGAAGTTCTGCTCATTGACGATTTAGTAAGCGAGGAAATTTGCTCGCTCGCTAATCCACTGGCTCGTATTATTTACGTTGGTAAACGAGGGGGCTGTAAGTCTACCCCCCAGGCATTTATTGACAAACTACTTATCCAAGAGGCCAAAGCAGGCCATGACGTAGTCAGGTTAAAAGGCGGTGACCCTTTTGTTTTTGGTCGCGGCGGAGAAGAGGTCGAGCACCTTCAAAATGCTGGAATTAAAGTTGAAGTGATAAACGGCATTACCTCTGGACTCGCCGCTGTCAGCTCACTTAATATTGGACTCACTCATAGAGACCACGCACAGGGTGTAATTTTCTTAACCGGACACCAAAAAGCCTATAAGAACTTAAGCAACTCTGATTCCCCCCAAGAGGAACATGATTTCGATTGGGAAATGATAGGAAGGACCGCTGAGCAAACCAGACTCACTCTTGTGATTTACATGGGCATTAAGGGGGCTGAAACCATTGAATCAGGACTTCTTAAGGGTATGAATCCACAAACTCCAACCGCAATCATTCAAAATGCTTCTTTAATCAGTCAAAGAAACGTTTATTGCAGCCTCGACTCTCTTCATAAAACCATTACAGATCAAAGACTTACGAGTCCTTGCGTCATCATTGTTGGAAATGTTTTGAAAGGAATAGTCGCACTTAACGAACAACTGATCAGTCCATGCGAAAATACAAGGCTAGTTGCTAACTCCTTGCCTAAACTTTAATTGGCTACACACCGGATTAGAAACATTTAGTTTTACTTAAGGATTCACATGGACGTCGAACGTTTAAACCAAATTGGTACAAGCTTAGCTGATTTAACTTTGAGAACTCAAGAACTTCGGAGGTATCTTTGACTTCGATGCTAAATCTGAGCGCTTAAGAACAGTAAATGCATCGCTTGAAGATCCAACAGTTTGGAATGACCCCAAAAAAGCCCAAGACCTTGGCAAGGAGAAAAAAACACTAGAGGAGGTTGTTCTCACCCTTACCAGATTACAAACTGAGTTGTCTGATAACTCAGAGCTTTTTGAGATGTCTCGTGCTGAAAACGATGAAGATGGGTTGATTACTTTGGAGGAGGAGACCAAAGGTCTTCAAGCCGATATTGAACGACTCGAATTCAGGCGTATGTTTAATAACCCAGCAGATCCTAGTCACGCATTTTTAGATCTACAAGCTGGTGCAGGTGGAACCGAGGCCTGTGATTGGACTAGTATGCTACTTCGTCAATATTTAAAGTATGCTGAACGTAAGGGCTTTAAGGCCACAGTTGAGGATGAAACTCCCGGGGATGTAGCGGGCATCAAAGGCGCGACCATCAAAATTGAGGGGGAATACGCTTTTGGACTTTTAAGAACGGAAACTGGTGTACACCGCTTAGTCAGGAAATCCCCCTTTGACTCAGCGGGAGGTCGACACACGAGTTTCGCAAGCGTTTTTGTATACCCAGAGATTGACGACTCTGTTGAGATCGATATCAATCCAGCGGACGTTCGCACAGACACCTACAGAGCAAGTGGCGCGGGCGGTCAACACATTAACAAGACCGATTCCGCGGTCCGTTTAACTCACATACCAACAAACATTGTGGTCCAGTGTCAAGACAGCAGGAGTCAGCACTCAAATAGAGATGTAGCTTGGAAACGGCTTCGGTCCCGTCTTTATGATTTTGAGATGCGCAAACGTATGGAGGCGCAACAAAAACTCGAAGATACCAAAACAGATGTGGGATGGGGACATCAAATAAGAAGCTATGTCCTGGATCAAAGTCGGATTAAAGATTTGCGAACAAACGTTGAAATCTCAAACACCCAGCGTGTTCTTGATGGTGATTTGGACAGCTTCATTGAAGCATCACTCAAACAGGGCGTTTAGTTTTAGAGAACATACATCAGCACTTTAGAAATAGCGTTGAAAGTAGCGATTTAATTTAAATAAAAAATATTCGATGGAGATAAAAAATGTATCGTGATGGCCCCTCCCCTCTAATTAAAAGAGAGAACTACACTGCTCCTGCATTTTGGATTGAAACGGTTGAGCTTACCTTTGATTTAGATCCACAAAAGACACGTGTTTTAAACAAAATGCGTGTTTTAAAAAACACGAGTTCAGCTGAAACTGTTTTACGCTTGGACGGAGAAGAACTGAGTTTGTCACGTGTCTTGGTCAATGGTGCAGGCAGTAGTTTCAAAATTGAAGGTGATCAACTCGTTCTTGAGAACTTACCCCAAGACGGAGAGGCATTTAATTTAGAAATATTCACGATCTGTCAGCCTATTAAAAATACGCAACTATCGGGCTTGTATGTCAGTAACGAATCGTTCTTTACCCAGTGTGAGGCGGAAGGTTTCAGAAGAATTACTTACTTCCCCGACCGCCCAGACATCATGGCCAGTTATACGGTCACCCTCAAGGCCGATAAAGCCCATTACCCCGTCTTGCTGTCTAACGGGAATTTAGTAGAAAGTGGAGCATTAGAGGACGGAAGACATTTCGCAAAGTGGATCGACCCCCATAAAAAACCATGCTATCTTTTTGCCCTTGTGGCGGGAAGACTCGTAGCTAGGGAGCAATCTATTGTGACTCGCTCTGGTAGCAAGCATCTTTTACAAATTTATGTGCGCCCTGGAGATTTGGATAAAACAGAGCATGCCATGAACTCATTAATGGCGAGCATAGCTTGGGATGAGGCTCGATTTGGGCTGCGCCTTGATTTAGAGCGCTTCATGATCGTCGCCACCTCTGACTTTAATATGGGCGCCATGGAGAACAAGGGTCTCAACATATTTAATACTAAATATGTTCTTGCATCACAATCGACTGCAACGGACGCTGATTTTTCAAACATTGAGAGTGTCGTTGGACATGAATATTTCCATAACTGGACTGGAAATAGAATCACTTGCAGAGATTGGTTTCAGCTCTCTTTAAAAGAAGGATTAACTGTTTTCAGGGACCAAGAGTTTAGTCAAGATTTAGCCGGTAGTCCCTCAGCAAGAGCCGTTAAACGAATTGAAGATGTAAGATTACTACGAACCATTCAATTTGCTGAAGATGCGGGACCAATGGCTCATCCGGTCCGCCCAGACAGCTATATTGAGATCAACAATTTTTATACCGTCACTGTTTACGAAAAAGGTGCAGAAGTTGTTCGGATGATGCAAACCCTTGTTGGGCGAGACGGATTCACGAAAGGTATGAAACTCTACTTTGAGAGACATGACGGTCAAGCCGTTACTTGCGACGATTTTGCCAATGCTGTAGCTGATGCAAATCCAGACTCGCAACTCAAAATACACCTTGAACAATTCAAACGTTGGTACAGCCAGGCTGGAACTCCGCACATCACAGCTCGTGGTTTTTATGATCATAGTGCTAAGAAATACACTTTAAGACTCGCACAGAGTTGTCCGCTTACTCCTGGCCAACTCACAAAAGAACCCTTTGTGGTTCCAGTCATGATTGGATTACTGAACTCAAGTGGGGATGAGATTAAAGCGTCTACTTTATGTGTGCTCACCCAACAAGAGCAGTCATTTGAATTTGAAAATATAGATTGCAACTCAGGTGAACCAATCGCCTCTTTGTTCAGAGGATTTAGTGCTCCAGTCACACTCGAGACTACACAAACTCAAGCACAATTACTTATCCTTCTTGCCCACGACACAGATCCATTTAACCAGTGGGACGCAGCGCAAAGACTTTGCGTTCATAGCGCCTTAGTAGCAATTCAATCTGAATCCCCTGTGGATCAAGTCCTTAATGAAGAGCTACTATCTGGACTTAGAACTTTACTTCGCGATGACAATCTAGACCCAGCCTTCAAAGAGGTGGCTTTAACATTACCCAGTGAGAGCTATTTAGCGGAACAACTTGCGAGTTTAGATCCTGTTAAAGTGCACAGGGTGAGGGAGAAAATGAAAGAGGAAATGGCGCTAGCCCTGAAAGAGGATTGGGCTTGGGCCTATGCCAATCACAAATCCAAAGGCGCTTACTCACCAGATGCGATGAGTTGTGGCAAGCGTGCACTTAGTGGCTTGGCTTTAGCACAGCTTTGTCTTGCTGAAAAAATTACAGCCAATGGTCACTCAGATGAGTGGAGTCAAACGGCATTCAAGGTCTTTGAACACGCAGAGAACATGACAGAGAGAATGAACGCTTTATTGGCACTTATCAACGCTGGCAGCGAACATGCTAAATCTGCATTGGATATTTTTTATAAGTTGTATAAACACGAAGCCTTGGTGATGGATAAGTGGTTTGCAGTGCAGGCTAGTGCAAACGATAGAGGAGGAGATGTCCTCTCCAAAGTAAGATCGCTTATGCAACACCCAGACTTTGAGATCAAAAATCCTAACCGTGCACGCTCTTTGATTTTCAGTTACTGTGTTGCCAATCCAGCAGCTTTTCACAAATCAGATGCTTCTGGTTACGTGTTTTGGAGTGAACGAGTACTGGAGCTTGACGCTATAAATGCTCAAGTTGCCGCTAGACTAGCAAGAGCTTTGGACAAATGGAAAAACTTAGTAGAGCCTTATAAAACAGCTGCCTGTGAGGCCTTGAAAAGAGTTGCCTCAAAATCGGATCTGAGTAACGACGTTAGAGAAGTTGTGACCAGGGCCTTGGCAGACTAAGGTTGATGCATAACACTTAATGTAACCACTTCCACTTTAATCTGGGTGTTGGCAATCACCTCAGATTCTCGAACTGAATCCCCACTGGAGAAAACCAAAATGTCAGTCTCTTTATCCCGTTATTTAGTTGAACAACAACGTGAGCGTGGCGCTATAACCCCAGAGCTAAGACTTCTCCTTGAGGTCGTAGCAAGAGCTTGTAAGGGTATTAGCCACTCTGTTAACAAAGGCGCCCTCGGTGGCGTCTTGGGTAGCGCAGGTAGTGAGAATGTACAGGGTGAGGTTCAAAAAAAATTAGACCTAATAGCGAATGAAGTATTAATTGAAGCCAATGAGTGGGGTGGGCACTTGGCAGCGATGGCTTCCGAGGAGATGGAGACCATTCACTTAATTCCAAATCGTTATCCCCAAGGTGAATACCTACTGCTATTTGATCCTTTAGATGGGTCAAGCAATATTGATGTCAATGTAAGTATTGGAACTATCTTTAGCGTTCTTAAAAAACCAGAAGGTGGTGCAGGCGTGAGTGAGGCTGATTTTCTTCAAGCAGGTACCGAGCAAGTTGCTGCCGGATACTGCGTTTACGGTCCTCAGACCACATTTGTTTTAACTGTGGGTGACGGTGTGAGTATGTTTACTCTAGACCGGGAGCAAGGCTCTTTCGTCTTGACACAAGAAAACGTTCTAATTCCTAAGGACACCAAAGAATTCGCCATCAACATGAGCAATATGCGTCATTGGGATAGTCCAGTTAAACGCTATATTGATGAGTGTTTAATGGGGTCTGAGGGGCCAAGGGGCAAGGACTTTAACATGCGTTGGATCGCAAGTATGGTGGCCGACGTTCACCGTATTTTGACCCGCGGTGGTGTTTTCATGTACCCATGGGACAAACGCGAGCCAGGGAAACCTGGTAAATTGCGACTGATGTATGAGGCCAATCCCATGAGTTGGTTAGTAGAGCAAGCTGGCGGTGCAGCGACTAACGGTCGTGAACGCATTTTAAGTATTCAGCCCAAAACCCTTCATGAACGTGTGAGTGTTGTACTTGGCTCGAAAAATGAGGTTGACTTGGTGACCAAATATCACTTAGGATCCTAGATATAGTTTTTACTTCACTTAAATGGGGGATAGTTTATGCAACAAATTATTGGAGCTTGCCCCCATGACTGTCCCGATACTTGCTCTATTTTGACCGAAGTTGAGGGGGGGCGAGCAATCAAAGTTAGAGGCAATCCTGCTCATCCACAAACAGCAGGAGTTCTTTGTAATAAAGTCTCTAAATATACAGAGCGTACCTACGCTTTTGATCGACTCCTTCAGCCCCTAAAACGTATTGGTCCTAAGGGTCCCAATGCAAAGTTTGAACCCATATCCTGGGAGCAAGCGATTTCAGATATTGCAGAAAAATTAAAAGCAATTTCCAGCGTTGATCCAACACATATACTCCCCTACAGTTACGCGGGTACTATGGGTAAAGTGCAAGGTGAATCTATATCCAGTCGATTCTTCAATAAATTAGGGGCCACTCAACTCGAGAGAACGATCTGCTCTAGTGCTGCAACCCAGGCACTTAACTATAGTATGGGCGGAAAAGTTGGGATGAAGGTTGAACAATTTGCAAACTCCAAACTGATCATCATTTGGGGTAGCAATTCAATTACCAGTAACCTGCATTTCTGGCGTTATGCAAACCAAGCAAAAGCCAATGGGGCAAAACTGATCTGTATTGATCCCAGACGAACAGAGACTGCTGAAAAGTGCGATGTTCATCTCTCCATCGTCCCTGGCACTGACGCGGTACTTGTATTTGCAATCATAAGAGAGTTGGTTGTAAAAAATGCAATCGACCTTGATTATTTAGAAAAATACACCCTAGGATGGGACTTACTAAAAGAGCGCGCAATGCAGTGGACTCTTGACAAAGCATCCAAGGTTTGTGGGCTCACGCCATTAGAAATCTCTGGCCTAGCCCATGACTATGCAACCATAAAACCCGCAGCAATACGACTAAACTACGGGATTCAAAGGTCCAAAGGTGGGGGTAATGCTGTCAGGGCTATTGTCTCCTTACCTGCAATAATTGGGGCTTGGAGATCTCCTGCTGGAGGCGCGCTACTCGCAAATTCTGGACGATTTCCAACAGATATACAAACTCTTCAAAGGCCTGATTTATTAACCGGGTCGACCCCTCCTACTGTTAATATGAGCACAATAGGTCAGGCTTTGCACGTTAAAAGTCATGAACACTCGCATTCGACCCCACACATTAAAGCAGTCATTGTTTACAACAGCAATCCAGTTGCCGTTGCACCGGACTCAAGTAAGGTGGCTAGTGGTTTTGCACGCAACGATTTGTTTACGGTCGTCTTAGAGCACTTTCAAACTGATACCGCAGATTACGCTGATTACGTTTTACCAGCTACCACGCAGCTTGAGCACTGGGATATCCATAGCAGTTATGGGCATACCGATGTATTAATCAACAAGCCCGCGATCCCCCCAGTTGGGCAATGTAAACCCAACACTCAAATATTTAGAGAACTAGCTCAGGCGCTAGGCTTTGATGATCCATGCTTTAAAGATGATGACCAAGCGCTTTGCCGCCAAGCATTTGAAAAGACACTTCCCCGCATGTCATTTGAGACTTTACTGGATAAAGGTTACTACGAATTAGAGGTGCCTGACGCGCCATATTCGAGTGGTAACTTTGGAACTCCTTCAAAAAAATTTGAGTTTTATAGTGACAGACTGGCTGAGTTAGGCCTTGATCCCCTTCCTACCTATATTGCAAACTACGAACCTGCCAATCCTGGTGCCAAGTATCCGTTGGCTATGATTTCTCCACCTGCTAGAAATTTCCTAAACTCTTCTTTTGTCAATGTAGATGCTATACACACGTCTACTTTCAAAAGTCCTTATATAGAGATACATCCTAAAGATGCAAAGGAAAGAGGAGTTGAAATAGACTCAATGGTTGAAGTCTTTAACGAGAGAGGCTCTTATCACTGCAAAGTGGAGATTACGGAACGCACTAGGCCAGGACTCATTGTCGGTCTTGGAATATGGTGGCGCAAACAAGGATTTAACGGAACCAATATCAATGAATTGACCAGTCAAGAACTTACAGATTTTGGTAATGGCCCAACTTTTTATGATTGCTCAGTTCAGGTACGTCTGTTGAATTCAAAATAAGACAATGCGTAATAAGCTTGTAGAAAACAAGAAATTCAAGACTGAGATTTCTCCTTTGGCCGATCAAAAAGCCAAACCAGAATCAGTCAAAAATACATCTGAGCTTTTAAAGCAAGGTTTAGAGTTGCATAAGTTAGGACAAATTGATAAGGCAAAAGCATTTTACGAACAGATTCTAAAATTCGAACCTAATCATTTTGATGCTATACAACTTTTAGGTGCAATAGCAACTCAAACAAAACAGTGGCAAGTTGCGCTTGAATTATTTTCAAAAGCGTCCCAAATTAATCCTTTTAATGTGAATGTGTTTTGCAACAAGGGGATCGTCTTAAAAGAGCTAGGCTTTCTAGATCAAGCTTTAGTCAGTCTAAGTAGTGCAATAAATTTGAACGTTAACCACGCAGAGTCCTACATGAACAGAGGACTGGTATTTAAAAGACTTAATCGCCTTGATGATGCACTCAAAGATCTTACAAGAGCAATTGAACTAAGATGTGATTACGCAGAAGCTTACTCAAATTATGCATCTGCTTTAGAGAGTATCGACAAATTAGATGATGCATTTGTCAGCTACAACAAAGCCATTGAGATAAACCCAAAGCTTTATGAAGCTTACTGTAATCGTGGGAATTTATTGAGGATTAAAAGAAGATTTATTGAAGCCCAAAATGACTACGATTCAGCAATAAATTTGAATACAAGCACGGGAAATGCTTATGCTTACAAATCCACACTACTCCTACTTACTGGGGATTTAAGTGCTGGATTTGAACTTTATGAATGGCGCTTTAAAGCAGAATTTGGATTTAATCGACTCAGAGCGTTATTACCGGATCATTCTAAATGGCAAGGCCGAGAATCCCTAGTCAATAAGCGTATTTTGATCTATAGCGAACAAGGCCTTGGAGACACCCTACAATTTTGTCGGTACTTAAAATTGGTCTCTAATCTTGGTGCCCACGTTATTTTTATGGTTCAGGGACCATTGATTAACTTACTAAATAACCTAGACGGCGTGGATGAAATACGGCATGAAAATACTGGTTTGCCTGAATTCGATTTTCATTGTCCTTTAATGAGTCTGCCGTTGGCTTTCAAAACCACATTGGACTCCATTCCGAATCAAATTCCCTATATCAAAGCCGATCTAGACAAAGCTGCCTACTGGCAAAAGAAATTAAGCAACTCCACAAAATTAAAAGTTGGGCTAGTTTGGTCTGGTGGCTTTAAAGTACAGGCTGAATTATGGACAATGAATAACCGGAGAAATCTGCCGCTCGGACACCTTAATGTATTTAAAGATTTAAATATTGACTTTTTCAGCTTACAAAAGGGGGAACCAGCAGAGTCTGAATTTAAAGCCCTGATACAGAGTGGCAAAATTGAACTTAACATAAATGACTATGGTGATCAGTTGAAGGATTTCACGGACACCGCAGCCCTAATTCACAATCTAGATTTGGTTATTTCAGTAGACACTTCTACCGCCCATTTAGCGGCGGCGATGGGCAAGCCTGTATGGATTTTAAGTCGATATGATGGTTGCTGGAGGTGGATGCTGAACAGACCAGATAGTCCTTGGTATCCAAGTGTTAAGTTATATGCACAAAGCATCATGGGAGATTGGCAAAGCGTTTGTGAAAAAATTCGTGTTGATTTGTTAAGTTATTGATTAAAACAATGTCAAGTAAGTCATTCAAGCCAGCAAAGTCATTAAGGCTAAATCCGACTAATAAATTCATTGGTGGATCTCCTCAAATGAATCAAAATCTTTTGGAGGCGCTATTTAAAGAGGGATTACAACTTCATAACTCGGGCAAACTCGTTGAAGCCAAAAATATTTACGCTCAAGTTTTAAAATCAAACCCAAATCACTTTAATGCTCTACAACTCTCAGCAGCCATTGCGACCCAGACACAGCAGTGGTCACTTGCTTTAGAACTTTACGACAAAGCACTTGCCATCGATCAAAGTTCTGCTGTCGTTTTCTACAATCAAGGCAACACGCTTCAAAACGTGAACCGTTTTGAAGATGCCGTTATAAGTTATAACAAAGCTATTGCATTAAAAAGCGACTATGTAGATGCTTTTTGTAATCTAGGTAATGCTTTAAGGGCGATCAAACAATATTCAAAAGCTGTAGAGCAATATGACAAAGCTATTGAACTTAACCCAGGCTTTGTAGGTGCTTACGTAAACCGCGGACTGGTATTTCAGGAATTAGAGTTTTTGGAAGATTCACTGGCCTGTTACGAAAGAGCCATTGAATTACAGCCCGATTACGCTGATGCGTACACCAACCGCGGGGCTGTTCTACGGGAACTCAAACAGTTTTATGAATCCCTTTGGAGTTCTTCAATAGCTATCAAACTCAACGCAAACAATCCAAACGCATATTTAAATTGTGGAAACACACTTAGAGAACTTCAACACTTAGATGAAGCCCTATCATGCTACAGTAAAGCTTTGGAATTAAACCCAAAATTTGCTACGGCTTATTTTAATCAAGGCATCGTCCTTCATGAGACAAAGCGAATAGATGAAGCTTTAAAAAACTATGATTCTGCGATAGAGATTTCCCCAGACTACGCACAGGCCCATAACAATAAATCTTTATCTCACCTATTGAAGGGAGACTTTAATCTTGGATTGCCAGAATATGAGTGGCGTTGGATCAATGATCCCACGCTTAAATATAAAGAAGAAAGTTTGTCTAAGATACCCCGATGGCAAGGCTATGAGTCACTGGCAAATAAAACGATTCTTATATACAGCGAACAAGGACTTGGAGATACCATTCAATTTTGTCGATATGCTAGGGCGATCTCAGATCTTGGTGCAAAAGTCATACTAGAGGTTCAAAAGCCTCTTCAAAGTCTTCTGCAAAACATCTCAGGTGTCCACCAGGTGATCACATCTTCCTCGGATATTCAAGGTATTGACTATCAATGTCCCTTGATGAGTCTTCCGCTTGCTCTGAGCACAACCCTGGCAAATGTGCCTCAATTTAGCGCATATATCCACTGCAACCTGGATAAACTAAACTTTTGGAAATCTAGGCTTGGTGCTCAGAGCAAACCTCGCATCGGAATCGCCTGGAGTAGCACTTCAAAATTTAAAAATGATAAAGAAAGAAGTATTTCTTTTTTACAAATGCTCTCTGCTTTGCCTATTGATAAATTTGATATTTACTGTCTTCAGCAAGAAATTAAAGAACAAGATAAGTCAGATTTTGAGAAAAATGGATTTATTTTCTACGGGAATGATTTAAAAGACTTTGGTGATACCGCAGCGCTGATCGATTGTATGGATCTAGTTGTGAGTACCTGTACAAGCATCCCTCATTTGAGTGCAGCACTGGGTAAACCAACTTGGATCATGCTTCAACATGTGCCTGATTGGAGGTGGATGTTAGATAGAACTGATAGCCCCTGGTATCCGTCTGTTAAGCTTTATAGACAACACGTCAGAGGTGAGTGGGATAGCGTATTAAGATCAGTTCGAGATGATTTGACCAATTTAAGTGTCGATGATTTTTAGTGAACTTAACTTACACTTATGCTTTATTTTCGTTGAGTGTCTGATCCAATAGACCAAAATACGAATAATCTAATACAAATATTAACTTGTTTAAAATCTTAATCAACGCCTTAGGGTTTCAAATCGTTTGGTTTACATGCGCTTTAACTGTAAACAATTCAAAACCGTGGAACTATATTTTCGTAGCACTCACAACTTTCATTTTTCTTGGTCAACATTTTTATTTTTCAAAATCCCCCAAATCAGAGATCGTTTTATTGGTTCAAATTGTCTTCATCGGTTGGACGATGGACACTTTGCTCGCTCTAAACCATTTAATTATTTTTAGCAATTCTTTTCATGCCCCTCTAAATTTTATTCAACCTCTTTGGCTGACGTGTTTATGGATGTCACTTGCTGTGACGATCAACCACTCTTTGCTGTGGTTACAAAAGTTAGGCTCTTGGTGCTCCGTATTTGGACTGGTTTTTGGGACTCTCTCATATTTAGCGGGAGAGCGTTTTCAAGTCCTTCATTTCGAGTCGCTCAACGCGATAGAGATCACTGCAGTTTGTTGGGCAACTCTTATTCCCCTTTGTTTAATGCTTGGCAAATATCAAATGATCAAAGCCCAACAAAATATTTAAATCAAATTTCTCATCGCTTGTGCAGTCTCTCTAAGTAATGGGAGTACACGCTTTACGGACTCTTCACTGGTCTCAGATTGAAGAGGCATACTCAGGCTAAGCGCTGCGACGACTTCTCCGTTTCTATCCCTTAGCGCTACCGCAACACCTCTATAGGCTAAATCAAGTTGCTGTTCTGATATGGCCCAATCTTGAACTTGAATTCTCGTCATCTCAAGTTTCATTCGCTCTTTATTAGTAATCGTGTGAGCGGTAAAAGTTTTAAGATCATTCTTTGTAAGCCAGTCATCTACCGCTGCAGGCCCTTGCATCGCAAGCATCAACATACCTGCAGAGGTGACGTGCGCCGGCACTCTGGCACCTAAAACAAATCCAGTATTCATTGAGCGATTGGAACCGTTTCTTGCTATGTAGACAATATCAAACCCATCAAGCACACTCACATAGGAGATTTCTTGTGTCCCAGCGGTCAATCGTTGTAAGAAAGGTTGAACAATTCTAGGTAATCTGGCTGACTCAAGATAAGTCTGTCCTAACCGCATGACCCTGGGTGTTAGCCAAAAAAGTTTGCCGTCTGTTGCCATATAACCCAGACTTTGCAGGGTAAGCAAATAACGCCTTGCAGCAGTTCTAGTCAGGCCACAACGCTGGGCAGTTTGGGCCGCGGTCATCTTGGAATGAGTCTCATCAAAGGCCTCTATCAAAGACAGCCCTTTTTCTAATCCTGCAATCCAGTCCCTCTTCTTTAAAAGAGTCTTGCTAGACTCACTTGGATTTTCAACACCGATCGATTCATTCATACAGGTTATACAATTTCGTGGCTTGTTGCATAAGACATAATGAGCTCCTTCGCAAAATATGGACGACACATCTTTGCTGGGAACACCCGTTAAAAAAGCAGAATTGACAGTACTCACTCAGGGAATTACATTCAATGGAAAACCCTAGTTGTGAACGATATTCGCACACCGGCGTTCGCTCATCGCCCAATATTATCAAAAATATTCTATTTTTGGAGAATTTAGAGATAAAGTTACAGGTTAAATTCGCAAAGCAGTGCGATAAACGAACAAAATGGAGATTAATCTTGAAAACAATATATTTTCAAGTCCATCCTCAAGTGGACTTAATGAGCTTGGGTGTGCATCATCATGAGTGATTTTGTACAACTCTTGATGAGTGGCTTGGCAACAGGCAGTATCTACGCCTTGGCAGCCCTCGGGTTTACTTTATTGTGGCAAGCTTCAGGCACGATCAACTTTGCGCAGGGTGAGTTTGTCATGCTCCCAGCGTTCATGATGATTATTTTTATGCAAATGGATTTTCCATTTGTAAGCAGTTTTGCAATCACCTGCGCTGTTTCTGTGATTTTATTAGGATGGTTGTTTAAAAGAGGATTGGTCGACCCTCTCTTTAAATACGGAATGATGCCCATTGTGGTTGCAACCATCGGTTTATCAATCGCGATGAGGAACGGCGTTCGAGCAGGTTATAGTGCACAGCCCTTGAATTTTCCATCGCTCTTTCCTGATACTGTTTACCACTTTGCAGGAGTTTCTATTTCCAACTCGGACATAGGCACATTTGTGTTGGCACTGGCACTTGTATTACTCACCCAAACCTTCATCACAAAAACTGTGACCGGTCGAGCCATGCAGGCTGTTGCACAAAACACCGAGAGTGCCTCAGTGCTTGGGATCAATGTGCCTAGAATGATTTTTTATACTTTTGCGATCAATGCACTTCTTGCTGTTGCTGCAGCTCTTTTGGTCACCCCTACCTATCTTGCCAAATTTGATATGGGTGAGTCACTTGGTAACAAAGCTTTTTTTGCAGCCATCATCGGTGGCTTTAACAATTCAAACGGCGCTTTGCTTGGTGGGTTGCTGGTTGGGGTGTGTGAGAACTTAGCTGCAGCTTACATCTCACCTGCGTACAAGGACGCCGTGGCGCTCATCATTTTTATGATTGTGATTCTCTTTAAACCTCAAGGCTTACTGGGTCGCAAAGAGGAGCGCAAAGTATGAAAAACTCCTCTTTTACTACGCCTGTCATTTGGTTATGCACTGTAGCCGCACTCTTGGTTGCGCCTTTTTATATGAAGAGTTACGGGGTTCATCTCTTGACCACGTGGTTGATCTTCATTGTTGCTACGATGGGCCTTAATTTAACGACTGGCTACGCAGGGCAAAAATCTCTGGGACAAGCCGCGTTTTTCGGAATCGGTGCCTACACCGTTGCCATTTTTCTTAAACTAGGGATTGGCTTTTGGATTGGCCTGCCTACGGGCGCTCTTTTGTGCTTCTTTGCTGGTGTGATGCTTGGATTTCCTGCACTTAGGGTTCAAACTATCTACCTTGCCTTTGCAACTCTTGGTTTTAATACAGCCATTTGGCTTGTCATGAGGAATGAGGAATGGCTAACCGGTGGTACCTTTGGAATGAACAACATTGCAAGGCCCTCCTTTTTGGACTTTAACTTGGACAACAACAGGAACTTTTACTTTCTCGTTCTTGCAGTCACTCTCCTAATGGCACTTCTTTTAAAGAGCTTAATCAACTCCCCCTGGGGTAAATCATTTACTGCACTTAGGGACAATCCGATCCGTGCAGAGAGTTTGGGAATTAACACACGCGCATATACTTTAATGAGCTTTGCTATTGGGGCGGCTTACGCGGGCATTGCAGGGGGTCTTTACGCCTGCTTGGTTCAGTTCATTGACCCTGCCTTATTTACCGTTGGTGCCTCGATCATGATGTATTTGATGGTTGTAGTCGGAGGACCTGGATACTTCCTTGGCCCCGTATTGGGAAGTGCAGTTGGAGTTGTCTTGCCTGAGTGGCTGAGATTTGCACAGGCCTGGTACTTGTTTATTTTTGGTCTTGCAGTGATCTTATTGATGATATGGTTGCCCGATGGACTCCTCAGTATTCCTGACAGAATGAAAGCTAAAAAACTAGCCAAAGACGCCTCAGATGCCAGGAGTTTGCTGGCCAAGCAAACGCAGGAGAATATGCAACGTGCAAATAGTGATCCAAATAATCAAAGTGTCTCTTCTTCCGTCACAGAGGTGCGCTCATGAATGCACAAGCACAATCAACAAGTGCACTTTTAAAAGTCCGTGATTTGAAAAAATCTTATGGTGCTATACAAGCCGTTGGAGGAGTCTCCTTTGAGGTGATGCCAGGGGAGATCTTTGGCGTCATTGGGCCCAACGGCTCTGGCAAGACCACTTTATTTAACAGTATGCTTGGTCAGATCACGCCCGACTCGGGACAGATTGAATTAAATGGTCGCGACGTCACACAACTAAACCCCTTAGAGTTGAATCATCTAGGAGTAGGACGCACTTTTCAAACACTTCAAGTGTTCGGAAAAATGAGTGTACGTGATAATTTGATCGTAGCCGCCCAAGAGCACAAAGGCACGATGTTCTCCAGAATGTTTGCACCATCAGACTCTGGACTTGGGGACAAGGCGGACGAGCTCATCAAGCTATTTAATATGCAGCACGTTGCCCATAAAAAAGCTGGAGAACTCTCCTACGGACAACAAAAACTGGTTGATATCGCAATGGCATTTATGAGCGATCCAGAGCTTGTTCTACTAGATGAGCCATGCGCAGGAGTTAACCCGTCCCTGGTGGGTGGAATTAGTCGGTTGCTAAAGGAACTTAATTTAAAAAGTGGTGGCAGCTTTGTCGTTATTGAACACAACATGGATTTTGTAATGGATCTGTGCCACCGTATTATGGTAATGGTTGAGGGCACTGTGCTTGCTATCGGCACGCCGGATGAGATTCGCTCAAACAAACAAGTGCTAGACGCTTACCTGGGGAATTAAAAAATGCAAGATTGTTGTATTGAATTTAAAGGCGTGCTTGCAGGGTACAAGGAATTCATGATCCTTAACCATCTTAGCTTCCAAGCTAAAAAAGGTTGTATAACGCTTTTACTGGGTCCTAACGGCGCTGGTAAATCAACAGTTTTAAAAACACTGTTTGGACTGCTGAAGCCCAGACAAGGCCAAATTCTTCTTAACGAAGAGGATATTACGGGTCTTTCACAAAAAGAGTTACTGGCCAAAGGGATTGCATTTGTGCCTCAAGGTCGTAATCTTTTTGGACAACTGAGTTTGATCCAAAACTTAGAACTAGGTGGCATTACTTTAGGAATGAAAACCACTCACGAAAGAATTCCCGAGGTTTTAGAGTTCTTTCCAAGACTCAAAGAGCGCATCCACTCCATGGCTAGTGCTTTGTCAGGCGGTGAACAAAAGCAATTAGAAATTGGTCGAGCACTGCTTCTAAGACCTAGGGTGATTTTGATTGACGAGCCCTCTATTGGACTCTCTCCAATGGTTGTTCAAGATGTATTTAAACTACTAAGGAAACTAGCTGATCAAGGTACCACCGTCTTAATGGTTGAGCAGAATGTAAAAAGTGCACTGAAATTCGCTGATGAAGCAATTGCGTTAGAGTCAGGTCAAAAGGTGTTGCAACGAGCTGCCTCGGAGTTGCTGGAAGATCCTCACATTGAGAGACTCTTCTTGGGTGGGATGCAGCAAGCACAAAACCTTGACAAATAATAAACGGTTGAAGTTCAAATTCATTCATATAAATTCATGGTTTCATTAATATTTAGTGAACTGTTTTAAATAATTGGGGAAATTTTTCATGTCCGACACCTCTAAAAACACACGAGAAGCGATTCCAGATAATTTGAACCCCATTGGCATGGAGGGAATTGAATTTATTGAGTACGCGACCTCCAAGCCCCAGGCGCTGGGCCAAGTATTGGAGATGATGGGATTTAGACCTATCGCAAGACACCGCTCTAGGGAGGTGACTTTATACCGACAAGGAGATATCAACATCATCATCAACGCTCATGACGCAGGGCTTGCACACCGCTCTAGTCCAACAGAGACGCCCGCGATCGCTGCCATAGCACTGCGCGTGAGAGATGCCTCTAGTGCATATCACAGGGCACTTGAACTAGGTGCATGGGCAGTTCCGACTCAAGTCGAGGTGATGGAGTTGAATATTCCCGCAGTGCACGGAGTAGGACAAAGTCGTATTTATTTTGTCGATCGGTACAAAGAGTTCTCAATTTACGATGTAGACTTTATTCCAATTCCAACCGTTGATCAGCACCCCAGTGCCCTTCACGGCGTCCAACTCTTTGGGGTGGTGCAATACATAGGCAACGACCGTGAAGAGGACTGGAGCGAGTTTTATTGCTCCTTGTTTGGCTTTGAAGTTCTCCCCCACAATACCAAATTTGGAATTCTTCCTAAAGGCACTATTTTGCGCAGTCCCTGTCATCAGTTCTTTATTCAATTAATTGAGCCTGAGGCAGGATTGTTGAGCATTGATGAGGATGAGCGCTTGCAACGGATCGCCTTTAGTACACCAAGCGTATTTGAGGCCGTTAAGGATTACAGATCCAAAGGGGTTGAGTTCATTGAGTCTCCAACCGTTCATACAGAGGATACGGGCGCGTTGACCAGAACTTGGATGGGCGGCGTTAGTTTTGAGCTCGTCAAACGTTAATTGAAGGTAACACCATGAACCCAATCATAGGAAACCTCGCTGACTTTGGCATGGACACCATCTCACTTGCAGGCACGTTAGAGGGTAAGCTCAGTGCTGTAAAACAAGCTGGTTTTGAGCAAATCATGCTCAACGCACGGGACATTGTTGGACATCCTAACGGCATAGAAGCGGCCGTCTCTGCAGTCAAAACAAGCGGTCTAAGAGTCACTGGATTCCAAGTTTTAAGGGACTTTGAGGGACTCAGTGGTCACTTGCATGAATACAAGGTCGATATTGCAAAGTCGATGCTTGAGATGTGCGCTGCACTTGACTCTAAAGTATTGCTGGTCTGCTCCTCCACCTCTACCCATGCAACTCAGGACTACGAGAGCCTGGCAAAAGATTTGCGAAAGCTTGCAATGTTGGCAATTCCTAAGGGCATTAAAGTGGCCTATGAGGGTCTGTCTTGGGGAAGAACGATCAATGAATTTGCACAGGCCTGGGATATCGTTGAACGGGCTGATATACCTAATTTAGGGATCGGTATAGACTCATTCCATATTTTGGCAACTCAGTCCTCTTTAGATGATTTAGAAATCATTGATCCTGAGAAAATATTTTTAGTCCAATTGGCCGACTTTATGTGGCAAGAGATACCCTCGGTTGAAGAACGTATCACCACAGCGAGACACTTTAGAGTGTTTCCAGGCGAGGGGGTGCATAGTGAATTCTTGGCTGATCTAGTTACGCGTTTGTACAAACTTGGATACAGAGGGGACTACAGCTTTGAGGTATTCAATGATGACTATCAGCAACTCCCTTTGAACACTGTTGCTGCGCGCGCACGAAGATGCGCACAGTGGTTGGGTGAAGATGTGCTCAAACGCTCATTACCACTACCTAATAAAATTAGGCTTCGCAATATTGCCAGACCTAGCATCTAATCATTAGGAGCTATTTAAAGCTCTTGTGAAAATTAGCTCTTTGTCGTCTGTCTTTTTCTTGCAATTACGCTGTTGATACGCCGTTCATCGAGTGAATGAACCTCAAATAGCCAAGGCCCACACTTGGCTGTATCGCCAACAATGGGTAAACGCCCCAGGATCGCCATAATCAGTCCTGCCAAGGTGTTGTAAACCCTATTGTCCTCTTGGGGAAGCTCCTCTATTTCTAGTCTTTGTTTGAGCTCTTGAATCGGCATTAGGCCGTCCAACATCCAGGAGTGATCACTGCGCATGGTCGCCCAAACTTGACCAGGACTGCTGGACTGTAACAACTCGCCAGTGATAGCCTCTAAGACATCTTTAGGAGTGATGAGTCCGTGCAAAACACCGTACTCATCAACGACCAAGACCAATCGACCAGTCACTCCTTGAGATGTGGATAAGGATGAGGATGAGGATGATGAAAGATTATTAGAATTCTTTGAAGAATTCTTTCTAGGGTTTTGAAATTGCTCTAACAAATCTAAACCGGTGAGTGTCTCAGGTACGAAGGCAACGGGGAGCGCCATCTCCTCCAATAAAGTACCCAGGCCTAAGTGCTGAATTAACTGATTAATGCCAATGACCCCAATGACATCATCAAGTGAACTTCTACAGACTGGATACCATGAATGCGGATCTTGGTGTTTGAGTGCTTTGATGGCCTCGTCTGAATTTAATTTAGCATCTAACCAAATAATGTCCGCTCTGGGCACCATCATGGAGGTAAGTTGGCGCTCATCTAAATGAAATACATTTTTGACCATTTGGTGCTCTTGGTCCTCAATCAAACCTGCATTCAAACCCTCATTCAAACTGGCGTTAATCTCCTCCTCAGTCACAGCGTCTGTGCCCTTCAAATTGATACCCATTAATTTAAGAATAAATGAGGTTGTACTTGAGAGTAAATGTACCAATGGTCTTGATAGGACAAGTAATCCACTCATCAAGCCTGAGACAAGTGAGGCCACACGCTCGGGATGAAGTTGTGCAATTCTTTTGGGCACAAGTTCGCCAAAAAGAATCGTCGCAAGTGTGATGAGTGTGACAACAGTGGCTGTAGCCATTAAAGGGGACAAGGTTTCGCTCAATCCCCAACTCCTTAATGCATTTGTAAAGCGTTCACTAAAAGCGGCCTCACCCACTATACCGTTGAGTACGCCAATAGAGGTGATTCCAATTTGGATAGTGGACAAAAATTCTGTGGGCTTACCCAGTAACTCCAGCGCAGTTTTGGCCCCTTTTGATGAACTATTCCCCGCATCTTGCATGGCTTTTAAACGCACTTTTCTGCTGGCGGCCAAAGCCATCTCTGACATAGCAAATATGCCGTTTATCAGAATAAGCAAAATAATGATTAAAAAATCCATCGTTTCCCAAAACAAGAGGTGAGAAGAATCACAGGAACAGACATTACCAATTGATCAAATGCCTTCGTCAAATTATAATCTCCAGTATGTAAAGATACGAATAAGCCAAGTCGACCCTTTATCCTTTATAACTGTTGTCGCCAACAATTAGCACTCATTTACATTTCATCACTTTATCGTTGGTAAATTAAATTGCTAACGATACCTTTACTGCCGACTAAGCACTTTTTAAATTAACACATAACATTACGAATAAGCACACATATATGTCAAGCTACATGATTGGAGATGTTCAAGGTTGCGACGCTCCTTTAGCCAAACTCTTAGAGATGATTGACTTTTCTCCCAGCAGAGATACGCTTTATGTTTTGGGGGATCTAATCAACCGGGGTCCAGAGAACCTGGCTACATTGAATCGTCTTATTGGATACGGAACAAGCGCTGTTTGTTTGCTTGGCAATCATGATATTCATTTCCTAGGTATCGAGTGTGGGCTAAGGAGCCTCAAAACTGGTGATACTCTAAACGACGTACTGAGCGCATGGAATAAAGATGAGATTGTGTCATGGCTGAGAAGCAGACCATTGGCAGTTTACGCTCATGATTGTCTTATGGTGCACGCAGGCGTTTACCCATCTTGGGATTTAAACACAACACTAACGTTAGCCAAAGAGATTGAGTGCGAACTGGGTGGCCCGGACTGGGTAAATTGTTTAACTACTCTATTTGGCAATACACCTAGCACCTGGAACAACGAGCTAATCGGGACCGATAGACAACGGGCCATTGTCAATGCACTCACTCGAATGAGGTTTTGTAGTGCGACGGGTGAGATGGAGTTTGGAACTAAGGGGCCTGCAGCAAACGCTCCGTTTGGATACTTCCCTTGGTTTGCTGTGCCCGGACGACTAACTCAGGATGTGTTAATTGCGTTTGGTCACTGGTCCGCGCTCAATCCCAATGACTCACATGACTCCCTTGTACACCATAACGTAATGAGTTTAGATACAGGGTGCGTTTGGGGCGGATGTTTAACAGCAGTAGAACTTGGACCTGAAAATTCATTCAAAAAAATACAGGTCAACTGTGAGCAAAGCGATCAAACGATAAAACGAGTAAAAGTCGTTTAAATCCCCTACGACTAGCTCTTAAATAAAGCAGCCACCTTGCGTTTAGACTTGATGTTGGCTGATATGTTTCGAGCGCCTGCTCTGGACGGCGCGCTTTCCCACGAAGGCTTAACTTCTTCAGACACGCTTGAACTAGGTTCATACGGTTTGTCAAAGAAAGGATCTTTAGACATCTTGGGTACTGCGTACATGGGATTTGAGAATTTACTCTCGCGCGATACACGCTCCTCTTCCCAGGCCCTTTTGCCCGTATTGTTACGAGCTCTAGGCCTATCATTTTCAAACTCAATCGCTTCAAGCTCGATCTTTTGTTTGGTCAACTTCTCGATATCTGCAATCAAACGAGTATCGTTAGATGAAGCAAAACTAATTGCAAGACCCGTAGCACCCGCACGACCCGTTCTACCTATGCGGTGAATGTAATCTTCGGCGTTAAATGGGACATCAAAGTTAAAGACAGCGGGAACGTCCTTGATATCGAGTCCACGAGCAGCAACGTCGGTACATATAAGCAAATCGACAGTCCCTGCTTTGAAAGCCTCTAACGCTTTTAAGCGTTCATCCTGGCTTTTGTCCCCGTGTAGAGCAGTTGTTTTAAGGCCATCGTTTTCAAGTGATCTGGCTAGTCTTGCGCAACCTAGTTTGCTATTTACAAACACGAACGCTTGGGTGATACCTTTCTCCCTGAGCAATTGTCTAAGCGCAGCACGTTTGTCATCGTCTGCAACGCTATAAAAGTGTTGCGATACTGTAGACGCTGTTTGGTTGGGCCTTGCAACCTCGATGGTCACCGGATCTTGCAGATAACTGGAGGCCAAGCGTTTAATCTCAGGAGAAAAAGTCGCTGAAAACAAAAGCGTTGTACGTTGCTTGGGTAAGAAACTAAGGATTCGCTGCAGATCTGGCAAGAAACCAATATCAAGCATTCTGTCAGCCTCATCTAAAACCACGTACTCGACTTGGTTTAGGACTACGTTTTTAGCCTCGATATGATCAAGAAGTCTTCCAGGGGTTGCAACCAGTATTTCAACTCCGCCGCGGAGCTCAACACTTTGGGGTTTCATATCCATGCCACCAAAGACTACGGCTGTCCTCATCTGAGTAAAGCGTGCATAGAGTTTTAACTGCTGTGCCACTTGGTCAGCCAACTCTCGAGTTGGAAGCAAAACCAATGCGCGCACAGGATGTCTAGCAGGTGAGGTCGATGTGTTTTCGTGCTTCAAAAGTATTTGAAGCAAGGGTAAGCAAAAAGCCGCTGTTTTGCCCGTACCCGTTTGAGCAGCTCCCATAACATCCTTGCCACTGAGGACCACTGGGATGGCCTGAGCCTGGATAGGAGTCATCTCCGCGTAGCCCATCTCGGCTACGGCACGCGCAATCGGCTCAGCCAACTGTAATTTTGAGAAAGAATTCATATTCCCTCGATTGTCTCACCGAGAGGGGTGTAATTGTCTAGACTGAGTTAAATA
>Ga0208618_1000124_pt1 | contig 35002 bp, 25 predicted proteins | sample CryBogCBE18Jul08_FD_184585 | JGI IMG/M metagenome (GOLD analysis project Ga0208618, IMG submission 184585) | Freshwater microbial communities from Crystal Bog, Wisconsin, USA - CBE18Jul08 (SPAdes) | ecosystem: Environmental > Aquatic > Freshwater > Lake | place: Crystal Bog, Wisconsin, USA...
TGCCCATTCAACACGCCACTCGGGTTCGACTCAAAGCCCCTGCACCCGATCCGATTGCATTTCAACAAATCAAAGACGATCAAGCCGTTCTCCAAGAAAGCTTGAGTGATGAGTTTGACGCCTCTACCTTGCTTGATGTCGACGATCAATTGAGTTTTAGACGACCGGGTATCGGCTTGGATGTGACCAAAAAGTTGCGCACTGGAGGGTGGTCTATTCAAGGACAAATCGACTTGCATGGATTGAGACGGGAAGAAGCTCGCGAAGCTCTTTCCCTATTTATCCGAGATGCTTGTAAAACTGGTTGGCGATGTGTCAGAGTGGTTCACGGTAAAGGTTTGGGCTCACCCGGCAAAGAGTCAGTACTCAAGGCTAAAACACAAGCGTGGTTGGTCCAGAAAAATGAAGTCTTGGCCTTTGTCCAAGCCAAGGCCTCTGAAGGTGGGGCCGGTGCGCTGGTGGTGCTTCTCAAAGGCGCTTTGTAGGACTCAAGTGTTGCGCATCCAGTCAGCAGTTTTGAAAAAACTCTGGATTAATTGATCTTTGAAGCTTTCCTCAACGTCCAATTCTGTCATGGCTTGGTGCATGCAAAGTAGCCATTGGTTGCGCTCCAAAATACCGATTTTGAATGGCAAATGGCGAGCTCGAAGCATAGGATGACCGACTTTTTCTTGATAAAGGGCAGGACCACCAAGCCAACCTGACAAAAACCAAAAAAGACGCTCTTGAGCGCGGACTAAATCAGGTCCATGGACTGCACGAAGTGCTTGGTAAGCCTTATCGGAATCCATGAGTTGATAAAATTTTTGGGTGAGCTGTTCTACTGCCTCTTGTCCGCCCAAGCGTTCATAAGGTGTCATCTCAGGAGAGGCTTGAGATTGGGGTTCTTGGGCTGAAGTGGTCATGGTGAATGGTCTGAAAGGGCTAACTAACACTGCAATTTTGCCTAAAAAGTGAGATCTTTGGTTTGATGAAGGTCAGAGAAAAGGGCTTAAAGTGCTATCAGTTGATTTGAATTTTTTTATCAAAGTGTTGAATTCCTGAGGGTCTCGATCACTGGCCTATTGAGCACACCTTTGAGGCCCCAGTTACCCGCAACCCACGCCAACACAGCCCCAACAAGGATGCCTTGCACCAGTAAATATGCGTTAGGAGACCAGGGAAAATCAAAGACATATTTCGCCAAGGTCCCTCCAATGATCCAAGCCATGGTGCTGGACAAAAGACCGGAAAGGGCGCCCATACCAATGAGTTCAGTGCGTTGAACGTAAATCAGTAAACTTTGGGTTGCACCCAGTGCTCTAAGAATGGCTTGGTCACGAAGCCGCTCACTTCTAGATAGGCTGATGGCGGCAAATAAAACGGCTAAACCTGCGAGCAAACTAAACGCAAATAAAGCTTCGATTGCTAAAGTCACTTGTTCCAAGACGGTTTGAATTTGATTGAGTGTAGAGTCCATGTCAACTTCCGTGATGTTGGGGAACTCATGGATCAAAGCATTGTCAAATCTTTTTTCGCTGGGTGCACGAAATGAGCTGATGAAAGTCAATGGCAAGTCCGTCATGTCAGCCGAATTGAACATGACAAAGAAATTCGCCCTCATGCTGCCCCAGTTGACCTCGCGAATTGAGGTGATTTCACCCTCTCTAGATTCCCCCGCGACATCAAAGACCAGTCGGTCACCAATGTCAAGCCCTAATGTTTTGGCCATACCCGCTTCAACACTTAAGCCCTTAGGAGATTTCCCAGACCAATTTCCCTTCACGATACGGTTGTACTCAGGTGCTTGAGCGTTGAAGGAGAGATTAAAGGAGTGATCAACCAGGCGACGTGCTTGATCATCTTTGTAGTCGCCTGCGGTGATAGCCCGGTCGTTGATCGAAATTAGGCGACCCCGAAACATGGGGTACCAATCAAATGAGCTAACTTGGTGCTGTCGAAGGTACGTTTGAAAAGACTCACTTTGATCGGGTGAGAGGTTGATGACAAACCGGTTAGGTGCATCTTTGGGGGAACTCTTTTGCCAACTCTGAATCAAATCGGTTCTCAAGAGTACCAAGAGCATTAAAGCGAGCAAACCCACAGACAAGGCGCTTACTTGAAGCATGGCGTAGGTAGGTCTTGTGGTCAATTGACGAGTTGCTAGGCTAAGACCAATGGGTAATTTGAAGTTATGTTGTAGCCATGACAAAACTCTAAGTGATCCCCAAGTGAGTAACGCAAAAACTAGGATGGCCAAAGCGAATCCGCCCACCACCATTAGGCCTAGCTTTAGGTGTTGACTCACTGCAACCAAGAGCGCACTAAACCCAACAACTCCCAAGATCAATACACCCAGACTCATCCCCTTGGGAGGATCAAGGTCTCGTCGAATGATGCGCAGGGGCGTTACGCGCGAGAGTTGCATGATCGGGGGCCAGCCAAATGTCATCAATAAGATGATGCCCAAAGCAAGGCCTTGCCACCAAGGGGCTAATGAGGGCCACGGTAATTGGGTTTCCAATAAGCCGGAGAGCAATTCAATCAACACCAAGTGCATTCCAAAACCAAGAGCAAGTCCAGCCAAAGAGGCAAGAACTCCCACCGATCCGAACTCAATTAAAAAGACACTCTCAATGCTTGATTGTGTTTGGCCTAAAACTCTGTAGAGCGCACAGTCATTGATTCGTTTTAAAGCAAAGCCCCTTGCAGCCAAAGCTACTGCAACTGCACACAAGAGTGCGCATAGGAGTGAGACTAAATGCAAAAATTCCGAGGCCTTGTCCAAGGTGGCTCGCATCTCTGGACGCCCGTCTTTGAGGGTTTCTAGACGAATACCACGTAAACTGGTGTCTTTAAGTTGTAAGTTAAGCCAACTTTGATAGGCGACCAATGCATCTTCAGAGCCTACGACTCCCAAACGCCAGTTGATTCGAGAGCCCGGTAACACCAAGTGTGTAGATGTCAAATCGAGGACATTGATCATCACCCGAGGTGAGAAATTCATGAACCCAGAGCCTTTGTCTGGCTCATCTTCAATTACTCCTGAGATGGTGAAGTTGGCGTCTCCAAGTTTGATTTGTTCGCCAATAGAGACTGACAAAAAGTCCAAAACACTTGGGTCTACCCAAACTTGGCCTGGTTGTGGAATGCGATGACTCTGAATTGGAGTTGAAGGGGGAGCATTTTTAAGCGTGTTTTCTCCCTTGATTTTCAAGTCACCTTTGAGTGGATAGCCATCCTCAACCGCTTTTAGGGAGACCAAGTGCGTAGAACCGTCAACCGTTGGTAACGAGCGGGCCATGGTTGAAAGCGTTAAGGTTTGGGCAAGATCAAGGCCCAGAGTTTTAGCTCGTTGCTTGAACAGTGTAGGCACTTCATGATCGCTCACCACGACCAAATCACCACCTAAGAGTTTAGATGCATTGGACTCCAAGCTGTGCTCGAGTCGGTCGGATAAAAAAGACACTGAACTCAGCGCGGCAACACCAAGGCATACTGAAAAAAACAAGAGTTTCAGTTCGCCAGAGCGCAAATCTCTGAGGGTCGAGCGCACGGCAGTTTTAAAAACATTCATATTAAAAAGTCTCGCAGAAATTGTCCGTGACTTAAAAAACCATTTGAACAAGTAACTCTTAAGTCATTTGCAAACGATGTTGAGCGCTATAGCAAAGGAAACTGCGGTTCAGTGCTCGACCCAAACAGCACATTTCTAGCTCAAGGGCTAGTTCAAGACCCATTTGAGTAATGCCGCTCCTAGAAATGATAATGGGAACACTCAGTTGTGCAGACTTCAAGATCATCTCACTCGTGAGTCGACCCGTGGTGTAGAAAATAGGTCGAAACAAAGGATTCAGACTCAATTGGGGATTCATCCAAAGCCAGCCTGCAATGGTATCGATTGCATTGTGACGCCCGACATCTTCAACAAAAAGTAACGCTTGAGTGCCATCGAATAATGCACAGGAATGAACTGAACCAGCAGACTTGTAGGTGCTGTCTTGTAATCGAGCAGCACTCACAATATGAAAGATTTCATCTCGCTTGATCACCCCTTGTGGCAATCTCATCGCTTTGAGTTCTTCAAACAAATGACTGTAAAGGCTACCTTGCCCACAACCGGAGGTGATAGTCATCGCAACTTTATTGACTTTACCGGCGTGTGTTGGGTCTGGATGATCACTAGTCTTAGGTCTAGACTTGACTGCAGCGACTCCTGCACCGTGATCCCCAGCAGACCAGTCCACTGTGATTGATTCAAGATCTTCAGGGCATGAGACAAGGCGTTGGTTTCTCAAGTATCCTAGGACGAGCCATTCGGGATGAGCGCCCAAAGTCATGAGCGTGACAATTTCTTTCTTGTCCAAATAAATCGTCAATGCTCTTTCACAAGGAATGTTCAAGTGCTGTTGTTCACCCTCGGCATTGACTGCCAATATGGCCTGGGTGAGTTCAGCTCTTGCTTGAGTAAGGCTAGGTAAGGAAGGATGGAGTGACACGGTTAGAGGGCAATGTATTAGATATTGATGGTGTTAGAGGAATGAAGACAAGTGTTCAAATAATCAAACTATAAGCTTAACAGAGCCAAGGCTAAACAAGGTCGATTTGACCAATTGTCCCCAGTAAATGGCTAGTCATTGCCCGTATTGACGGCTTTTGTTCATGTGTTTAAGATGAAATGGTTTTTTTGACAGTACGTCTATCTAGAGCCAGACTGAACTCAATGTGTTGAACCCAACTCATTTCAGTCCTCATTTTTTAAACACTCTATAAATTATCACCATGCCACACGATAAAGATACTAGCCATTGGCACGAGCCTGCAGGGAACAAAAGAGCAGGATATGGCGAATTTAAAAAGCAACCGACCCCTTATGATGCTTTTATGCAAGAGGAAGGGATTCCAGTCTTTAGGGGTGTGGGGATCAGCAAAGTCCAGAATTTGGCTTTGATGCCATGGAAAAGAACAGGCGGCAAAGGGCATTACATTCAGCTATATGGCACAGAGACGCGTTGGGGGTGTCATGTCGTGGAAGTCCCGCCTGCAGGAGCCCTGCACGCAGAGCGTCATATGTACGAAGAGATCTACTTGGTGGTGGAGGGTCGAGGCAGTACTGAGGTATGGCAAGAAGGGGACAGCAAGAAACATGTCTTTGAATGGCAAAAAGGCTCCATGTTTTCTATTCCGATCAACGCTTGGCACCGTATTGTCAATGCTACCAACAGTGGTGCATTGCTTTTAGGGGGAACGACAGCGCCCAATGTCTTGAACATGCTGCAAAACACGGAGGCTGTGTTCAATAACCCGTTCATTTTTAGAGACCGCTTTAATGGCGCGGATGATTTTTATAAACCTCAAGATGAGATTGAGCCCGATCCAGTCCGAGGCTTGGCCATGCGAAGAACAAACTTTATCCCTGATGTTGTTCACTGTGAGTTGCCTTTGGATAACCGCAGATCACCAGGATATCGTCGCATTGAGCCATTCATGACAAACAATTGTTTTTATTTTTGGATTGGCCAACATGAAAATGGACGTTACTCAAAGGCGCATGCCCACACATCTGCTGCGGTGTTGATTTGTCTCAATGGAAAAGGATATACCTACACTTGGCCAGAAAAGGAGGGCATCAATCCTTGGAAGGACGGAAAACCTGAGGTTGTCAAACGAATTGATTATGAGCCTGTTGGATTAGTTTCAGCGGCTCCTGGGGGCGCACGGTGGTATCACCAACACTTTAGCGCAGGCAAAGAAGCTCTCAGATTGACGGCCTGGTTTGGTCCCCACAATCCAGGGCGTGACCCTGGAGCTCCAGGTGAAAAACATACGGACTATACTGCACAAGAGCTCACTGAAGAAGGTGGAACAGCCATTCCATATTGGATGGAAGATCCCTTCATTCGACAAGAATACCAAGCTCTAATTAAAGCCAATGGAGTTCCCGACAGGATGGACCCGGCTTGGTATGAGGTGCCCCAAGGACAGACCAAGATCCTCAAGCGATGAGCGAGGAAGCTGGGGGGCGAATCTTTTTCAGCAACGTCAAGCGAAGCCTTGAAGTTGAGGATGAAATTGTTCTGGTCAGTGTTGGAGTCGATATCGGGTCTTCAACCTCACATCTGGTTTTTTCAAGACTGGTGATGGAGCGCTTAGACAACCGCTACGTTGTTAGCGAGAGAACTGTCTTGCATGAATCGGATGTCTTGTTAACCCCCTATGCTCAAAACCAAACCATAGACGCTCTGCGTTTGGGGGCGTTTATTGAATCACAGTATGAAGCAGCAGGCATCACTCCCACAAAAATTGACACGGGTGCATTGATTCTCACTGGAGTCGCTGTTCGAAGAAGCAATGCTCGTTTAATTGGGGAGCTTTTTGCACAAGAGGCTGGAAAATTTGTGTCTGTAAGCGCTGGCGACGCTTTGGAGACAACGTTGGCTGCTTTTGGTTCTGGTGCTGTGGCTTTGTCTATTAGAAGTGGACAAGTGGTCATGAACATTGACATGGGAGGAGGAACCACCAAGTTTGCAATTTGTCACGAAGGCCAGGTGGTCGACATCACAGCTCTAGATGTCGGGGCGAGAATTGTTTCGTTTGATGAGCACGGTAATGTTGATCGCATCGAAGAAGCAGCCAAGGAACTTGCTCGTGAAGCACGGGTGAAAATAGAGTTGGGTAAGCCCATGGATGCTCTAGACCGATCCGAATTGGTCCGGTTGATGGCCAAGCGGGTACTCGAGGTAGCGAATCCTCTACCTGGAATACCCTTGGCTAAGCAAGTGTCTGATCTTTTACGCTTAGACGCGATGGAATACGTGCATCGGCCAACGATATTGACTTTTTCAGGGGGTGTTTCTGAATATATATATGAAAGGCAAGAAAACAGTTTCAATGATTTAGGATCAGATCTGGCCAAAGAGGTGAAACGGTTGGTGCTAGAGCAGTGGGACGGCGTTCAATTGTCCGAGCCCGCTCAGGGAATTCGCGCGACTGTTGTTGGTGCCTCTCAGTACACTGTTCAAGTCAGTGGAAGTACGATATTCGTTGAACCCAAAGAGACTTTACCACTTCGAAATATTGCAGTCATCGCGCCAAACATGGATTTGAGCGCTGAAACTCTAGAGGCTAACACAATTGCACAGGCGATACGCAAATCTCTGCGTCGTTTGGACTTGGATAAAGGAGATGCAGTTGTAGCGATTTTTTACCAATGGAGTGGATCGGCAAGCTATGCTCGCTTGGATGCTTTTTCTCACGGCATACAAATGGGCCTAGAAGCTTTGATTTGTAAAGGCAAGCCCGTTGTACTTGTGGGAGAGGCCGATTGTGCGGGACTCATTGGAATTCACTGTCAGGAGGAACGCCACTTCGGTGTTCCTGTGATATCTGTAGATGGAGTAACACTAACAGAATTAAATTTTGTTGACATTGGGGAAATGTTTGAAACATCAGGCGCTGTACCTGTGGTCATCAAATCTTTGGTTTTTCCTGCCTCTACAGGGTTGGGTAAAACTGGTTTTACGCTTGAAGCACAATAAAACTATTTCTCAAACGAAAGATTCAACACAAGAATGCTCTACCCAACGATTGAACCAAGACGACATGGAATGTTGGTCGTGGGTTCCCGAGAAAAAATATACTGGGAGGAATGTGGGGACCCATCTGGAGAGCCGATTGTCTTTATTCATGGAGGGCCTGGTGCAGGTTGCTCTGAGGTGTCAAGGAGATTTTTTAATCCTAAAAAATACAGAGTCATTTTGTTCGATCAGCGAGGGTGTGGTCGATCCAAATCGACAGGCGAAACGACTGAGCTTAGCGACTTAACCCTTGAGCATATGGTTCAGGATATGGAGTGCTTGCGTGAGCACTTGGGGATTAATAGTTGGATATTATTTGGTGGATCATGGGGAACAACTTTGGCCTTGGCCTATGCAAAGTTATTTCCCAAACATGTCAAAGGACTACTTCTACGGGGCGTCTTCACAGCCTCGCAAGTTGAGTTGGCTTGGCTATATCAGGAAGGTGGTGCATCACAAATATTCCCTCAAGAATGGACGGCATTTAGTGCAATCCACCAACTTGAAGAAAAGTTAATACAAGGAACTCAAGAATTTTTTACTCAGGAAATAAAAAAAGAAGGAAGACATCTTCAGACTAGCTGGAAAGATCACTTGAGCGCTTATCTAAGAGTCCTCCAAAGTGGAGAAAAGCAGCTTGAAAGCGATGCAGCCTTCTCTTGGGCCAGCTGGGAGCATTCAATCATGAGCGTTCAAGGTTTACCCAAGCTTACAACAGATAACCAATATCGAAACCGATCGATGGCACTTCAGTCTTGCCACTTATTTCTAAACGATGCCTGGCTAAGAGATGAAAAAAGGTGGTCATCATTCACGGATATTGAATATTTACCCTTGCTTATTGTTCAAGGTCAATATGACATTGTCACACCGATGAAAACGGCTTTCGAGTTGCATCAACGATGGGGTAATAGTCGACTATTGAAAATACAAGGTGCCGGACATGCAAGCTCCGATCCAGAGTTAACGCAAGCTTTAATTCATGCGCTGGATGAGTGGTCTTTTAATTGAACGAATTAATGCCAATTTAATCTAATCAAACGTGAGGGTGGCGATATGAGATTAGTATCCATTAGAAAGTTATTTGTGCTCTTGATGGTCATATCATGTTTGCTAATCCAAGTTCATGCACAAAAGAATAATAGTCTAGTCGCACCCCTTGCGGTCAAGACAAATTCGGCCACCAGTGAAAACTTGAGCACTATTGAGCAAATTTATCTCTATCAAGGCTCGGACCGATTCAATTGGATATTGGATCATGCGAAGAAAGAAGCTGGGCTAACTCTTTACACATCACTCTCCCCCACGGAAGCTACTCCGTTGATCAAGGAGTTTGAAAAAAAATATGGCCTTCATGTGGAAATTTGGAGAGCATTGAGTGATGGGGTTATGCAAAGGGTGCTCAATGAAACCAAAGCGAAAAGATATTCTGTTGATGTGGTGGAAACCAATGGACCTGAAATGGAGATCATGGCGAGGGAAAAGGTGTTTGCCGAATTTTATAGCCCCTCAGAAAACGAACTCCCTGTAGCGATGATCCCAAAACACAGATTGTGGATGCCTGATCGAGTGAATTACTTTGTTGTTGCATTCAATACGCTAAAAGTTAGGCGAGATGAATTGCCTACCCATCTCGAGGGGTTTATCAATTCCAAATGGAATGGTAGGCTGGGTATTGAAGCTACAGATGCAGAGTGGTTGGGAGGTGTAATGAATGCTCTGGGAGAGGTACGTGGGAGCACATTTTTTAAGAAACTTGCTGAGATGAAGCCCGATATTAGAAAGGGACACATCTTGCTGGCTCAAATGATTGCAGCTGGAGAGGTTGATGTTGGCTTGACCATCTACAACGCCAATGCGCAGTCGTTCAAACAAAGGGGTGCAAATATCGACTGGGTTGCGATTGAGCCGACTTTGGCGAGACCACAAGGTATTGCCTTATCTAAGCATGCAAGTCATCCTTATAGTGCACTCTTGTTTGCGGATTTTATTTTGTCGCCACCGGCGCAGCAAATATTTGACTCTCTAGGACGACCACCTGCCAATACAAGTGTTAAATCTAATTTGAATAACTTCAATTATGTATTGACAGATCCTGGATTGATTGTTGATGAGGCTGATAAATGGACGCAAACTTGGAATAAATTATTTCTCGCCAAGTAGCGATATTTTTGCCTGTTAAGTCAGCTTGACGTAAAGGATTTAGCCTGCAATAAGAGTCAATGGCTCAGCAATGATTGATAAACTAAGCGCTGTAAAAGCAATCATTAATAGTGTCATCGGTAAATTTAAGATCCAAATGCGGTTGGTAGGTATGACTTGACCACTTAGATTTGACCAGGTAAGAGATGCTTGATGGCCGATAAATACAGAAACAACGTGTCCAATCACAATGGAGAAAGTGGCTACGTACCATGTCATTTTTGCATCAACCAGGGTGATGTCTGGGTAATAATTTGCAGTTCCGAATAAATTCCACATACGACCAAAAGGGTCCGATGCTAAAGCTATGATATTTTGTCCTTGAATAAAGAGACTAGAAAAGTTGTGAGCGATTAAGTATGCAAAAGCTATCGGTAAAAGGCTTTTTAGAAAAATATAAGCTGTGGACAAAAAATTAATCTCGCTGTGAAGTTGGCTCGCAATTGACTTTTTCTGGTTTTTAAAAAGTAAACGGGAGGTGTATACCGTGCACTGACATATACCCAAATAAATAATCAAGAATGTAATCCACACCAAGAATAGTCCACAAACACCGGTTCTGTAGCCATTGACATCTGTCATGAAGAAGTTGAACTTGTGTAAAGTCGATTCAAAAGTTAGCCACATCGGACCTGCATGTAATCCATCGAATAAAACGCTTGCGATCATGGCAATCACAAATGCAATTTGACTCAATGGGATAGAACTTTGACCCAAATGTTGAGTTGTCAAGACATCTGAGACGTTGATTGCATTTGATGAAAACGACTTTTTGTTCCGACGGGATAAGTAATGTAGTGATGCTAAGTGTCGAAAATAAATAGAAAAAACATCCGCTTTTTGACACCAGACTTCCAGACCAAAACAGAGCATTCCCATCCAAGTCCAAAGTGAGTACGCGGCAATAAAAAAACTTAATTGGCGTGGCATGGAGGCGATTGGATAAATAATTTCTAACCCACACCATGTCAAGAGTCCTAGGACGCCTGGCCAAAATCCTAAGGAGCCCGGGTATTTCAAATTTAAATTAGACAAACCTGATTTTTTGGGATTTGTGGAAGGACTACTATGGGACTTGAAAAGAATGGCCACGAATCGGTACATTGAGCGCCAGGGATCAATGTTTGGCCAAATGTTTCCGAAAATAACTACACAAAAAGAGCATCCTATCCACCAGATAATCCAAATAAAGGTGGGAGCAAAATTCATCAGAGCATCCTCGGAACCCCAGGTGGCGGTACAAAAGCACAACAGTAATAGCAAACAAGAAAATACCGCCATCGCTATGTTGATCAACGTCGGATGATGGCTGACTTCTACTTCTAGGTAATTGATATCGAGTAATGCATCAAATCTTTTTAAAAATTGAGTGTCTGACCATTTGACACTGATTAAAAAAGTAAAAGCCACGACTAGACAAGAGCAAACAATAATCCAAGACATTGGCACTGGTAAATCATAGCGCTCCCCAAACCCGTGGGCACGAGCAGTCAAACATTTAGACTGACAAATTAAAAACGCTGACCATGGAGATAGGACCTTTTTGTTAAAAAAGGTCTTACGCATGAATACAAAATACAATGACACAATAGGGGTGGTCTTGATTGTTTATTAAGGCATCACTTCTAAACTTGCGAGGGATGGTCCGTTGTGAGTAGCGATCATTTTGCTGTGATCACCCTCATTTTTATGTGGGTGCCATTCAAATTGGAATTTTCCAGATGCATTGGCTTTGAATGATAATTTTTGAGGCGAATTATCGATAATTGGTAATTTAAGGCGATAGGCGTGTAAGTGCAACTCACCCGGTAAATCACTCTGCACTGTTATTTCAACCTGATCGCCTTGATTGACCCGAATCAATGACTCCTCTGCAGATACTTTGCCCATATTGAGGTGAAGTAAAAAAGTCTTGATTAGAACTGAAGCATTCGGCCTGGTTTCAACGACTCCATTGGACGTGCCTTGGGCGATCAAAGAGGTGCTTGAAAATAGTCCAAATGTACAGATAACTAAAGTTAATAATTTTTTGAACAAAGGCATGGGGCGTAAGAAAAACGAATATTGAATTTTTTCAAAAAATAAATTTGATCCCTCACTACCTTGTTATTGGGTAGTGAGAGGGATTCATTTAAAAAATTAATGCTGCGCAACAGTCCAGTCAGCGATTGATTTGGCATTTCCCGTCAACTCTAAAATGTGCATGCCTGAGTTGGCTCGATCAACGATATAGATATAGCCGCGGTCATCGACTTCCACATTATTGGTTTGTATGGCCCGTTTGCTGGACGCTTCTGTCACTGGAAAGTCTGAAGGCATGCCAGAGGGGTTTTCAAGTCTTACCGTGTTTGAATTCAAGGCGGGTATATAGTAGGCCACTTCTTTGGGTGAAAATGGATTTCTCACATCCAAAACTCTCACTCCTGCATTAAAGTGCGCAAAGAACATTAGCTTTTTGTAGTAAATGGGAGTCATGTTTTCGTTCGAGGAGTGAGTTCCAAACCGTCCTCCTTTTGAGCAGAAATTCCCACTTTTCTCTGGCACGGTCCAACTGGCGACACCAAAGGGTTTGCTTTGAGTGGTGATGTCAACAAACCAGACCATTTGACGACCTTCCAAACATTCTTTTTGAATGGCCTCATCGGTGACAACTATGAAATCTCTTACACGTCCAAGATAATTGTGTGCGAATTCAGGAATATCCATTCCTAACATAGGAAAAACTGTGTGAGCGCCATGCATTGGGGGTAAGTCTAGACGACTGATTTGCGGATAAAGCAAATTCTCCGGAGTTGGGTCTTTGGGTCCATTCAAGAGTTTTTCCCGGTCAACAATTTGAAGAATACCTTCAGAATTGGTGCCATAGCCAAAAAAGACTCTGTTGCCTTTGGGGCCGGTCGAAATAGGGCCATGCAGTGACATGGGAACTGCGCCGCCGGCACCTGGTTGTTGGCCGACAATTCCGAAATCACGAATAAAAACTGGTTTTGTAGGATCCGAGAGGTCATAAATTTGGGTCATCCGGTTGGTTCTCCATTGCGGGTTTCCCGAGACCAAATAAGCAATACCAGTATCACATTCCCAAAAGTTCTTGTGTGTGCCTTTGAGACCTTTGCCGATTGTGGTGAGAAGCATGGGTTTACTAGGTGTAGTGACATCCCAGATCTCATGGGCTTGATTGCCGAACGTACGCAACATATAAAACTTGTTTTTATCGGCTTTTGGTAAAGTTGCGCCGGCGCAAATGCGAACCATTTGAGCACCCCCTTGCTCCGCCTTTCCTTCCTCTCCAGGAATATGTGCCAAATAATTAGGATGTTTAGGATCGGTGACGTCGATAATAGAAGTTCCATTGTCTTCAATTTCATGTGTCAAAGGATTAAGCTTCTTATCGCCATGGTGCCCAACGTAGGCGATCCACTGATTACCTTGCTTTTGAATAGTGGGTTGATAAGCCGTTCTAGCTTGTAGATCACTGTAGCCAACCAATTTCATATTCAATGATTGTGGAGCTTCTTTTTGTGCAATCGCACTGCTCATGACGAATGAGCTTGCGATCAGTGAGGACAAGAGTAAAAAGGCTGAATGAGCAGCAACTTTGAATTGGGGGATATATTTCATGGTGTTTATCCTTGTGGCTTTTAAAAATTTCTGAGCGAAGTCAACTCAATTGGTAATAAATATCAAATTAGGCATCCAACCAATTGAGATTTTTTTCGTTCTCAATTTTTTGAATCTTGTCAAACCATTGATTCATTTTTTGTTTTTGTGTTTCGATTGATTTCTTTGACGCCATCGACTCATTGACGGTGAGCAATAGAAATTTCTCACGCAACGCTTGTTGATCTAGAGGCCTTTCAGGTGTACCCAAGAATGCACTTGACCGCTTGGAGAGCTGTTGTCCATTTTTAAGCTTGATGTGCACGACACTGGTCATGTCTGAGCGGTTGTCTGGAGGGGGGATCAATTTCATGATCGTCTTAGCACAAAGATTCATGATCCTTTCATCTAGAAGTGCTGAATCATTGAATGAGCGTGGATCGACTGGGTTTCTAAACATGCTCAACGCCACACAAAATGGAATACTGTACTGGGCGAGCAAAATATCCTTGGGCGCAGGAATATTATTCGCCCGCATCGAGCGTTCATTGCACTCAATGGTGAGCTCCTCAATATCTTCGCCCTTAAACCCATATTCAGCCTTTAGAGCTTGAGCAGATTCAACGGGAGTATGTGCCGTGATGTGACATGCATAACGTTTGTGCATGGTGGTTAAAGACAACCATTCCGATCCCAAATTGGAAGCCAACCGATTAAAGTCATGCTCAGGACAAAATACATTTAAAAAACCGAAACGGCCTTCCAATGCTGTATGTGGTCCTGTAAAGCCTTTTTCTGCCAAACTTGAAGAAAGGACGCCCGCTTGTGCAGCTCGTCCCATATGCAGTCGTTTGACCATAGCGCCATTTCCTGCCATAGCAAATTCAAGCAATCCGCCAGCACAAGAAGCTGCAAGCCCCATGGCATTTGCAGTTTGGTCAGCACTCAAACCCATCAGTCTAGAGCAGCCTGCTGCAGATCCAAATGGGCCAGTCGTTCCGGGCGCATGAAATCCATGCTCCTCTTGACTGTGAAGAGTAGATAGTCCAATTCTGATCATGACTTCCGTACCAGCGACGAAAGCAGTCAAGAGATCTTTCCCAGAGCAGGCTCTGGCTTGAGCAACAGCCAAGAGTGGAATAAAAACTGTTGCACCTGGATGTGAGCCTGAGTTAGGCTTGGTCAAATTGTCAAGTTCAAACGCGTGTGTGAACGCTCCGTTGGCCAAAGCTGCGGAGCTGGGTTCATAACGGACGTTTTTTAGACCTAAAACTTGACTCTTCCCATGCTTGCCAATGTCTAGACAATAATTTGCGATGATTTGACTCCAAGGCAAACTGCTTCCAAAAATGGCACTTCCAATCGTATCTGCCAAAGTATCTTTAGCTCGCTGTAGTACTTCCTTAGGTATATCTTCAAATTTTAAATTGGCTGAAAAATTAACCAAAGCCATGGTTTGACCATTGGCTTGGCCAACAACCCCATGTTGATGTTCTGGCTTGGGGGTAGGGCTAGAACTGGACTCTTCTGCATGCGATGCACTTGGTAACAGGGCGGGCAAAGCGCAGGCTAATCCTGCACCTTGGTGCAGGAAACGACGTCTTTTGAGTTGATCCATAAATGAAAATGTGGCCTACTATTTAAAGATAGCAATTTTCAGTCCATAGTGAGTGTTCTAATCTAGGGGTTTCCCTTCTAATTTATTAAATTCTGCTTTTGGAACCCACTTTGTAAAGTGCTAATCATTGCTTAAAAAAAGCTTGTAATGACCCTAGAGCATCAATAGGTTCTAATTTCGATCATTTGTATGATTGTTTTATCGGGGATCCAAGGAATTTCAATAACAAAAAATGCAAATCTAGGTTGTATTGAAAGTCAGAGGTAAAAAAATAATACCCTCCTTCATGATTCATTTCACCGTTTGATGTCAAGTTTTGCGAAAGCAGATGCCATTGAGGATGTGATGGCAGTATTTTTTGATTGCGAGTTTTGGGAGGAGGGGGAATGTCTCGTTCGTGTTGATGAATTATTTTCGAATTTATTCATACCTACAGTGGCTCGGGAATCTGCATTGGTTGTGAGTTTCATGGTCAAGCTGATTCGTTTACGTGGGATATCCACTTCGAGTACTTTTACCTTTACCACATCACCTGTTTTGACGATTTCACGAGCATCAGTCACGTACTTATTGGCTAACTGGCTAACATGAATCAATCCGTCTTGGTGAACACCCAAATCGACAAATGCGCCAAATTGGGCTACGTTGCTGACGGTACCTTCTAAAATCATGCCAATTTTTAGGTCTTTGATGTCCTCAACGCCTTCGCTATACCTCGCCACCTGAAAATCTGGTCGTGGATCTCGTCCTGGCTTTTCTAATTCAGTCAATATATCCTTGATCGTCATGACACCAAATTGAGGAGTTGCAAACTCGGTAGGGTTTAGCGACTTGAGCTTCTCGGCTCTTCCCATCAGCTCGTTGATAGGCGAACCAATCTTAGAAATTATTTTTTCAACTACAGGGTAAGTTTCAGGATGAACGCCTGTCATATCTAGAGGATTCTTGCCATTTCGAATTCGTAAAAAGCCAGCAGCGAGTTCAAATGTTTTATCTCCTAGGCCACTCACATTCAGGAGTTGCTGTCGATCTTGAAAAGCACCATTTTTTTCTCGCCAACGAACCACTGCTTGAGCAACACTTTTACTAAGCCCTGAGACATGGGACAAAAGCGGTACGCTTGCTGTATTGAGATCAACCCCGACACGATTAACGCAGTCTTCGATGACAGCATCAAGAGTTCGCGTAAGTTCAATTTGGTTCACATCATGTTGATATTGACCAACCCCGATCGACTTAGGATCGATCTTGACCAATTCAGCCAGTGGATCTTGTAGACGTCTCGCAATACTGGCGGCACCACGCAAGCTCACATCAACGTCAGGCATTTCTTGAGACGCAAGTTCACTTGCTGAATAGACTGAAGCTCCGGATTCACTAACCACTACCTTGGCGGGGGGGGTCGAAGAATAAGGATTTGCTTGCAGTAGTTTAATCAAGTCGGAAGCAAGCTTATCCGTCTCACGGCTTGCCGTACCATTACCGATGGCGATAAGTTGCACCTTGTGTTTTGTGCAAAGTTGTTGCAAAGTATGTAGGGAGCCTTCCCAGTCTCGACGTGGTTCGTGGGGGTATATTGTTGCTGTTTCAACCAGTCTACCCGTTTCATCTATAACAGCGACTTTAACGCCAGTTCGAATACCAGGATCAAGCCCCATGATAGATTTTGGGCCAGCGGGTGCAGCCAAAAGCAGGTCACGTAAGTTATCAGCAAACACTTTGATTGCAACAGCTTCGGATGCTTCTTTCAATTTAGAAAACAAATCTCTTTCAATGGAGAGAGATAGTTTGACACGCCACGTCCACGCAATGCATTTACGGATCAAGTCGTCACCAGCCCTGCTGCGGTGTTGCCATTGAAGGTGAAGGCCAATTCGGCTTTCTGCAAGACTGACATCACTCGACTCAAGTGCTGTGGGAACGATAAGTTTGGCCTCTAGATATTCAAGGCTGCGGCCTCGAAAAATGGCGAGCGCTCGATGCGAGGGTACATGCGATATTGGTTCGCTGTAGTCAAAGTAATCACGAAATTTAGATACATCAGGTAAATTCTCGTCCAAATCTGCTACTTTTTTACTTTGCAATAAACCTTCTTGCCATAACCAGTCTCTTAATATTTGTAAAAGCGTGGCATCCTCCGCCCATCGTTCAGATAAGATGTCTCGAATACCATCCAAAATTGATTGAACTGTAAGAAAGGGAAATTGCTCGGCAGTGTTTGAACTGGGGGAAGTTGAGGCTTGAGCCTCTAAGAAAATTTGTGCTTCAGTTTGGGGGCTGAGATCGGGATTTTGAAAAATACGGTCAGCCAAAGGTTCCAAGCCAGCTTCTTTGGCAATCTGGGCCTTGGTTCTACGTCGAGTTTTGTAGGGTAAATACAGATCTTCAAGCGCTTGTTTAGTTTGGGCACCTGCGATTGAAAGCTTTAATTCTGGCGTTAGTTTTCCCATTTCATCGATCGCTTTGAGGATGCTTTGGCGTCGATCCTCTAGCTCACGCAAATATGAAAGTCGGATTTCAAGTTCACGAAGTTGGATATCATCTAAGCTTTGTGTAGCTTCTTTTCGATATCTCGCGATAAAGGGTACTGTTGCACCAGAGTCTAAGAGTTCAACTGCAGCGGTAATTTGGGCGGGCTTGACTTTGATTTCGTCAGCAAGTTGCTGAATAATAGTTTGCATTAGAAAAAAGTTATAAAAGCGAAAGAAAATTTATTGCTGAACTAGTTCTACTGTCAGTAGAACTAGGCTTTAAGAAATAGCGTAATTTAAAATTTTGGTCGGGGTGAGAGGATTCGAACCTCCGGCCTCCACGTCCCGAACGTGGCGCTCTACCAGGCTAAGCTACACCCCGAAAAACTAGGAAATTTTACCTCAACTCAAAATTGTAACCAACCTTCAAACCCTATTTGAAAGGCCAGTTTACTCAGCGCAAATGCCACTTTTGCAACACCTATTTTTAGGTAAAAAAATTCCGATTTGATGTGAATATTATTTACAGGTTACCTTTTTTGAAGAATTGAACTTCTAACTTAATTCGGTTTCAGTATGAAATTTCAGTACCAAGTAATCTGATCTATTAAGTTAATGGGTTGGTCGTAGACAAGTTGTATTTTTTTGCTGTTGTCTAGCTTTAACTTTGAGAGGAATTGAGGTAACAATGGCTAGTTATGGTTAATAAAATTGATTTTTTTGGTTTTATATTGAAATATTGGTCACAATCTGTGTATTAAATCAAGTACGTTAATAATGATTGATGTCTATATCGACATTAGGTCCTCTATTTTGATTATTCAATAAAGGTTGGATATGACTCGTGAAAAAATAAAACATCGCTTTAATCTGGCAATGCTTGCAGTTGAGGCTTTGACAAATAGAGGCTTGAGGGCTGAAATGTCATCGCAAGCATTGTCTCAATTGGAGTCAATCCAAGAACAAAAAATCGAAATCAAAGGAAATATTCGAGATCAGCGGCAGCTTCTTTGGTGCAGCATCGATAATGATGATTCAATGGATCTTGACCAATTGACAGTTTGTTTTAATGATGAAAAAGAGCAAATACATATCTTGGTTGCAATTGCCGACGTTGATGCATTGGTCAAGAAAAATTCAGCCATTGATGAACAAGCCCGAGTCAATACCACTTCTGTTTACACCTCGGCTCGCATATTTCCAATGTTGCCTAAAAAACTCTCCCATGGCTTGACCTCTTTAAACCCTGGCGTCGATCGCATGGCACTTGTATGTGAAATGACCTTTGACGCACAGGGTTTGTTAACGAATTCAGATATCTATCAATCCTGTGTCCATAATCACAGCAAGCTGGCTTACGATTCTGTTTCTGATTGGCTGGAGGGGTCAGGTCCACTACCATTAGTTGCCCTGAATGTTCCTGGTATCACTGATCAATTGCAAATGCAAGATGCGTTGGCCCAGAAGTTAAAAAAACTTAGGCATTTAAAAGGATCATTGGAATTTGAAACCTTTCAACCGATGGCAAAGTTTGAGGGAGAAGAGTTAACCAGTTTGGTCTTGCAGCCACACAATCGGGCAAGACAGTTGATTGAGGAATTCATGATAGCAGCCAATGGCTGTACTTCAAGGTTTCTTGCCGCTCACCAAGGCGCTTCACTCAGAAGAGTCGTTAGATCGCCAGAAAAATGGATGCGTATAGTTGATTTGGCACATCGTTATGGAGTCACTCTTCCCCTAGCGCCTGATTCCAAGGCATTGGAACAATTTCTAGCAGATCAACATAGGAAAGACCCGCTTAGTTTTCCGGATTTATCCCTGATTGTTGTGAAGTTAATGGGGCGAGGTGAATACATTGTTGAGCGTCACGATCAACAAGCGATTGGACACTTTGGCTTGGCTGTCAAAGATTACACACACTCAACGGCACCTAACAGGCGTTATCCTGACCTCATCACATTGAGGCAAATTAAAGCCATATTGAATCACGAGCCATCACCTTACACGTTAAATGAATTGGAGGATTTGGCATTGCACTGTTCACGCCAAGAAGATGCTGCGCAAAAAGTTGAACGACAAATGCGTAAATCTGATGCTGCAATGCTTCTTTACTCAAGGGTGGGCCAATACTTTGACGGCCTAATCACCGGGGTGAACGAAAAGGGTTCTTGGGTCCGAATTTTTACACCCCCCGCTGAGGGACGCTTGATTGGAGCTTTGCCTCCAATACGAGTTGGTCAAAAAGTTAGGGTGAAGCTAACGTCTACCAATGTGGAAAAGGGATTTATTGATTTTGCTCTCACGCACGAGTGAGATTTTCATCTGCCCCAGATGATCAGTCTCGATAAGAACGAATTGATGATCACACTCTTACAGCTTATTGGTGCTGATGCCAGCTTTGGTGTACAGATCTTCGAAGTGTTGCTTGACCTCCAGGGGAGTGCTGTCATTTAACGGTCGGTGTGCCCAGCCAACTTTTTCGCGTGCGTAAATAGCCATAATTTCATCTTGGTCAGAGGTTCCACCACTCACTCCATAGGCTCCAACCATCTCATCGCCTTTAAAGATCGGAGCGCATCCTCCTGAAACGACAACCTTGCCGCCTGTGAAGATGGAGGCATTGATTAACATTTGGGGATTGCGTTCTTTGAACCACTGTTGGATCGTTAATCCATCAGGAAAGCGTGGACTCATTGATCTGAAGGCGGCGACTGTAAAGGCCTTACTTTGGGCAATATCGGGCGTTATAAAACCAGCGTCATCCATTCTTTCCAGTGCCAATAGATGCCCTTCTGCGTTGACGACGGCAATTGCAACTGGAACATGCATTTCGGCAGCTTTTTCAGCTACGGCTTGAATGAAAACCCTGCATTCTGCAATTTTTAATTTAGACATAATGTTCACCTACAAGACTGGTTATGACAACATAATGAGTTTAATCTAAATCCCCACATACATCACCCATGAAAATCCAACAATCATTTCAAGCGTCGATCATAATTTTTGTCTTGACGATGATCAATCCACTTTTTGCAATGGAGGATGTGTATCCCGCAAAACCCATTAGGTTATTGGTGGGATTTCCGAGCGGGAGCTCAGCAGATGTAGCCGCCAGGATCATCTCTAAAAAGACCTCAGAAATATTGGGTCAAGCCATCGTTATTGACAACAAGCCTGGAGCGAGCAGCAATATTGCAACTGAAGCTGTGGTGAGATCCTTACCCGATGGTTATACATTGCTACTGGGCACTGTGGCCAACACCATTAACTCGGGAATGGGAAAGAATTTACCGTTTAACTTTAGCAATGATTTGGCACCCGTGGTCTTACTGACCAATCTTCCCAATATTTTGGTGGTGCACCCATCGATAGGTGTTTCAAGCGTTCAAGGGCTAATTGAGCTGGCGCAGAAAAAGCCAGGGCAGTTGAATTATGCGTCCTCTGGTAACGGAACTTCTCCGCACCTATCCGGAGAGTTATTCAATCAAATTGCCAACGTCAAACTTGGCCACATTCCTTATAAAGGTAGTTCACAAGCTATCACAGACGTACTCTCGGGTTTGGTGCCCATCATGTTTTCGCCTGCTTCCACCGCTTTACCTTACATCAACAGTGGAGCATTGAGAGCTTTGGCAGTTTCAACCAGCAAAAGAAGCTCTGTTGCCCCGAAACTTCCTACTTTGTCAGAAGCGGGATTGAACAACTACGATACTTCTGTGTGGTTTGGCGTGTTGGCTCCAATCAATACTCCCCGAGAAATCCAAGACAAGTTAAATGTAAGTTTTAATCAAGCTCTCCAATCAGCAGACGTTAAAGCCCAACTGATAACTCAGGGAATGGATACTATGGGCGGTAGTAAAGAGGAGATGGGCAAATACATATCCCAAGAAACGGAAAAATGGCTTAAATTAATCAAATTTTCTGGCGCTAGCTTAGAGTGAAATAGGGGAAGAGCCTACATTGGAATTTAAGCAAATTGGAAAATTCTAAGATTCAATTTTTTGAGCAAATAAATAGTGATGCAATTTTACAAATGGGCGATCAAGGTCTACATTTTTACCATTAAGCAGTTCATAGCAAACCCCAGATACAGTCACATTGGGTTTGGTGTGTCCATCTCCATTTCCAAAAGCTCTAACAATTTTGGTCAGCTCTTCGGTGGAAATATCCAAAGGGATGGTGCACTTGTCACGGTAATTGGCTTTCGTGGTTTTTTTACTTGACCACTGAATGTTCACTAAAGGTTTGATGTCAGTAGACAGGAGATTTGAACTCATGGAGTGAAGGAAATTAAGCGCCATATTGATACAAAGTTGGCCCATCTCGTGTTCTGACGTAACATGCTTAACTGAGTAATTGTGCGCTGCAATAATTTTGCCTGAGTCAACTTTCTCCTCCATCCAGTGCATAGTGATGCCGTAGTCTTCGACTCCGTCATATAAGGCAAATTGCCAAGCTTGCCAACCAGGATAATTGGGCGTACCTGGATGAATATTGATGGCACCAAAACCAAGCTGGTTAAGGACATCAGCAGGAACGATTTGATTTGATAAAAATGAAATAAGTCTTGATTCTCTTAATAAAGCCGAGTCTAGTTTTTTGAGATCATTTGCGAATACTGCACCAACAAAATGCATATCGGGAGAAACTTTCTTCAGTAACAGAGTGACTTTTTGAAACATTTCCCTTGAAGACAGGATGATGATATTTTTCATTGATATTGTGAGCGTGTTTGGTTTATCCAAACCCTAGAAGTCGAAAAAAATGCTGTATAGTTAAACGGTGAATCAATTTTAAAGGATTTGCTTCATGTCAATCAATTTCTCTGAAAAAGGTTTACAACTCATTGAGCTTTATCAACAAATGGCTCAAAAAGGTTACGAGACCAGAGATGGTGCTTATATTGAAAACGCCTTCTCTGATTTTGAACTTCAACATTATAGAATTCAGCTTAAAACCATTGTTTCATTTTTTGAGACAAAGTCGGTCCTTGACTATGGGTCGGGAGGATCTAATTGGGATCTGAAAGGTTTTCATGACAACGGACAAAGTGCAAAAGAGTATTTCAATTTAGATACAGTTAAGAAATATGATCCTGCGCGAGGCCTGGATGAAAGGGCCAAGGTTGATGCGGTTATTTGTTTTGATGTCCTTGAGCATATTCATATCCTTGATGTGCACAAAGTAATCCGAGACTTGTTTGAACATGCTGGAAAACTTTTGATCATCAACGTGGCTTGTTATTCCGCTGCAGCACTTTTACCCAATGGTGAAAACGCACACATAACGGTCCGACAGCCTTTATGGTGGAAAGGTGTTGTTGATACCATCTCTATTGATTACCCAGACGTATTTGTTTATTTGATGTGTTCTATTGGATGGAGAAACACCAATTCTTTTTCTATTTGGAGCTCACAGGAGTGGCGTGAACATCCTGGATTTGAGGTCAAAGATAATTTTTATTAATTTTTGAAGCTGCGATTGAGACGAGTTATTTTTGTGAGTTCACTTGGGGATTTTTGGGGTCATTTAAATCAATGTGTTCATAGCAGCCTGGCTCTAAAAATGACTTGAGATACCAAAGTGCAGATGATGAGCCGATCACCAAATATCTCTCAAATCCCAATAGCGCAGGCTCTAAGTGTCTATCTAAATTTGCTGGAAATACAATGTCCTCATACATTTGACCGTATTTTCTAAATTGTTCAATGATCAAGGAAAATCCACTGTTTGTCTGTTTAAGCGCTTCGTCTTGAGGATGAGTTTTCAAAACAACTTGAAATTGTGAGTACTGAGACCTTTGAGTTACAGAAGCGATCAGATTCATTAAGTTTTGGATGGCCAAGTGCCAATCTACGCCGAATAAGACCAAAATCTGAATTAGCGGGGGCAAGATAACCAATAAGGTGTCTTTGAACTGAATCTCTCGAATTTTAGATAGATCAAGTTGCAAAAGGCATCGATTGGAGACCCCCTCAAATGCCATTTTTGATATGCAGTAAGCAGTTCTGAATTTTGGATGCTCAAAATCATAGTAATAGTTCATGATTTTGTTGATGTTTGAAATCATCAAGTCGGAGATTCCTAAATCCACATATAAATTTTTTTCCTGTAGCATTGATTCCAATAAAACGACATCAATTTCTTCATCATTGATGATGTGGTTGATCTTCGAATATGAAAATACCCCCTCTTCTATGTACGAATAGCTTGTGATCCGATCCGAGAATTTGATGATTTTGCCTAATAGAAAGGCAGTGTGGGGAATGTGAATGTGGATGGGCTTATGGCAAACAGTCGCAATGTCAGCCAAGATTTTTAAAAATCTAACAGTTTTTGGGATGTCCCAGACCCCATCATCCTCAACAGCCAAGGTTTGGGCATTACCGACACCTCGCCCACCAATCTCACAGAAAAAGACTTTTTTCTCTTGATCAATGATGGATCGAGTGAGCGTATACGTGATTGGACTGTGATAGTAGAAAACATCAAATTCTTGCATTTCGTGTATTTTTTATCATGGAAATGCATCGTAATGTTTGGAGGTGTATTTGGTAATAACTTATGTAAATTTACAGTAACGTAACATCCAATATTCAATACTCAATGGTTCATTTTTTAATTCATGGACGCTTATACGCCCGTCGAAGGCCTCATCTGCAGATTTGGTTTGACATCGCAACCCTTAAACCCAAATTGACCATGTTACTGAACGTTTCAGCTATTACTCTGGCTACAGGAGCTTTTAATAGAGATAATGAATTTCCAATATCAATAGATCGGCAATACTGCATTGACGATTATTTTTTTAAAGGGATTGATTTTCGAGGCTTAAAACAGGCTTAATCTGTTTTCGACACAAGTTTGCCAAACTTGAGAGATGTTACGGTTTTTCTTTTGGGTCAATAGGAGTTCAGTTTGCTCAGTATTTACACTAATTTGGACGCATTGATTGCCCAAGATGCAATGACTTCTTCAAAGAAATCCATGTCTACTGCGATGGAGCGTTTATCCACGGGCAAACAAATCAATAGCGCTGCCGATGATGCTGCTGGAATTGCAATTTACAACAGCATGAACTCTCAAATCATGAGCTATGCGGCAGCATTGAATAATGTTCACCAAGTGGTCGCAATGAATACCCAAATGGGTAGTGATTTACAAAACATCAACAATATATTGATGGGGATGAAGAATTTGGCTCTTTCATCAGCCTCATCCACCAGCTCAGCGACAGATCGAAACAACAATCAAACTTTGTATTCTCAGTACAGATCACAAATAGATGCCATCGCCAGTTCATCAAGCTTTAATAGCAACAATTTACTCAATGGATCGCTTGGAAATGCTAATTTCCAGATTGGCATCAACTTAGCAAGCGTGTTCAAAGAGACTTTCCCGAATGCCTTGTCCTTCAATTTGGGTGTGATGGCACCGATTGGGTTGAGCTCTTCGGGTTCAACCACCAATCCACTGGTTTCAGGCGACTTGGTGATCAATGGATTTACTGTTCCAAGTTCACAAGCCTCAAGTGATAATTTATCGTATGCCAACAATTCAGGTTCAGCCATTGCTAAGGCAACAGCTATCAATTCAATTCAAGCCAGCAGTGGCGTCTCAGCATCGGTTGGAAGTAACATAGTTGCAGGAAGTGCAGTTTTGAGCAGTGCAGGTGCCACCTCAGGTTTAGTCACCATCAACGGTGTGTCTATCTCGGTATCTCAGTCAGTGAACAGTTCACTGGCAGCCAATCGCACTTCTATTGTGGATGCGATCAATTTAAATAAAGGCATGACAGGTGTAAGTGCAGTGGATTCAGGTGATTCCACGCACGGAATTTATCTCCAAGCCAGTGATGGTCGAAACATCACCCTTTCATACGACAGTAACCTAACACCCTCCAACACTGGCTTGGCCAGTGCTGGGACGTACAGTGCCGCTATAACACTTCGCAGTACCAATGGGAATGCAATGGTGTTGAGTAGTGCGCCTACGGGCAACATTGCGAATGTGGGATTTAATGCTGGGGTTTACTCTTCAACCTCTGCCCAATACACCACAGCCAAGCGTTCTGGATCGACGTCTGCGCCTATTACCCTCACCGGTAATGATCTTGTGATCAATGGATTTACGGTGAATGCACCTCTGTCAAGTTCTGATACGTCAACCCAAGCCACGACCACTTCGGCCAATAAAGTCTCAAGTGCAATCTCCATGGCTGCAGCCATTAACGCTTTATCCGCGTCAACCAACGTCATTGCTGTGGCCAACCCCAATTTGTTGGTAGGCACAGGATTTCAAGCTGGCAATGTAGACTCGATTTATCTCAATGGGGTGACCATTGGTGCGAGTCTGACGCCTAGCTCAACGGTGAGTAATGTGGTGACTTTGTTGAATCAAAAGTTAGGCCAGACTGGCGTGAGTGCCAGCAGCAATGGCAGTGGTGTCTCCCTTGTGGCCAGTGACGGTCGAACGATTTCCATCGGTGCGAGCTATCAGGGCGCTGCAGTTGATGGAGCTACTCTGGGAATGTCCAATTTGTTGGGCTCAACTGCACCTTTGGCCTCTGCAGATTCTGCAATGTCCTTTATCTCGACCGTGACCTTAAGTTCACCCAGTGCTTTCTCTGTGAGCAGTGGAAGTGCTGGAAATGGCAACTTCACAGCATTAGGCTTTAAAAATGGGACACTGGGTGCTTCCAGTGATCTCGTGACTTTGGCCAAGCAAAACATTCAGACTCAGTCAGGCGCTAGGAATGCAGTCAATGTGATCAATGCCGCAATCAATTGGGTCTCCAATCAGCAAGCAGCAATCGGTGGTGTTTTAAATAGCATGGACTATCAAAGCAACTACCTGGCTGACAGTCAAATGAACTTGCAAATTTCTGAGAATAATTTGGTGGCTACAGATTACGCGCAAACCACAACACAATTGGCAAAATCCCAAATTATTCAGCAAGCCGCAACAGCCATGTTAGCTCAAGCCAACGTTAGTAGTCAGTTGGTTTTGAGTTTGTTGAAGCACTGACTAGCACTGACTAGAATTGAGTAGCGTTGAGTAACGTGGATTGATTTTTCTTAAAAGGTCTTCAGACCTAAGCCACTCTAAAAATAACTTCTCAATCTAGTGGGGCACAGTTCACTGCTGTCTCCAACCACCGCCCAAGGCCTGGTAAAGAGCGACCGTATCACTCAAATAGTTGGATTTGGCCATCAAAGCATTGATTTGTGACTGTAAGAAATTTTGTTCTACATTCAATAAATTGGGCTCTGAGATATAACCCGCCTTAAATTGATGGGTACTCAAGTTAAACAACTTTTGGTTGGCCATCTGGTTGTCTTGGGCGATGCGCAAAGATTTTTCGTCTGCAGATAAGGCATACATCGTATCGGCAACATTTTGAAACGCAGTGAGCACAACACTCTGATATTGCGCTTTGGCGGCGAGTGCACCTTCCTCTGCGGCTCGTCTTTTGGCGGAGAGACTGCCCGCAGTGAAGAGTGGTTGGGTTATACCTCCAAGCAAACTCCAAGCTTGATTGGAGGGACCAAATAGCCCAGCAAAGGTGTTCCCCGCGTAATTTACATTGGCAGAAATAGACAGTTGCGGCAACATGTTCGCAACTGCCACCCCAATTTGAGCATGCGCGGCGTGCAGAAGGGATTGTGCAGCTCGCACATCTGGACGTTGATTGAGCAATTCTGATGCAACGGCACTGGGTAAATTGCTTGGAACTTGCAGGTCTTCCTTCCCAAATCCTTTGATTTTTAAATCATCACTTGGATACTCACCACACAAGGTGGCCAACAAATCCCTATTCAAATCCAGTTGTTTTTGAAGAGGGGGTAGCAATGCCAAGTATTGCTGGTAAATGGCTTCTTGTTGCGTTAGATCCATGACAGAGGAATAGCCATTTTTAAGAGTAAATTTGTTATGGTTCAGGAGTTTTTGGGCTGTTTCAATGGTTTTTTGAGTCAATTCAATTTCCTGGCTTAACAATTGGTCTTGAATGACTGCCAAGGCCACGTTCGTAGCAACTGTTGTCTTAAGTGCTTGGAGTTGAAGAGATTGATTCTCTGCTAAGGCTTGCAGCGACTCGACTTGACGCTGGTTGGCGCCAAAAATATCAGGCACAAAGCCTACATTAAGCTGGCCCGTTTGAAGTGTGAAGACCGAATTCCCTGATGCCAGTGGAGATGCAATGATGCTTCCGGTATTTTGTTTGTTGCTTGAAATGTTGGCACTGATTTGCGGGAAATAGAGGCCGCGTTGTGCGTTGACATATTCTTGGGCTTGTTTGAGATTGGCAAGTCCAGCTTCTAAATTTGGATTTCGTTGAAGTGCCAATTCAATGAGTTTGTTCATGCGCTGAGATTGATACACCTCCCACCATAGGGTGTCGATGGGATTGGAATTCAAATGCAGGTTCTCTAAGCGCTGAGCATCGGATGATCTCACCAGAGTTGCTGGAGTAGGCGTTTTAGGGGATTCAAAATCTGGACCCACTGCACAAGCGCTCAAGCTCACTAAGACTGCGGTGGCGGCCAGATGAAGGACTGTTTGGGGTGTGAACTTTTTCATGCATGAGCTCCATCACCGCCCAAACCTTTGCGACGTTTGGTGAGTTTGATGCTACGAAGGACCAATAATCGCATTGCGGGGACCACCAGCAGTAAAAAGATGGGTCCAACCAGCATCCCGCCCACCACCACTGTAGCCAAGGGGCGTTGAACTTGGGAGCCAATTCCGTGGGACAAGGCCGCCGGAAAGAGCCCGATGAAAGCGGAGAATGCTGTCATCAATAAGGGGCGCATTCTATGGATATAGGCTTCTTGTATCGACTCTCTCGCATCTTTACCGCTCAGGCGAAGGTCTTTAAAGTAGGACAAAATCAAAATACCATCCATCACCGACACCCCCAGCAACGAGATAAAGCCAATGATGGCTGAAATGCTGATGGTTTGAGCTGATATATAGAGAGCCAGTACTCCACAAGCCACTGTGAAAGGGACCGCAGCCAAGGCCAATAAGCTGTAGGCCAAGCTAGAGAACAAACTGTAAAGTAATATCAAAATCAAGGCAAAAGCTGCAGGGATCAAAATTTTCATCCTTGCTTTGGCACTTTCGAGCTCTTCAAATTCGCCTGCGAATACAAATCGATACCCCGTGGGTAAGACCATCTCTTTGGCAAGTTTTTTCTGAATTTCTGAAACCGTGCTTCCCAAATCGCGCCCACGGACACTGAATTTAATGGGAATGTAGCGTTCATTGCTCTCGTGATAGATGTAGGTGGCCCCGGTGTCTAGACCAATCGTTGCCAAGTCTTTAAGAGGAATGAAAGCCGTACCGCCTTGTGCAGTTGGATATCCAATTTTCAAGTTGCCGATGTTTTGTATATCAAGGCGTTGGCTGGGTAAGTAACGAACGGATAAGCCGTATTCTCGATCCCCCTCCCAAACTGTGGTGACCACCGTTCCTCCCATGGCTGCTTGAATGACGCTATTCACATCTCCCGTGTTCAAGCCGTAACGCGCAGCCTTCACGCGGTCTATGGTAATGTTGAGGTTGGGTTGACCCAAAATATAGAAAATACCCAAGTCATCCACGCCCTCGACTTGTCCCATGACCTTCATGGTCCGGGTGGCCAAATCCTCCAAGGTTTTTAAGTCTTTTCCAATGATTTTGACTGAGTTCGCACCCTTGACACCTGACAAGCCCTCCTCCACATTGTCTTGGATGTACTGGGAGAAATTAAATCCAATGCCAGGAAACTCAGCTTCAAACTTTTTGTCCAACTCCGCCACCAAAGCTTCTTTGGTGACGCCTGCAGGCCACTCATCAAAAGGCTTGAGAGGAGCGAAGAGTTCTACGTTGTTAAACCCAGATGCATCTGAGCCGTCATCAGGACGACCGTGCTGGGACACAACGGTCAAAACCTCAGGGTAGCTTTTGATGATCTCTCGCATTCGGTTGGCTTTGGCCGTTCCAGCTTCAAGCGAAATGGTGGGAGGCATCGAGGCCCGAATCCACAAATTACCCTCTTCAAGAGCGGGCAAAAACTCACTGCCCATGCGTGAGGCCAGGACGCCGACCAAGATCAAAAAAACAACTCCTCCAATACTCACAGCTTTGGCGTTCGATAAGCTCCACTCTAGCGCTGGTTCGTAATATTTCCTGATCAAACGCACCAGCAAAGTTTCCTTCTCTTCGATACGTCTGGGCAATAGGTAGGCCGCCAAAACTGGTGTGATAGTGAATGTGGCCATCAAAGCGCCACCCAAAGCATAGCCATAAGTTCTGGCCATCGGACCAAAAATTTGCCCCTCAACGCCCGTCATCAAGAATAGGGGAGAAAACGCAGCAATCGTGATCACAGTCGAGAATAGAACTGAATTGTCCACTTGCAATGCGCTCATGAAAATCATTCTCAAGCGTTGTGTCCAACCCATCGCTGGATCCGTGTCCATGCCGTGGGGACCTCGGGTGAGTTTCTCCAGCTCAGCAATTCGTTCTCTGGGGGTTTTTTGGAAATTTCGAAAAATATTCTCAACCAAGATCACCGCTGAGTCCACAATGATGCCAAAGTCCACAGCTCCTAGTGAGAGCAAGTTGGCTGATTCGTTGGTGAGGACCAGCATGATGATGCTAAAAAACAGAGCAAACGGAATGTTCACACTCACGATGATGGCACTTCTGATGTCACCAAGGAAAATCCACTGAATAAAAAAGACCAGCAAGCAACCAAAAATGAGGTTATGAATGACGGTGTGTGTGGTCACATTCACCAATGTGGAGCGGTCGTAGTAAGGGACAATTTCGACGCCTTGGGGCAAACTACCATCACCATTGATTTTGACCACAGCCGCGTGGACGCGCTCAATCACATCCTTGGTTTGTTGCGTACGGTTCATGACCACAATGCCTGTCACCACATCGTTGGTGTTGTCTCTACCGGCCTCACCCAAGCGAGGCACATATCCTAGGCTCACCTCTCCCAAGTCCTTGATGGTGACGGGTTGCCCGTTTTGTTGGGCGACCACCGTATTTTTAACATCGTCAATGTTTTGCACCAATCCTAAGCCACGAATGTTCACCGATTGCTCACCCACACTCACTGTTCTACCGCCCACATTGGCGTTGGCATTGTTGATGGCTGAGAGCACTTGTTGGAGGGATAGTGAATAACTCTCAAGTTTCAAGGGATCGACCTCGACGTGGTATTCCTTGGTGGTTCCACCCCAAGTGACCACTTGCGCTACTCCTGGGACGGTCAGAAGTCTTCTGGAGACGACCCAGTCTTGGAGGCTCCTGAGGTCGGTCAATGAATAGGTTGCAGGCCCCTTCACTTGGTAGCGCAAAATCTCACCCACCAAACTCGAGGCTTGAATTTGCGGTTGAACATTGTTGGGTAAATTCACGTTTTGTTGCAAGTTAATGGCGGTCTGAGTCAACGCTTTGACATAGTCCTCACCATACTTAAAAGTAACGCGAACAAAGGAGAGCCCGTAAAAGGATGTGGAGCGGATGTTATCCACCCCCATCGTGGTGGCCAAGCCGACTTCAATGGGGCGGGTGTAGTAGCGCTCCATCTCTTCGGCTGAGAGGCCAGACGCTTGGGCCGTGATCTCCAAAATCACCGGAGCCGGGTTGGGGTAGGCCTCAACGTTGAGCTTATAAAAAGCCAGAAGACCAAAAGCCATGAACGCTAGCAAGGCTACCAACATGATGGGTTTGCGCGTGAGCACAAACGCGAGAATGGGTCTAAACAAGATAGATCCTTTAGTTATTGGTGAGCAAATACAAATTGCTTAAAAAAAGTGACTTGTCTCGCGCGATTTTTTCGCCCACATTCAATCCGCTGAGAATTTGCACCATGTTGTGTTGCGTAAGTCCGGCCTTGACTTGGTGACGCGTGAACTGCAAACCGTCTTCAGTGACCCAGGCAGTGGTAGTGCCATCGGATTCGCGGGTCAATGCATTGGTGGGTACAGCGGGTGAACTTACGGGTGAGGAGAGTTTTACAGTCACGGTGGCTAGCATTTGAGGCTTGAGTAAATGCTGTGGGTCCACAATATTGGCTCTTACCACCACGCGGTGGGTGTTGGGGTCTGAGACATCTGCAATAAAGCTGACACTTCCGTTAAACGCGTGATCATAGGCTTGTACTTTGAGAGAGACGCCTTGGCCAACATGGTAGTCACCAATTTCTGACTCGGGAACACTGGCCAAAAGCCACAAGCTTTGTACATTGGCCAAGGTGAGAGGTGCAGTGGCCATTCCCGGCTGTACATATTGACCTTGGGTTCCATTTCTCGCAACGACCCGAGCACTAAACGGTGCACGCACGGGCATTAACGTCTGCACTTGGTGTTGACGTTCGATTTGATCGACTTCATTGGCGGTCAGTCCAAAAAGAGTCATGCTGCTTCTTGCAGCCTTGTAAGCCGCCTCGCTGCTTTGTTGATCAGAGACGTTTTGTTGAAACTCTTTTTGTGAAATGCTTTGGTTTTCAAAAAGAATTTTTGCTCGGGCCAATGTGTCATTGGCCACCTTCAAGGATGCAGCACTGGCCAAGAGCGTTGCCCCAGCTTGTGCCAAATCGGGTACGTCTACGGTGAAGAGCACTTGACCTGCTTGCACGTTCTCGCCTGCTTTGACTAGAAATTGTGCAATTCTTCCTGAGTAAGGGGAAAAGACTTGAACGGTTTCGTCTTGATTAAAGTCGATGCTACCAATGGTCTCACGCTCAATTTCAAAAGATTTTGAGACAACCGGTCCAACATTGAGCTCCTTCACCTGCTCGGGAGCAAGTTGCAAGCGGTCTGAGCCCAAACGAATCGCCATGGTGGCATTGGGTTCGGGTTTTTCGACAGGGGGCTTAAGTGGTTTGAAAAACTCGTAAGCCAAGCCACCCAAAGCAAGCAACGCCACACCTGCAACGATGGCAATGCTTAGGCGAGGGGTCACACGACCGCTTGATGAGTTTGGTACAGATGATTTATTTTTCATGTCCGGAGAAATTCTGTTCATTGGCCATCCATTCGAGTCTAGGGTTAACTCGGTAGGGTGCAACTGTACAAAATCAAACCTGACTAGAACCTGATCATTCGAAAGAAGAGTGTATTTTTTTTGCGTTTAAATAATATAAAAGTACTAATTTTACGCAAAAATCCGAGTTTTAGCTCGTGCGGATGAGGAGCTGAGATGCCAAATCGCGTAAGGCTGACTTATAAACTGAATCGGGCAATGGATTTAAAGCCTCTATAGCCAACAGCGCTTGGTGATGGGCGACGGCTCGTGTGGCTTGCATGGCACCTGTGCGTTGGATCACTTGAAGAATGGGTTCGAGTTCAACTTCAGAGTCTTGCTCGATTGCATTCTTAATGAGTTGACGTTCACGGGCATCGGCTTTTTCCATTGCAAAAATCAGAGGCAGTGTTGTTTTGCCTTCACGCAGGTCATCGCCTAAATTTTTGCCCAGTAATGCGCTCTCACCTTCGTAGTCCAGCGCATCATCGATAACTTGGAAGGCGGTCCCTAAAGCAACGCCATACTCAGCACATGATTGTTGCAGTGCGTCTGGGCATGACGCCATGATGGCGGGGAGCCTAGCGCTGGCTTCAAAGAGCTTTGCGGTCTTGGAGCGAATGACTTGCAGGTAGTCTTCTTGGTTCAAATTTGCATTGTGCAAATTCATCAACTGCTGAACTTCACCCTCAGCGATCACGTTGGTGGCGTTGGCTAAAACTTCCATGACCTTCATGTTTCCGCAGTCCACCATCATCTGAAACGCTCGGGAGTATAAAAAATCCCCGACCAAGACACTGGCTGGATTGCCAAATGACACATTGGCGGTGGCGCGTCCCCGGCGCAATGTGGAGTCATCTACCACGTCGTCGTGCAAGAGGGTGGCCGTGTGGATGAATTCAATCACGGCAGCGATTTCAAATCGGTCCTCTTTTGTATAGGACAAGGCACCTGAGATCAAGAGTAAGAGGGCAGGGCGAATGCGTTTTCCACCCGCAGAAATGATGTATTTGGCGACCTCACCGACCAGAGGCACAGCGGAGCTCAGGCGCTTAGAGATGACGGCGTCCACATGATCCATGTCTTGGGCGATCAAAGTGGCGTAAGCGTTGGAGGGATTTTCGAGAGTCAAGGGCGTTCACCTGAATAGAATCCCCATTATAAGGACTGTGGCAATGAGTACTTTCAGACCCAAAGTCGACTCACAAAATCAGCAGTTTGACCACTTAAATATTTTTAAGAACTAAAGTACTATTAATTTTTGTTCGCAAAGCCTGAAATAGGTCTCCATTGAACGGAAAGACACAGTTGACTAGACCCAAAAAGCCATCAATGCTAGAATGGAGGGCTCTGTAAAAATCCTTTTGCAGGGTTCAAAGATTACACAGTATTCCAAGAGGTCCTTATGTACGCGGTCATAAAAACCGGTGGCAAACAGTATCGTGTTGCTGCAGGCGAAAAAATTAAAGTAGAACAGATTGCTGCGGACGTTGGCCAAGAGATTGTGATTGACCAGGTGTTGGCTGTCGGAGACGGCGCCAATCTCAAGGTTGGCACGCCCTTGGTGTCCGGCGCAACGGTCACGGTCACAGTTGTGGCCCATGGTAAGCACGACAAAGTGCGCATTTTCAAAATGCGTCGTCGTAAACATTATCAAAAGCGCCAAGGGCATCGTCAGCAATTCACAGAATTGCACATTGCCTCGATCCACGCTTAAGTCCAACAAGGAGCATTAGAAATGGCACAGAAAAAAGGCGGCGGCTCGACGCGAAATGGACGTGACTCCAAGCCAAAGATGCTAGGTGTCAAAAAGTTCGGTGGTGAGAACATCACTGCTGGAGCGATCATTGTTCGCCAACGTGGAACCAAGTTCCACCCCGGCGTGAATGTGGGCATCGGCAAAGACCACACATTGTTTGCTTTGGTAGATGGTCACGTGAGTTTCAGCACCCGTGGTGCTTTAAACAAACACATGGTGGACATTACCCCTGTTTGAAACTGACTTGGGGCAAAGCCTAAAGAGCTGAGAATTAGCCCCGCTGGTCGGGGCTAATTTATTTGGCGAAGTTTTATTAAGGCCTTACTTCTTTTGTGGTGCGGCCTTGATTAAAAATAGGCTCAACTTGACCGCAATCCATTCGTCAGTATTGGCTACCCTAGCGCAAAGAGCGATTAAACATCATGAAATTTGTTGACGAAGCCATCATAGACATTGCCGCTGGCGATGGGGGGAATGGCTGTGTGTCATTTCGTCACGAAAAATACAAAGAATTTGGGGGCCCCAACGGTGGTGATGGCGGTCGGGGAGGGCATGTGTATGCCATGGCCGATGTCAGTTTGAACACCTTGGTGGATTTTCGGTTTGCAAGGCGACATGAGGCCAAACGCGGACAGCATGGCATGGGTTCGGACATGTTTGGTGCTGCTGGCGATGATATTGTGCTCAAAATGCCTGTAGGAACCATCATCTCGGATGCTGAAACGGGTGAAGTTTTACATGAACTCTTGACACCGGGTGAGCTCATCTT
>Ga0208618_1000125_pt1 | contig 34679 bp, 25 predicted proteins | sample CryBogCBE18Jul08_FD_184585 | JGI IMG/M metagenome (GOLD analysis project Ga0208618, IMG submission 184585) | Freshwater microbial communities from Crystal Bog, Wisconsin, USA - CBE18Jul08 (SPAdes) | ecosystem: Environmental > Aquatic > Freshwater > Lake | place: Crystal Bog, Wisconsin, USA...
TTTGAAATTGAAACAAACCCAAAGGTGACAGAAAACCCTGCGATGTTTATGCGTGTAAATCGCATGAGCATGGCACCTACACCTGTTCGCGAGGAGGTATAGTGTGAAGAAGTGAAACGAGTTTCTTAGCCTTCACGGGTCCAAAACGCTGCTTTTCTGTAATTTTTATTTCCGCAAGTTGTGCCTCTGTCGCTGCCCAAACTGCAGTCAGTGAGCCGAGTTCCTTGAGCAAGGCCTCCGCAGTCGCAGGGCTAATTCCCTTACAGCAGGTTAAGACACTAATCGCAAAGATATGCGGGTCATCGCGTTGTTCCCCCTTTGTATGATTTTTAATGGTGCTCGTATAGGCAGTGACCTTGCCATCACGAAACTCAGCCTGGTCCTCCTGCCACTTTGCGGCCAAGGTTGTCAAGAACTGCGCAGTCTCCTTAGCATCTGCCGTCTGAAAAAAAGTGATTTTGTGAACAAACGGTAGACGCACAAGCCACTTGAGCATGACCTCCTTGGTATAGGACCTGGTCTTGTTCAAATCACCTTCAATAATGTAAGCAATATGTGCGCCCGTCTCGGCAGCATAGGCTTGTAGACGCGTGCGCTGCTCTCTATAACGCCCATCTGACATAGATGCTTCCAGGTCATGGACCTCCTTACGTTCGACAATAATACCACCAGGCAGCACTGCGCCGCTCATCTCATCTACGCCAATCCAAGCATCTCCAACAGGCAGCATCTTTACTTTCCAATCGGGCATAAGCGCAATCAGTTCACGCTCACGATTATCAAGTAAAAACATCTAAATGGACATATACTTTATTCTTAAAGCTCGGTCAGTTTCCAACATTTGAAGTAACAGGCTACGAGAATCTGAACATCACCCAGACTTGTATGGAGTAGTTCTGGATTAGGCTCATGACCAAAACAGTGCGTATAGAATCGCTTTAGATTTGCGCACATATACCTGTCGCCAGGCCGAGGATTCGCCCATGGAATCTTACAGATATCCCGTGATGCCTCCATTGTACAGAAGGCGCGTGCGGGCCAACGAATCTTAGGGATTCCAGGTGCCCAGTAAAGTGCTGCGGCCGAGATGACATTCTTGTCAAATTCCATGTTGTGCGCAACATAGAGTCCACAGCGATCCAGGTCGGCCTGAAATTCAGTGAGAACTTGCGCAAGAGGTACTCCCTTTTCAGTAGCCATTTCAGTGGTAATCCGATGGATTTTACTACTCTCTGAAGGAATTGTCCAGCCATCAGGTTTAATCATATACGACTTTGTTTCAAAGATGCCTGCACCATCTGAAACAATCCAGGAGATGGACACTGGTTGCGGCCAATTCTCTTTGTGAGCATGAAAAGGGAGATTGCGGTACTTAGGAAGTCCTGTAGTCTCAGTATCAAAGAAGAGTGCCAGCATATATTTTATACATTTAAACTAAACAAATCAACTCAAATTTTGGCCGCCTATGACCAATTCTCCTGCGCAAAGGTTGGTGCCATACTGCGTTCAAGTCCAGAAGTTGGCTTTGTGTAATCCCAACGATTTGTGCGACCCTTCGGCCCAGGAGTGAAAAAAGGGTCAAGTCCAATGTTTACATCAGCCGCAGTAGGGGGTACAGTAATGGTCGCTTCACCTGCTGATGCAACAGCACTGGCCTTTGCAGGTGCCTCTTCATCTTCATATACGATTTTTTCATTCTTCTTGCGAACACCAACGACCTCGAAGACATTATTCGGTTTCTGAACAACTGTAGGAATTAGACCCTTTGCATCATAAATCTTCTTAATAAGTTTGTTGGCGTCCTCCAGATCATAAGTTGTGAGACTCTCCGTATGTGTCGGCTTGTAAGTCTGTAAAATCTTGCGCTCCTCCATTTCAGTCGCACTGGTGTCCGGAGGCTGTAGAGATGAACCGTCAATTTCGCTATAGGGATTGACTCCACTTGCGGTGTCTTGGAAACCTTCATTATAGATTGAATTTTGGTACATCTGTTGATGACGGGTAGCCTTTGCTTCTTCAATTGCCTGCGCCTCATCGGTAGCATTCTTACCATAAGCAAGTGAGGCTGGAGCACTTAGCATTTTACCTGCTGCATCACGCTGGCGCATTTCAGCAAATCCTTTTTGAAAGACGACTGAATTCGGCGGCTGACCCGACCAGTCGAGCGGGCGCTGCGCAGTCAGTCGATTAATCTCCTCCTTTGAGATTTCCTTATCTGTTTCGTATTGTGAGACAAGATTGAGTTCATAGTCATCGACTGAATAAATGGGAGTTGTCACATAGGGTGCGGCAAAATTCTGTTCCATAATCACATCATTTGGTGAATTGGGCCTTGTATCGGGAAGCCACAGAAGGTTTGCTACGAATCCCTCCTTCTGCTTATTACTTGTCAAGAGCATTCCAATATAGGCAACTACGACTAAAAGTATGGCTGCAACAAGAAGATTCATCTCCTCCACTACTACCGAGTCTACACAAAATATCCAGCTTTTGTAGAGAATGGTCGCTAAAAAGACAAAGAGCAAGACCAGAAAGGCAGGCAAAATGCGTATGGGACGAATCATGTCACCGGTTGATGTTCGTTCAGCCGATAAGGTTGGCGCATTTGAAGGTATGTTGGGTTCAGGTCCTCTTACACTTGTACTTGTCTATGCGGACTGGTGCGGTCATTGCCAGCGTTTCAAGAAGGACACTTGGAATGATTTAACTGCTATGTCAAATCGTAAAATGAATATTGCTGCTGTTCGCGATGACATGCTCCCCAAAACAAGCCTTGCCAATTCCAAGATTAAGGGCTACCCGAGTCTGATGCTTGTAGGCACAGATAAGCGCCCTGCGGAGTTCAGTGAGGAGGGTGAAGTGACCAATGCGATGCCGAGCAACGAGAAGAGGAATCTTCAGAGCCTTCTCCAGACACCTCTGCCCAATGTAAATGATACTCTATCGGCAGATCAAGGAATGGTTACGCCTGTGAAGACAGCAAGTTCACCTACAGTCGCACCTTCGCCGAGTATCAATTCAAAGCCGCCTACGCCTGCGGCGAATCTGACAGGCACACTCAAGCCGCCATCACCGACAATGGCTGCAAATGCGAGCCAGGACGAAGTCGATGAGGCGATTGTAAATCAACCCATTTCAGCGCCGCCTGATGCGAATACTGACATGGAACTGGTTGAGTCTGCGACACCATCCGAAAGAAGAACTGCACCTATAGGTGGTGGCAATCTTCTGACGAGCCTTATTCGTCTTGTTAAGACAAGTTCAAAGGCCTTCATGAAGAAGCGTGCGACTCGTCGCAAGGGCCGCAAAGGTGCCAAAGGCGCCAAAGGTGCCAAAGGCGCCAAAGGTGCCAAGTAAAAACTTGAATCCTATTGTGGTCAACACAAGTAGTAAGAAAACAATGCTATTTCATCTTCTAGATGTGCTGGCTCACGATTCAAAAATCGAGAGCGAGGACCCTGTGAACTGGCATATGTGCGAACGAAAAAAGGCCGATGGAGAATCTTACACTACCCGTATGAAAAATAACAATTATATGGGCAGGGAATTTCAGATTGAACTCTTTGGAGTGACTGAGACTGGTTCGCAGGTTCATGTAAATGTAACCGGTTTCTGTCCGTCCTTCTATGTTGAACTTCCTGATTCGGGTGCGTTTACAGAAATTCAGTCAGTGGTGAACAAACTTCTGAAACCGAAGTGTGGCGAGTGTACGCCAAATGTGGTCATCGAGTTTGAAAAGGTGAAGCGTAAGCGCCTCTTTGGTTATACCGCAAATCGCGAGTTTCCAATGGTGAAAATCAGCGTAAATAGCCTCGACCTCTTTCGAAAGGCCAAGAAACTCTTTCTTGATGAAAAGATGAACCCTATCTTTCCCTACAAGACTCGATGCCTTGAAGTATATGAGGCGAATCTTGACCCGCTACTGCGCTTCTTTCATACTCAAGACCTGGAGCCGTGCGGCTGGGTTGAACTTGATGTGGAGTGCGATGATACGGAGGAGGCCATTATCAGTTGCGACTACACGGATGTAAAGAAGCCCGCGAAGCGGCCTGGAAAGTCTGGACCCGCACTTCTTGCTTCGTGGGATATTGAGTGTTACAGTCCAGATGGCGATTTCCCTGTTCCAGAGAAGCTACAGTATCCGATTATTCAGATTGGCGTTGTCCTTATTCGCGCAGGTGAGGCACCTCAACGACACTGCTTTGTCTATTCTACCGAAAAAGACATCTGTGCAGATGTTCCAGGTGTTGAGATTCATCGATGCGCGAGCGAAAAGGAACTGATTGTTGACTGGGCTGCTCATATGATTGAGTGGAGTCCTGATATCTGGATTGGCTACAATATCTTCGGTTTTGATGAACGCTATGTCTGGAAGCGTGCCGAGCTGCTCGGCTGTGTGCCCGCCTTTCAGGGCTTCTCTCGCTACGAAGAGGAGACAGTGAAGCTTCAGGAGAAGATGTTGAGTAGTAGCGCTCTTGGAGATAATCGGCTCTATATGTGGAACTCCGCAGGCCGTCTTCAAATCGATCTCTACCACTACATCAAGCGTATGGAGGCGCTACCGAGTTACAAACTCGATGATGTAACGAGTCATTATATGAGCGGGAAACTCAAGGCAATTAAACAGGAAGCCGCAGGCAATGAAGGCGCCCTCATTACACTGAAAACCTCGGTCACGAAGGATGTGCGAGTGGGGCGTAGCATTAAGATTCTGGATGAGACAGGTGAGCCAGTCACCGAGAAGTGTACAGTTGAGCGGATTGGAGAGGGTGAAATTATTCTACGAAACACCGGTGAACCACTGGATGATCTGGACCTACAACTCGCGACCAAGTGGGCCATTGTAAAGGATGATGTACCACCCGCAGAGATTTTCCGTCTTCATCGCGAGGGTGGAGCAAGCGGTAGGGCAAAGGTTGCGGATTACTGCGTTCAGGATTGTAACCTTGTTATTGAACTCTTCAACAAGCTCGATGTCTTCAACAATGCGATGTCGATGGCGAATGTTTGCTCTGTGCCAGTGAACTATATCTTCACCCGAGGTCAGGGCATCAAAATCGAGTCACTCATCTTCAAGGAGTGTGCGGCCCGTGGGCAGGTGGTGAAGGTGCTTGAGTCGCCGCGTCAGGCATCTGATGAAGTCTCAGATGATGAACCGGTTGAGGAGAGCTATGAAGGTGCGATTGTGTTTGCACCAAAGCCTGACTTCTACTTTGATGCGCCTGTAGGTGTATGTGACTTTGCGTCCCTCTACCCAAGTTCCATTATTAGTGAAAATATCAGTTATGATACACTCGTCTGGGTAAAGGATATTGCGCCAGATGGAACTACGAAGTTCTCATACGGTGGTGAGCCTGAACTGGTTGAGCCCGATGTTCGCTTCACAGACATTGAGTTTGATATTCTTCGACCGGATCCAGCAGATACGAGGAAGCATCCTGAGAAGATTCGCGATGGCCTGCGTGTCTGTCGATATGCGCAGAAAGGAGATACAAAGGGAACTCTTCCCGATATTCTCCAAAAACTGCTGGCGGCCCGTAAGGCGAAGCGCAAGCAGGCGGAGAAGGAGAGTGACCCCTTCGTGAAGGCGCTTTTGGATGCTGAGCAGTTGGCCTACAAGCTAACGGCAAACTCACTGTATGGTCAGTTGGGGTCACCGACCTTCAAGATTCGTCTCCAGGCACTGGCTGCCTCGACAACTGCGTATGGCCGCAAGCAGATTACTTTCGCAAAGGAGGCGATTCATCAGTTCTATGGGGCGCCTGCTGGGCGGACCGATTGTTGTGCGGAGTTGGTCTATGGTGATACGGATTCACTCTTTGTGAGTTTCAATCCGCGGGGACCTGATGGGGCTCGGCTACAGGGTCGTGAGGCGCTTGTGCGCACAATTGAACTTACGGAGGAGTGCGGTAAGTTTGTAACGGCAGGTCTGAAGCCGCCGCATGACTTTGAGTATGATAAGGTCTTCTGGCCCTTTATTATCTTCAGTAAGAAGCGCTATGTAGGCAATAAATATGAAGAGTCGCCCGACCACTTCAAGCAGAATTTCATGGGAATTGTTCTGAAGCGGCGAGACAATGCACCGATTGTGAAGACAATCTATGGTGGAGCGATTAATATCCTTCTGAATAAGCGAAATGTTGCGGAGGCGGCTGAGTTTGTAAGGACAAGTCTTCGTAAACTAGCGACTGGAGCAGTAAGTCTTGGACAACTTACCATTACAAAGTCGCTTCGAGCGAATTATGCGGACCCAACTCGAATTGCACATAAGGTACTTGCTGACCGTATTGCAACAAGGGACCCTGGTAATGCACCGGCCTCAGGTGACCGTATTCCGTATGTCTACATTGTAAATCCTGGAGCAGAGCTACAAGGTGAAAGGATTGAACTGCCTTCCTATGTTCGTGAAAAGGGTTTGAAGCCTGATATTCCATATTATATCGAGCATCAGTTGAGCAATCCGCTTGCTCAACTCTTCGCACTTCGTGTTGAGGAGATACCCGGCTACAGAGCACCTCCTGGCGGATGGTCAACCAATGAGGACAAGCGTGCAGTGGAGAGAGAGCGGATGGCTGCTCAACTTCTCTTTGGCGAAACTCTGCAGAAGTGTTCTGGCCAACAGAATCTACTGGCTATGGGATTTAGTCGACCTGCTGCTCCTGTAAATAGGGTCGTTACAATTGAGTCCGTTGCTCCAAAGATTGTAAAACAGGGAATTCTCGACAGTTATTGGGGTGACCGCATTCTGATTTCCAGACTTGAAGAGAAACAGAAGGCATTAAAGAAAAATCAGGGAAAGAAATCAGATGGGACTAAGCCTAAGTAGAGAAGGATTTCGTCCCTTTATTCTTGAAACAGCGGCAGGTGAAACGTATATTCAAGAACAAAAACCTAGGGCGCATGCTCCTTTTACAATTACTCGTCTTGGTGTTGAAGAAGGCAATAACGCACTTGCTCTAGCAGATACGATTGATGAATTCAAAGACAAACTTTTTTTGGACCCTGTCAACACAAAGGCTCGTGAAGGTCAAGGTTACAGTGCAATGAATGGTCCTCTCTTGCCGAGTTCTCTAAAAGGTCTTCATGCTTCTATTCGTGTTATCTGGATGAATCATTCAGCGGAAGCAGGTATGCCTCATACACGAGCTCCTGATCTTGTGTGTATGCCCATGGATTATCCTGCGCAGAGACTTAATGATACACTTATTCATGAATCGATTCATATTGACCAGAGACAACGTCCCGAAGCATGGTTAAAGTGGTGCGTGGAGACTGGTTGGACGCTCCTTCGAGAGGAGGATATACCAGAACGATGGGTTCGTCGTTGTCGTCTGAATCCTGATACAATGGCATACCGTTTTTTTGCCTATCATAATCGGTATGTTCCACTCCCCTTATACGAACGAGAAGATAAACCAAAAATGCATGAAACCAAGATTCACTGGTGGGATAGAAAAACAGGATATCTATTGAAGGATACACCCTCCGATTTGAAACTCTATTTACAAGGAGTCTTGAATCCAGAGCATCCGTTTGAAATTGCGGCGTACAAAGATATTCATGTTAAGTAGAGTGGATGGCTACTAAAAATCCTTTATTAAAACGAATGGCCGAGAGAAATAAGGCCTATGAAGATTCCCTTGAAGGAAAAAACATAGAAACTCCTGATGAACCGATCGCGACATCCATGACGCAGGAAGAAATAGAAGCAAATATTCTTAAAAAGGCAGAGGCATCAGAGGCAGCTGCTGCAGCAGATCTACTTAAGGGTCGTTTTAATCCGCTTGCTAGACAGAGAAATAGTAAATCAGGACAGGCAAAGAAACTTGCATCAAATGCTGAATGGAAGAATACCACTCGTAAAAATAAGAAGGAACCAATTAGTCAAGGCACAGAATGGTTTGGTATGGATAAAGCAGCGAGAGAGCGTGCCGCCGCAATTATTGCGGCAGGAAAGGAGGCTCAAAAGAAAATGAATCTTGTTACAAAAAATTCTCGTACCGAAGTTCGTAAATTGGAAAAAGAGATTACTGAACTTGAAACTAAGATTTCTGGAACAGAGACAGAGATTGCTAGCCTTTCTCCTAAGAAAGAGGCAGCTGTAGTGGAAGTCAAAAAGTTTCAGGCACAAGTTGAAGCAGGAGAAAAGGAATTAGGTGAAGCAAAACAGGAGTACAAGAAGAAAGAAGCACAGAAAAAGATTGATGCTGCGAAAGGGAAACTCACCACAGCGGAAGCGGCAGTTTCCTCAATTGACGAAATGGTAGGACCCCTACAGCAGCGTCTAGAAGAAGAAAAGGCTGCTATGACTGAGGCAGAGGAACGTCTAAAAGAAAAAGAGGCAACACTCAAAGTGCTACAAAAAAATGCTACTAAGGTTGAATCTGCATTAATTAAGGCAAAGCAGATGAATACTGTAAAATCTCTTAAAAAGAAAAGAAATAACCAAAAAGCGCGAGCTGCAGAAAATAAGAAAGCGCTTGAAGCGTTAGAATTGGCTAGTGCTGCAGCAAATGTAACTCCTGAAGTAAATGAAAATGCTCTTGAAGAGGAGGCTTCTGCTAGGCGAATTGCTGCTGCGAAGGAGAAGGCTAAGGCACTTGTAGAAAGGGGAGTTGCAAATATAAAAGCAGCCAATGAGAAAGCGCGAGCTGAGGGAAAGCCCGTTATTTCTGAACCAGTATTTGTACCAAAGCAAGTTGAACTTAATGAAGAGGCTGAAGCTGAAGCTCCTATTCCTGCGTCTCCTCCTGTTTCTGTATCTCCTCCTGTTTCTTCTCCTGTTTCTGCTCCTGTTTCTGCTCCTGTTTCTGCTCCTGTTTCTGCTCCTGTTTCTGCTCCTGTTTCTGCTCTTCTTGAAAAAATAAATTCTACTACAGAAATCAAATCTCAACTTGAAGAGTTTAAGGCAGCAAAGGAGTCTGCCGAGGCGCAAGTTGCCGAACTCAAGGCAGCGAAGGAGTCTGCCGAGGCGCAAGTTGCCGAACTCAAGGCAGCGAAGGAGTCTGCCGAGGCGCAAGTTGCCGAACTGAAAGCTGCAAAGGAGGCGGCAGAAGCGCAAGTTACTGAACTCAAGGCAGCAAACCAGGCTAATAAGCCCCAAGAAACATCTGAACCTACATCTCCTAGTAATTCAAATTCTAAGAATACAGCTTCAAATAATCCTCACCCTTCTGAAGAAGAACAGATTCTCCAGATTCTGAAAAATGGAGACGATGGCTTTCCTCCTCTAGCACTTCCAGAAAATCCTAAAACAAACTTTGAACACGCAATCAAACCTTTCTACGATAAAATGGTTTCAGATCCCAATCAAGCGTATGTAGAACTCTATGTAAAACTCTATGTCTTCTTTTATGCAATTAAAAAGGAGGAGATTCCTGATGGAGACTTATTTGAAAAAGGAGAAAAAACAAATATTGCCGAGTTTATAACAGATGATATTAAACAACAAGTGAAAATTACACCCTATTATGATTTAATGTTCAGATTAGGAGTTTCTCAGTTCTACAAAGAATCATTAACAGATACACTACATATTATAGACAACCTTGATAAAATTGACCTTACATCTGAGGAGTAAACGTCCGGTAATAAAACTCACTACTAAATAGAATAGGGCTATGAGATATCCAAATTCTATTGACCCTCTATCTATACAGCCACAAGGGCAAGTTGGAGGCGCTAGAAGAAGTTTGGCCGAATTAATTGAAAAACACGGAACTAAACTCTTCAGTTGTTTTGAAGTGGGATATTCAACATTCGGTGGAATTCAGTCTATCATCTTTCTTCCTCCCTTTCATAAGTTTGCGGAGATTAATCCCAAAGATGCTACACGCCCTGTAAATATTGGTGGAACAGACTATCGAGTCGCCAAAATAAAAGACTTTGATAGTTTTCCTAAAACGGCACAAACGACGCCGAATTTTTTCCTTTATAAATTTATTGAAGAATTAGTTCAGCATTTTGACTACGGAGTTGGTATGCCAGATGTTCAGTCTCCTGAGTTTTCGTCGAATTTTCCTGGACTTGACGCAGCTACAAAGATAAAATATGACAATGATTGTTTTTCTCTACTTGAAATCACTTGCCGTCTCTATTCTATCTTCTATATTACAATCTATGCGCAGCAAGACCTCTGCTTAGAAAGTTCTGTAAAGTCAGGCCTCTACTCAAAATATGTAGAGAGTCGTACGACGCAGCCTCAATTTAGTGTATTTATGGAGGAAATAATAAATGCACTTCAGTCTGGTGAGTCTCTACAATGTCTATTTGGACAGAATGAGACAAATCAGGATGCCCTTGAAGTGCTATTAGAAATGATGCTTGAGCACGGATTACTCTATACGGCTGCAAAACTTGGACTTCCCACTGATAAAATGAAGGTGCTGACAAATACTCGTTTCTTTTCTGGAACAACAGACTTCCTAAGTAAATTGAAGAGTGGCTTTCCAGTTGCGGCAGGTGCTCCTCTTCCTATTGCCCCTGTGACAAGTTCTGGCACCAAGTCTGGCAATGTTGATGATGATGATAAAAATGATAACAATACTTCTGGTCTTGGTCCTGGTCTTGGTCCTAAACCTGGTCCTAAACCTGATCCTGGTCCTAAACCTGGTCCTGGTACTGGCCCTGGCCCTAAACCAACAGAAGCTCAAATAAAGGCTGTTTTAGAAGCTCTTCTCTATACTGGAGGTGAAAATTTAACATGGACGCGCATTCCTCAATCAAAGGTTACTGCATTTATTGGTGGCGCTGGTAAACCATTAAATATTACACCTGAAATTGTAAATACTGTTTTACAGGATAAAGGTACAGAATTAGGCATCCCTCTTATTATTTTTAATGATACAATTATTGTTAAAAAAGAGCTTTTTGATGGACCCTATGATGTTGCCAGCGATGGATGGTGTTTTTACTATTCCATCTTAGAACAATTTGACTTTACTACAAATGAGCGAAAAGAGAATACTGCTATAAAAAAGGAATTAGAAGGTAAAACAAATGTTAAACTATCTACAAAAAGAGATACAACAAATTTTATAAAAAGTATAAAAGAAGCACTTCAAGATAAGACTTTATATGAAACTGAAAAGAAACAATGGAAACTCTTTTATGAGTCACAACCTGGAAAAAACTATGATGCGTATATTAAAAGTTTAGATGATGCAAGCACAAAACCATGGGCAGATCCTGAATATGGTATTGGACAAGCTATTGCGGATAAATTCAAAACAGATATTAATATTTATCAACAAAATACAGATGGAAATTATATAAATTTACAAACGTATACACCTACAGAAAAGACTGCTGCTAAGGGAGCACCTATCTATATTCTCTATATTAAACGAAATCACTACCAGATTTTATTAGTAAAGCCTGGTGCGGTTGTGCCACCTCCCCCACCGCCACCCGCTTCATCAGATAGATTTACACTACTAATAAAGGCAGGTGAAATCTATCCACCTTTAAATTTTTATAATACGCTAAACAGTAGCATACCTTATAGAACAAAAATTAGGACACAATTAGGTCAAGCCCCTGAGGCATATTCAGCTATTAAGGATAGATTTATTGAAAATAGGATATATTTGGATAAAGTAAATAATTCTAGCTATGCTAATTATGATGAACAAACAAGTTTGAAAGAAATATATAAACTTTTTACTCCTGACCCTGACTTTAAGGCAATTGCTGATGTAAAGATGGAGTTTGTAGATATTGGTGAAGGAAAAGCTATAGATGAAACACGCCTAGAAGTATTAAAACATAATAAAGAAATGATAGAAGTACCTACTGGTGAATTAGATCTTGCCGCTGCGAAAGCTGGCGCCGCAGGAAAAATTTCGTGGATTGATGATGCAGAATTAACGGGACAATTTAAAAAAATAGATGCTGAATATATAAAGTTAGTGAATGAAATAGATAGAATAGATAAAAAACTTATTGCTACATTTCAGAAGGCAGAATTAGATAACAAATTACCTCAAGAATTAAAAACTTTTAACATATATGTTCAAACAAATCCTCTTAGAAATTTAAGAAAAGTGGTACTCGACCTTAATAATACTATAAATGAAGTTCGAGCAAATATTATAAGTAAAGAAGCAGAAAATTGGGATAAAAATGAAGCAGAACCACACGTAAAAGAATATGAGCAACTCAATGAACAATACACAATTAAATCAAAAGAATTTCGTGATGCAGCGAATGCATATATTGAACCAATTGAAAAGTTTTATGCAGACCGTTATGCAGCTGAGGTAGCAGCCGCAGCTGCAGCCGAGCAGGCAAAAGTAGCAAGAATGACTCCTGCTGAACTGGCTGCGTATAAAGCAGCCGCGGCCATAGGCTTTGCCCAGCCTCCAAGTAATGAATCAGAAGGCCGACCAAAGGTGCCTGCGCCTGGAGAAAAAGATCGCATAGGAGAACAACTTTTAGAATTACGAAATAGAGAAATAGAAATATCAAATGCTATAAGTAATGAAAAAAACCCTGAAGTACAAAGACGTTTACAAGACGAACTAGGTGCCATCCGTAAAAGGCAGAGAGAACTTGGTAAAGAATATTATAATCTTAGAGGCGGCACCCGCAAACGCCATCACTCCTACCCTTTAAAACATACCTTTAAAAATAGGAGGGGCTGATGTGGAGACAAACCCTTTTTGACGGCTCAGACCTCGGTCTGTCAAAACCATTTCAATTTACAAACCTATCGAGCATAGTACTGCCCCGGATGAGAAAATCCATGATTTTTCTTCCATCAGGAGAACTCCGCGCCCATCTTGAAAAAACGGGCAGGTCAGGCGGTGGAGCACACGGTCATCTTGAAGAATGTACTCGTTCAGATAGTTCTGGAAAACAGTTTTGCCTGATTAAAACAAGTAATTTGGAGGATGCTGGCATTCAAACGGAAGCCTTTATTCAATGGATTGTCCAGAAGACTCTTGAGGCCGACGGTCTCGGGTCCCGCGTTCCAAAAGTCTATGAAATTTTTCGTCAAGAGAATAATTCAGTTGGATTTACAATGCTTGAAGTCGTTGATTCAAAACTCTGCGGTCGATTTTTATCTGAAAGTCGAACCTTAGAACGAGATATAGTCCACTGTTTAGCGCAAACAGCAGCCATACTCCAGCGACTTGAAGAGAAACTTGAACTGGACCACCGTGACCTCAAAGCCGACAATCTCATTATTAGTGCAAAACCTTCAAGTATGAAATGGAAGGGGATTACCATTGAGAGCCCTTTCACCGTCCATATTGTTGATTTCGGATTCGCATGTATGGGCAATTTGGGCATTACTGAAGTGGATGCGAGTGATGGAACACTTCCTGCGCTTGACCCGTGTCCCAAGGAAGGTCGCGATCTCTTTCACCTCATTGTTTCCTTCTACGGAATTTCTCAAGTGCGGACTCATCTTACTGAGCCACTCAAATCTCTATTTAGTACATGGCTTACCGTAAGCGATAAATCATGTGCTGGAATGGCTGAGAAATGGTTATCAACTGAATGGTTATATCTTATCACGTCTCAAAAAAAGTTTTCAAATCCTTCATGCCGACCTGAGGCCATACTTCAGGCACTCGGTCCTTTACTGTGAGCGCCAACTGGTATGCTCGGGGCAGACTGTACAGATATACAGGAACTTCAGATTCGCAGAATCGTATTTCATGTAAATCACATCACGCTCGACACCACCTTTGTTTGACGGGCACACCTCATTGGGGCACTTGATATTCTTCACGTGCGGAAGTGTGGGGTCAAGATGAGTAAACTCATTCAGCAGAATCTTGTATCCCTCTGCAGCTGTACCCTTAATACGACTTTCCACAACGAGACCACCCTCGGTGTCCTTCTCAATATGCGCACACTTCAGACACTTTCGGTAGAGTTCATTACCCGTAACATCGTGGTAGAGATAATTGTTACAAGTTGGGCACCACTTCATTTCCTTGCTATAGTGACTGTTTTTTAACTCGTGACTCAAATTTCATTTCACGTGTTGCCCCCAAAAGCCCGGGGGATAAAACTTGAATCATATTTTCTGCGCAATTACTATCAGCAATATGACATCAATAAGTCCTGTTTTGGAGGAGTTCAAAAAGCATCCTCTTGATCATTTCTTGAATGATCGGCGAGCGGGTGGTAAGGAGGCCACCATGGGTGGAATGGGTGTCAAGAAGGGTACATGGTTGATTAAGGACGACGACTATCCAGAGTTTCTCGACCTTCTGCACGATTACCTCTTTGTCAAGAAAATGACGCCTATGAACTTTGTAGAACAATCACGATCCGATTCGGCTAAGCCGATTCTGATAGACCTTGATTTCAAATACCAGGCACATATGAACATGACGCGGAAGTTTGAAGACCACCATATCCGTGGCTTCTGTCTTCAGGTAATGGAGGGTCTCAAAGCCTTCTATGACCTGAGTTCGTATGAAAATGGGATTCGTCTCTTTGTAACTCTTCGTAATACACCCTACAAGGACAAGAATGGGATTGTGAAGGATGGCATTCACATTGAATCTCCTGACTTCTGCCTGACGAATGAGAAGCAAAAGGCTCTGCGCAATTGGCTTCTTGAAGAGCATGCTGTGATTGGAGCCTTTGAAGGTACAGAGTTCTGTAACCAGGAGGAGGACATTTATGATGCGGCTATGGTTCGGAAGCAGGGTTGGTTCTTCTATGGTGAGTCCAAGCCTACTGTACAGCCATATGCGCTGGCCTTTGTGTTCAAGTATGACCCTACCACGGATGATTTGGAGATGGAGGAGACGAGCAACTATGATGACCGCGAACTGATGGAGCTTCTCAGTATTCGCTACAATCTTGTACCGGATGATAATGAAGTGAGGGTTGATGCCGTGGGCTTGTATCAGAAGATGCTGGCTCGAAAGGCGACGGGGACTCCTGTGTTTGCACCTGTGACTGCGGCAGCAGGGCCAGCAGGGCCCGCTTCCCTACCTGAACTTAGTCTAGATGGTGGCACCACAGGCCCAGTGGCCCAGTTGCGGCCAATGGATGCCGAAACGCAATTAATTGTGCGTACAATGTTGAGCAGTTCTCGTGGCTGTAATCCTGAGGACCTCCCTTTCATTCGCAGCCTGGTTATGGACTGTCTTGCTGAAAAGCGCTGTGAAGACTATGGTCTCTGGATTGAACTTGGTCTCTGTCTTCACCATATCGCAAGCACTGGAGAGATGTCAGAGAAGTTGTTTGACCTCTGGATGGACTTTAGTCGCAGGTCGCCTAAGTATAATGCCGCTGAAGAAGGGTTGCGAAAGCGAGAGTGGAACCGCTGGTCACGGCCTCTTGGTGAGCGTGTTCTCAGTATGAAGAGTCTCAATCGTTGGGCTCGCGAGGACAATCCAGCAAAGTACAAGGAGATTAATGATAATGATGTCATTCGTTTCATAATGGAACATCCTATGAACACTCACTTTCATATCGCAAAGGTGATGCAGAAGATGTATGGTGACCAGTATAAGGCGAGTCTTGACAATAAGAAGGTTGACTGGTTTATGTTCGTACCTGATCAGCACTGCTGGCGACCGATTAAGCAGGGTTTTGAACTCCGTGGTCATATTAGCAATGAAGTGGTTGAGTTGTTTGAAAAGGCGAAGAAGAAGCTGAAGGATGAGGCAGAGAAGGATAAAGATGGTGATTTTGGAGAGAAGACAACAAAGATTCTCAAGGAGTTCACCGCAATTGAGAAGTCTCTCTACACGGCCAATTTCAAGGATAGCGTCATGAAGGAGTGTGCGAATCTCTTCTATGACGAGGACTTTCTAAATAAACTAAATCTGAATCCGTATCTGATTGTCTGTAAGAATGGTGTGCTCAATCTCCGTGCGGAGCGGACACTTGAAAATGGCAGCAAGGAAATCTATGTCGATTTCCGCGATGGTCGGCCCGAGGACATGATGTCCTTTGTAGCAGGCAAGGAGGGTGGCCGTGAGGCCATTACCTATGTCCCCTACAATCCAGAGGACCCTGCCGCAAAGGAGCTCGAGGACTTCTTGAACAAGGTCTATCCGTATCCTGAACTCAAGGAGTATGTCATTACCCTCATGAGCAGTTGTCTGGAGGCGATGAATCGTGAGCAGTGCTACTACACGATGACAGGTGGTGGTGGTAACGGCAAGTCGAAGATGTTGGAGCTCATGCGTGTCTGTCTCGGTGAGTACCAGGGACCTCTTGCATCAACTGTTCTGACTCGTAAGCGTCCCGAGTCAGGTGCGGCGAATCCCGATATCATGTCTATTAAGAACAGGCGGTTCATCTATCTGAATGAGCCGGATGAGAATGAACCTCTGAACACGAGTCGTATGAAGCAGTTTAGTGGAGAGGACTTGGTGGAGGCTCGTGGCCTTTTCTCCGACCAGGAGAAGTTCAAGGTGTGTGGCAAACTCTTCATGCTCTGTAACAATCTACCACCAATTCACGCAATGGACCGTGGTACGTGGCGCCGTATCCGTGTAATTCCGCATCCATCGACTTTCGTAGATGAAAATGACATTGGTTGGGAGAAGTTTATTACAGGTGAGCCGAACTTTCATCGCAAGGACACCAGCATTGATACAAAAGTATTTCTCTGGCGGGAGGCATATCTTGGTCTGCTTGTCAAGTATTATACAGAGATTTACGCAACTCATGGTATCAAGGAGCCGAAGATTATCAAGGATGCATCCTCTGAGTACAAGGAGCGTTTTGATACCTATGCAAAGTTCCGTAATACTCGCATCCGCAAGGAGGTCGGTGCGCGTACAGATATCAAGCTAATTTGGAAGGCATACAGAAACTGGACTGAGCAGCAGGGTGGAATTGGTAAGAAATTAACAGTAGAGGAGTTGCGAAAGCGTCTAGTAGACGAGTTCGGAGCGCCGCTTGAGAATCGCATCTTTGTAGGAATTGTGGCCTTTGATGATGATGAGAGTTTTGCTGAGCATGAAAAGGAGCACTCATCACGCTAGTCGAAACAATAGACCTGTTATAATCATAAGAGCAAAGACTGCGCCAAATGCGCCATAGAGAGTATTTTGCCATGACTGCGTATTCTTGTAGTAGACGACGAGCATCACGGTCATTAAAAACAGATAGGACAAGTAAAATCCAAGTAGAAGAATATCCTGGTTCGTTCCGAAAAAAGGGAGTTTATAGAGTCCTTCAGTCTGCTTGAACCGTTCATCAAATTCACGATTTAGAGTCGCCGTGTTTTTTTTGAGTTGGCGAATCTTTGTCATCATGGTCTCATAAGACCCCTGCTGCTCAATTAATGTGTTTAGTTCAGAGTTTACTGTTAAACTTTGAAGTAAACTGGATTGTGATTTAAGTGTGGACACATCCATCTCTACTTACACTTCATAATACCGCCGGGAAGAGGAGAACCAACGACACCATAGATACGCTTGTTCCAGTAACGCTTATTACGAACTTTGTCTGTGTAAATGGCGCGATTTGAAATCAGTAGAATCATCACTACAATTTCAACACCAATCAGAATACCAACAAGTGTATTACTAATAAAACCTATCTTGGCCGCAAATGCAATGGCCGCAAGAGCACAGACACTGATAAAAATCAGTTGAAAGACAAAGAGCGTATCAAGTTTATTATTATAGTACCACTCCTTAATCTCCTGATTACGCTGCGCAGTGTCACTATTGCGCTTTGCAGTTGACAGATTATAGTCCTGCGTACCCGCAAGATCGTTCACAACCGTATTCAAGTTATTTGACTGAGTCGTGTAATTTGTCATAATGTCAAAATTACGAGCGGTATTTTGTGTGGTCGCAAGGGACTGGCCAAAGGAATTTGCAAATTGACCAGTCAGTTGTGTCTGTAGGTTGCTAGCCTGTCCCGCAAGATAGGTGGCCCTATCGGTTGGGCTCATTTGACCAAAGGCTGTATTTAGAGCGCTGTCTTGTGCTCCTGGCATCTACTTAGCTTCTATAAATGTAAAAGAGTAAGCCAAGAGCAATAAAATTAGCGGCACCATAAAGTGTGAGCAGTTGATTAGCATAGGTATTCTTCTCCTCAGAGAATTCAAGCATTCGTTTCCGGAGAATTGAGTTGGCATCAGAACCTGCGAGTTGCTGGCTATTTGTAGTAAGAGTCTGTGCATTTGATTGAATCTTTGATAAGAACTGATTGACCTGAGTATTCATGGTTCCAAGGGCAGCCGATTGCTGTTGTGCGACATAGTTGGAAATCTCTGTTAAGTCAGTAAGACGGAGATTGACCGCATTTAGAAGATTGATAATCTTACGTTGAAGTTCAGTCTGGACCGTCGTTGTAAATCCGGTTGTGCTTGTTCCTTTATTTTGCACAGTTACATAATCGCCGAGTAAGACAGAATAGACCTTGACCCAGAAGCAGAATTCGTATTGAAGACTATAGAGCAGATCATAGGAAACAGAGTTCGTCGCATCTGCGGCCTGACCCGTGATTGTATTCTTGACCGCAGCAGCCGGATTTATAATCAGATTATCTTGGCCAGGAACACTTGTTGTTGTAAAGGAAGTGTAGATATTTTGAATTTGATTCTTTGCCGTAAGACTCTGGCTTTGTGTAGGGGCCCAATATCCAGTATCAGGAGGAGTATAGCGACCATTTACAGCGGTGCTTACAAATAAGTCAAGAACACTAAAGAGATGAGCTGTCTTCTGAGTTGTTGTACCATCGGCATTCGTGATTGTAAATGTAGGATTTGTCACACTTGAAGGTTGATAGGCACCCGCCGTATTTGGAAATGTGCTGACAAGACTAGGTGATGTGCTTGTTCCACCTAAGTAACTACTGGGTACTGAGGTGGCACTTGTAACTGTCGCTGGACACACTGTGTTCATCGCCGACATCTCTATCTAGTAACTCTTTACTTTATCCAGTTAGGATGTTGCTTGTAAATCCAGTAAAAGACACCTCCTGCTGCAGCTGCTGATGCGGCTGTTGTCAGACCAATAAGCATCCATGAAGTCGCATACCATGATTGAATGAGTTGTTCATAGAGATTAGGACCTCCACCGGGCGATGAATATGAAATTGTAATATTATTGAGATTGAGTAGAAGTCCCATTGCCATAATCAAAAAAGCGAGGCTTGTTGCGAGAAGAATAGGTACTGAATCAGACCGGAGAGGCTTTCCAAAAGGAAATGTAGTTCCTCTCGGAGATACATCTCCAGCGGGATTCTGTACACTTGAGACACGGGCCTTTGCAACAGTGTTATCTTCTTGCGCCTGAAGAAGTTGGGTCTCAACTGCCTTTTTATTTTCAATCGTACAACAGAATTTGAGAGCATCTTGAATAAGTTGTTGAGTAGGACCAGTTGTATTTGCGGTTGATGAAAGGGCCTGTACAGCCGAGTTATCAGAGCCAATCTGTGAAATCAATGAAAAGACATCCGTTGTCGTTTTTAATTGTTGGTTGGCCCTACAAGCGACAGTTGTGCCTGATGGAAAAAGATTAACATAGTGGGCACGAAAGTCGGCACAGAACTGCTCTGCCATCTACCTAAGGCAGGCAAACACGGTAGACGATATATTCGCCAGCAGAGGGACTGGGGCGGGTAATTTCAACGATATCATTTTCAACGAGCCCTAGCCAACGGGCTTGCATATCTTCATGAAAGCGAATCGTAGGCAGCTGCTTTGTTTCATTCTCCTTGAGATAGAGGTCGTGAAGAATCTTCTCAGATTCTTCTTTGGAAATCTTCCTGTGCTTCGGAACAATGGCGTAACCCGAAGGGTCATTTACAATCGTGGCCGCCTGGAAGAAACGAAGACGCAACTTCATTGTACGCCACATCTTCAAAGCAAAGGCATGAAACGGATCCGATACAACCTCGTCTGAAAGAATAACAATAATTTCAGTATTCTCCTTATCCTTTACACGAAGCGAATCAGGTACAACAAGTTCACCCTTTCCTTCACCAAAGGCGCGCTCATTAATAAAGGTCTTCATCTGTTCACCCTGCTTGAGCTTCTTTGACTGAGGTGTATAGAGTACAATACAATGAGTGGGTTCACCTGCCCGCGGCTCAGGCTTTGTAAGGTCCATACGAAGTGCGAGTGCTTCTGCACCGCCCTTACTGCGCATCGCCTTAATCTCTTCAAGACCAAACCGACTGTGGGGCTTCGTATCATACCCCCTCGCTTCAAGCATTTTCAATAGCGTGACGCGAGAGCGATAAAGAACATCAAGTAGTGTGTATTCGTCCATTCTGTAGTAATCAAATTAAAAGAATTTAGGCTCAAATTTAGGCTCAAATTTTACCCTAGTTTTTGTATTGTTATACGAGTGGCCGATGTAACTTGCTCTTTTTGGCCATTGCTTGAAGAAGAGAAGGATTTTGGTTGTTGAGGTGCGGGACTCTGGGCCCTGCTGCTGCGACGACCCCCTGTCTGCTCGGGAGGCGCAAAATCGCCCATTCCATCAACGACAATTGTGGGTGGTACTTGCGCACCCATGGCAGGATGGAAGACTTGGACACTAGGCATCGGTGTGACTGTTTGGAGTGTCATGGGTTGCATCAGTTGGCCTCCACCTTGCTGGACTTGTAGTGCGCCAGGTAGTGTAACTTGAGCCTGTGCTTGTCCTGACGGTGCCACGTTAGGTGCGGAAGGAAGGAGTACTTGTGTCTGTTGCGGCTGTTGATTCGGTGAAGAAAAGGACACCGCAGGTCGGTTTATAGGTCTTGGAAGAGGAGCGAGTTCTTCAAAGTCACCTACACCTGACTCTTCAGAAGGTGCTTCACTTACCATACTTGTCACGGCGGGCCCAAGAGGAACAACTCCTACCTGTTGCTGTGTCACCTGATTTACTTGAGGCGCAGCCGCAAATCGAGTGCCCGTATTCTGTCGAATTCCATCTACAAGTGCAGCCACAGCAGTCGCCGTCACCCCTTCACCAACAGACGGTGCTCCCTTTGTCACAACATCAATAACAGTCTCCTCTACAGGTTTGGGAGCCTTCGCAGATTCAGGTACGGCAGACTCTTCCTCAAACTCAGGCACAAAAGTCGGTATGGGCTGACCCGCTCGCGCCATAGCCTTCTCAAAATCAGGCTCAGGCATTCCTTCTGGCAAACGCAGAACTGTGGCGTTTTTCCCAGTAATATAGCGCATTCCAATATTCATGTAGGTCTGGAGTTCATCATTGACAAGTTGGAACGCATACGGAATCTGAATTTTACTGAAGGTGACCAGGCTTCGCTTAACCGGCGCAACAATCTCTTTATTGCCGGTAAACTTGACTGGTCCATCACACAAGGGACAAATCTGGATTTTCCTAGACTCGTTGTAAATGGGCTGTGTACCACAACCATCACATACTGTTATTACAGCACCATCTGACCGTTTCAGATAAGTATCCTGTACAAAATCCATGATTCCGTGGCCAATGAGCGCATCACGTTCCATTTCACCAATACGAAGACCACCTTCATTTCCACGACCGCCTGTAGGTTGGTGAGTGCGCTGCTCCTTGCGTCCAGCGCCACGCGCATTCCACTTGTCCTCCACCATGTGCTTCAGACGCATACTGAAAACATTGCCAATGAAGACTTCAGAATTAATCATGCCACCCGTTTGACCATTGTAGAGAATCTGATTGCCCTTCGGCTCCATTCCGTATTTAACCAATTCTTTACCAATATCACCTGATGGGTCGCCTTCATTCATAAAAATTGTGCCGTCACCAATTGACCCTGCGGTAGCCGCAAGTTTTCCAAAAATCATTTCGAGCAGCTGCGCAATTGTCATACGGCTCGGAATCGCGTGCGGATTCATCATCATATCAGGCACCAGACCATCTGCGGTGCGAGGCATATCTTGTCCCTCCAGAAGCATACCAATCGTACCCTTCTGGCCGTGGCGATTGGAGAATTTATCTCCAAGTTCAGGAATTCTGTCCTGTGTAATGCGAATCTTGATGAGTTGAAGACCCGCGTTATTCACTGTAACTACAATTGATTCGACGCGACCACGTGTCCAGACTTGTGGTGTAACAGATGCATCATTCATCTCACCTGTTTCTGTACGAACATAGCGACTCACTAAAACTGTCTCTGAATTTGTCATTTCACCCACTCGGATAATTCCACGGTCGTCAAGTTTTGTATAATCAAGGCCAGCCTTCAGATTCGTCCAGTTTGGAACCGACTTCGGATGCGCAATACGCGTCTTTGTCTTTGATAAGGGGTCATCTTCTTCAAAGGCCTCATAGCTACGGAATGTAATGCTGCGGAAAAGACCACGCTCAATGGCAGTTTTATTCACTAGAATTCCGTCATCCTGATTGTATCCAGTGTACGAAGCAATTGCTAAGACAATATTTGTTCCGTAGGACATTTGGCCATCAGCATAGTAATCATAATAGAGGGTACGAACAAGCGGAGCCTCACCATAACAGAGAATATTTGCCGTATTGTCATAGCGATTCTGAAAGTTCGTAGCATACATGGAGAGACCCTGTTTACTCTGACTGTCACCAAGTTGATTACGAGGTGACTGATTGTGATTTGCGAAGGGAATAATACTCGTCATCAGGCTCAGAATAGTCGACGGATGAATTTCTAAGTGGGAGGTTTCACCAGCCTTGATATAGGAGGGAAAGGTCGCAATGTACGCTTCATTCTGCTCATAGGGGTCGACATATTCAATCGCGCCCTGTAGGGGTGTGAGCAACTTCACATAGTCTTCAAATGTGGGCGCCTTCTCTTTCTCAAAAGGGTCATTGAATCCAGTCTGGTCAAGCGTGCGCTGCGCAGTCTTTCCAACAACGAGCTGTGCCCATGTTATATCATGCTCCTTCAGCATATCGATATTATAAGAGCCGTCCTTTTTGATGTGTATGAGAGGACGCATGGGGCGACCATCATCCAGATAGACAAATACACGACGATCACGGTAACTGAATCCAACGGAAGAGAAGGCAGGGAGCACACCTGCCCTCTTGAAGAGTTTGAGGAGCTGTGTTAGTACTAGAGGTTCTCTTGTATAGCCAACAATGCCACCATTTACATAGACGGCCGTGTAGAAAGGCAACAGACTCTCGGCAATGCTAAAACACGCCTCCACGCCCCCACGCTTGAAGAGCCAGGCCTTGAAATCTTCAGGATTTGTGGTAGTACTGAAGGTCGCCAGCATCGTTAGATTTTTCGTAACTCCAATGCTGGCGCCACCAGGTGTCTCAGATGTACAGAAATAGCCAAACTGACTCGTATGGAGTTGACGAGGAGCCGTGAGTTTCATACCTGTATCAAATTCGAGTACTACACGGCGAGTATGACTAACGAAATCGAGATAACTGAGACGCGACATGGCTTGAATCGCACCAGCCTTCTCCTCACCGAGACCTGTCCCCCACTTTCCCTTGAACGCCTTCTTCACCTCATCTGATAATTGATTCACGAGGAAAATCTCATTGCGCCCACTCTCCTCAAAAATATTCTCGAATTTTTTTCCTGAAAAGGTGACCTTGTTATACTCATATTTATTCGCAACTGCAAGAAGCATGGCCCTACTCCACTTCACATAGACATCCTGGAACATCTGCTGAATCATGAAGCCGTTTGTAAGGCAACGCTGATTGCGAATATCATCGCGGTCCATGTCCTTGTCAATTCCAACAATGCGACGCAGAATCTTTCGCACACACTCCGCAAGGAAGAAGACACGCGCACCTCCAGAGCGCACTGTGGCCCCCCCCTCAACCTGAATAGTTGCGTCTGTATGAATAAAGACTTGATTATAAAGAATATCGATTACATGCTCCTCACTGAATCCCTTCGTTAGTGTCTTGATATACTGGATTGCCGTATAAGTATCGAGAAACGGCACCGCCTCACGTATTGAAGGAAGTAGCAGCGGCTCTAAGAGTTTCGTCTCATCGGAATTTTCATCAGGTAAAATTAAGCGAGTAATATCACGGTCTGAGATAATACCAAAGGCACGGAAAAGGAGATAGAGGGGAACTGGCTTTCGCACAAAGGGAATTCCCACTTGGATAGAATCGGTGTTGCGTACAACTGTAAAGGTTATGCGCTTTACGAGACGAGTCTTTTCAGAGAGACAACGGATGCTCGCAAAAAACTTAATTTTCGGATCAGCCTTCTGCTCATGAATATCCAGTGTATTGAACGCAGGATTTTGAATTGTAACAAGGACCTTTTCTGAACCCTCGACAATAAAGTAACCACCCTGGTCATATACACATTCTCCAGCCTCTTTAAGAAAATCGGCTGACTTTCCACCCAATAGACAGTATTTACTGTGAAGAAGAATCGGCATTTGGAAGAGATTCCAATCTGAAATTTCAATTGTCTGTACTAAATCTTCCTCGGGGATATCCTTATTTGAGGGGCCGCGCGGGTCATATGTTATACGAATAGTAATATCCGCTGTTATTTGTGACTGATAGGTCAAATTACGAATACGGGCTTCATTCGGAAAAAGCGCGCGAATCTCCTTTCCATTTTGAAGCGCAAGGGTAGGAGTTCCAATTTTTAACGCAGTTCCATTGAGTCCACCCACATAAATTTCAACCTTATATTCGTAGGTCGGTTTTTCACCTGTTTTCCGTTTCTTCTCGGGATCAATTTGACTTTTGTAGAGAATGAGTGGGTTGTTTGCGCGGATAATACGAGGAAGATCCGACTGGATAAACTGTTCGTAGGACTGTATATGATGACGAGTTAAGTAGTCGGGTGTTGTCCTAAAATAACGGTCCAATAGATGGCGAGCCAACTTCTTTGCTTCTTCTGTTTGGCGACTCATTCAAGAACCCTAATCGCTGATGAGGTTTCTTGATTGGTAAACACGCGTGATTTTTTATAAAGGCCCTCTGGCTACCTGCGCCGGCAGATTTTGATTTACTAATGCAGGTGATGATGTTAATGCCGCAGGATTATAAGGCTGAGTTGTAAAGACTGTATTCTGCGCATATGGAGTGGCAACATCAATGCCCTTTGCTCCCATTGTCGCAATACTTCCCGTTGTCGGCGGTGAGGAATTCTGGAAGGGACGGTTTCCAAAGACTTCAAGTGCGGACTGTACACCTTGTAGGGTTTGTGTAAGAGGACTATCGCCACCTGACTGCTTGCGGTTACGCCGTGTCTTTCTATTACTGCGGCCACCACCAACCTTATTGGAGCCGATGTCAACCGGAACATTAGGTGTGATGTCAATCTTACCACATTGAGTGGAAACGGAATCAGCAGGATAGGGCAGCATTCCATCCGATAGGTAAGCAGGGAAACTTCCATAGGGACCCGTAACACCTTGACGAGTCATGTAGTCAAGCGGGGCACCTCCTAAGGCGGCAGCGGAGCCACCTGTTTGCTTGTGCTTCTTTGTAACACGGGGTGTGGCTGTGTGTTTTAAACTCAAATACGCCTCAGCGGCCTTTGTATCCACTGTACGCCTGAAGACCTTCTTCCATTCGGCTTGAAATGCCGGAACCAGTTTTTTCACACCCTCCTTGTGAATACGACTCTCAATCCAGGCATCAATATGGTCAAACGCTTTCCGAAGATGAGGTATCGTCATCGGCTTTGGACCTTTTGATTTGCGTGTAGTTCCCTTCGCCATCTCCTACTTAGACTTGGGAAAAGCGAATGTTTCTAGCAGCATTATTTGTGGGTGCTCTAGCATTCATTGGACCAAGGCCAACGGCCTTTAGTGCAGTATTTGCCGCATTTGTTACGGCATTTGTGACGCCCGCGACTGTAGGGGCCTGATTCGCAACACGCTCAACGGCGGCATTCATTGCGACTAGAGGAGCGGCCGCTTGTGCATTTGTGTTTGTACCCACGAAATTGATTATGAAAAAAAGTAAGAAGACAACAAGGCCTCCTAATAGAAGATACGGAGCATATTGAAGTAGAGGCAGTTGCCATGTACTTTCACGATATTCAGTGTAAAAAAAGTTGTAGTGCTGATAGGCGGCAATGATGACAAAAACTAAGGCAAGTGCGCCAAGAATGATTGATGATAGACGGGGCAGTACAAACATCACAATCAAGGCTGCGATGACAAGTGCTAGGATTGAAGGGATAAACAGTTCCATGTGAACTCTCTTTACTCATCTGATTAGATTTTGTCCATAAGGTCCCGATGAGTAAGAAAGTGCTTACGACAGCAAGAACGAGTTACCCCGAGGGCTGTTAGCGCTTTTCCTTCCGGAGTCTCGAGTAGTGTATTTCCATCAATTGGTACTTGCTGAATACTCTCCTTTGATTCAGTAGCTTTTACAGCCGCCTGGTAAGCTCGCCACTTATCTGCAATAAGTTTGCCGCAATTCATACACCGAATCGGAATAATCATTCTCTCTACCTTAAAACTTGAGGATTCCTTAACTCAAATTTTGTCACTTGCGGGAAAACGGGAAACTTACATTCACTTCTGCCTACAGAAATGTCCTCTGTTACAACTGCGAGTGGCCTGAATTTCCAGGGAAACCCGCTTGGTGCGAAGGTGCGCACGCTTGAGACGCAAATGGGAGAACTTCGGGCTGAACTCGATGCGCTTCGTAAGGCGGTTGCCTCAGGCACAGCGGGTTCGAGTTCCCCGGGCCTTCCTGGCCCTGCGGGTCCTGCTGGTCCTGCGGGTCCTGCTGGTCCTGCTGGTCCTGCGGGCCCGGCCGGACCTCCTGGTCCCAAGGGTGACCAGGGTCCGATGACGTATATTGCTCTGCCCGCTGGTGCGAGCGTACCTACCGCTGCTCCCTCAGTCTCTTCATAAATCGGCTCCTCTTTTTCTAAAAGCACGAAGGGTTGCCTCTGATACTATAATTCCATGATCCTGTTCCAAGATAAATACAATACGCTTCAAAGGATGATTTGGATTCTTTTGCAACGTACTGAGAATAATATCACGCTGCTCATCCGACCACTTACTTGTCGTTGTAGTGGCAGTAACAACAGATTCTGTATCACTAATTCTCTTGAGCCCAGCACTTGTCTGCTGAAGTGGCTGAATATCAAGTTGCCCCGCATGATGCTTATCGTGACATGTAGAGCAGACAACGACCAAGTTCTGCGCTGCGTCTCGCTTTGAACCATCTGTAAAGAGTTTTCCTTGCGCCTCCATGCGAGGCCGGATATGATGAACCTCCAGGTCGCGCACAATCGGATGTTGACAGAGTTCACAGACTCGTCGATGAATCTGGCTGTTCCACTGCGAACCCGTCGTCTCCTCCTCCTTTGCCGTTCCCGTTAGTTGGCGACGAATCTTTTGTGCGGCCTCCAGAAAATCGGTTGGCAAATGGAGTGCGCGGGCCACCTCAATTCCGTAGAGACTTGAGCCCGAGCCTTTATGAAGGCTTCTGTCATAGATGAGAATATCACGAACTGCGTCATATTTCACTTTCAGATGCCAGACTCCGAGCTGACGCTGATTGGCTACGCAGTCTAGATCCATAAGTCCATGAAGATGCGTTGCGAAGACAAATCGCGCTCCCTTTCCTAGAAGTGTCTGAATGCCTGAGGCAACTAGGGCCGTAGCGGAGACTGATTCCGTTCCACTACAGAGTTCATCACCAAGTACCAGACTATAGGCATCTGCTCGCAAAAGAATATCGCGGAGTTCAGACATTTCTACTGCGAAACTGGAGAGACCTGCCCAGAGATTATCTTGATTTAGAATGCGCGTGAGAATTGAACGAAACGGGCGAATGACCATTTTAGTCGCTGGCACATAGGAGCCGCACTGTGCTAGAATGACAGCAATTCCAAGCGCCTTCATAAGAGATGACTTTCCACTCGCATTCATTCCATAGACGAGCCAACCCGCACTTGCTTCCGCAGTACCCAGAGTGACCGTATGCTGAACATACGCCTGTCGTTGGTTCGCTGTTTCAATGAGTGGATGACGAAGTCCTTCCACGTGTACGGACGCAAAAGCGTCAGCCTCTAAAAAGGTCGGCTTCTGAAATCCATATTCCTGGGATACCTTCGCAATACAGAGACTCATATCAATCTCTGAGACCCAAGTCTCCAGAAAATTCCAGAGCAAAGTTCCAGTCTCCTCAATTAGTGTATTACAGAGTGGTGGAAGTTCTTCACGCGCAGCGGCTGCAAGTTGTGCCCTGAGTCCCAAGACTTTTCCATGAACACCTTCCAGATAGGCACAGTCAATTGTACCCTGGGTCGTCTTCCGAATATTCACCTCCATATCTGGAAATGGACAGGCGCCCGTTGCTGCCCTTGGATCGACAGTTAATGCGCCCTTCTTAAGACGCGCTGATACGGCTACCTGTTTTTCAGAAGCTTCCAGGGCCGTAGGTTTTTGGCTCGCGATTTTCTTTAGAAGCGTAAGTGTTGTTTTGGTTCCTGTAATACTATAGACTTGCGTATCACGACCTGACTCCACGCGCAGCGCATCAACAGGAAGTCCTGCCCAGATTGCGAGTTCTTCTGCTCGCTGCTTTACATCTGCGCGAATGGCTCCCAGTTGTTGCTCAACAGCTGCTGTCTTTGGAGCGTGTTGATCCTTGAAGAAACAGAGGTCATCTGGAGTATCAATTGCCCGCCTCGCCTTTTGAATATCAAAGAGTTGCTGAAAGAGGTTAAACATTTCAAGAAATGCGGCCAGATTATCTGCGGAAAGTTCAAAGATTGTTCCCTGAAATAGGAACGCCAGGTCTTTCATACGGGTGTATGTTTCATGAAGTGCGAGAATCTCTTCAGAAGTCACTGTATAATTTTGAATCTTGCGATGAATACGAGGAAAATCGTAGATTTGGCGAAGATAACGCTCAAGTTTGATCACTTCGGAAAACCGCGTCATAAATTCAATCTTATTGAGCCTATCCTCCAGAATCGCAATATCTGAAATAGGTGTGAGGAGACGGTCGCGAAGTTGTCTGCGTCCTGGAGGTGTCAGTGTCTTTTGAAAGAGACCAAGAACTGAGTCATCTGTGCGCATAGAGGTACAATTCAATTGAGTGAGCGCATTGTTTCCAAGATGAACACGACCCTTGGGTGTCCACGGTTCAAAGACTTGTAGGTTCTCCAGCGAGGATGGCAAATGGTCCTCAATAAATCGGAGTAGGGAGATAAGTGCGCGTTCCGTAAATGATGCATCTGAAATTCGTAGATACTCGCGAATTGGCAGCATTGTTTCTGGAGAGAAGAGGCGCGTAAGAAATTCTTCACGGACAAGAGGCGTTTCAAATCCACCCTGGTCTGCCGGATTTGCTGAGCGGCAATGTAGAAGTGCGGTAGTACCGCCGAATCTGGAACGAAGTACTGCTTCAGAAGGACGCGACATTGCATCTCCACGCCATAGAACAATAAGTTCACGAGGATTCTGTACTTGAATGGCATGAACAAGCAGGTCTGTTGACCAAACATCCGCGGTTCCTGAAGCAAGGCCCTGAAAACCGCTTGTATGCCCTGTTGTAAGGTCAAAAAATGCGACACCATAGGCGGGGGCCTCGCCTTTCTGCCAGTTCCGCTCCTCAAGCCAGATGGCGGCGACATAGGGTGCATCCAGTCCAACAGCCTCTGTATGAGTTCCTGGAGAGAGAATACGCGCAACGGGGCGTTCTGTGACTTTGCCTGATGTATTCTTCAATTGATCGCAGACAACAACTGTCCAATTGTTCTTGGTGAGGACGGAGGCGAATTTATGGAGGCTCTGCTCTGGAACACCCGCGAGAATTGTATCCTCCTTGGCTCCATCAGTAGCTTTGCGAAGAGTAACCTGAATATTCAGTAGTTCAACCGCACGCTTCATGGATGTCTTGCCCTCACCTGAGACAGGATCTATGGAATCATACATTTCATAGAACTTGCCAACCATAAGGAAGACGCAAGTATTCGGACCATATTGGTCTGAATAATATTTGTAGAGTTTGAGATATTCTTTTTGCATGGATGCCATTCTACTATCTAGACGCGCCTTAGTTTAAAGTGCCTTGTTCTTTAATGTCTGGTAATCAGCATAGATTTGACGAAGAATGGACTCAGGAGCCTTTGACTCAGGCTTTATGAGTTTTGCAGCTACGAGGATTTTCTTAATCTCTTCAATTGAATGACTGCGCGCCTCCTTCTGAATTTTCTTGTGACGCGTGATGCGTTTTCCGAGGCCAGTGAGACTTACACGAATCTTCTTCGCCTTTCGCGTCTTTAATTTCGAGGCGACAAGTTTCGCAGCCGTTTTCTTCGGTGGCTCAAGGACAACTTTTGTCTTGGCTCCACCACGAAGTGCGGGCGGAATATTATTCATATGCGGAGGAGGCATAGGTGTCGCGGGGGCAGGTATAGGTACAGGGGCAGGGGCAGGTGTAGGCGGGGCTACAAGTACAGGGGGTGTTACGGCAAGAGGCGGGACATTATTACCTTCTGCGCCGCCCTGCTGCTTCCGTGATGTACGCCGCTTCTTTCCTACAGCGGGGCCCAGCCCCTGCTCAGTCACTGCACCGCCCGTAATTGTAATATTTTTTCTGGTATCCGACATATTCGTGTACCAACTAGTAAGTGCACATAAATTTGAAGGTGTATGAGCGCTAGTCAAGCCATAAAAATGCTCGCAACAAAGGACTACAAGAAATTTCAAGTTCTTGATTCATCAAGGGCTGTGATTTATGAATTTGAAGGTGCTGCTCTCGCAAACAAGTCTCTGCCGGGTGATTCTGTGCGTGTAGTGGCTTCGGGCGTCGAACTTGTGACACGGGCAGAAAAGCGTATTCTTGTAGGTGTTCTCTGTCTCACTAGCAAATACATGTATGGAATGACGGGACATGGTATACCCATGTATCTTTGTGAGACGATGAATAAGGGTTGGCCATCCTTTCGAGTTGCTTGTAAGGAGAAGGACCGCAGCCAGAATCTACTGATTACATTCCACTTTGACTCATGGGATGAGGCTGAACTTCCGCGTGGAGGCCTCGCAGAAATTCTGGGTCCTGTTGAAGACCCTGCTGCGGAGGCACTCGCACTCGCACTCATAGCATCTCCTCAAAATGCTCCGCGCCCTAAGACACTTCCAATCATTACAGATTTCAAACGGAATAAACTCACTACAGGAACCTTTAACATTGACCCTCCAGGCTGTAAAGATATTGATGATGTCATCACTCTTGAAATGGTTGATGACAAAATCTGGAGAATTTCTGTAACCATTGCGGATGTTTCTGAAATGGTGAGCTTGAACTCGCCCCAGTGGATTGCTGCGGCTGCGGCAGGAGCAACAGTCTATCAGGACGGTGCTGTTGTGCGACCTATGCTTCATCGGCATCTCTCTGAAGAGGTCTGTTCACTTCTTCCTGGAAAGATTCGATACGGGGTCGCACTCGTAGCCTTTTGGGAGAGTGGTCATTTGTCTACTCCCTTCTTTCAGAAGGTGCTTGTGACAAATCAGGAATCATACACATATGATAGTATCTATAAGAGTAAGACTGTACCACTTGATATTCTAAAGGCTATTTGCTCTGAGATTTCTGGGCGGTCCATTACTGATTCGCATGAATGGGTGGAGACACTTATGCTCTGGTATAATCGTAATGCGGCGGCTATTCTTCGAAATCTTGGAGCTGGTCTTCTTCGGAAACACAATGCGCCATTTGAAGAGAGACTCGCACAAGTGAATGCGATTTCACCCGAACTACAGTTCCTTGCATATAAGTCAGCCGAGTACTGTGGTGCGGATAAGCCTGCCAAGCATCATGGGCTAGGTGTGGATGTCTACTGCCATGCATCGTCGCCCATTCGCCGTTTTGCGGATCTTCTGAACCAGGTGATCATCAAGCGATGGATTGATGGTGACCGAGTAGCTGTCCGTGAAGATTTTGAAGGTGTGGCAGAAGGACTGAATCGCCGACAGAAGGAAATTGCTGCACATGACAGGCATTATGCGCTTCTTAAGGCGATTCGTGGCGCGGTTCGTCTTGAAATTACAGGGCGAGTTCTTTGGACAGAAGGCGCAAAGGCGGTTGTCTGGATTGATGAATGGAAGACAATTGTACGAATTAAGTCGACTGAAAAGCCTGGTGTACCGATTCGACTGCGTTACTTCTGTGACCGACGCAAAGCACAGTGGAAGGAGCGGATTCTTTATGAAGTCATTAACAAATCTGAAAGCGCTATTGCTATTATTAGTTAGTATACATTTCCTTACATTCGTCGCGTGTATGTTCCGCCTTTTCCACACAGAGTTCATACTCCGATTTTTTTGAGGCGGTTAAACCGAAAAGAGAACGGATTGCGGTGTGTGCAATTTCCGAACCAGCACCAAAGGCCATTCCCTCCTTCAAAGTCGTAAAAAAATTGGTAGGTTGTGACTGGTGCCACAGTTTAGGAGGAGGAAGCGGTAAGGGTACAGCCACAGGAGAACGCGGTGTGGGTGGCGCTTGAAAGGCCTGTTTTTGCTGTCTCGGCATTTTCTACTCTAGGATACGATTTAGAGTCTTAGATAGAGACTATCACTTGTCGCAATGGTTCGTTTTAGCGTCTGTTCAATTCCACGGAGTTTATCAAGCATTGGAACATCCTTCTTGAAGGTTGCGAGTGCTGTCCACTCCTCCACAAGGTTTACGCACTTATTGATGGCTCGCAAGAGATTTCCCTCAAAGAGTTCATATTCTGCGCAGAGAACGGAGGCCTCCTCGCCGAGGCTCCAGCGATACATCGGCTCAATCCAGGTGGTACTCAGGCTCCAGTAGGAATCTGGAGACTGAATGTCAAAGGGTTGCTCTGCGCGCATAAAGTCCTCAGCAGTTGTGCCAAGTCCGTAGAGAATCTCTTTGATTTTCTTGGGCACCGAGAGTTTCTCGAGGCTAGGTTGACTATCCTTCTTATCCTCACCCATGAAACAGGCGAGCACAGCAATAATCTCCTGTGGTTCCAGGTCAGCACAGGTGCCCGATAGATAGAGTTCTGTCATTAGAATTGGATGACCCTCATTGATTTCTGTGGCGAGAACTCCGCGCTCCGTAAGTGAGTCCTTTGTCAAGGGGCCGGCTGTGAGAAAGCCGCGAGATGTTAAGAACTCAATAATCGGCTCGACAGATTCCTTGTGCGCTTCGAGCGACTGAATATATTGTTTTTGGTTCTGAAGATCAAGAAGATGCTTTCTGTAGGTAGGATACGCCTTGGCGACAAAGTCCCACTTCGGACCCGAATGCTCCTGTTTCCAGGCCTCGAGGGCACGCTGAGCGGCTTTCTTCTTCGCATTTTGCGCATGACCAAGAACAATCTCAAGAGCTTCTCGTTCACCAAATGCATGAATATCATCTGGTGTTAGAAGTGTCTTTGTAATTGTCTCCTCAAGTCCCGCTAGTTCACGCCGAGCCACTGCGAGTTCCTCCTGACGCTGCATAAACCAGTAAGACTTCTCCATGAGACTTAGCCAGGTCGTCGCATTTGATTGAAGTGACTTGAGCAAGAACTCATAGTGAAACTGCATCTTACTGGAGATTTGTGCCTGACCACCTGTAAGAATACTCCGCATGGTGGCCGCAGAGACTGGTTCACGCTCAGGCAGATAAATGACCGTACCTACAGGGTCCAAGCCGCGTCTGCCCGCACGGCCGGCCATCTGAATGTATTCGTCGGTGCGTAGAGGACGAAGGCCCATTGACTCCTCACTGTACTTCTCAAGTCCGAAGAAGAGAACCGTCTTTGTGGGCATGTTGAGACCCACTGCGAAAGTCTCCGTCGCAAAGAGCATCTTAATGAATCCTCGAGTGAAGAGAATCTCAATAATCTCCTTTAGTACTGGAAGTAGACCACTGTGATGATAGGCGATGCCACGAAGCGCAAGTGCCTTCAGTTTGTGTGCCTGCGGTAGGGTCTCGAGAGAGTCCTTGTAGGCATGGAGATGAAAGTCCCAGATATGATTGATTTTTGCCGCCTCGGATGAATCGACAAGAGTTGCCTGGACCTTATCTGCGTAGCGCTCGCAGCCAGCCCTGCTAAATACAAAGGAGAGTGCAGGAAGCAGCTTCTCACGCTCAAGCTTCTCAATAGTTTCATTCATCTGATGAACGAATGAGGTGGGGCGTGTCTTACCCTCCACTGGACCCTCAAAGCCAGCACGGCGCTGCTCCTTGACCTTCTTCTGAAAGTCCTCATGGGCCTTAATGCCCTTATCACGCCACTCAAGCCAGCGGCGATAGACATCGTCATGATAGATATTCTTATTATCCATAAGTGTGTGAAATTGATCTCCAAGAAGAATTCCGTGAGTTAGTGGGACAATTCGGTAGAGAGTGGAAATCAATGCGCACGGAATCTGTTTCAGTTCACCGAGCCAGGAGGCGAAAAGCTCAGGGCGGCTAATCGTCGCTGAAAGGAGGACCAACTGGACGGCGGGTGGCAGAAGAATCATTGTCTCCTCCCAGACACGACCACGGTCACGGTCATTAATATAGTGAACCTCATCAAAGACTACGGCCTGGAGGTTCTTGAGTGACAGGGCAGCCGTCAAACCAAGATGCTCTGTACTCGTGCCTTGCTTATACAAGAGATTCCTGAGAATTTCTGTGGTCATTACAATAATCTGTGCATCTGGATTGAACTTGATGTCCCCGGTCATAATGCCTACTCGGCTAGGTCCAAACATCTTCTTGAGGTCATGGAACTTCTGATTGGAGAGCGACTTGATTGGGGTTGTATAGAACACACGGCCACCCTTGGCGACTGTATAGTGAATCAGATACTCGCCGACAAGTGTCTTG
>Ga0208618_1000128_pt1 | contig 34213 bp, 41 predicted proteins | sample CryBogCBE18Jul08_FD_184585 | JGI IMG/M metagenome (GOLD analysis project Ga0208618, IMG submission 184585) | Freshwater microbial communities from Crystal Bog, Wisconsin, USA - CBE18Jul08 (SPAdes) | ecosystem: Environmental > Aquatic > Freshwater > Lake | place: Crystal Bog, Wisconsin, USA...
GTAGTTCGTTGGAACTCAAGCGACAATGTTCCTCCTGTTGAAATTTTAAATGAATTCCAACTTAAAGGTTGGATCACTGTAGAAGATATTGTTGATAGTTTGGCATTTAAGAAAGATGAAGATGCTAAGTTTTTAGAACAATACATTGCTAACCGTCGCAAGTATGGATACACAGCGGAAGAAAAGTTTGAAATGCAGGCTGCATTTGGTGGTGAAGAAGTTGTAGATGTATTCACAGGTCAACGAGTTGTATATTAAGGAGAACTAGATTATGATGCGTCCAGGTACATATTATGTTGGTGATTTGTGTTATGTCATGCACCCACAGTGGAAGGAAGTTTGTAACTTAATGTTTGCCTGTGATGGCAACTATGTCTTAGATGGTGAGTTTAACCTTGCCAACGGTGTGCGCATTGCCCTACATTCAACTGCCTACGGTGATGGTACTTACCAAGATCAACAAGGTCGAGACTATCCAGTAGATGCGGGCCTAATTGGTTGTATTCGTGTTGAAGATGTCTATGACCCAGAATGGTATTTGGCTGGTATGAATGTAGTTGAGTTTGACAAGCCATTCCAAATCGTGTATAATCACGGTGTAATTAAGTTTGTAACAGCAGATAGTAGCACTATTATTGAAATTAACACAGCAGAAGAGGAGTATGCGTAATGAAAAAAGTATTTGCAGCAGTAGCAGGTTTAATTACCTTAGTAATTGGTCTTAGTTTCTTACTAAGCTGGCCAATCATGTGGTTGTGGAATAATGCCCTAGTAGGTGCAGTAGATGGCGTTCATACAGTTAGTTGGCTACAGGCCTGGGGTATTAGTGTTTTGTTTAGCTTTCTATTTAAAACACATTCTAGTTCTAAGTAGTTAATACTTTATATACATCATCGTAGGCTACAGTGCTGTCATTGTAGCCTACTTCCTTAAATAGACTTTTGGTGTTGTTTAATAATTCTTGTGCAATTATGTGTTTAAACTCACCATAAAAATGATGGAAGTTATATTCCACAATAGCCTCAATTTTACGCATAACTTCTTGTTTATTTTCAACACTTAAAGTACAGTACCACACCAACTGATCAACTACAGCATCTATCCTAGCATCTGGATCTTGTATGGAATCGTAGCTTTCATCTATAATGCCGTCAAAGGTTTTAAAGCCGTATGATTTTAAGTAGGCTAAATTACCTGATGCGGCTACTAACATAAATGGTTGTTTCATTACAATAGGTTTAAATATCTTTTCAGTCAGATGTAGCTTGTCATAGTAGAACACAGTTTCTGTTACTATGTGCCAAAAGCTATTATTGGTGCAACGTGGAATGTCGGCACTGGCACTACCTAGTACATGTTCATTGTCTATAATCAATGGTCGACTAGGCAGATGTAGTTTAATGTGATTAATTGCCTTAGCCGATAACTTAGTATTAGAGTCTGCGATTTCTTCCTGCCAGGAAGCCTGTTCTGTAGGCAAGCCAAAACTAACCTGTCCTTGTTCTAATAGTAATTCTTCTGCGAGCCGACTAATAAAATAACAACGATAGCTACGATCATTAGACACTAAACGATTAAACGTTATATAATCGTAGGTGTAGTTGCGTACAACCGGTTTATTGTAGTTAAGCGCATAGAATCCACGATACCAATCTATAGCCGCAAAGCCGTGGAAGAAGTAGTATAATTTTTTATAATTATTAGCATTAACACAATCATCAACTTCTGGCGAATGTTCGCTGGTTATTAATATACCTTGTTTATATAAGTAGTGTGTATTAGCTTTTAGAAATTCTATTTCTTGTGCAACTGTGGGGCTATTATTGATTTCATCTTTGTATATTTCTACCACTTCTTCAATCGAATACCCTAACGGAAAGTTAAACATCTCTATATATGGATTGGCTAATTTGGCTAAGAATGGTTCCTGATCATAAAAGAATATTTTTTTATCAGTAGCAAGCCCTGGCGTAAATATATGTATATCAGTTAACTTGGGATTGTTTTTTAATACTGAACCGCCAGGCAACGTACAAACATCAAAATCTTTAGTAAAGATATTCTGATAGAAAAATTCGTATACATGATCAATTTGGAGCATTAATGTCAACTCAATTAAAAACAGTAGGATTCATTGGAATCGGTAAACTCGGCCTAGCCTGTGCTGAAGTAATGGCACAATCATACGATGTCACTGGCTATGATATTTACCCACGCACATCAGACAAGATTAAGATATCTGATACATTAGAAGGTGCAGTTAAGGACAAAGATGTTATCTTTGTAGCAGTACAAACACCGCATGATCCGATCTATGATGGTAGTCAACCTATTACCCATTTACCTAACAAGGACTTTGACTACACTATTGTAAATCAAGTTCTAGCAGACATCAATCAATATGTAACACAAGACCAAATCGTTGTGTTAATATCTACTGTATTACCTGGTACTACTCGTCGTGAACTACGCCAGCATATTACCAATGCACGCTTTATCTACAATCCATACCTTATTGCCATGGGTTCAGTTAAGTGGGATATGGTCAATCCAGAAATGATTATCATCGGCACAGAAGATGGATCACTGACTGGTGATGCACAACTGCTTAAAGACTTCTATGCTCCACTAATGGCTAACAATCCTCGCTATGCTATAGGTACATGGGATGAAGCAGAAGCAATTAAGATTTTCTATAACACATTTATTTCAACTAAAGTTGGCCTAGTTAATATGATACAGGACGTGGCTATTAAAAACGGCAACATGAATGTAGATGTAGTAACAGATGCCTTAATCAATTCAACTATACGTATTATCAGTGGCAAGTATATGACTGCAGGTATGGGTGACGCAGGTCCTTGTCATCCTAGAGATAATATTGCCCTACGTTGGTTAGCTGAAAATCTAAACCTAGGCTACGATATCTTTGACACAGTCATGCACGCACGCGAACAACAGGCTCGTAACATGGCTCTATGCCTACACAAATATCAATTGAATACTAAATTACCAATTATCATTCACGGCAAAGCCTACAAGCCAGACGTGGATTTTCTAGATGGTAGCTACAGTTTATTAATCGGCAGTTACTTAGATGAGTTTGGTGCTGACTATTCATATGCAGATCCTTTGACAGGTGATGTTGTGGAAGGTGGTACTGTGGCCATTGTATTGTTAGCACACAATAGACAAATTACCTATGGATATACAGGTGAATTACCAGAACAACAGCTATATTTTACTCCGGGTTCTGGCAGTGTCATTGTAGATCCGTGGCGTAGGTTTAAAACAGACAACGATGCAATCAAGGTTATTCACTATGGGAATACACGTGGACAAGTTTAGTATAGAACCTTTTTGGGGTGATGCCTACAGACATTTAGACTATAGTAAAGAACCATTTAATAATCCCTGGGATGTAACCATGTGGCAGAACCTAGGTTTTGCTGATAAATTTGTGGGTGCTATGTGCGACATGCGTAAACCACAACCGGTTTGGAACACACATATCATTGCAGAATTTGAACGCCGTGGTTGGAAGGATGTCTGCACCAGCTACTATCGTATGGATCCGGGTACAATCTTACCTCAGCACATTGATACATATAAACGTTATATTGAAATATTTGAATTAGAAAATACACAGCAAAGCATTCATCGTGCTATTGTATTTTTAGAAAATTGGGATAGCGGGCATTATCTGGAAGTAGCAGGTGAGCCTGTTACAAAATGGTCAGCAGGCAATGTTGTCACCTGGCAGTATGATACTCCACACCTAGCGGCCAACATGGGATATTCTCCGCGTTATACCTTACAGATCACAGGGCACGTATGATTTTAAGTACTAAGAATGAATGGGGCAAATTGCGCAGCATAGTAGTGGGATCAGCTACACACGCTAATTGGCCAACTACCGATCCTGTGTTTTCACAGGAACATCTAAAGACCACTTGGAAAGAAACTCCAGTACCCAGCGGAGCAGTACCTCAACATATTATAGATGAAGCCAACGAAGATCTACAGGATCTAGCCAATGTACTGACCAAATTAGGAATTGAAGTACTACGTCCGCACGAAATAGATTTTGTTGCATGTGATGGTATGTACAATTATTGTCCACGTGATCGATTATTAATTTCCGGTGACTGTGTCATTGATCCTGCTATGATGTATCCCTGCCGTGATCAAGAAATACAAGCCTTGGACTTTGTATTAGATGCGGCTAGAACAATTTGTCCTATGCCTAGAGGTCAAGGTTACATAATGGACGCGGCTAATGTATGTCGCTTAGGTGACACATGGTTATATCTATTAAGTGCCAGCGGTAATCAATCGGCCTTAGATTGGCTACGTAGGAAACTACCCAATATCACAATTGAAGCATGCGACTTCTACAGTGGGGTACATATTGATTCTACTATAGTTCCACTACGTGAAGGATATGTGGTATTGAACGCCAGCCGTGTTAATCAAGTTAACTGCCCCAAGGCCTTCAATGGTTGGGAAAAGTTATGGGTCAGTGATGTAACTGAACAGAGTTTTTATGAATATCCATATGCCAGCAAGTGGATCGGATTAAACATGTTGAGTGTGGATCCTAATACAGTTATTGTTGACAAACAACAATATCAGCTTATGGACGACCTAGATCGCAGTGGATTTACAGTGATACCCATGCAGATGCGGCACGCACGCACCTTGGGCGGAGGGTTCCACTGCGTTACGCTTGATTTAGTTAGAGAATAACTAAATATTTGTAACAATTGGAAACATTATGCCGCATACGTTCGCGACCTATACAAGTATATCTGTAAACGCTTTAGAATTCAATCCTAAGAGTCAAGATATCATCACTAAGAAACAAGAGATATTGACTGCAGTAGCGGCTCATTATAAGACCAATCCAACAAGTATTCTGTTTGTTGGGTTTAGTCCTTTGATTCTAGGTGTTACCTATAAACAGATTTTTGTTACTAATATCGATGACAGTGTAAAAAAATACCTAGATAGTCTAGGCATTAAATACACATATATTGAAACTAAAGACCTAGTAAAATATAAAAAACAGTTTGGTTGGGTAATTGCCAGTGATGAATATTTTACCTTTGCCAACACTGAAGAAGAACAACGTGCCAGTGTAGAAGTATTAGCTGAATTAGCTCGAGATTTAATTTTAACTACTTTACGTGACTACAAAAATCAAGATTTTAAAGACCGTGAATTTAGTCAACCACTGGCCGTACACAATCAAAAGGATCATAAGATATTTTTAGAATATCATAATTATGATTTCAATGATAGAAATGCTTGGACTACCACAGTACATGAATTATTAAATGGCGGTAGTCAAACATATGGCCCATTTGCTAGACGCAGTATGTTCTTTAAACAGTTGGCAAAATTTAGTATCGATGCAGGTGCTAAAGAATTTTACGTACATAAGAATTTAATGTACAAAAGTCTCATACGTAAGAACTATGAGCATGTAATATCAATTAGTTTTTAATTAGTTTTTCAAAGAGAATATGGATATCAATCAACAACTACAACCTATCGTCGCCGGTCTAATAGACAGTCTTAAGATATCAATCGAACAGGAACTACAGGACAAGGTCACTGCTGAGGTAATCAATAAAGTTGCCAATGCAGAGATTGATAAAATAGTCACAGCGCAGATACAACAACAGATCGATCAACGATTGGCAAACTTTAACTTCATTGATCAAAGTAATGCACAGTTAAGTCAGTCAATTGCAACGGTTAGAGATCGGGTAACTAAATCACTACTGTCAAATGCAACTGATCAAGTTTCTACTTACATTAGTCAAAAGTTAGCACAACTAGATCTTAACACTATTATCAATACCATGGTAGATAATAAGTTAGCAGCGTTGATACAGAATCAACGTTTTCCAACACGCAGTATTCCACAGTCTAGCATAAACTTTGACGGCATTAGCCTAAGTGGTGATAGTATCAATGGTGGTATTATAGAGAACTTTGGCAGTACAGGTATAGAAGACCGTGCTACCCATATTCAAATGACTCTTATGGATCATGCTACGGCATTTGAAGGCCCACTTTGGGCCCCGTCTGTTAAAGTCACAGGCGATGTGGTCATTGGTGGCCAATTGTCTGTTGGTGACTTTGATACCACAGCCACTGGATTTGCTAAATTAATTGACGAAACCAGCACCGCAGTACAGGCTAAACTTAATACAGATCTATTCTCAGGATTTAGCAATACAATATTTGACAAAATTAAAGTGGATGGTCTTGATCTAGATCGACTAACACAGGGTGGTAAAGAAGTAATCTCAGGCAACCAATTGGGTTATCACATCACTGATACCAACATCCAACGTGTGGGTTTAGTTAAAGATTTACAAACCATAGGTGAAGCATATCTAAGCGAAACACTGTATTCAACCAAAGGTCGTGTGGGTGTAAACACCATGGAACCCAGTGCCGCATTAGCTGTATGGGATGAAGAAGTAGAAATTACAGTAGGCAAACGTGGTCAAAACTTAGCCTATATAGGCAGTCCACGAGCACAGACTGTGGTCATTGGTAGTACTAATAAAAATAATATAACCCTAAACACTGATGGTAGTGTGGCTGTTAATAACCTAGCCATAGGTGGAATATCGATGACATCAGGTCAGTCATCACCTAATTATGCAGGCACTCATGGACAGATAGTGTGGAACGAATTTCCAGATCTAGGCGATCCAATTGGTTGGGTCTGTATAGGCGGCCAACGTTGGGCCAAATTCGGTATACTAGAATAGAGGTTGACAACTTCATTAAGTGCTGTTATAATAGCCTTATGAATACTACAAAACGCATAGGCTTTGCTTGCAAGTGGATCGACAGGCCAGATCAGGTTGAAGGCATCAAACCTACAGACGATGCTAAACAATACAACACAGGATCTACTACTGTAGCATGGCTTAACCGTCAGACTAGAGATGTAGCTGAACAAAAACTATGGGACCTAATGGTAGGTAACATAGAATCAACACGCAAATTAATTGAAAGAATTGGAACATTAGATGAGCACCTTAGGATGGTTCGTATCAGCTCTGATATACTACCCGTATATACTGAGTCTAGTTGGAGTTACTTTTGGCGCAGGCCTGATGTCATTGGTTATTGTGAACAGGCTCTGGGTAAGGTTGGTGAGCTTGCTCGTTTGCTTGACGTGCGCTTATCTTTTCACCCGGGTCAATTCACTGTACTTGCAAGTGATAATGATGACATTGTTCACCGAAGCATAGCAGAATTCGAGTATCATGCGGATATGATCCGTTGGATGGGTTACGGTCAACGATTTCAAGATTTTAAATGCAACGTGCATATTGCAGGTCGTCGTGGTGCCCAAGGTATCATTGATGTACTACCTAGACTAAGTGTTGAAGCACGCAACACACTTACTATTGAAAATGAGGAAATGAAACATGGGTTGGATGATTGTCTTGTGCTTAGTACTGCTGGCGTTCCTATTGTTCTCGATGTCCATCATCACTGGGTACGTGAAGGGGAATACATCAAACCGATGGATGACCGTGTCCAACGTGTTATGGAGAGCTGGCGTGGTCTGCGCCCTACTTTACATTATAGTGTTAGCCGTGAAGATTATCTTGTCGCTCATGACAATACTCTAGCACCTAACTACGCAGAGTTATTAGAGTCAGGTCATAAGAAAAGTAAACTGCGTGCGCACAGTGACTTCTATTGGAATCGTGCTACCAACGATTGGGCATTGAGCTTCTTAGAACATTTTGACATCATGTGCGAAAGCAAGGGTAAGAATCTAGCAAGTTTTAGTTTGTATGAACGTGCAAAAGAATTGGAGTTAGTATAATGGGAGCAACATGGACACCACCTGGATATTTTGACTATCCTGTTACAGGCTTTACTTGGGTAAAACTATTTGCTTGGTTGCCTAGACAATTAGCATCAACTGGTGAATGGGTTTGGCTTACAGAAGTCTATTTAGGTGAACGTAGAATCAGTGGACCTGGTGATGATGCTATTATACGCAAGTACCTAACTCCAGAAGAGTTTACTTGGGAAATGCTAACACAAGAATCGTAAAAAAAGCCGCATTATGCGGCTTTTTGTTGAGCTAAAATTATTTCTTTTTAATAGTCGGTGCTTTTGGAGCAGCTGGTTTTGGTTTAGCTGGTGTAACACCAACTTTAGCTAATGAACCATTGCCGCCTTTAGTTTTGCCTTCTGTAGCAACTTGACCACCCGCATTTTTGTTACCGCGATATGGACGGCGTTTCTTGTTAGCTGGCTTAGGTGCTGTGGCTGCCTTAACTGCGGCCGCGCCTGTTTCGCCAATAGCCTTGACCTTGTTTACAGGTTTAGCTGGTGGAATGTAAGTAGCTTGTAATGTAACATTATCAGCTGGTTTGCTTTCAGTTACTACTGGGGGTGTTAAGATTTCCTTAACTGTTTCTTGTGGCTTATAAGCGTCTGCAGAACCAAAGCCAAGCAAGTTTTTGATGAATTTAATCATTGATAAATCTCCTTGTTACGATTATTTACTCTATAATTATTCAGTGTAAAAATTTCTTAAACTATTTCTAAGATTGCCGACCCAGTCAGTCTCTAGCATAATTCTTTTATTATGTTCTGTAATTGGTCTAATTTTAGCCAATATCTCAGATTGTGGTTGTTCCATTAGATAGGTCATCTGAGTCAATGCCATATTCCAGCGCATTTGATTATCTGCTTCTAGATCGTATGACTCATCAATGATACCATCAAATGTTTTAAAACCCAATTCTCTTAGATTTCGAAGATAATATTGTCCCCCTAGCATTATGAACAAACGTTCTCCCATAATAGGTTTGAACGTTTTTTCAGTAAAAAATGTATAATGATTTTCGAGATTAGTTTCGGTGATGACTGTATATGCTGTTTGGTTATAGATACTAATAGGAACTACCTGACTTAGGGTCATCGGCCAACCGTGATACCTAACACGAGTAACAGTCCAATGAAATTCTTCATCGGGTACTACTAATCCCGGTTCGTTTAATATAAATCCCTGATCACCATGTTCACGAATTGTCTTTTGCATGTGATGTTGTAGGTAGGTCATAATTACACGATCATTGAATTGATTTTCGTTAATCCACTCAAAGACAGTATTTCTGTGTGGTTTAGGTTGTCCTAGCAGAATGTCAAAATACCTAGGTTTTTCACTGTAGGGATTTAATTGATCTAATACTGCGATATTTTGTTTGTAGAAACTTCTAGAAGTTTCGAACCAATCCATCCACTGATATGTTTTAATTCCTTCAACGAATCCACAAATAATATAGTTCATTTGCGGGCAATTAAACCTATTCATAAAATCTACAATAGGAGTGTGTACTTCTGAAACTAATACAGAAACAGTTTTGCAGTGATCCAACATCAGTCTGACAGTATTATCAAATTCGTTATGTTGATCTTGATAATAGGGAAAACATGCATGGAATAATGAATGCTTATTGTCTGCAGGTTCAGCAATAAACTCATCTAAGTTTCTATAAATTTTGATTGGTTGGTCTGAAAGCATGCTAAGGTGATATGCACTTACATCAGTATCAGCATAGACGTGTATTAGATTATTCATACGAGTATTTAATCCGTGCAGATATTTTGATTGACAGTTTGGTTTAATGAGTGTATAATGTTGTTTAATAATTAATAAAGGACTGATATGAAACTTATTTACATTGCATCGGCAACAACTGAAAGTGGTGACAGCATACAAGAAAATGCGTATACTACTGCAGATCGTGCATTAGAGCAGGCCAAGTTAATGTGCGAAGATATTAAACGTAATGCAGGTTTCGAAGCCACACCTGATGTAATTCCAATGGACTTATATGAAGAAGGCGATACTATTTCTACTACAGTTTCATCTTTAGGTTAAGAAAGGTCAATCATGGGCTTAGATATGTATGCTTACGTTGCTGCACGTGCTGGGCAAGATAAGGAATATTGGGATAGTTGCGAGTTCGATAAAGAAACTGGTGAGTATGTTAATCCCAAAGTTACCAAACCATTTGAAATTGCCTACTGGCGCAAGCATCCTAACCTACATGGTTGGATGTATAATCTCTGGGTCAGCAAAGGCAATGAAGGTGAGTTCAATGGTGATGAACTTGAACTTACTTGGGAAGACATCGACCAACTCGAAGAAGATCTTAAAAAGGGTCGTGTTAAAGGTGTTGAAGCAACGGGGTTCTTCTGGGGTGATCCAAGCGATGAATACTACTATGAATATGACTTAAAGTTTATTAAAGAAGCACGTAGTCAGTTGTTCATGGGCCTACGTGTATTTTATAACTCATCATGGTAATAAAAGAGATACGTTTTTATTCGGCATGGCATCATAAGGTGTATGATATTGTTGCTTGGCTAAGAGAAACGTTTAATGAGCAGGGTGGCGAATGGAAAATCTTAGACAATCAGCATCTACATAAGTATGAATTGGTTATTACACCAAATTCAGAAGAAGTTGCGATGATGATAAGGTTAAAATATGGATGTGAAATATGAAACGTTACGTATACGAACCAAAGGTCAAGAAATTAGAACGGGTATTTCCTTATAGCATTGAAGTGCCTAAAGGATTCAGAGTTCATGCGCAAAAACTATGCCGCGAAGTTTTAGGTAAGTGCTACTACCGTTGGGCGCCACAGCGGGAAAATCGTTGGATTAAAGGGTTTAGATATAAAATTGGTTATGCCAGCGGCCCGTGGGTAGTTGATGAAGAGGCTGTTTGGCAATACAAAGATGGTCGTCTCTACTTCAAAGATCCAGATAACTTTGGTATTGTAACCATGGCTATGTTAAGTAAACCTAAAAAAAGAGCTTGACATTTTGGTTAAAAGAATCTATAGTAGCACTTGTAAACTTAATAAGGAGCAAGACGTATGAACAAATTGTACATAGCAATGGCTGCACTAATCGAACAGCATTTAAATGATGTTAAGTCATTCCTTAAAGGTGACGACATGTCAGACAACTTATACGAAGCACTGTATGATTACTATTTGTCTAACGGAATGATGCCTTATGGTACTGCTAAAGCACGTGATGGTGACCCGATGGCTTGGGTAGCTGATCGTTTTTACAACGATGCGTCAGATTATCTCGAAATTAGAGAATTTTAATAAAGGAATTTGACATGAACTTTTTAGAAATATCGGGTGTATTTTTCTTAGGTATTGTTAGTTTAATTTTAGCATACTTTGTCTATCACATCATCCGTGGCATAGTCCTAGCATTTGATGTAACACTATGGTTAATTGCAGTTAACCGTAAGACAGCAGATCCAGCTAAGATCACTCCAATTGTATTTGTTAGGGTATGGAGTCAATACATCTTCGACTTGATTGGTTATAATGAGGACAGCGGCGTTACAGCGTATCACGGCAACGATGGTAGTGAGTGGCGCGGATGGGGCACAGGTAGATAATGAAAACATTCTTACTTAACGTACTGTTCACGTTGCTGGCTGTAGGTACCTGGGGTACATTGGCGGCTTGGATTATTTGGGCTGTAGTTTATAATAAAGGACAATTATAATGCGTAAATGCTTATTTTGGGCAGTGGCACTGATTACACTACCATTGGTAATTGCAGTAGTGGTCTTAACAAAGGTCGTGAATTTGATTAATGACCATTTTGAAATGGCTATGAACACATTCACTGGTTGGGCATACAAAAACGAAGATATAGCCGAACTTATTAACGACAGCATAAGGAGAAAATAACATGCGTGAATTATTATTAATTATCTTAGCAGTATCAGTGTCACTGATACTGTCAGTATCAGTGACAGCATGTACTGATGCTAAACTCAAACAAATTACTACTATTGGTAGTGCTGGTCATATTGTCTGCTATTCGGGTGGTAAAACCATCTACGAAGGAGATAGCACTGGTAAAATTGCTACTGAACAGGGCAGTGATGGTTGGTTCTTAGAAGATGCCAACACACATAAATTAGTGCGTGTTAGCGGTGATTGTGTAATTACAAACTAAGGAACAAACAATGGATCTAGTAAAAAAAGTAATTCAAGGCGTTGGTGAAGTTGGTATTGACACCGAAGCAAGTCCAGGCAATGGTCGTTGGTATGTCAAGCACTATGCTACCGGCTATGATGTATGTGGCTTTGACAGCGAACAAGAAGCCTTAGAAGAACTTGAATATGTTGAACTTGGTACGGTTGCGTTTTAATGGAAAATAATCGCGTCAATCAATGGTTAGAATGGCTAGGCACTGCTATCCTTATTCTAGGCACAGCCGTAAACAGCTTGGGCTACTATCCCCAAGGTCCAATCTTATTGTGCTTTGGTGGAGTGTGTTGGTTAACCGTTAGCATCCGTTGGCGTAAACCTAGTCTAATTGTAGTTAATGGCATTATGATGTTAACTGCCGTCGCTGGTTTATTTTGGCATTATTTTGGTTGACATTTTGGTTTTCTGAATGTATAATGTTACACATACACTAACAACACAGGAGCAACAAATGGACATTCAAGCTATTAAAAACGAAGCACAAACAGCAGCAATTACAGCAGAACAAGCATTTATTGCTCAGCATGGTGAAATGGCCTACTGTGGTTTTGCTTGGGTAGATGTGTTCGTAGAACGTACTAATTCAAAAGAAGCTAAAGCATTAGCTGAAATGGGCTTTAAGAAAAGCTATCGTCCAAAAACAATGAACTTGTGGACTTGTGGTAGCTATCATGGTCAAAGTATGGATGTTAAAGAAGCTGGTGCACGTGCTTACGCAGATGTGTTAACCAAACATGGTTTCCGTGCTTACATGGGCTCACGTGCAGATTAATTAAGGAATAACAATGAAAGAGTTGCAAATCCAGGACGACTGGCAGTATAATAATGAAGAAGAAGCTGAAATGGGTCAGCTTCATGCTATTCATAATAATATGAATGCTGTAGCAGACGTTCGTCGCAAATTAGCAGAACAAGCGGCACAACCAAGTTTGGAAGAATGTGAAGAGTGTGGTGACGAAATTCCAGAAGCACGTCGCCTAGCAATTCCTGGTTGTCGCTTGTGCGTATTTTGTAAAGAGAAGCAAGAACGCCGTTAAATAAAACAAAAGGAACAGTATGTCAAATTTAGTCCCAATGGTAGTAGAGCGCACAAGTCAAGGTGAACGTGCCTATGACATTTATTCACGTCTACTTAAAGATCGTATTGTAATGTTAGACACTGATGTTAATGAACATACTGCCAGTTCAATCGTAGCACAGATGTTATACCTAGAAAGTGAAAGTCCAGAAACAGACATCCTATTCTATATCAATAGTCCAGGTGGTAGTGTAACTGCTGGTTTGGCTATCTATGATACTATGCAGTTTATCAAACCTGATGTGAGAACTATTGTTTTAGGTCAAGCATGTAGTATGGGTAGTTTCCTAGCACAAGCAGGTACCAAAGGTAAACGTTTTGTTCTACCAGAAAGCCGTACAATGATTCACCGTGTGAGTTCAGGTACTCCTGGTACACGTGGTAGTGTACACGTACAAGAACTACAGTTTGAAGATGCTGTGCGTTCAATGGAAGAAAGCAAGCGTTTAAATGAACGTCTAACTCAACTGTATGTCAAGCATAATACCGCAGGTAAAACCTACGATGAACTGTTTGAAACTATGAAGTTTGATACATTCTTATCAGCAGAAGAAGCAGTAGCCTACGGCCTAGCCGACGAAGTAATTACTCAGCGTTAATGGCCAATACAAACGTATTTTGTAATACACCATGGTACGAGGCTCACATCTATTGGGATGGGAGTCTCGGCATCTGTTGTCAAGAGGATATGAAATTATATCCTCCTTCAAAAGCCTCACAGTACAATATCAAAACAATGTCGTTGAATGATTGGTTCAACAGCAAACCAGTAAGGCAATTTCGATTAGACGTATTAGGCAATAGCGGAACTCCTGTTTGTAATCGCTGTTATAACGAAACAGAATTCGGTGGCACAAGTCGTAGACATCGTGCTAACCATAAGAGTGCAATATTTACAGAAATTGCGTTTTATGACAGTTTTGAACAAAGCCCGCACTATGATAATTTTAAATTCAGTGAAGGCATGGATGGTCTTACCAATACCCTGCCAGTCGATCTACACATTGACCTAGGCAACTATTGTAACTTGGCCTGTAAGATGTGTTGGAGTGGTGCAAGTAGTACTATCGCTACCCAAATGGTCAAATGGGGTCATACAGAACATCAGCAATTCTTAGGTACTGATTGGACTAAAGATTCAGAGGTTTGGACTAGATTCTTAAATGATCTCTTATCTATACCCCATCTTAAAAACATACATCTAATGGGCGGAGAAACACTGCTGACTAATCGTTTTGAAGAGCTGGTGGACTTTATGACTCTACATAAACGATTCGATGTGTCATTTAGTTTTGTAACCAATGGCACAGTATTCAAACCTGACCTAATTAAAAAATTGTCAAAGTTTCCTCGTACAGGAATTGAAATTAGTATAGAAACTGTGACCAAACACAATGACTATATTCGTCAAGGATCTAAACTACAAGACGTCTTGACGAATATACAACGTTATAAAGAATTATGTAATGATTCGATTTCAATTACATTACGGCCTGCGATCAGTGCATTAAGCATTGGATACTATCATACTTTATTAGAATATTGTCTAGACCATCAATTCTTAATTAAAAGTTTAATTGTTACCAATCCTGATTATCTAAGTGTATCGGCATTGCCACAAGGGGTAAAACAAGCATACAAACTTAGATATGCAGAACTTATGACCAAGTTAGCCGATGTCAGCACGGCACCATTTAACGAAAGTGATCCTCATAACTATCAGAAATCAATTAAACTACAGGTTATCCAAGCACTTAATCTATTAGAAACAACCCCGACATTCCGGCCGGGAACTAATAGTTTGGTAGAGCATTGCCTAAAGTGGGACAAGGTCTATGGATTTGATGCAGTGGAATTATATCCAGAACTAACAGAAGAGTTTACACGTGGAAAGAACCTACCCAGTTAATATTGTAGTTAAATTAAAACCAATTTGGTTTAGGGAACCTCCCACGGTTAGAGTTGGACTAGATGGGGAGTATAGACAAACTTCTCTAAGGGATACTATAACCTATTACTATCATCTGAATAAGCCTGCAGGTGTACATCACCTTGAAGTTGAACTACTGGGCAAGACTGACCTAGATTCAGATATGGCCAATGGCTATGATACTGCAGTAGTAATTGAGGAAATTGAATTCAATGGTATTACCAATCCTAAGTTTGGTTGGTCTGGGATATATAGACCAAATTACCCACATCACACACAAGGTGAACCAGAGTTAACTAATCATACCTATCTAGGGTGGAATGGTATTTGGACTTTGGAATTTACAACTCCAATTTATACTTGGATCCATAACATTGAAAATTTAGGTTGGATTTATGAATAATTTGGTTGACTTTTTGATATTTTGGTAGTATAATAGTAACTGAGCAGTATAATATTAACTTGTAGGAGAAAAATATGTTTAAAGTAGTTGGAGTTTCGACACTTAACGGTGTTACCAAAGTGCGTTTTGCTAATGATTTTGTTAGCCGTGTTAAGATGTTGGTCAAAGATGGTCATACTGATATCGAATTGTATGAACTTCCAGAACCGCTGTCTAAAGCTGATGCAGTTACACACTTAAAAGCAACAACATTAATGGATACTCCTCGTTTTGCAGAAGCTATTACACTTGCAGATGAGAAATACAATCATAATTATGCTGTTAAATTAAGCCGTCCTAAGAGTGCATTAAGCATTGAGGCTATCAAAACACGTGCAGGAATCGTTGCCTAAGGTGTAAATACTGGTATAGCGATCCCGATTCTATCCCGACCGCTACTATGGAGGATATGTTATGAGGATCGCTACACTTGCACTATTAGTGTCATTGTCTGCAATGGCAGATGAACCAACTGAAATGTACATGCCAAATGACAGTGGCGGGTACATTGTATTAACCCTAGAAGATTGTCGAGTTAAAACTTCAGATTATCCCTATAGGGCCTATGCTACAGAGTCAGAGTCAGGACCTGCGCTACATGAAGGCTGTTGGACTAGATTCACTGACCCAGAGTATGATAAATTTGCAGAAAGTATGGTTAGTACCTATTGGGGTCCAGGCCTAATGGCCAGCTTTAGACAGAGGTTGTTTAGTCCTAATAAAGCACGTTGGACTGATGATAAGAACCCAATGACTATACGAGCACCAGAAGTGGTAGTAAAACCTAATACCTAGATAAGTATTGTATTAAAGAATTGTTGTATAAGCTCTAAAGTAATATCGTTGCGGACGCCGGTTCGACCCCGGCCACCTCCACTGAGGGCATTTGAAAAAGTGTCTTGAGTGGGGGTGTATTTGGTTTCGACGTGGCGGGATAGGATAAGGGTCAACACATCATGTGGATGTAAAACGCAAACTCAAGTAAATGCAAACGCAAATACTAAAGACGTAGTTAAAGTATCTATGGGTCGTGGCTTCCGCTTCGCTCGTGGTACCGAAGCTGTAGCAGCCTAAGAAACTGCAACGTCCGGGGTAGGACTTACCTTGTTACCAAAACAACCACCCGCTTCGGCGGGTTTCTTCTAATCTATTATGAAAGACTAATATGACAACAAATTTTGATCGCGCAATGGCAGTAGCGGCTCACAAACAGAAAAAATTAATTAAAAAAATGTACAGCAAATCAAACTGGGGTATGGACCTTAGTCTAGAAGACTTGGCATTGATCAGTGCTACATATCCAAGTGCGCAACAATACGGTCCGAAATTTGAGAAATGGATCAATAATCAGTTTGGTTGGACTAGATTAAAAGCCAAAGCAGATCGTGGTGATAGTCTTACACTAAGTGGCAAATACATTGAACAAAAATGGTGCATTCGCACTGACACTGGCCCAACAGGCCTACAACATCGTTTCTGGCAGGAAATTGACTACTATCTATATGGTCACGTAGATGATACAGATAGTGAAAATATTACTGTAGACCTATATCTTCTAACCAAAGCACAGGTATTAGAAGAAGCTGAAAAATTGAATCTAATTGTAAGCCATGGTACTCCTACTGCTATTCTACTAAATGAACATGTTGAATATACCATGGGTGTACGCTATGGTAGCGACGACCATCAACGTTGGAAAAAACTTTACCAAATCCAATTAACGGATTTAGAAAATCTTTAGTCACCAAAACTTTTGACTTAAATAGTTGTCTGTATTATACTATATGTTTCGTGCCTGATATAGGGCGTAGCATATATTTTATTTGCTTAATTAAGGAGTAAGAAATGAAGTTAAACCCATTACACGATCGTGTAGTAGTCAAACGTGTCGACGCAGACACACAGTCAGCAGGTGGTATCTTTATCCCTGATAACGTAGCTCAAAAACCAGACCAAGGTATTGTATTAGCTGTAGGCGCAGGTCGCCGTACAGAAGAAGGCACTGTATTACCTATGTCAGTGCAGGTCAATGACAAGGTATTATTTGGTCAAAACACTGGAGAACAGGTAAAGATCGAAGGTGAAGAGTTACTGGTATTAAAAGAATCAGAAATTTACGCAGTTATTGAGGAGAACTAAGATATGGCAGCAAAAGACGTACAGTTTGGCGAAAACGCTCGTTACACTATGATCGAGGGTGTGAATATCCTCGCAAATGCAGTAAAAGTAACCCTAGGTCCTAAGGGACGTAACGTTATTATTAACAAGAGCTATGGTGCACCACATATTACCAAAGATGGTGTAACAGTGGCTAAAGAAATTGAGTTAAAAGACCCGCTACAAAATATGGGTGCTCAATTGGTAAAGGAAGTAGCAAGTAAAACAGCTGACCAAGCTGGTGATGGCACAACTACTGCTACAGTTCTAGCACAGGCTATTGTCCGTGAAGGTAACAAAGCTGTGGCCGCTGGTATGAACCCAATGGACCTAAAACGTGGCATTGATCTAGCAGTTGGCGCAGTAGTAGCTGAATTAGCTAATATTGCAGTACCTTGTGATACTACACAGGCTATTGAACAAGTAGGTACAATTTCAGCTAACAGCGACAACGAAATTGGCTCGATCATCGCGCAGGCCATGGACAAAGTTGGTCGTGAAGGCGTTATCACTGTAGAAGATGCAACTGGCCTTGCTATGGAATTAGATGTTGTTGAGGGCATGCAGTTTGATCGCGGATATCTTAGCCCCTATTTTATGACCAACGCAGAAAAACAAATTGTTGAATTAGACAACCCATTCATCTTGTTATTCAACAAGAAAATTTCTAGCATCAAGGATATTCTTCCTGTACTAGAGCAAGTACGTGGTGCGGCTCGTCCACTGTTTATCATCACAGAAGACCTAGAAGGTGAAGCATTGGCTACCTTAGTTATCAACAAGATGAAAGGTGTGCTTAACGTATGTGCTGTTAAGGCTCCTGGATTTGGTGACCGTCGTACTGGACTGATGGGTGATATTGCTGTATTAACTGGCGGTACTGTAATTGCAGAAGAACTAGGACTTAAACTTGAAAATGTTAAATTAGAAGACCTAGGTCAAGCAGCACGTGTTGAAGTTAGTAAAGACACAACTATCATCATTGATGGTGCTGGTGCTACAGAAGCAATTGCAGAACGTGTTGCAAGTATTCGTACACAAATTGATCTTGCCGAGTCAGACTACGATCGAGAAAAACTACAAGAACGCCTTGCTAAGTTAAGTGGTGGCGTAGCAGTGATCAAAGTAGGTGCCGCAACGGAAGTTGAAATGAAAGAAAAGAAAGACCGTGTTGACGATGCTCTACATGCTACACGTGCAGCCGTAGAAGAAGGTATTGTGCCAGGTGGTGGCACAGCACTAATCCGTGCTAAACAAGCGGTGTTAGGCCTAAAAGGTGCAAATCACGATCAATCAGTAGGCGTTGACATTGTTCTACGTGCTATTGAAAGTCCACTACGTAGTATTGTAGAAAACGCAGGTGGTAGTCCTGACGTAGTTGTTAACAAGGTTGCAGAAGGCACAGGTAATTTTGGATTTAATGCAGCTAACGATACCTATGGTGATTTATTAGAGCAAGGTGTAGTTGACCCGACAAAGGTCACACGTTGCGCACTACAAAATGCCGCAGGTGTTGCTGGTCTGTTATTGACTTCAGACTGTGCAATCTATGATTTGCCTAAAGAAGAAGGTGCAGATCATCCACAGGGTATGCACTACTAAACTAAATTAGTTTAGCTTAAAATAGCACCTACGGGTGCTATTTTTTTGTCTTTAGTTTCTAACTCCCAAGCATAAATAACAATATAGTAGCTTTTTGGGAGATATGGAACAATGGCTAATAAAAACTTCGTAGTCCATAACGGACTTACGGTTGGCCTCTTAACAATCGACGCCACAACAGGCGACATCACAACTCCAGGTAATCTTAAACTTTCCGGTAATGGGACTGTAACAGTTACGAATGTATCTGTAAGTTCAATGAGTCTAGGTGATACCAGTATCAGTATATATGATCCGGGTACTGGTGGTAACATTAGAATTATTGTTGATGGTACTGTAGAACAAACTATTAGTGCCGCAGGTATCAGTACCGTGGGTCTTGCATCATCAGGTGTAGTTACAGCATCAGGTGTTGTTTATGCCAATTCTGCTACTGACACTACATCAACATCAACTGGTGCAGTTATAGTACCTACTGGTGGTATTAGTGTAGCAGGTAATGCTTACGTAGGTAAAAACCTATATGTAGGTGGCAGTACAGCATTTACTACAGCACTAACAACTCCGACAGTTGTCGCAGTAGACAACGGCAGTGCCTATGCACAGATGGCACAGATTAACACTGCTCTAACTGGCAGTGCTGACTTTATTGCTTATCCAGGTGATTATCCAGGCCCAAGTAGTGATCATGGCTGGATAGACATGGGTTTTACAGGTACAGGATTTAATGATCCAAACTACACAATTACTAAACCACAGGATGGTTACTTATTTGCATCTGGTGCAAACACCAGCGTTGGTGGTAACTTAGTTCTAGCTACAGATAGCACAGGTCTATTTAACGATATTGTTATTGGTGTTGGTAGTTTTAATGCATCTAGTGAAGTTGCTCGTTTCCACGGTAACGTAAGTAATAACGGCAACCTAAGATTAGAATATACAACCCCAAGCACAAGCACAACATCTGGGGCATTACAAATAAGCGGTGGCGCAGGCGTTGCTGGTAACATTAACGTTGGCGGACAAATAACAATTGCAGGTGCAATTGCAGCAACATTGGCTGATGCTACTGCATTAGCGATAGCATTAGGCGGTTAAGGAAAACAATATGGCAAATACATTTTATAGAAAATTTAGTGGTAACGTAGGCAATACCGCAGTAACAGTTGGTAGCTACACAGTAGGAACAAGTACTACATCAGTTATTGTAGGACTAACATTGTGTAACGTAGTTGGATCAACTATCAATGCCAGCGTGTATATTAATAATGGTAGTAATAACTATTATATAATTAAATCTGCTCCAATTTCATCTGGTGGTGCATTGGTGCCAATCGGTGGTGAACAAAAAGTGATCTTACAAACTGGCGATAACGTTAGAGTAGTAAGTGATACTGCATCATCCATTGACTGTGTTCTAAGTATCATGGAGATAACATAATATGGCATATATTGGTTTAACGCCAACTATCCAAAACCTTGCTACCAGTTCACAACAACTTAGCGGTGATGGCACTACAAAACAATTTACACTGCAACAAAGTGTAGGCAAAGCATCTGACATAATTGTTGCTGTAGGAAGTACTTTACAAATTCCAAATACTGACTATACTGCATCAGCGACTTCTGTTATTTTTACCAATGCACCTACAAGCGGTACTAATAATATTTCAGTAAGCTATGTTGGCGGCGCATTGAATACTGTTTATCTATCAGCTAACTCATTTCCAGTAGGAACTACAACTGCTCCATCAATTAACGCAGTAACAGCAGCTTCGACAGGTATTTACTGGCCAAGTATTAACAGCCTAGCAGTATCAGTTTCTGGCAATACTCGTGTAACTGTTAGTGATGCAGCACAGGGTCTTGCAACCAGCACAACCACTGGTGCATTGCGTGTTGTTGGCGGTGTTGGTATTACAGGCGATGGTTACTTTGGCGGTGTTATTCGTGCATCGGGTACCACTGATTCAACTAACAGTACAACTGGCGCACTTGTAGTATCAGGCGGTGTTGGTATCGCTAAGAGTGTTAACGTTTTAGGTAGTATGGTTATCAGCGGCGGATTAACTGTAGCTGGTGCGTTCAACACAACCAGTACCAACAGTTTGGTTGTTAACACTCCATTCTTATTCTTAGCTAACACTAACGTATCTGACTCAGTTGATATTGGTACTATCGGTACATATCAAGGTGTTGATTCTGTACAACGTTATACAGGACTATTCCGCGCACAGTCAGATGGAACTTATAGATTATTCACAAATTTAACAAATCAACCTAGTACATTAGTCGACAAAGGCAATGTTAGTTTCCGCCACGCTGATTTATGGTTGGGCAATGCAAACGTCACTTCAACTGTAAGTTCAACAACATCAACGACCGGTGCATTAACAGTATGGGGCGGTGTTGGTGCACGTGGTGCGTTATACCTAAACAGTGTAAACAATGCTATCGCTATTGGCAACGGTGGCACAAGTGGCACAGGCAGTATCGGTGCTTCAGGTGCTATATTTGGCGCATTCTGGGGTACGACTGCTAACTTTAACAGCACGGTCACAGTAAACAGTACTGCACAATCAATAGCGATTGCTAATGGTGGTACAAGTGGTTCGGGTGATATCGGTGCTTCGGGTGCTACCTTTGGTACTGTATGGGCCAAAGCTACATCAGCACAGTACGCTGACTTGGCAGAAAATTATCTAGGTGACAGTCAAGCTGATACTGGCACTGTTATGCTTTTTGGTGGCGAGTGGGAAGTAACAGAGTGTAACGATGACATGAGTCCACGTGTAGCAGGTGTAGTTTCTACAAATCCTGCACACTTGATGAATAATGGTCTAATTGAAGATCCAGATCGTAACAAATATGTGGTAACTATCGCTTTAACTGGTCGAGTTCCATGTAAAGTAACAGGCACAGTACGCAAAGGTGACCTAATGGTATCAGCAGGTAACGGTCGTGCTCGCGCAGAAGCTAATCCAGTAATGGGCAGTGTAATTGGTAAAGCATTAGAAAACTTTGATGAACTAGAAGGCATAATCGAAGTTGTAGTTGGCAGAGTTTAGGAGAAGGTATGTCATACTTAGGAAGAAGTCCACAGGCTGGTAATTATGTTAAACTAGATGATATATCTACACAGTTTAACGGTTCGTTATCAACATTTAATACCACAGTATCAGGAGTCGCCTACACTGTAAGCAATCCTTATGCTACATTAGTTGGTGCTAACGGTACATTTTTACAACCAGGGGTTGATTATAACTTTAACCAATCAACAATCACATTCGCCACTGCACCAACCAGTGCTTGGCTAAGTAAGTTTTGGGTAGTAGTGTTAGGTGATGTCCTTAATGTAGGTATACCTAGCAATAATACTATTACAAACAGCATGATGGTACCTGGTACACTGCAATACACATCATTAGCAACATCTACAAAAGCTACATTGATAGCGAACTCACTTATTTTTGGGGCATAACAAATGGCAAGACAACAATTAAGAAATTACGTTTTTACACCAGCTGGCGCAGGTGTAGGTACAGTTAAGGTACCTGGCAACTTTGCTGGTGCGCAGATCTTAACTATCCTAAACACCACGAGTCAGACATTTATCTATAACTTTGCAGACCCTACATTAGGTGCTGTAATTACATGGCAAAGTACGCCAGATGTAAACTTCCCAACAAGTATTGACGGTGTAACAACTATTACATTGACTACCGGTACAGCATCAATGAACGCATCAGATAAGTTGGCCATTTATGCTGAGGTTCCTTATGTAGCACAACGTCCATTTGCCACAGATGCAGTTGAACGTCTACGTATTGCTAACCCACAGTCACTAATCGACGCTGACTTTGAGTACGGCTTACAAAATACCAAATGGCAAAGTCTGTTTACCAACAACGATAACCCAAGTATCTATGAAGTTCCAGGTTCGGACGTTTATGCTAACATTATTTCATATGTTGGATTTACAGGTGCTGCTGTTACTTCTAACTCGCAGACTTCTGTAGTTATTAGCAACAATGGTGTTGCAGGTAATAATGCTCCAAACTGGACACCTGGTGATTTTGCTGTTACGTGGAATCCGTATGTGGCTAATCCTCCAGCAACAACTTATCTAACTGCTAACGTAGCCAGTGAAAACCAACGTGGCCTTACTGTTCAAAGCAGTTCAGGTTTCTCAGTTGGACAAAACATTATTATTAGCTATGCACCGACTGCGGTTAGTGGTCCGACTACAACAGTATCCACATCAAACTTATCACCAGGTACTACATCACTGTCAGTGACCAGCGGTACAAATATTGCAACAGGCAGCATGATTATGGTGTTTACTGCTAACACAACATCTGCTCTTGGATTCCAAACAGAGTTGATGACAGTTACAGCAGGTGGTGGTTCAACATCATTAACTGTAGCACGTAATCGTCTAGGATCTAATGCAGGTAATGCGTATATTACTTCAGGTGCTGCAGTTTACGTTGTTGCCCAAGCCGAAGTAGCAAATATCGTTAGTATTCCTAACTCAACAACAATTAACGTTAACCGCGCATACATGAATACCATCTCTCAAGACTTGTTAGCGCAAGGTTCAGTTATCCAAGCAATTAACTGGGATGCATCGACTGGTTCTGGTACTAACGTTGAAATTATTCAAACAACAATTATCGGTAACGCTGCTGGTAATACTGCTACTATTGCACGCGGTGCGATGGGCACTACTGCAGTATCTGCATTGGGTTCAGGTAGTCCAGTTTTACGTTTAAGTGGTATATTTGTAGCTGGTTCAGCTAACTTACCATTAATTGGTGTTAATTTACCCGGTCATCACTTTGTATCCAACGGTGCAGTAAGTACAACTAACCATGTTGATACTAACAGTGAAGGTCAATATCAAGTAGTTAATACATACCCTAACTACTTTACCTACTATCCACGTCGTGGTAGTGCAGCCACAGTGGGTTACCAACTAAATCGTTGGGACACACAGATTCGTTATGCTGGTTTCTATGGTACAGCAAGTTTACCACAGGTATCATTTACATCTGATGGTGCTACACCGAGTACTATCACAGGTACAACGGCTTATGCACACGGCCTAGCTCCAGCAACACCTATTCTGGCTAACTTGATTGCAGCAACTAATAGTGTTTATTGCAACGGTTCGTTTACTATTTTAAGTATTCCAACACCAACTACATTTACGTTCCAAGCTAAAGCTGGTGCAAGTGTAACTGGTCCAATCACTGGTGCAATTTATGCTCGTCCAAGTGCGTTCTTTACACATAGAGCTGCAGACGGTGGTGTGTTACTAGGTACAGGTACACCGCATCACGGCGCAAGTGCAGCACGTCAAACTAAGAAATACTTCCGTTACCAATCTGGTAAAGGTCTAATGTGGACATCAGGTACACTATTAGGTTCTAACTTTGACCTAACAGCAGTTAGTTCGACAGGGACAGGTGCAGGTAGTACAATTACAGTTACCACTGACCAGGAACATCAATTACAAATTGGTGCCAATATTCAAATTAGTGGTATTATTACTACTGGTTATAACGGTTATTATCTAGTACAGGCTATCACTGGTGACCACACATTCCAAGTTAATGCTGCAAGTTCATTAGGCGATACTGGTGCTAACGTAATTTATCAAAACCAACCAAAAGCTACTACAGTTAGTTGGATTGGTGCAAGTGTACGTGCTGGTATTTTTGATGCACAAAACGGTGTATTCTTTGAAAACACAGGTACACAGATTAACGTAGTACAACGTTCAGCCACTTACTACATGACTGGTACTGTGTCAGTTGAAGTTGCTACTAACTTATGTACAGGCGATGGTACTTGCCACTTTACTCAACAGTATGTAGCTGGTGATAAGATTGTGTTACGTGGTATGACACACACTGTTACAAGTATTATTGATGATAACCAACTAACGATTTCACCAGTATGGCGTGGCCTAACTAACCAAACACGTATTAAACCAAGTAAGGTTGTTGAACGTCGTGTGCAACAAGCACAGTGGAACCTAGACCGTTTAGATGGTACTGGCCCAAGTGGTTACTTAATGGATCCAACTAAGATGCAGATGTTGATGATTCAATACACATGGTACGGTGCTGGTTTCGTAGACTACGGTGTTCGCGGACAAAACGGTAATTATGTATTCTGTCATCGTTTTATGAACAACAACTTGAATTATCAAGCGTATATGCGTACTGGTAACTTACCTGCACGTTACGAAGCTATTAATGATACACCATATCAGATCTTATCTGCTGCAATGGGCAGTGGTGATACAACGTTTACTATCTATGATAGCACACAGTTCCCTACACCTACACCAACAAGCCCAGTATACGCATTAATTGACAATGAAATTGTTAAATGTACTGGTATTACCCCGGGTTCAACAGTAGCGGGGGTTACACCAGCTACAGTCACTGGTGTTACACGTTCAGCAACATTTAACCTATGGCAAGATGGTGCTAACAAATCGTTCTCAGCAGGTAGTGCGGCGGCACATAATGCCAACGTGTCGGTTCGTGTTATTTCAGCTACATCAGCACCGAGTTTGAACCACTGGGGTTCAGCAATTATCCTAGACGGTGGATTCGACGTTGACCGTGGTTATGCTTATACATATTCAACAGCGAACGTGGCGTTCCCATCGGGCCTAGCAGCAGGTAACACAACAGTTACATCGTTTGCTATGCGTTTGTCTCCTGCGGTAAGTAACCAAATTCCAGGTGATCTAGGACAACGTGATCTAGTTAATCGTGCGCAGTTATTGTTACAAAACATGATTATTAACTTCTCTGGTAATAACGTATCAACTACAACTGGTGCACGTTATCTAATTGAAGGTATTTTAAATCCAAATAACATCAGCACTACAAGTACCACATGGGGTTTTATGTACAACAGTCCATATAATGCAACAACTAACCCAAGTGGTGCTATCCAACCAAGCTATACGCAGATTGCCTATGGTAACGTTACTGGTGCAGGTGGTCAAACTGGTCAGATCAGCTTTACTACCAGTGGTAGTGGCGTAACATGGGCCACAGGCGGTGAACGTTTGTTTGCTATCCCGGTTAACTATACTAACTCAGGTCAGCTAGACTTGTCAATGGTTAAACAATTGGGTAACAGTGGTATTCCAGGATACAACATCTATCCAGACGGTCCAGAGTTATTAGCAATTAATATTACTGCTCTTGTACCAACACCTAACGTTGCAGTTACAGGTGAAATTCAAATTCAATGGAACGAATCACAAGCGTAGTATAACTGTAGTGTAAAGAATAGGACCTACGGGTCCTATTTTTTTGAATAAATACTTAGAACAATTAGAGAGTAACAATGGCATTAACTAGACCAAAATATAGTCAAATTTATGATACTGACTGGAAACAACCAGTACGTGTAGCCACAACTGGTGATGTAGGAAATCTTGTTGTAGGTAATACTCAACCTAACACAGTTGACGGTGTTAGTCTATCATCATTAGATCGTATCCTAGTTAAAGATCAAGGCAACAGCCAACAGAACGGTCTTTACTATGTACTCAGCGTTGGTACAGGTTCAAACGGCTGGTGGATACGCTCTCAAGATGCTGATACCAACGGCAATGGTAAAGTAACTTCTGGTATGACTACCACAGTCAGTGAAGGTAGTGTGAACATCAGCAAGACTTATAAATTATCTACACCTAATCCAATTACTTTAGGTGTTACTCCTTTAACATTTCTTAATCCTTTTGTAGCAGGTAGTGCACCTGGTGCTAACACACAGGTTCAATTCAATGATGGAGGAGTCAGTGGAGCAAGTTCTGGATTTACATTTAATAAAACCAACAGTGCAGCATATATCTCAGGTAACGTTACAGTAGGCGGTACTGGTTTATTTACAGGTCCTTATAACGAAAGTTCAACTACACCTGGTGTGTTTATCGGTAATACTGGTTCGGGAACGCCAAGTCCACGTATAGGTTTCTTCACTGGCAATGCTGCATTAAATTGGCAAGTAGATAATTATGGCGGATCATTCCGTTGGTTTACTCCTGGCACTACTAGAATGACTTTGGATGTCAATGGTAACCTATCTATTCCGTCAACTACTACATCAACTTCAACAAGTACAGGCGCATTACAAGTAGGTGGTGGACTAGGTGTTGCTGGTAATGTTTATGCTACAACACACTACGGTAACATCGGCGGTGGTAGCACCTTATCTGATGTATATATTACTGGTAACCTAATACCCACAGCTAATGTTACCTACAATTTAGGTAGCCCGACAAACAAATTTAAGAGTGCTTACTTTAGTGGCAATACTGTATACATAGGCAGTGAATCGATCAGCGTTGATGGTAGCGGTACTTGGGCATTCTCAAGTGCTGGCTCAACAGTTTCGATGGGTGCAAATGCATCGTTTAATCCGCCAAGTGCAAATATTTCCGGTAATTTAACAGCGGCAAATGTAACAGCAAATCATTATGGCACTATAATGACAGCCAGTCAGCCTAATATTACTACTGTCGGTAACCTAACAAGTTTGAGTTTATCTGGTACACTACAAACAACTGGTATTATATATGGTAATAGTGGTATTAGTGGTACATTGTTGACAGCAAGTCAGACAAATATTACATCATTAGGCAATTTAACAAGTTTGAGTTTATCTGGTACACTACAAACAACTGGTATTATATATGGTAATAGTGGTATTAGTGGTACATTGTTGACTGCAAGTCAAACAAACATTACCTCACTTGGTAATTTAACAAGTTTAAGTATTGCTGGCACCAGCACACATTATGGATCAGCTACATTTAACGGTGGCATTACTGGTACACTACAAACAGCAAGTCAACCTAATATTACCACACTTGCAGGTGTAACCAGCATTGGTGCAAGTTCAAGTACTACTTTAACGGGTATACTACAAACAGCTGCACAGACAAATATTACTTCAGTTGGTTCCCTAACTACACTAAATGTTCTAGGCAATACAACCATTGGCGGTAATTTAACTGTTACTGGTAGTATCACAACGATCGGTAATGTTAATAACATTACAATTACAGGTAATGCTGGTCAATTCTTTGGTAACGTTAACGGTTTTGGAGCCCTGTACGCAGGTATTGGTACTGGTTATTTTATAGAACCACAGACTACATTCCAAATATCAAGTAACTATAATGGCTACGCTATGCTTAATATGCAGAACGTTAACAGCGGGCCATTAGCATCTAGCGATCTTATACTAACACCAAATAATGGGTCAGCTAACGATACATTCTTTGACATTGGTGTTGCAAGTAGCACATACAACTATCCAGGTTATAGTTTAATTAAACCAAATGATGGTTACTTAATTGCCTATGGTAATGCTACTATTGGTGGCGGTAATTTAATATTATCAACTGGCCTAGCCAATGACATTATATTTGCAGTAAACGGCACAAATACAGCCAGTGAATTTGGCCGTGTGCAGGCAAGTTCGAATGCACTGTTAATTAAATCAACAACTGCGGCATCAAATACCACAAGTGGTGCCCTACAGGTAGCTGGTGGTTTAGGTGTTGCTGGTAACCTATATGCTGGTAACGTAAGTGCAACCTACATTGTAGGTAACGGTAGTTTGCTAACAGGCCTACCGGCTGGATATGCTAACACAAACGTGGCTGCCTACTTGCCGGGATATACTGGCGCAAGCGGCATAACATCAGTTGGCACATTAACTGGTTTGACTGTTAGTGGTCTAGTTAACCATTCGTTAACCACAGCCAATACCGCAACAGCAATATTCACACACGGTAGCGATGGTAACTTCCAATTAACAGCACAAAACGGGGTAGGATACAATACCACAGGTAGTGAAGTAGCACGCTTTGGTATTAACTACAATACAGCAGGTTGGGATAGTTTTACACAATATGTTCGTGGTGCATCAAGTCAAAATGGTTACCAAAGTCTTTGGGCAAGTAACACTCCTATCGCCAACGTTACATCATCCGGCGTAAGTGTAACTGGTACTGTATCAGCTACAACATTCAGTGGTGCCGGTACAAGTTTAACAGGTACTGCAAGTAGTTTAACGGCAGGAGCAGTCACAAACGGTTTCTACACTACAAGTTCATTTAATTTAGGTACTACAAGTATTGCCGTTAATAGATCAAGTGCCACACAATCATTGACTGGCATTAATATTGATGGTAGTGCTGGTTCTGTACCAGCAAGCGGTTTAACTGGTAGTACATTAGCATCAGGTGTCACAGCAAGTAGTTTGACTTCAGTGGGTACATTAACTGGATTAACCACGTCTGGTACTATAACAACTAAAACACCAGTAGTTGCTACTGCATTATCCAGTGCTAACTATGGTGCAATAGAAATTCCTGATCCAAGTCCAGCTAACTCTGGTACTAACTATATTATCGGATATCACCAAACTTCTACTCTGTCGGGTTATGGGTATAGACAACATCTGTCAATTGGGCAAAAACGTGTAGCAAGTAATCAATGGGGTGCAGCAGTTATAGCAGTTGGTGGTAATGACGGTTATCCGACAGTTGAATGGTTATATAATTATGACGGTACATCTAACTTTCCCGGACAGATCAACGGCACAGTATTTGCTGGTAAGGCAACTTCGGCACAATACGCTGACTTGGCTGAGATCTACTCTAGCGATAAGAAATATGTTCCTGGCACTGTGGTAGTTTTTGGTGGTGACAAAGAAATTACAATTTCAACACAGAGTCATGATCCGAGTATTGCAGGTGTAGTATCTACAGATCCAGCATATCTAATGAATTCCGAAGCTGACGGATTGCCAATTGCACTTCAAGGTCGTGTGCCATGTCGTGTACAAGGTCCAGTTAAGAAAGGTGATCGTCTAGTATCCAGCGACATGCCAGGTATTGCTACGGTCATGGATAAAACCTTATACGAGCCAGGTTGTATTATTGGTAAAGCTCTAGAAGATATCACTGATGATCGTGTACACACCATAGAAGTAGTAGTTGGTAGAGTTTAATTTGACATCTAGTATATAAGTCATATATACTATAGCTATGTCAAAGAATATTCTATTATTTAATCCATCCTTTAGTGCCAACAACATGCACTTACCCTACTTTTGGGCCAGTGCTAAAACATATTACGAGCGCCAAGGCAAAGAACCTAACAAATATAATTGGGTCAATCCCCTATTCAATTTCTATAACAATATAGAAGAAATAAAACAGTTTATACAGGCCAATCCGCCAGCAGTGTTTGGCATTAGTTTATATGTTTGGAATCATACATCGTCTATGGCTATCGCAGCCTGGGTTAAAGAAAACTACCCTGACTGTGTAGTAATCAGCGGCGGCCCGCATCAATATTTTAAACACGAAACTTCTTGGTTCCAAGATCATCCTTTCTTAGATGCCAGTCTGGCGGGGGATGAATACGGAGAAATTACCATATGTGATATCTTAGACAACTTAGATAACCTGTCTTGGAACAAAGTTCATGCTGTAGTTTATCCAAATAAAAATAGAAAATTAATACTACAAAGTAGTAAAACAGCAAACAAACGAACATTTTGGTGGGAGTACAGTGCGTATGCTGATCAGTTTACTTTACTACAAGAATATAAGCAGGCATTAGACCTATACAATGATTCTTATCGAGCATTGGGCATATTAGAAACAACCAGAGGATGTCCGTATTCCTGTACATTCTGTGACTGGGGAGGTGGTACTGGTTCTAAGGTAATAGCCCGAGACATGAAGTATGTTCGACAGGATATCGAATATATTGCTCAACTTGAAGTCGATGGAATGTTTATCTGTGATGCAAACTTAGGCATACTTAAAGAACGTGATGTTGCTGTGGTGCAACATATAGCAGATACCAAAAAGAAATATGATAAATTTTATGCTATACATTATGGTGGATACGCTAAAACTCCCAAAGCACTACCTTATATTAAACAAATATTAGAAATAGAAGCACAACACTATCTAACACGCTCTCTTACATATAAATTAAGCATACAGACTCTGGATCAACCTACACTTAAGAATATCGATCGCACAGATGTGTCATTAGAACATTATCTAGAATTAAGCAGGTATCTACAAGATAACCACGGATATGATGCTTATGCTGAAATTATATGCGGACTGCCAGGAATTACTCCTGACAAGTTTTATCACGAGATGGATGTGTTTAGTAGTAACAATATTACAATGAATTTTTATGAATGGTACCTACTGCCCGAAACACCATCATATACTAAAGAGTACAGACAGAAATATCAATTGGGCACTGTTAAAAAATTGTATGGTGTAGACGCAACAGATGAATATACTGCAGAATTTGAGCGCGAATCGGAAATGGTAGTTACTACCTATAGTTATACCTATGAAGATTACAAAGAGATGCAGATCAGTTACGGACTGTACCGAGCCATATGGACAGGTGGATTCTTAGATAAAACGCTAAAACAACTTAATATTCCATTGGGTGAATTTGTTAAATCTCTATATCGAGAATTTTTTACTAAAACATCAAATGATTTTATAGTGTCGTTAAACAAAACTATCAATCAAACGTTTGATGACTTTAAGAATAAAAGTACTAAATTGTTATTTACAAATGATTATCTAGATAATGCTGATCCTATTAGACTAATTATGTTTACTATATTTTTAAAATTAGATCTATTTAAACATGATCTAACCAGCTGGGTATCTAATAGATATAACATAGATATTACAGCTGATATTAACAGCACAATAACCTACAATAATTATAAAACTAAAAAAGGTTTTATATTAAAGACCTATTACTATCACGATATATTTGAAGATGCTGGTGATCTCAATGAAATAGTTTCTAAATTATCAGGTTACTTAAGTTCAAGTGTACCAGTACCCCCGTTGCATTTTCTACGTGCCAAAACAACTTTATTTTAAGGACCAACATGTATAATTATTCTGGCAGATTCTTTGCTTTTGGCTGTAGTTTTACTACTAATAATAGTCGTCCAACTTGGGCAGACATAGTCGGCGCTCAGTTTAGTGAATATCAAAATTGGGCTCGTGGTGGTAGTGGCAATCAATATATCTTTAACAGTCTAATAGAATGTAATCAACGCAATAAGTTTACCAAAGATGACACAGCAATGATCATGTGGTCTAGTACTACCCGTGAAGATCGATATGTTAAACATCGTAATGGTTGGATCAGCAACGGCAATATCTATAGACAAAACATCTATCCTGAAGATTGGGTTAAACAGTTTGCCTGTGAGCGTGGTTACCTAATTAGAGATCTTGCTGTGATAGCTGCCGCATGCGATTTACTACGGGCCTGGGGTGTTAACTATAAAATGATGTCAATGATGCCTATACACATGCTTGAAGCATTAGATGATGTTACACTCACAGAGAATCACGACGTAATTAACTTATACAAACCTGCATTAGATGAAATTGCACCTAGTGTATATGAAGTAATATTTAACAGTGAAAATTGGCAAAATCGAAAATCGAATTTTGGAGCTTGGGTTGATGTTGGCATTAGAGATGCACATCCAGATCCCTTAGAAGCATTAGAATATGTTGAAAAAGTATTACCAGACCTTACAATTAAGCAAGAAACCATTGATTGGGTACAGAATTTTAAATACGGCACAGAAATTCCTTTTGTTCCCGTTGCACGTTTATAATTTGGTTGACAACTTCATTAACAGAGTATATAATACACACATACTTTAGAAATAGGCAGATTATGAATACACCTTGGTCAGTAATAGCGCAGTTAGAAGCAGATAATAGTCGTCTTGCAAAGGAAGAAATTGTTGCCCGTGAAGCGGCAGCAGGAAACTCAGAATTCTTTCAAGGTGCAGGTCTTGCTTTAGATGCTATGGTTACATTCGGTGTTAAACAAGTAGAACCTAAAACTGGTCCAGGAAAAGGACTTAGCTGGGCAGGTTTTAAACAACTTGCCGATGCACTATCATCACGTCAACTCACCGGCAATGCGGCACAGACCGCGGTAAACTATGCTCGTATGACTGCTACAGAAGAACAATGGAATCTATGGTATCGTCGTATCTTAATCAAAGACCTACGCTGTGGCATAAGTGAAAAAACAATCAACAAAGTAGTGGAGAAAAAATATGCGGATTACATTATTCCTGTGTTTACTTGCCAACTTGCTCACGATAGTGCAAATCATGAATCCAAAGTTTCAGGCGAAAAACTTATTGAAGTCAAGCTCGATGGAGTTCGTGTTATTGCTATTGTCTATCCAACTGGCGCTGTTAGTCTTTTTAGCCGGAACGGTAAACAATTGGCAAACTTTCCATTGGTTGAACGTCAACTAGGCAAACACGCTATATTCTTCAGTGAGCCAGTGGTATTAGATGGCGAGATTATGTCAGCAAGTTTTCAAGACTTGATGAAACAGGTACATCGTAAAAGTGATGTAGAATCAACTGATGCTGTGCTTAATTTATTTGATGTTATTACTCTACGTGAGTTCCAACTAGGACGTGGCGAACATCGTCAGGTTGATCGTAGTGTTAGTTTGTTAGCATGGTACAATCAATTTAAAGACCATATGCCTAATGTTACTGTGGTAGGTCAAGAACTTGTAGATTTATCAACAGAAGAAGGTCAAAAACGCTTCAAACAGATCAATAGTGATGCCGTTGCAGGTGGATATGAAGGCATTATGATTAAAGATCCTAGTGCAGTATATGAGTGTAAGCGTAGCGTTAGTTGGCTAAAACTTAAACCATTTATTGAAGTTAGTTTGGAGGTAGTAGATGTCGAAGAAGGGACAGGTCGTAATGAGGGCCGCTTGGGGGCTTTGGTGTGTAG
>Ga0208618_1000131_pt1 | contig 33822 bp, 55 predicted proteins | sample CryBogCBE18Jul08_FD_184585 | JGI IMG/M metagenome (GOLD analysis project Ga0208618, IMG submission 184585) | Freshwater microbial communities from Crystal Bog, Wisconsin, USA - CBE18Jul08 (SPAdes) | ecosystem: Environmental > Aquatic > Freshwater > Lake | place: Crystal Bog, Wisconsin, USA...
TGTGGTGAACGTTCGCGGTGACGGTAACGACCGGGGTGACGGTTAGTGTGTCGATCGCCAACTCTGGCGACAGGTAGATAGATCCCGTAACTGTGGGTGCGGTGGTCAGGTGGGCGCTGTTGGGGTGACTGACTGGCGCGGTGACCGCTATCGTAGGAGTCGCCGATAGCGTGGCGGCGGCGTGAATGGTTTTCGCTGTAGTCGCTGACAGTTCCGGTTCCGACGTAAAGTGTCTGGTAGCAAGTTCGGGATGCAGATGTGCTACACCCGAAACGGCGGGAGTGATCGTGGTGTCGGCGGTGTTGACGTGAGCCACTGCCACCTGGCCGCTAATTGTGGGCGTAATGGTGACGCTGGCTTCGTTGACGTGGGAAACCGTGACGGTGGAAGAAACAGTCGGGGTGACAGTGAGTGTGTCCACGGCAAGTTCGGGATGCAGATGTGCGACCCCGACGATTGTGGTGGTGATAGCCAGTTCTGCGGTGTTGACGTGAGCGACGTTTTCGCGTGCCGAAACTGTTGGGGTTTCGGTGAGAGATGCGGCCAGGTGAATAATCTTCTGCGCGGTGGCGGCAAGTGTCGGTGTGACGGTGACGGCGTCGGTAGCGAGTTCGGGATGCCTGTACAGGTTCGCTATTGCGGTCGGTGCGAATGTGGCGTTCGCGGTGTTGACGTGATGGACCGTGACCGCTGCCGTGAATTGTGGATCTATGGTGGCGGCGGCTGTCGCGTATGTTTCGCGCCGGCCGACGGCGGCGAGTGTTGGGGCGATGTTAAGTTCGGGACTGGCGGCAGCGGGATGCAGATGCGCGGTGCTGGCCAGTTGCGGAGTGTAGGTGACGTGGTCGATGGCCAGTTCCGGGTGAAGATAGATTTGGCCGGAAACAGAAGGTGTAGCTTGCAGGGCGGCGGCTTCGACGTGCCGCACAGTGTCCGACAGCGACACCGTTGGCGTCACAGTGACGTTTCCGCTGTTGACGTGGTGGACAGCGACAACAGCGTCGAAGTTCGGGGTGATGTTCAGATCGGCAGTAGCGTGCAAAGTCTTCTCGAACGCCACCACCGCGGTCGGCGTGATCGTGGGGTTCGCGTTATTGATGTGCCTGACCGTTATCGAACCCGACAGGGACGGCGTGACCTGAAGTGCGTCGGTCGCCAACTCGGGATGACGATAGATCCTGCATGAAGCGGACGGTGTAACGGTCAGCGCCGCAGAGTTGACGTGATCAACGTTGACGACACCCGAAGCGGTAGGCGTGACGGTAAGGGCTGCCTCAACATGAATCGTCTTGGACACCGTCCCGAAAACCTGCGGTGCAACAACCGGGCCGGAACGCGAAAGGCCGGGACGATAGTTTGCATTCGCCGAAACTTCCGGATTGATGATCGGCGAAGACGTAAACAGCTTCGCGAAAGACTCGGCGAAAACCGGGGCCGCGGTCAAATGCGCGGACATGGCGCTCGTGCGAACCGCTACACCGTGAAGCGTAGGCGGCATAGCCAACGCTGCCGAACCGTGCGCAGTACGCAAACCGGCGGCCGAAAATGCCGCCGACAGAGTAGCCGCTGCAGCGTTGTGAATTGTTTTTCTGACGGCGGCAGCAAGACCAGGAACAACTGCCAGACTGTCTATCGTCAACTCGGGGTCGAGGTAAATGGAGCCGATAATTCTGGGCGAGAACAGACCGGCGGCGTGCATCGGCGCAATAGTTGTGATCGAGAATACTGGGTTGACATTTAACGCGCCGACGATGTGCCGAATCTTGTGAACAGCGGAAGTCAACGACGGCGGTACGGCCAAACTGTTATACCCGTAAACCGTACGATGACCGAAAGCGTTAAGAACGGGCGCAATGTTGAGGTACGTATTTCCGTACGCTTCGCGAAGAATGCTGGCATCTATAAAAGCATCTAGCTCGATAGACAAAGAAACCAAAACTTCGGACACCATCTCGATGCCGAACTGCGGAACAAGATCAAAAAGGGCCTGAGCGAAAACTTCGGTAACGATCGGGTTCGTGCCCGCCACAACCGTACTAATGCGGTTCTGCTGAGAAGTGCTCGATCTATTCTGCGCGGCTGCTGACGAAACTCGAGAATCCGGCGCAGCTACTGAAGCGGTTCGCTCCGGACCCACCGTGGAGACGCGGCTCCGGTCTGGCGCAACTGGAGTGATGCGCCCCGGAACCATTGAGATACGGTTCCCGGCCATCCATCCCCCACTTCTCTCACCGCCGAGTCCCGAGGACGGCGGTTTAGCTGGCGGTGGGGATGGAAACGCTCAAAGAGGAAAGCTGCAGGGTGTCTCCCGACGCCCAAGCTTTCGACGCGGAAAGAGCACAGGAGAACAAGAAGGTTCCGCTGGTCGCCGCCGACCAGATAGCAATGTCGGTGATTGTCTCCGTCGTCCCACCGTTCGTCCATGAAGGAGTGGTGGTCAAAGACACCGTCCCGGACGTCGCCGAACCGAACGTTGCGCTCGCCCTGGTCGTAGAACCGGCCGAAATCGAAGTTTGGCCACTAGACCCCGGGGGTGCTGTATGCAACTCGACGTAGACCGTTGAGTAGGTCGACGCGGACGTGCCGTTCAGGACGTTTAGGAGTGCGTTAGCGAGGGTGCTGCTGAATCCGTCTGACATTCTTTTTCCTTATCTTTTTCAGAGGCCCGAATGACTTCGGCGGTAGCCGCTGCTACAAGTTCTACGTTGACCTGCGACATTTTTCTCCCTACCAGCACTGCGTCGTCGGAGTGGTGTACATGGTCGGATGAACCTGCCACGGAACCTGCTCACCGATAGCCGACCCGTCCTTCTCATCTTTCTCGTCTTGCGTGACCTTCAGCTTCGGCTTGACCGCCCCACTGGACTGCTCACCGATACCGTCGTCCTCGCACTCCTCGCCGTCCTCCATGTTCAACTTTTTCGCCTGCAGTTCGGCGTCAGCCCTGGTCACATAGCAGCCAGCCACCGAACCCCGGCCGTCGGTCACCGCAAACGGCACACCGGGAACATCAGAAACAGCGAGGAACCAACTCATTTAGATGACCTTCCGGTGGCGACGGATAACATCATTGAGTTCCGCTTCGCGCTGCGCAGCCTTCAATCTCTGCTCGGCCAGTTGAGACTCCGAATCCAGGGTTTTCGCGCGGGCGCGCTTGTCGATAACCTCGCGTGCCAGGCGTTCCGCCGGGGTGGTGATGCGGCAGTTGGGGTCTTGGTCGAGAATTCCGCGGTAACCGACAGGGGCGGAACCAGCGCTACGGAGGTACGCCAACCCCTCGCTGACGGTGCCAGTGTCTGGCGCACCGATCTCTTTACGAAGCTCTGAGAGCTTGTTGTTGATGTCGCTGCTGGTTCCGGCCTTGATGGGTTTCTTTCCGGTCAGGGTGAGCAACTGGCGGCGGGCCACGACTAGGCTTTTCCGGAGTTCCACGCTGTTAGAAAGCTGGTAGCAGTGGACGATGGTTCGCTCCAGCGCCTCGGCCATTCCCAGGTCGATGCTCATCATCTCGCCGTCGTCGCCGCACTCCTCTTTGTCTTCCTCGTCCGCAGCCATCTCGTCGTAGCACTCTTCTTCTTCTTCGCCACGAATGTTGGTGGGTTCCCAACTCGAACCGGGGCTGAACGCGGTCCCGGGGCCACCGAGGGTAGGGCCGTCGTGCGGGTCGGTGCCGCACATTTCGTCGCTGCCATACATTTCGGCGTCCATCGAACGAAGCGCGTCGTCAAGGTTCTGCGGGGCAGGGTTCAGGTCATGCGGACCGTTGTACTGGTGCTTCGGGTCGCTCGGCTCGAGTGGACCCGTTGTCCAGTCGTAAGCCTGGTGTCCGGGGGCTACGACCGGCGCAGTTCCGACGACAGGGTTCGCGACAGGAACGTTCACGCCACCGGAAACTCGGCCATTTCCTTGAACAATGATGTTGTCCGCAGTTTTTCCTTTGGCACCGCCGTAGTTGGGTCGGTCATCGGGCACGGACCCGACCTCTCCACCCACGCTGTAGGGTTCGTCGTGCGGGTCGCCGCCGCCGCCCTCTCCCTTGAAGTTTCCGTTGACGGGCTTGATTTTCGATCCGGCCGGGTAGGGGCCGAAATCGTACGAGTCATCGTGGTTGTCCATTGACAGCTCCTGAGTGGACGTATCGTGGGGATCTTTCTCCGGCTGCGGTTTGCTGAAGACAGGTTTCTGGTCGATCATTTTTCCGCCCTGAATATTTCCAGGAATGGGGCCGGCGTCTACGAGTCCCATCGCGCCGATCTTGTAGGGGCGGTCGTGGGGGTCTTGCGGGTTGCCCGGTCCGTTATTTGGACTCCATTGTTGCGCCGGGTCGTTCGCCCTTTTCGTGGAAGGCAACGGAACCTTGGAGCCGTCCGCCATTACGGCAACGAGCGAAACATTTCCATCTGCACGCTGAACCTGCTCGATGTGGGACAAACCGGTCTCCGACTTCTCTTCACTGATCTTGATGTTCAGCTTCTCGGCGCGCGCCTTCACTCGCGATTTAATCGCATTCACCTGAGTCGCTGTATAACCCTTTTGATTCTTCGGCATATTGATGTACGACCAAGCGGCGCGGCAATGATCCTCGGTATCGATCGGATAACGCTTCTTGCCGTCCGCCTTATATCCGGGGTCCGCGTACATGACCCCGCCGCCGGATTTTCCTTCCGCATTTTTTCTTTTCATCGGTTGCGGACGAATAGAACCCAAGCCCTGCGGAACATCTCCGGCCGAAATCGAAACCAACGCCGCCGCCGCACGCTTCACCTGGTCAACGTCCAACTTCCGAAGCTCAACAAGTTCCTTATTCGACAACTGCGACAATGCGCCAACGGCGTCCGCGATCACGGCGCGAGTTCCAGGATTCATCCCGTAATTAACAACACTCACATCACCCTTTTCCAGGGTCAGGGAGTTAATCATCCGGTGACTATAAGAGGTGTCCCAGGTCTGGTCCTGAACTCGGAAAGCGAAACTCATCTCGTCCATGTCCTTGCGGCGCATCTTCGGAATCAACGCTTTAACATCCGGGTCCGAGGCGTCCAACGAGGCCCACACCCGCAACCCGTGCTGGTCGCTGCTCAGCTTCAACGTTCCGCTCTTCGTGCGTGCCAGTGGAGTACCAGTGTGATTGATCAGTAGCTGCACGTCGGGCTGCTCGGCGAGGGTCGTGTCGAAGGCCCGCTTCGACAACTGCTCCACCCAGCCGCCGGCCGCTGGACCTCCATGAACGTCATATTTTTCGAAGGTGGCTGCATAGCCTTCCAAAATAATTTGTCCGGTAGACTTGTCCTCACGGAACTCGAAACGGCCAACACCCTCACGGCGCTCCACGACGCCAATCAAGTTGGCCCGATCGCTGCGCAATTCAGTCATCTCAAAGCCTCCGCGTTTTCACGGCCGGAAATGGTCATGTCAACTCCTCACCGTCAAGCATGTCACTATGTTTACCGTGGATAACGGAAGCTAGACGTATTTCTTTTTCGTATGTCGCAAATGGATCATTATCGGCAGCCCTATTACCGGAACCGTCTTCTCCCCCACCAACTGGCGGAGTCGGATAATGCGCGGGCTTAATATCCGAATCAGGCGGTCCCGCAGGCGTAGTGCCCAAGGGAACAAAGCCAGGTGGGGCTAGTAAATCATCACCATTAGCCAACGGATCCATTTCTTCGCCGGCGCGAGCCTCATTCGGAGTCAAGAACGAACCCTGAATAGCTTCCTTTAGTGCCGCATAACGACCATTCATATCTCCACGCAGCAAAGAATTGTAATCAAAACGGACGAATTGTCCGCGCGGCAAACACGATGAAATAACAGATTCAATACACGAAGTCCACGGACGGAACGTATATGTAACGGCACCGAGAGTAATCTGCTCGACACCAGTACCCCACGCCGTGGTGTTATGCGTAATTATGCCATTAGTGACGTGGGTATGGGTTTCTTCAATCTCAAGCCCAACTGCCTGGCCGTCACCCAGGTGCTCAACAAACTTTACGCGGTCGTACTCGAATACAACCGGACGCACAGTGGCACAAGGATCTGCCAGAGACTTAAGCCGATCGGCCTTTCCTCGATGCGCCGGATAAAGTACCTGAGCCAGCTTGGCAAGTTCAGCCCCGCCTTTGACGCGCAGTTGCCAATGATCCCGGCAATCGGATTCTCGGCCATCCGGCATTTTTCGCCGCCCCGCCTTGGTTGCAAGGTACAGCGACGAGTTGATCCCCAGAAGAGCCAAGAGGTGCTGACAACCGTCAAGAAGTTCACGGCTTGCCGATCCCCAGTGGGCGTGAGGATGCTTGGCGGTCGTAGAAACGCAACCGTCTGAGTCCATGTAGCCGGTCAAAAATCCTTTCCACGCGTCCGGACCGCCGGCCATCACCATATCGGGCACAAACTTGTCGTAGCTGTGCGTGCCGATTAGTCCGGACTCGCGCAGTATTCCGCCGATTACCGAACCCGCACCGGCCCCAAGGATGTCGTAAGACCGATTGCCGCGGTAGGCCAAGCGTCCACCAAGCCCCTCGGTGATAGCTGTCATCTCGGCAATTACGTCAGGATCGGTGTTAGCCCAGCTTGAGTAGTGCTTACCGTCCATGCGGATATGACCGTCTCCGATCATCTGGCCGAGGAAATACCCGACTTTGCGGTCTAGATGCCCAACCTCGGATTCGAGATGCCCGAGGCCAATCCTGACGTAGTGACCAGGCTTAAGGTTGCCTGCGTGAATCCACTCGCCGCGGGCATCTAGTGGCCGGTTACCGGGTGTACGGAGTGCGGTCGCGGCCAACATGGGGTGATCCGCCGTGCAGGTAAGTTCGCGTCCACGGGTTGTCGTGACTTTAACGATAGGCTTTACTGGAATGCTGCCGACCCAGGACACGCGGGACGCAACCAGCTTGGACCCATCCCACGCAGTCACCCTGTCACCGGGTATCAGCCGCTCAACCGGGGTGCGAGTACCGTCTGCCATCGTTACTAAAGTTCCCGCCACGACACATTCTTTAGTGTCCCCAATCAGAATTGGTGGCACACCAAAAAGAAGACAAATTTCACTACGCTGAAATTGCCTAGTCTGAAGGAATTGTGATTCGTCGGGACGCAGCGAGATCGGCTCGAATTTAAAACCTTTACTCAAAACTGCAGGTAGCCGCCGCCCGCCGTGGGATTGAATCCAGTTTTGTTGAATGAGCTGCAGTGTAGCGGCGTCAACATCCTGGTCGGTTTGTAGCGTTCCAGACGGGGTAGCCGATTCTTTATAGAAACGGTAACCGTATTCTTCTGCCGATAACCCAAGTCCGATGGCGACTGCTGCTTGACGGATAGGCGACATGCCCCACGGTTCTCCTGGCATTGTGAAACGGCGCATGTGGATGATGTCCTCTTTAGGTACCGGCTCGCCCATGATTCGATAGATGGGGTCGAACCACATGAGGATGTCTGGTCGGCGCTCGAGGAAAACGATGTCTGGGTGGAGCGGAAGAATGGATGTGGGGTAGCCGCTGCGGTCACGAGCGGTGATGTAGCTGTAAGCGTTTCCGCGCAGCGCCATGCTGGCCACCATCATCCATTTCCACTGGAAAAGATCGAATCCGGGAAAAGGTTGGCTGATGATGGCGGGCTGTGGCCTGACCTCTTTGGGGACGCCGCTGCTATCGCGGCGATACGCTTTCCAGGGCAGGCTGGCTATTGTGTCAGCAAGGAGCCGAACGCAGGCGAACACCGTCATGTGCGCCATCGCGCGATGAACACCCACAAAATCGTCAATGACGCCGACCTGCGGCGGAGGAACGAAGCTTGAACTCATCAAACTTCGTCGCTCAGGTTCTCCGCCGCCGACGTTACCTCCCGCCGATTGGAGGAATCTTCCAAGAATGCTCATAATGATTTCCATCCGCACGCGAAGCAAGGAACGACCAGCGCATCTTTCCAGACTGCTTTCCGCTCCTCACTTGAGGAATAACCGATTCTGGCGACCGGGGCGGCTTTCACGAACTCCGCACCGTCGCACACTGGGCACGTCATCGCGTTACCTCGGATTTGTTAGTAGATGGCAATCCGGCGGCAATACCCAGGACAATCATGCAGATACCGAGAACAACGATGCCGAGCCACAAATAGAGCATGCCGAATCCTGCGGACAGGACAAACATTCCCGCTAGTTGGAGCAGCGTCGCAATAAACTGCTGCCAGTCGCGCTTCTTGACCTCAGGTACATTGGGCACTCCTACCGGCCTCGTTGACCACGGAGTCGGAAGAACCGGGGCCTGCTGGTCAACTTCGGGATGCGGCGTTGACGCTCTATCTCCTCCTTCGCGTTCCCGCGCATCGCGATAAAGTCGACCACCCGTGCCGATCTTTGGGCTGTCGCCGTTGATTTTGCTTTTGATGTCGGTCACCTTGTCCACCACGATGTTCCCTCGCCGTCTTTGCTAGTTGACGAATTAGGAGGTTTTATGTCCTTAAACATTTGACCGCCCTCCTGGTCCCAATCTCTGATCGTGTCCTCATCCGGCCACGAATGAATCATCGGACCACTATGCGGCTGCCGTTCCAGCCAGATAGCCGCAACGCACGCAATGAGCGGAGAAACGTCTACCAAACTGTTACGTCTATCAAAAACGAATCCCTCGCCAACGCTGCGCGACACGCCGGAAGCGGCCGCACGGTCTAAAACAGGGGCTGGGCGATGGAAAATCTTATGCTCAATAATTTGGTCGTAAAAAAATCCGGTAGTGCCGGCGACTTCAACGCCCGGACCCCACTCCACCACGGGAATTCCGGCTCGCTGAAGATCGTCAATCATCCCGCTGACAGGCGAACCGGTCTTCTGCACAGCAATACCAGCCAGCCATGTATTCTTCCGCTCCTGTAGCCACGGAATAATCCACTCCGTTCCCCTCGCAGCCTGGACAACCTCAATATGAAGATCACCGTCAGCTCTACGAGCCGCAATAGCAACATAACTACGAGAACGGTCATAATTAACGTCCAGGCCGGCATAAAACTTAACAACATCATCAGCAGGACGGCTATTCTTATCGGTCGTATAAGCCCAATGCTCGGCCGGAATAATACCCGGCTTCAACGCATCCACCCACTGGCAATTTTGAGTCGGGATAAGGTCCCGGCCTGCAAGCCAGAGGCTGTCAGGGGAATTCACTGTAATGCAGCGCGTCGGGCGACTCGATACGGGCGAGATCGATCGGATGCTAACTGTTGTCCGCTCTCTTGCCCGCGAAGGACGATTGTTGATCCTGGCCAGTTTGCGTTGCAAACGGAACGGCGACGGCTCTTCAGCGTCATGCGTCCAACCAACGTAGTACGCGGCACCACAAACCTTGTCGCCGAACTTAGACACTCCCTCACAAAGCGTGGCACGCCATCCCAATGATCTCGCGAGGTAAAGAACCTGCTCAGCCATCTCTTTATTGGTTGAGCAGTAGCGCACACGGCTATTTGCATCAATTGAGCCGTCTGTATCGCACAACCCTTGAATCAAGGCCAGTCGCTGTTCCGTACCGGCGCGCAGGTATATGTCGGGAATTCTTTTATCCGCCCAAATGCCCAAGTCGCGGCATCGGGCGGGGAACCCGTTCCGCGACTTTCGGGGTGTAATCCGAAAATTTATTCTCCGTGCGGTGCCAGTATTGCGCGTCGAGGTGACATTTACGCCAAGATGGCGCGTTAATTCGTCGGCATCGGACTCAATACACGTAATCTCCGCCTTGCCCGTAGTTCCATCTCCCAACCAGGCACCCAGTAAATACGGATCTATGGGCAGTTTCAGTGGCTTGGAGACGATTGCGTGTTGGCGCGGAAGTCGATACGCAAATTTGCCACCCGAGTTGTTTCTACCGGTTCCTCGCAGTACAAGATCTGCGGTGGTCAGTGTTTCCCATCCACGATTACTACGTCGGTCATTAACCATCCAACGATGGTCGGAATCGGCGACCAGCTTACGTCCGTCAGTGGTCACGACCTCGTAGCATTGTCGATCGTTGAAAACCTCAGTCGTGTGTATAACATCAATCGGGTGTCCATCGGGGTGGTAGACCTGATCGCCAACGTCGATATCGCCCATCGTTGTCCAGCCGCTCGGCGTGAGTATAGGAGTGGCGATATCCAGTGCGAGATGCTCGGTCTGAAATCCTGGCAAATTTCTATACTGCTGAGCCTCAAACATCGAACGCAAATCAGAAAGTTTGAAATTATTCAAATGCCCTAAAGCCGGGTTAGCCAAATACCAATAAGACTCATCGCGCGGATCAACATCATCGGGGACTGACCATTCAAATAAACCAGTCCTGGTATCGGAAGTATCGGCGGAAGTTATCTTCCGGATCGCGGCATCCCGCAAATCGCGTAAAACAATACTCCGCGCGTCACCCGCATTAGATGTACAAACAACCTGAGAAAACGGCCTGACCAGCGTTGTCGGAGCGATGGCATCCCAAGCATCGGTGGTCGTGTGTTCACGCAGCTCATCCAACATCGCAATATCGACAGACAAAGAACGGCCACCCTTTCGAGAAGCTGTCGCGGCTCGCCAATAACGTCGATTTGTAAGAATCGCACGGTGATTTCCGTTCGTAACCCTATGATTAATCAGTTCTTTAGCTAACAAAGGGTTGTCTCTAATCTCGTCAACGACGTCTTTGAGTACCCCTTCGGCATATTGCAGGTTCTGTGCGGCGATCAATGCGAGTCGGGCACCCGGAGTTATTTTGTTGGCGTTTCCTTTGTTGCTGACGAAAAGTCTCCACAGGCCGAGTTGGCGTAGCCAAGTGGTTTTTCCTTGCTGCCGACTGACTAAAACAACAAGAATTTTAAAGCGGAAACCCCCATCTTCATCGTCTTTCTCGAGGGCGTGAATGTTTAGCCATTTCTGGTAAGGCAGCAGCTTCCATTTGAGTACGCTTTCGGAAAATGCGTTACAGTAAAATCCCCATGACGTTAAAGGGTTAAGTCCACAGCCGCACGGGCATTCTTCTGGTTTGCCAAATATGCCTTCGGCTGGACCCGTGCAGTGGCTTTCCAGGGGCGGAGTGTAGACGCGAGGAACCATCGCCCCGTATTGTGGATCTGCTTTAGATTCTACTGCTGTAGTCATTCATTTATTCCCGAATTTGGGCGCTCAAATTCTTGGCAGCCACAACCAATTGACCAAGTTGTCAAGTCTACAAGAAGTATAACGCAGATACCGTACTCGTTATGTAACACTAATTCGTGACCGCACAGGCAAATCACCCTGCATCAGCATCTTCATCGTCAGAACTTCGTCGGCGGTGCTGCAGTCTGAATCGCGTCAGTTCGTCGACATTAGCCGGGTTTTCGTCAAGCAGTTCGTCGGCCAAGGGCGGCATGGCTGCTGGTTGTTCGCTAAAGTCGTAGAGTCGTGCCTGCTGCTCCATGAGCCGACGGGCGACCTCGACCGCCTTCAGGTCTTGTTGCATAACTTTTGGCCACACGGCTTTAAGCAAGGTCTCGAGTCGGGCCGTATAGATTGATAGCGCTTCAGTGGTGAGAAGCTGCTGGTGCCGCGCGGCGTTTTCCAACTCGGCCTTGATGATCTGGTGGACGCGCTGTCCGGTCAATCCGACTGATCTGCCGATTTCGCGTTCTGAATGCCCTGCGAGAAACCGCGCGAATATTAGATAATTTCGTTGTTCGCGATCTTCTTTTGTTTCCGGCGGTGCTTTAACGCCGGGTTGAGGTCCGGGTTTCTTGCGTGGCTGGTCATCATCGTCATCGTCCATACCGGTAATGATCCCAATTAGTGCGGAAGATCTTCCGATTTATCGTTCCGGCGTGTCTGGTATTTATTACTGATACCAGCGTTTTTTCCAGTCCGAACCGGACGGCGGGGTGTTTTTTCCTGGTTCGGTGAAGAAAAGTTTATGGTGAACCGGATCGGTTTCATTCGCTCCGAAACGGCTACGCCAGTCAACTCCTTTTTCGCGACCTTCGTTTCGTATCTTAATCAACTCCCGCATGAGATCGGGGTTTCCGTTAGCCACCTCGTAGGGGCGAACGATATCAGCGTTCCGTCTGCTGTCTCGATGCCATTCTGGCGTATCGGCGACGCGCAGGCGCTCGTTGTGTTCAACTGAATAAGCTATTCCAGCTATTCTGCGGAAAGTCGAGAGTGTTGTCGCAACCATGTGAAAAGCGCGGTCTTCGTGGCCCCAGCCCTCAAACTCTTCGGGCTGGCCACCGATTCTCCAGTATTCTTCTACGGTACAGACCATCACTCCGCCGAGTCCGCCCGCATATTCGACCAAGGTCCGCGCCTTGGGAAACTCGTTGAAGGGCCTATCGGCGTACTCTGCCGGGATCAAACGCCACACTTTATGCGGCCACGTTATTCCTACGGGATTTTCGACAGCGATCTTGACGCTTTCGGTTGGCGGTATTGTGTCTGCATCGCAGAACACCACGACATCGGTATCTGCTTGTCGGCAGGCATTATTACGGGCCTGGGACAGGTTAAATATTTTTGTATCGCTATCAGACTCGATAACGGGCCAATCCGGAAAGTTCTCTTCCCAGTATCTACGCACGGCGTCGTGCGGTTTTAGCCTCGTCGGAGAAGGACGCCAGGGAATACACACTGTAGCTTTAGTCAAGATCGAGTTCTTTCTTTCCCGCAGTGAACGCAGCGTGTTGACCGCGGAGTAATTTCATGCGGACAGCCATCTGCTTCATCTTCATCATGATAGCGGCCGGCATACTCGACACAGCCGCACCGACGTTCTCCGGTGAAGTGTTGAATATCTTCTTTCCAACCCGTCAAAATAATTACTTGACACGAGCCGGAGTCGTCATCGTGCTGATCAGCAGTGTGACCGCACTGGGAACACCTCATAAGAGTTTATCGAGCAATATGGCCGAGGAAAAAACCGCAAAAAATAAAACGGCAGTTCCGGAAATCGCCTGGAAAATTACGGCCGACATCTCTTTCACGGAGATATCGACGACCAGCTCCTCGGCTTCCATAATTTAATTGTTGTGTAGCTTATCCGGTATGCTTAGACGGCACGCCGAAGCCTAATCTAACCCGACCCCGTTCCACATTGATTCCTTGTACAGAATCTCGCCGATAACATCGCGCGGATCACCGGTTTTATTGATTATTGACAATGCGTGGGCCATGCCAGACATATACCCCGCACAGAAAAATCCGCGAGAATTGGCATCGAAGTCATCGGCCAGTACAAGTTTATCGATGAAATTACTTAAAGCTTCAGGATCTTCTGAAGGATTTTTGGAACCGTCCGATATAACTTCGTTGATTTTCAATTCGCGCCTTTCTCTTCCTTTGGTGCTGACCAAACCGGGCAATGCCCTAATTGAACTGTCCCGGTATACCAGCAAGATGGCTGACTAAAATTCCACGCCTTTCGGCCCGTATACTTATCGCCTCTCCACGGCCGTCCAATCGAATCAACATCCGCGTGATCAACAAGGCTCGGCTGGGTATAGCAGATCGGAATCTTTCGATCCTGCGCCCACCGCGAAATTCGCAGCGGCAACTCTTCATCTCGATCTTCAATAAATTCGATCATATCTTCAAGAAGATGGGCTTCCAGTGCGTAGCCGACGGAACCAATCAAGCAGTCCGCCAGGAGCCACGCATGGCCACGTTCTTCCGCCGACACGACAGCCTGACGTATTTGACGCTGCGCCTCTCCAGATGGATTTCCGGTCCCTAAATACAGGCCGACCACTGGGGCGGGGGCGTACTCCAGGGCTTCGCTCAGGTGCCTGCGAAATTCGGGCAGCGGCACCGCATCGTCTTCCAGGCACACAACCCAGTCAACATTCAGCTCAAGGAAAGACTTGAGCGCGTCAAGATGGTTGAGGGCACATCCAAGTAGGTGATCCATCCGGCCCCTGGAATGCCAGGAAACTACTCCGTCAACTTTTTCGGCCAATCGTTCGGCCATGGAACGCCTATCGGGATGCCCGATTATTTTTATTGGTATTTCTTTTATCATCGCCATTCCTGCATTTAGTCCACCAATTCGCCGGCTCTCCGTCGAGCGTAATTCGGAAAGGATAATACGAAGCTGGGCAGCAATTTCCAGATCGATCGAAATGACCAAATATGTGATTCTGCCGAGTTGACCGAACAGGTAGCCAACACGCGGGGCAGCGATTTTTCATTCTCCGTCTCTCCAGCTAGGATCAACAACTGGAACTGTTTCCCACCATCGCGGAAAAGTTTTTTCCTCATCTTCGGCAGAAACATTCGAAATTTTTTTCAACAATTTCTTAAATTTCGCGTGATCTAAATCGTAAAGATCTTTCAGCAACTTCGCGGCAAGGTTATCCGCATCTCTTAAAATCCCTAAAAGGATATGTTCCGGACCAACATTTTCATGGCTCAACATAGAAGCTTCTCGGAGCGCCAACTCGAGAACTCTTTCGGACTTAAAATTTTTCTTTTTCACCAACGTATTACCTCGGCCCGGTTAGTGATTACCGATACCTTCCCGTCGTAATGCGAACCTAAAGCGCAGACAGTTGCGACTGCAGTGGGAGTAACAACCTCGTCGCCCACTTTCAGTTCGCCCTCACCATCCCATGCGTAGGTGAAAGAAGCTCCAGTAGGGGAGAACTTAACCTGTATAAGTTGTCGGCCACCAGAATCCCTCGTCGGGGCCGACGTAACGACCTTCGACTCTACCGGTGCTGCACTTTCGCCAAGGCGCGCACGATACTCATCAATAGCTGTTGCGCAACGGTCCCTCAACTCCTTGATTTTCCTCCAATACTCAAGGATGTCGATTACTGCGCGCAACTCAATCTCGCTGAGATTCGTCAGGCTATCCACATCGCGGCGGATCAGATATCCGACTAAAGTCAAACGATCCGCGCGATCTGATACATCGGCATCTTTGAGGAGGGCAAACAATCGCCGAACACTATCGGCCATGAAGAACTCCTATCTCGGTGAACCCGCGGATTGCGCAGTAGAAAAAACTCACGGCGGCGAGGCCGATAAGCGCTCTTGCGCACAGAGCGGCCGCTGCACTGATATGAACATCAGTCCTTTTACACAGAAACAGCCCATACAGCACTCCGGCAATCACAAGCCACAGCATAATTTACCTTGCTCTATTAAGATTCTAAGCATTCTAGGCACAGACCCTCTGTGAGCTGGTCTTTTGTGAAGTTACCTCCACAGAAATCGCACACTAAGTACCTGGACCTGCTTCGGGGCTTACCGGTCATTCGGTCAATTGCGTATTTGACGGCCGGCTGAGTCATGCCGACAGTCTTTCCGATCTGCCTTTGAGACCATCCCTTGTTGTGTAGCTTTAGAATGATCTCGTCCCGCTGCTGATCGGTGATCTTCGTTTCGGAGTACCGGGCTTCCCTGCCGATATGCTGACCAGGCATCATTCGGCCTTAAAAGTGTTCTTCACGGGACCGATCCTAGCAGCGCGCTGGCATCATCCGGTGACTGACATCAGCGCGCCGCAAAAAATTATTACTCATAAAGCGGCTCAGCGCAATACCAGCGCACTGGCCTAACCTACTCCACGGGCGCGCTGGATACGCTGCCGCGATGTCACCTTGACGTGACATTTGTGGCACAAAGTCTCTAAATTAGATAGGTGGTGGCCGCAATCCGCGCCATAGCCAGCACCCCGGCGCGGATCAATGTGGTTGACTTCCAGACGGTTATCGTTTCCTTTGCCCAGAAAAAAGGCCCTGCTCCAGTACGCGAGCTGCCCATTGCGCAAGCACATCTCGTAATACTCGCCCTCGATCCAGCCACACTTCACACACTGAGCGCCATCTCGATCAACAGCAGCGGCCCTGGCTTCCGTCCAGTAGTGATTACGCTCATACATGGTTGCACATTCCCGGCCACACCAGGAACGCTGCTTTTTGCTGAGCGGAATACCACACGCCCTGCATACACCGGAAACAGAATCAAATGGCAGAAGAAAACAGCCAGGCATCAAAGCAACACGTAATTCCCCCATGAAACAATGGTCGCATCGGTACCCGGCGTGTCGCTGTATTCAGTTAAATAAGTCGGATATTCCAGCCGAGTTCGAGACCCGCACTGCTGGGGAGAAGACTCCCAACAAAACCGCGCACCCCTGATCCAGCGCTGCTGCGGTACCGGATCTGGTACCGCCTTTTGCGACGGCAACGGAAGCGAAAGCGTGGCGGCGACGCATGTTATTAGCGCCGCCGCCCGCATTCGCCTCATGACATCAGGGAGCCGGAGCGGGGGCCGGAGGAGCCGGCGGCTCGAGTCCCTGCAGATCGCTAAGCGCCTTGTTCAGGCCGGACAAGTCGGCCAGTGGCAGCGACTGCTGCAAGCTGGCGATCTCGGCCGCGAGGCTGGTCTTCACTTCTTCCAGGCTGGCAGCAAGAGCGTCCAACGTGGTCTGGTCCACCTCTACGAGTGACATGATCTGATTGATTCCCTTCTGTATGTTTTCAATCCCAGCAATTATTTGCGTGGCCCAATGCGGTGGCGTCTTACTGCATCCGCACCGCATATTTTTCCTTTTCCGTCGATCAGGTTCACTACAAATTCTACCGACGCCGCCCCTTTAAGCTTGACTCAAAACACCACGCAAGATAATTTTTGATCATGAATAATTGGGTTGACGAGTTAGACCCGGAAGTAATCTCAGTGTCCGAGGGGTTTGAGTACCTAAAATCGGTCACCGAAGAACGTGCTTACGACAATATCAACTTCAGCCCCCCGGAAGCCGTCCGCGCAGAGGCTAAGCGCGGCCTTGAGTGGCGTAGAAAGTTCAACCGCGGCGGAACGCCAGTCGGCGTAGCACGCGCCCGCGACCTATCCAATGGAAAAACAATCAGCCCTTCAACGGCACGCAGAATGCACAGCTACTTTTCCCGCCACGAAGTCGACAAGCAGGGCCAAGGCTTCAGCTCGGGCGAGGGATACCCCAGCGCCGGCAGAATCGCCTGGGCACTCTGGGGCGGCGACCCGGGACAGTCATGGTGCGCGAAACTTACACGTCAAATGGACGCGGCCGACAAAAAGTAGTGGCGGGGGCAGGATTCGAACCTGCGGCTCTGAATTTTGTCCAGCGAGCTTCCACTGCTCCACCCCGCAAGTATTCTAATCTAACCGCAAAAGGAGTAACAATGAGCGCCGAAAACGATGGTTTCGAGATCTACGAAGAAGCCGTTTACGTTCTACACAGCGAGTGGGACGCCCAGGACGTTGCATCATTCAGCAGACGCGAGGACGCTGAACAGTACAGAGAGATCTTGATCAAAAAGCGTGAGGAACAGCTCGCAAAAGAAATCGCTCACCTGTGAACTGGCGCGAAGCGCTAGGTCCAGAGCTTTCCGCAGAAGTCCTCTGGTCGGCATCGGACAATCCGCTGCCTGACGGCGATATCGCGAGACTTTTCAACGCAGCAGAAAATATCCACAAGACAGCGCACTTCATTGAATTCTATGAGCGAACCTTTCGCTCATACCGCGACCGACCGATACGAATGCTTGAAATTGGGGTAGCTTGCGGCGGCTCCCTCGAACTTTGGCGGCAATACTTCTGTCCCGAAGCGACAGTAGTCGGAGTGGACGGCAACCCTCAATGCGCCCAGTTCGATGACCCGTCCCGCAACAAATACGTGCGAATCGGACAACAACAAGACATTAACTTCCTAAAACAGCTAGTCGAGGAACTCGGACCGTTCGACATCATCCTCGACGACGGCTCCCACCTTCCCTCCTACACGCTTAAGACGTTCCGCCACATGTTTCTCCACGGAATGAACAAAAGCGGCATCTACCTAGTAGAAGACCTCGAATGGTGCTACATGCCGTGCGGCCGCGAACCATTCAAAAACGAGATCGACTGCAACGACGGATCACCTACATTCACTAACTTCATAAAAATCCTGATTGACGTTATGCACGAACACTACGAGCGCGCCCAACCGGAAAACACCGACGCCTTCCAAGCCGAACATCCTGATCGCATGAGCGCCGTAACGGTGCCCCTCATCACAACGCTGATAGACCAAATCGACCTATCCGACGGAATAGTGGCCATCCACAAAAAGCCGCGCGACCTGCCCCGCTTACTCTTCAAAACCGGAGAAGAATTTCTAAAACAGTGGTTAGCCGCCGACTAGATGACGACCGCCGAATTTTTTCAAGGCATGTGCCCGCAGTGCGGAAAAATCGGTGACCTGTTTCCTATCGACTTCGGACCCCACCGCAATCAGTTGACCTGCCACTCCTGCTGGCAGCCCATATACTCGAATACCGGAAGAACTTTAACATCACTTCAAATACCAGAAGACCAAACGGAGGAAAAATGAGAGACTGGGAATGCCCAATCTGCGGCGCACATAACGAATACCCCGGCGGAATTTGCCTCGATTGCGCCGAAAACGACTAACTCATTTCGCGCCTGAATCAGCAATACCCTGAAGATGCTCCCAGCACCGCACAGAGCATTTAGTCGGCCATACCCCATGCTGCCCAGGGCCGCAAACCAGGACACCATCCTCGTATTTCGGCGCATCATCAGTTTTTACGCAAGGCGTATCACCGGAAAAAAAGTTCCGCACCGGATCACTCACGACCATCATCCACCAAATACTCACAACATCCGCAGTGACACTCGTCGTGGTCATATGTGGCATAAGGATGCGTCAAAGCGACATTAGAAAACCTCTGACCAGCCAAAATGTAATCCGACTTCGGATTAGGATTAACCAAAGGAACCGACATCAGCACCCCGCGGTGAGAATCCTTCGAATGCCCACAAACGCAGCGCTCGGGACGGCAAAAAAGTCTCATTCGAATTCGGGCTGTTCAAAATCGACCGACCAATACCAGAAATCCTCATGCGCCGGCCAAAGAAAATCCATCAACGAGAACACCTTTTAAATTTATCACGCGGCAATACAGGTACACACACATGCACAACGTTGCGCAGCGCACATTTCCAACTTCCTAAGCTTTAAAAAAACCCTTTAAGCACCAAGTCGGTGTAGCTCCACTAGTTATTACCCACTTATGCATAAAATTAGATGCCCAGCCCCCTCGGCTCCATAGCGCCACAGCATAGGGAATAGTCGGTTAAACAAAAAGCCCCGACTGGGGGCTGCGGCCAAAATATACTATTTGGGTTTATCCAAGATTCCCGGACCGGAACGGTCCTCCGAAGGCTTCCCCTCAGGTCGACGACTAGACCAAAAACTTGCATCCGGCCACAGAACATCAAGGATTGAACTTATTTTAAAACCGGACAAAAATCTCATACCAACCTCCACTAATACGCCAACGAGATTTTCTTCATCAAAAAATTCCGAATAAAATCTTCCGCAGCGCGCTTCGAATCACCCTTGTCGAAGAAATTACCAGAAGCTAAAATCTTCTGCTTGCTGACAGGCAGCGATTCCGCACTCGACTGTCTAACCTCCCAAAACCAGTTATGCGGCATCCAATAAACAGAGGCAGTCAAACCGCCGATCTGAAGAAACTCATCCTCCCCGCACTCCGAATAAAGCAACCACTCGCCCGACAAAATAATGTCCACTAACCGACCGATTCCCAGACTATCGCCCTCCGCCCCGAAGGCAAAGTCACAGTCTTCCCGCTATCACGCACCAAACCCTTTTCCACCAACTCCGCGCGCCGCGTCCGCAAACCCGAAGGAGACTGCTGCGGAGAACCGCTGTACAGCTTCACTAAACTCGAGTCATCCATGCCACCATGCCGCCTCAAAAAAGACAACACCGCTTCCTGCGACTGCCTAATCTTATCGGACTCTAAACTCTGCGCCGCCGCGTGAGAAGTCCAGGGATCAGAAGCGCGCGCCCTAGCGCCATCACCGAAATCGAAACTACCCTGACTCATTTTTTCAGATCCAATCTGCGTCATTGACAGCCCACTGCACGATGTGTTTGTTCCCAATCATCTCTGGATTGTTTGCTGGTAAAAAGTTTAGTTTCTGAGCAACGCCCACATAAGAAGGCGTAGCATCCACTGTCTGGCTCTACCCATAGTGGATTAATCGGGGATTCGATCACGGATTTCAACGTGACAGTTATCCTGTCGCCGCGATCAACAACTTCTTTGACGACACAAACCGTCGGAGTTCCCCCAATATCTACGCTCCAAATATCCCCTGGAACGGTAGTCTTCCAGCCACGAATACGGTCCATCACGTCCCGGTGCCGGCCAGGACGATCGACTCATCGACAGGCGGAAGAGGACGACCCGGGCATAAAAGGTTGTACAAAGCTTCCCGCGTCCCACACTCCGAACAGATGTCAGTTTCGTTGTCGAAACGAGACAAAGCCGGAAAAGTAGTGATCTCATCGCCGCAGCGCGGACAAATGTCTCCAGTGCTAGACGCCATGCCAAATCCTCCATCAGCTTAGCGGAAACAACAGCCGACTGGCCATTGTTTACATCGTACCCACTCCGCCGACACCCCGCAACCCGGCATCAAGTACGACCAATATGTCATCATGAAGCCGTGATGTCATGCGTGAAGTGCCGAGCGGTCTGCCCACCCTGGCTGGGCGCTCCGCATCGCTGCCTCGAGGCCGGCGACTACGTCGTCGCACCCAATTCGTGGTTCGTCATCGATGAGGACGGGCTAGATTTTTATTGCCCCGACATACAAGAACAGTGAAGCGCCGTTCGGGAAAACACCTTGTTCGGCGATTCGCAGAACACCCCATTTACCCGAACAAGTGGCGTAAATAGTCCCATCCGCGACCCATTGTGACTCCAGTCAGACATTCCGTCACAGATGTTACAAGCCGCTTGGCAGAAACAGGCCACATCAACAATTTGCCGAACAACAGGCTAAACCCGAAAAATCTGGCATAAAACCCAGGTCGCAAAAACAATACGAGTTTGCTACCGCGCCAAAAACCTAAACGGTACGCGGCCCACAAAAAATGCAAAGCGATAACCCCGGACGGGGAAAACCCGCACCGGGGAGTGTGGGGGTGCTGGTCAGGGACTTTGCACCCCCGCTGACCTGGGCTTTTGGATCAGGCGGGGCCTGCTGGCAGCGTTTATGGTGTCAGGACGTCCTGTCCCGGCAATTCCAGCGCCGTTGCAAGATGCAACGGCAACATCGAGAGGGTAATCATCATGGCAACCAACAACACCATCACCGTCTGGACTGGCCGCCACAGCTACGCGGAGCTGCGCGAGCAGGCCGAGCTTACCGTTGCATCTTGCAACGCTGCAGCGCATGACCTGGAGCGTTTGATCGGCCTGGCAGGCTGGTACGTGCAGTCGAAGAAGTGGTCCAAGGCCACGGCGGACCACGAGGCGTTCGACAGCAAGCAGGACTTCCTGGCGTGGTTCTGCGGTGAGCACCTCAGCGGATTGCGTGCCGAGGCGCGCAACATGGTCATCAGGTTCATGGCCGCCCATGGCGTTGACGCGGGTCCGATCGGGCGTGCCATGAAGGTGTCCACCGCCACCGCGTCCCGGGTGGGGCGTGGCTTGCAGGGCAACGGCGGTCACGGTGGTGCCCGTAACCAGGTGTCGCCGGTTGCCAAGCTGGCGGAGGGTCTGGCCAAGGTCCAGGCGGACAAGCTGACCAAGGAGGACCTGGCGGCGCTGCGCAAGATGCAGAAGCAGATCGCCAAGCTGATCGGCTGATTCTCTCACCACACCGCCTGCCCCGTTGCATCTTGCAACGGGGCAGGCTCACCTTCAGGGCGGCACGGCAGCCAGTGGTTACCGTGCCGCTCTGTGGGTGTCCAACACCGGACCCCGATCAAACCCCGCGAGGGGACGAACGAGAGGTGTATAGCCATGAACGTCAACGTCGGCGACAAGGTCGAGTGGAACGACATGGGGAGCGTCCGCACCGGAACGGTGCTGCTCGTCGGTAAGAAGCTGGTGACGATCGAGCTGGACAAGCCTGCGAAAAACTGGCAGGCGAGGGGCATCGGGAACAGCCAGAAGATCATGGCCGACCGCTTGACCGTGGTCGAGGAGGCCGAGTACGACTTCCCGAACTGGGAGGAGCTGGGCTGCAACTGACCTCTTGCCAGCACACCGCCTGCCCCCGTTTCAAGATGCAACGGGGGCAGGCACACCTTCAGGGCAGCCGGTTATACAACTGGCATAACCGGCTGCCCTGTGGGTGTCCAACAACGGACCCCGAACGAGAGGAGTACGGAAATGATGGTGTTCGAGTACACGGTGAAGGTCACGGCGGAGAACCAGCGCGATGCTGCGCGAATGGTGCGCGAGGCCATGGCCGCGACGGCCGGATTGTGGGACTGCTGCCCCGCGAACGAGTGGGAACCGAAGTACGGGGACTGCATCGGGGACATGGTGTGGTCCCGGAGCGGGAAGCCCGTTCGTGAGTGGGTGGCGCGGAGCTACTGATCCGCCCGATTCGTTCGGGAAAAGGGCCTGTTCCGCAAAACGCGGAACAGGCCCTTTTCCCGAACATGGCTATCCGGTCGATTTATAGGTTGCCGTTGCATCTTGCAACGGCAACCTACCTGCCGACCGGCAGGGACCAAAACCCCGCGAGGGGACGAACGAGAGGTACAGCCATGATCGAATACTGCATCAATACGGTGTGCTCGGTGGTGAACGATATCGCCACGAGCGACTCGGACTCGGTGAACACCGAGGATGTGATCCAGAAGCTGCTCGCCGTGGTCGGTGCGCTGTCGAGTGTCAAGGAGAGCAGCCGCATCAGCCAGGGCGAGCCGATTCGGGCCAGCATCGGTCAGGGCGTGGCGCTCTCGTGAGCGCCATGTTCTCGGTGGTTTCCATTCCGCTCGATGACCGCCTGGTGTGCGGTTGCGAGTGGTACGGGAAACCTCCTGAGCGAGCGGAGTGGCAGGCGCATCTCCGTAACTGCGGGTGGGTGGGCGAGATGCCCACGAGCCCGTGGATGGAGTACGTGGTTCCGGCGGAAACGCCGTCGGCGCAGTGGGAGCGCCGGAAGTGCCAGCACGACCCGTTGCTGACCATGCCGAAGCTGGGTCGGTGAGCAGCGGAGATGATTCCGCACGTCACAACAGCAACAGCAACGGGGGGATCGAGAGAGAGGAAAAGAAATGCGAGTACGAGTTCAGCTCACTGATGTGTTGTCGGCGCTGCTCAATGGTGTCGGTGGCAACACTGATGAGTCGGTGGCTGCGTTGTTGTCGGTGATCGGTCATGTGCCGGGTCGGTACGAGAAGGCTCGGCACATCAGGAACTGCTTGGCGCACGGCATGGTGCGTGAGGCGGTGGCTGCTATCGACTGCTACATCGAGGAGCAGTCGGAGTTGCTGCGGGAGCGGCCGCGTTATCGGTGGGAGCGGCAGCTGGAGTCGGTGTCCTGACTGGGGACCGCGCCCATCGTTGGTTTATGCAGGTGCATAAATCCACGATGGGCTGCGGCCTGCTGTCACAAGACGCAGGTTCAAATGAGAAAGGGAAATGAAATGGCACAGAAAATCATCAGCGGCAAGTACACCTTCGCTGACCTGGCCGACGCGGCCGCGCAGTTCGTCGCGGCGAACAGGGACCAGGTCGCGGCGGAGAAGGTTGCGGCTGAGGCGAAGAAGTACGCCGAAGGTTGGGGTCGCCGGTTCGTGGACCTGCTGACGTTCTACAAGCAGAGCGGCAGCTGGAAGACGAAGAACGCGCACCACAAGGCGTTCGAGACGTTCGGTGAGTTCACCGAGTGGTTCTGCCGGAATAACCTCAAGGGCATCAGCCAGAAGCAGGGCCGCGACGCGGTCATTCGCTTCATGCTGTCCGAGGGGGTCGAGGGCAAGGCTATCGCCCTGGCGATCGACACCAGCGGCACCACGGTGTCGAACATCAACACCGGCAAGACCGGCAACGGTGCTGGTGGTGCCCGCAAGAAGGGCACTGGTGCTCTGCCGACCAAGCCCGTGACGGCGGAGCAGATTCGGAACGCGACGCCGGAGCAGCAGGCGGCGTTCGTGGCGAAGTTGAGTGCGGACATGCTCACGGTCCACGAGTTGGGTGTGGCGCACCCGGCGTGGAATGTGCCGGCGAAGCGCGGTGCCCGTAAGGCCGCGCTCGTCTAGCAGGTAGCTCCATCCCGGTGACCGGCCCCGATTTCAAAATGAAATCGGGGCCGGTCACCATTCCATCCGGTCGATTTATAGGTGGCCGTTGCATCTTGCAACGGCCACCTACCTGCCGACCGGCAGGAACAAAACCAGAGATAGGAGATCAAGTGTCTACAACTACTACCGCTCCGGCGAAGAACGACAAGTGTGGCTGCGGCCACAAGTTCAAGTCGCACAACAGGGGCGCGGCGGTGTGGTCTGCGGTGTGTTTCGTGGACCGCTGCGACTGCTCGCGGTTCGTTCCGGTGCCCAAGCCGGTGGCGGTTCCCGCTCCGCTCGACGTGCCCGACGGTTTGATGCTGTCGTGGGACGAGATGATGCTGACGGACTCGGACCTGGCGTGGCAGTGGAGTGAGGAGTCGCTCGACGCGGCTCTGCGTATCCGTCCGGGAAAGCGGAAGGAGGTGGAGAAATGATTGGTGGAAAGTTTTCTGCGGCTGAGCTGGAGTTCTTCGAGATGCAGCGTGTCTGGTCTGGGTTGGATGCGGTGCGTTCGGAGGAGCGGCAGATGACTGAGTTCATTCTGTCTCGGTTGTCGAAGGATTCGAAGTTCGATGTGGCTGGGATGAATGAGGCGTTGCGGCTTGCGCGGCAGTTTACGTGTTCGCATCGTGTGCCGAAGGTGCATGAGTTGGTTGAGGCTAACCAGGCTGGTCGGTTGGCGGAGAAGATCGCGGAACTTAACAGTGAGTTCCGTTTGGGTTGAGCTGAATCCGGACTGTGCCGCCCGATTTCATTTTGAAATCGGGCGGTGCGGTCTGGCTTTCAGAGCAGACTGCCTGAATCCTCAGGCAGAAATCAGTGAGAAGGGAAATATCAGCATGTCCAACATCAAAGAGATCCTCGCCGAGGGCACGCGGATCGAGCTGGCTCCGCACCTGGACGAATGGATGAAGGGAAATAGGTTCGGGACGGTGATCTCGTTCGTCGGTTCGGACACCATCAAGATCCACATGGACAAGGATCGGGCGAACCGGAACAGGCACATCAAGCTGGATGACCTGCGGCCGGCGGTGTTCGAGGAGTTCGAGTTGGACATGGAGGTGGAGGTGGATCTGTTCGATGGGTTGGATCTGATCTAGCGTCTGATCGTGGACGGCGCTGCCCCGATTTCATTTTGGAATCGGGGCGGTGCAGCCTGCCGTCAGCCGACAGTAGGAACAACGAGTTAACGCCCAACTTGGGCCACGAAGGGAGAAGATCATGAACATGGCAGAATTGACGTTTACTTTTCAGCGTAACGAGGAATCGGACTACGTCGATGTTCTCGTCCGCGCTTGGTCCCTGGAACAGGGATTCAAGCAGGCGCTTGAGCGATTCGTGCGGCACGAAGGTGTGCCGTTGCGGGTGTACTGGATCATCCCCGGTCTGGGCGTGGTCTGGGATTTGACGGAGAACGTGTTGCCGAATGGCGATTACATTCAGTCAATGTATTCCGGTGCTGGTGCAGCGGGTATTCAGCTTCGGGATAAGGATTGGCTCTCGAAATCCAATCGCTTGGGCGTGGAGGACATGTCTCCTGCCCGGATTGGTAGCAGCGCCACGGCAAAGAAACTGTTCATGGCGCGGCAGGAAAAGGAAGAAATCTACGACATGGAATGGGAGATCCAAAAGTTTTTTCGGCCGGTTTCATATAACCCCGACAGCAAAGAGTGGTCGTTCAACTAGAGGAGATGAAGAGGGAAGAGGTCTGAGAATGGCTGCGTTCAGGAATCGTTTTCTGCGGTTGTCCACGGTTGGTGATGTGGCGGTATCGACGGTGGATCTGCCGGATGGTCGGTTCGAGACGACGTTGTTTCCGGGTGATGACGGTAACGATGCTCGTGTTGTGGAGAGTTACGGCAGTGAGCCTGATGCTGCTGATGGTCATGAGTGGTGGGTGAGGATATCGCGCGTCAAGTTGGAACTGAGCGACTTGGATGGTTCCACGGGGGGTGCGGTTTCGCTGCTCACTGGGCTGAGTGATGCCGATCTGGCTGAACTCGGTGGATTTCAAATTGAAATCGGTAACTAACGAGATAAGGAGAGAATCGCAAGTGATCGAATACCAGCTCAAAACGATATCTGAGATCCTCAGCGACATCACTACTGGAGTGGATTACGCCGAGGAGGTGACTCTGAAGTTGCAAGGTGGCCGCCTAAACGTCCTGATCGGTGTCCTGGCTAACCATAAGCAGGAGTTGGAGTCTGCGCTGCAGGCCGTGGCTAAGTCCTACTAGGAACAACGAGCCATACCGGGTACGAGGCCGACAACGAGTCGGCCAGATTGGAGGAAGAATGACCATTGCTGATTGGCTATGCCATCTCGGTCTGCGGGGTTGTGAACTGCACAAACGATCAGGGTTTTATGTTCCCATGTGGGCAATGCCGCTGTTTCGTCTAGGTCTGCTGGTTGAGAACCTGGACTGATGCGGAGTCCGGTACAGGATCGAACTGATTTCAAAATGAAATCAGTGGGTTCTGCCAGCGGCGGCGACTGCTGGACCGGGCGCGGGCGTGGCGCGGAGGGATTTCAAAATGAAACTGGTGAACAAGTGAAAGGAACAGTTGTGGCTAAGACAAAAGATGGTGTCGAGATTGTGGTCGGCCTGCGGGTGTGGGATTACGACTTGGAGCCGGGAACGGTTTCTGGTTCTGCGGTTGTGCGCCACGGTGTCGAGTGGTTTCCGGTGTTGAAGGATGGTCGTAGTGTTGCGTCGTCGTTCGATGGTTCTCGGTTGTGGGTACGTCACCCGTATGACCGGGTTTTGCCGCCGACTGTCTGACGGTGGACGGCTCTCCCCCGATTTCATTTTGAAATCGGGGGAGCTGCCGCCTGGTGTCAGCCGATATCAGGAAATGACCGATTTCAAATTGAAATCGGCTAAGAAAGGGAATAAGAAAAATGGCCGTTAAGGTTACCGTTACTCCCGACGTTGCCAGCGCTCAGTTCGTTGCTATGGCTGGCGTGACCAAGGAGTTCAAGAAGAATCAGGATGCGGTCACGGCTCTGGCGAAGTCGATGATTCGCAAGATGGTGGCCTATCAGAAGACCGGTGCGTGGTCAACTCGGGTCAAGGGCGGGAACGGTATCGCTGGTCACCCCGCGTTCAAGACGTGGGGTGAGTTCACGACGTGGTACTTCGGCAAGCACCTGTCCGGGATCAAGGGTTCGGCTCGGGCTGCGGTGATCGCGTTCATGACGGCCGAGGGCGTTCAGGGCAAGGCCATTGCCAAGGCTCTTGGGACTAGCACGGCCACCGTGTCGCGTAACAAGACCGGGACCACGGGCAACGGTGCTGGTGGTGCGCGTGCCGGTGCCGGTCGCGGCAAGACCAAGTCGAAGGTCGTCAAGGCGGCTGATGTTCTGGTCGCGTTGACCACGGTCGGTAAAGATGGGTCGCACCCGCTGGCGAACGCTCCGGCCGCTGAGCAGGAGTTGTTGGTGGCTGCCGCTCTGGTGTTGTTGCAGGACGCGCACGTTCGCAACATCCGTCACCAGGCGGTGAACCTGCCTGCGGTGGGTGGCCGGAAGCTGCGCAGCGGCAAGCAGGGCACCGTTGCGCGGGGCGGCTCGGTCGTTCGCTAACCCGTCCATCAGGCTGCCGGCCCCGATTTCATTTTGAAATCGGGGCCGGTTTCTTCCTGCTGTCACACGGCAGCAGGTTCATCACCATGAAAGGAAATAAAACAATGATGGTTCAGATCAGCCGAATGGTCCTGGTCACGGTCGCCTTGACGCTTGGTGTCGCGGCGGCGCAAGTAGAAGCCGGCGCATCTGCCAGCACGCACACATTCGAAGCTAAAGGCGGCGGTCATCACCGCTAACCGATTTCAAAATGCAATCCGACCATTCAACGAAAGGGAAACACAGTCATGAACGCAACACCTAACTCGATGCCCGGACAATCCGTCGCGGCGCTCATCGCATCTCCACCGGAGGGGATGCAGCGTGCCGCAGTGTCGGTGATGTCGCTGGCGAAACTCATGTCCAGTCCTAACGACGGGCCGTACATCGTTCATCCTGGTCGCGGGAAGATCGTTGATGTGTCTTTCACCGATCATTCGCTGGTGCTGACGCTGCGGCGGTGGCAGCGCAAGGATCGGGAGCGGACAGAGATTCAGGAAACTGTCGAGGTGCGGCCGACCGATCAGCTCGTGCTGCAGCGTGCTGCGGCGCGTCCCGCGAGAAGGAGGGGGTGATGCGGGACATTAATTCTGAGTTGTTTCTAGCTCAGGCGTTGGCGGCGGAAACGTCGGGCCGCAGTGACGAAGCTGAGTCGTTGCTGGCGGCAGCTATCGGTAAGGAAAACCGTCCTGGGGTCGCTGCCCGTAGTGACTTCATTCCAGAGGAGGAGGAAATCGGTTGGATGTTTTGATCAGTATCTCGACTTTAGTGGTCACGGTTTTTGGGACGTTGTACCTTCCCACGAGGAGATGAGGTTAGAAGATGGAGAATCTTGCAGCGGCAGTGCTCACTGTTCCGATGGTTCATCTGTACGCGCTGTTGTGGCGCGTCGGAATTGTGGAAGTCCGAACGGAACAGGAGTCGGTTCGATGATGCTGGGCTTGTTCATGATCGTCATGATTATGGCGAGTGGTGTTTCGGTAATTGCAATTCTCTCAATGTCCTGACGAAAGGTAAAATAGAAAATGACTGTCATCAGCGAATACCAGCAGGTTTTCTTCTTGGAAGATCGCGCGCAGCGCAAGGATGCGTTTCTGGAGATCAATCGGGATCGGTTTCGCGACGAATACACGATCGGTCAGGGCCACCGGCTTGCTGTTTCCATGATTCGCGAGCACATGATCGCTCTGCGAGACGTGTGCATGTCGCCGACCGAGGGCGTCCTGTTTCGGTTCATTGATTTCTATGGCGATGCGCTGTTGATCGTCGGGGACGGTGAACGCTACGACGTGACAATCACATGCATTCGGGACCAGAAAGCATTTTCTGTGAAGGTGCAGATGACGCGTGAAGACCTGATGTCGATGGGACAGAAAATCGAGGGCTCGTTGCTGGCGGTCGGGTTGGATCCTTGGTCGTTTTGGGATAAAGGTATGGTGCTGGAGCCGCTGGTTGCGACCAAATCGGGGGCGCTTTTCTGATGGATGGTTACACGGTAGCGATATTGCTGATCGGCGCACTCGTGATGATCCTGCTTCTGCCTGACATTCAGGCAGAGCTGGAGAAGCGCGACTACATCAAGCACTTCAACGACTGAAAGGCGTGACAGATATGAAAGAGGCATTTTTCGCGGCGTGCGATTGGCCGAAGCCGGCGCAGTCTGCGTACGTAAGTTTGTACGTCAACCTGCCGTTCTACGGCGGTCCGCAAGAGGGCGGCTGGTGGGGTAACGACGTGGAACTCGTCGCTTACCAGCAGTTCGCGACCCTTGAGGCGGCCGAGGCCGTCCTGGAAAATGTGCAGAAGTTAGCGGAGCGGCAGTCGAAGGCGGCGAAGGATGGTTTCAACCGGCAGTGCCTTGCTGAGACTGCGTGGCTTGAGGAGCGTGGGCTGGACGATAGTTTCTTGCCGGAGGTTGACGGTGAGGCTACCTACTTCGTGGTGGTCGAAGATCGTGTCGGTTCCAGGGCGCGTGTGGGTAACCGGCACTACGAGTAGAAATAGAGGTAATGCGATGCGGCCGAAAGCTGTGATTGTGGATTGCGATGGCACGTTGGTTAATGTGTCGTCGATTCGTCATCATGTTGCGACACCTGGCGAGAAGGATTTCGATGCTTTTCATCGGGAGTCTCGTCATTGTCCGCCGAATGAGCAGGCGCTCGAGTTTTGTCGGCGGCATCACGCGGCTGGTCACGTCGTGGTTGTTGTGACGGCGCGGATGGAGCGGCATTTCGGCGTGACGAAAGCGTGGCTGGATGAGTTCATGACCGTGCCGTTCGATGGGCCGATCATGCGCGAGGACGGCCTGCGGTACTCAGATGTGGTGATCAAGCGCGGCATCCATCGCTACTTGTCGCGGCACTACAACATCGTTGCGGCGTGCGACGACAACCCGGCAATCATCGAGTTGTGGAAGGAGTTGGGTATCCCAGTAGAGATCGTCCCCGGCTGGGAAGAATGACATCTGTTCGTTTCTAATTTCAAAATGAAATCGAAAGGGAAATAAATGCCCCGTAACGGCGACGTAGCTGAGCAGGTTTTTGTTGATCTCTCCCCGGTGGGAGTTCGGGAAACCGTGATGGTTCGAATTGAGTGGGAGTCTGGCTGTGGGGAAAGCCAATGCTGCCCATCGGGTTGGGCACTTGAGGTGGGAACCTATCAGGAGGACTGTGGCTGTTCGGACACGGTGGATCATCGGTTGGATCCGTGCGGTATGGGTCGAGTGGACTTGTACAACAGTCTCGCCGAGGCGCATTCCGCATTCTCGGAACTCGTCATTGATGTGGATCGAGTCGAATTGGAAGCGCGTCCATTCGTCGCTTTTTGAGCGCGTTTCTAATTTCAAAATGAAATCGAAAGGGAAATTATGTTTCAGCTCGTTCACGACTATAGCTTCACTCCGCCCTACATCTTCCCGAAGGGACGTTCGGGTCACACCATGCTCACCGTTGAGATGGATATCGCCGGAAATCCCGATCACATCGTGGATGTGGTTGAGAAGATCGACCCCGCAGTGGACCACCTCTACCTCAAGCGCGATGACACGCTAGATGGGCTGGTCATCGTCACGCACCCCATGACTGCGGCGTGGGCGGCCACATATCCGTTCGGGAATCTCATCAAAGAACTGCGCCGGAATGGCTGCGAACACGCGTATGCGCTGCGAGTGTTCAATGCGCGAACCGGGAACCAGTTCACCTTCAACACGGAGTTGGTTAGTTGGAAGTTCATCAATGCCTTGGCATGGGCGGCGCTGGACGAGTGACACGAAAAGGAGACATGAAAACCACAACACAGAATCTTGTTGGCGCAAGCAAACCGATCTACGGCACTGCCCATGTCGCGGACGCGCTCGGTGTGAGCCGCGCAACCGTGAGCAACTGGCTGCGTCGTTACGAAGGATTGCCGCCCGCCGATTTCGTCACCACTGACGGCAGGTTCTTCTGGCTGAGCCTAGACGGCTGGGTGCAGTGGCAAGAGTTGCGAATCAGTGCCGTTCGTGACAAAACGGTCAGCAAGCTGGAGCGGTTGAAGGCTCGCATCGCACAACTTGAGAAGGGAAAACTATGAGGCGTGGCGAACTCAAGTGGTGGCGGATTGATGACGGCCGCACCGACGAGACGATCGTCATTCAAGCAAAAACCAGCACGGACGCCATGAACCAGTTTTTCGAATGCTGCGCGGAGAACTGTTCTATTGCAGAAGCGACTGAATCCGACCTGAAAAACTACGGGCCGGGTTCTGGTAATGGCTGGTTCCAGAACTAGGAAAGGAAATCATCATGGGCATTCACCAAGATATTTGGGAGCTGGAGAAAGCTGCCATGCTGCCTTCAGAATGGGAGTGGTGGCTCGGCGCTGTGCGCGAGATTCTGGGATTCAACCCAGACGGCGACCAGGACACCGACGGCTACTCGGTGGATGATTTTTATATCCGGTGGGAGCGAGGCGAAACGCCGAGACAGGCCGCTGCGGCTGTTTTATACACACCCCTGGCGCAGAGGTTGACTGTCGGATGGGACATGAACAGAAATGCTTAGTCGAATGTTCGTCGATCAAGTTCAGAAGGGCTATCGCATTGAGGTATCTCATCCCACCAATCCGCAACTGAACAGCGAACTCATTGTGGACAAAGTGGTGATGAATGACGGCTGGCACATCCACTGCCATTCCGAAACGGAATACGAGTCAGAAGTAGTGGTCACGTACCCGTGGGATACCCGAATCTACGTTAGGACATAACTATGAGCAAAGTGGATCCACTGTTGCGTCGCGCCGAGTCGTCGAGTTTGATGGCGCGGGAACTCAGGGCACGTGGCGCAAGTATCGCCGTTGTTTCCTGGTGGCGGCATCAGGCGTCGCGGGCCACGCTAACCGCTTTCGACCAGTTGGGGATTATTGTGCCCGATGACTGGTGGCCACCGATGCCAGCCGACTTCACTTGGAACCTGGCCTGACCAGGCGTGGCGGCGACTGCGGGCGGCGGCGCGGCGCGGAGCGGGGGGATTTCAAAATGAAATCGGAAAGACGCTAAGCGTCTGAGGCGCGACACGAGCTACCGGAACTGGACAATAGAATACTAAGTTCGATTTCAAAATGAAAGGCACAAATATGTACTGGAATTATCGGTTGGTTCGCCACGCGGGACGTGTTTTCTTGGCTGAGGTCTACTATCCCGAACTGGTTCGGGAAGAGGGAGAGCCGGGATGGATGTTCTGCGAGGCGCGTCTCGACCCGATGATGTTCGGAGGCCCGGACTCGTATTACGACTCCGAATCTGAGTGCATTACTGAGGCCCGTCGCGATTTGGAGTCGATGTTGCTGGCGTTCGAGAAGCCGGTTCTCCGTGCGGTTCCGAATCCCGACAATAGCGAGCTTGTTGTTGACATGGTTGAGGAGCTTCCGGTCTAGCTGATCCAATCAGGAGGAGAATACTATGCACGGTCTTTTGGGTGTTGCTGCCGTAACGATTGCGTTGGCGGCGGTCTTTGAGGGTTTTCGGGTGGCGGGTTCGGCGGCGCGTGAGATTTCATACACGCCTGCTGAGCGAGATGGGCTGGACCGTTAGCTTATTGCAAAACTTGACAAGAGTGGCTTGATTTGATAGAATTATATTTGAGGCTCGAAAGCGCACTAACCGCAGGCCCCGATTTCAAAATGAAATCGGATGACACCACAAGAAAGGGAACCCATGCCTTTTTACGGCGACGAGGACTTTGAGGCGTACTGCGACGAGTGCAGCGAGGGTACGGACGACCCGTACTGGTGCGAAGCTTGCGACGAGAGCTTCTGCCAGACGTGCTGGTACAACCTCGACAGCGATGATTACCGTTGCGGTCGCTGCGGCGGGAGTTCGTGCGAGGACGAGGACATGCCGCGGGGTGTCCACGGGTACAACTACACGCCCGATTATCGGCCGAAGGGTGATCCGGCGCACACCATGATGGGTGTGGAGTTGGAGGTCGGGGACGACTACGGTCGCAACGTGGTCGATGTTGTGCAAGACATCGACCCCGGCGAGGCGCACCTCTACATGAAGGAGGACGGCAGCATCCAGGGTGTCGAGATCGTGACGCACCCGATGACGTTGGCGTGGGCGCGGAACTACCGTTTCGATGAAATGTTGCGTCGGCTGAAAACCAGCGGTTGCTGGGCCGATTACAACTACGGTCTGCACGTTCACGTCTCGCGTGCGGCTTTCCGTCAGCGTCCGTCAGCTAACCGGCGGCGCGGTTACGGAACGCAGTCACAGCACCACCAGATGATGTGGCTCATGTTCCTGTACCGCAACTCCGATCCGCTCAAGCGACTGGCTCGCCGCGACAGCAGCCGGTGGGCGAGTTTCCGCTCGCCGCGACCGGGCGAACTGAAGCGCAAGTCGATGGGGCCGGATCACGACGAGCGGTACGTGGCCGTCAACTGCAACAACCGGGACACCTACGAGTTGCGGTTCTTCCAGGCCACCCTCAACGTCGAGGAGTTCTGGGCGGCGCTGGAGTTCGCTGACGCCAGCGTCAAGTACACCCGGAACCTGGGCAGCAGCGAGGTACTGAAAGGCGGCGGACTGTCCTGGGACCGCTTCACCAACTGGTGCAGCGACCAC